>Ga0335083_10005592_pt1 | contig 15817 bp, 12 predicted proteins | sample Lox_Sample_42_FD_206716 | JGI IMG/M metagenome (GOLD analysis project Ga0335083, IMG submission 206716) | Soil microbial communities from Loxahatchee National Wildlife Refuge, Florida, United States - Lox_Sample_4.2 | ecosystem: Environmental > Terrestrial > Soil > Wetlands | place: USA... | reverse complement strand
ATGAGCGGACGCGTCATGTGCGGGGCGAGCGCGGGCACAGCCTGCAGCCCCTCGACCGCGGAGAGCACCGAGATCGCCGGCGTGATCAGCGCATCGCCGTAAAACAGGGCGGCGCCGAGAACGCCCATCAAGAAGATGAAAGCGGTGCGGCGCCCGAGAGCGCGTTGCGCCAGCGCCATCAAGGCCAGCGTGCCGCCTTCGCCCTTGTTGTCGAGCCGCATCAGCAACAGCACGTATTTCAGGGTGACGATCAGCATCAGCGCCCAGAAGATGAGCGAGACGATGCCGATGATGTCGGCCGGCGCGGGGGTGGTTCCGGGCGGCGCGACGTGCTGCAGTGAGAGCCGAAGCGCATAAAGCGGGCTGGTGCCGATGTCGCCAAACACCACGCCGATGGAGCCCGCCAGCAGCGTCCAGAAGCCGCCATGGCGAAACGCGCCGGCGTCATCGCCCGCGCTCATGCCCTTAGCGGCTTTGGCCTGTTTGCTTGGCGGCGCGTCGGCTTGGGCCTGCGCCATGGTTAACGTCCCCTCAAAGGGCGGACGCGCCACCCTCTCAGGGCGGCGCGTTTAGCCGGTTTCACATGGTCCGGCAAATCCTTGACGCAAGGGGGCTTGTGGTTTGGTTAGCAGAGCCGCCTTTAGTGGCAGCCGCAACCGCCGCCGTGGCCGCCGCCATGACCGCCATGGCCGCCGCCATTGTAGTTATTGTTGGTATTGGTGTTGTTGTTGGTGTTGTTGTTCACGTTCTGGACGTTGGCGGTGGCGTTCGCCGAGGCGGAAGCTTGGGAATACGACACCGAAACCGAGGTCGCGGTTGAACCTTGAACGAAGGTGGTGCTGCCGCCGCCGACATAGCCCGTGCCGATATCCGTACCAACGCCGCCGGTGAAAAAGCTGGGCGGAAGCACAAGGCCCTCGCGCTCCGGTGCAGGCGGCGGGGGCGGCAGCGGAACGGGGGGCGCAACGTGATGATGGGCGTGATGCCGGGGTGGCGGCGGGCGATCCATGCCGTCGGCCGAGGCCACGACTGGGGCGGCGGCAAGCGCCACAGCCGCAAAAACCGCCAAAACGCGCGTCGTCTTCATGGTGAAAATCCCAGAAACGCGCAGGTCTCGGCGCGCGGGAAGCTCCGACTGCAAGTTCCCTGCCGGCGCGTTTTGTTCACCAGGATACGGTTAAGCGCGGCTCAGAAATCGACGGCGAGCCCCTTGCGCTCCCAATCGCCGTAGCGGGTCGGTTCAGGTCCGGAAGGACCGCCCTGCTCATGCGGATGCGGGTCCGCCTCCGCGCGCCGCGCGGCCGCTTCTTCCAAAGCGCGCTTCGCCTCGGGTGTCAGTTCTTTACCGGGCGCTGCGCCGGGGATCGTTTCGGAGGCGGCCATGTATTGTTCAGATAACGCCATCCTGCGCCGAAACAACCCGCAATCGCCCACAGGCTGACGCACTTGGTTGATGGCTCGTTAACCAGCCTCCGCCAGCCTTGTTTGCGATAGCCGGCGCGACAACGCCCGGGCGCTCGGATTTGGATCATGCGCACTGCATCCGCTGCGCTTTGCGCGGCCGGCGTTGTCTTCTGGGCGACGGCTCCGCCGCCCGCCGACGCGCGCTCGCCGGTGACAATCGACGGCGTCGATAAAACGCAACGCGAAGCCATCCTTGATCTGCTGGCCGATCGCGACGCGCCAACAACGCTGTTTGAAGCCGAGCGCATCTCCGAAGAGGCCGCCGCGCGGGCTTTGGCTTGGCTGCGCTCGGAGGGCTATTACGACGCCGAGGTCACGCCGGAGGCGCAAGAGACGCCGCCCGTGGCGCGGCTGCGGATCGTGACCGGCGCGCGGTACAAATTCGTCGCGCCTGACCTGGTGTTCGAGAACGCGCCGCCGGACGCTGCGTCTGCGGATGCTGCGCGCACCGCTCTTGGCCACGTCGCTGAAGGCGCGCCGGCGCGCGCGGCGGACGTGCTGCAAGCGGAAGCCGATGCGGTCGCCGCGCTGCAGGCCGCCGGCTATGCGGACGCGGCCGCGGGTCAGCGGCGCGTCCTCGTCGATCACGCGACCATGACGATGAAGGCGGAGTTCCATTTGAACGCCGGCGTCGTGACGCGCCTAGGCGATGTCCGGATCGAGCCGCCCACCATTTTCCGTCACGATTTCCTGGTGCACCTGCGCAATTGGCGCCCAGGCACGGCTTACAAGCCCGACAACCTTGTGCGCCTGCGCCGCGATCTAAGCTCGACCGGCGCGGTGTCGAGCGTCACGACGCGCCTCGATCCGCCCAACGCCGAGGGTGAGCGCGACGTCGTCATCCAGGTCGAGCCGGCGAAGCGCAACGCCTACGAGTTCGGCGCGGGCTACTCGACGACGGAAGGCGCGAGCGTCGACGCGCAATGGACGCGGCGCAATTTCACCGGCCGAGCGGACTCGCTCACGCTGTCGACGACGCTGGGCGAATTGGCGCAGAGCGCCACCATCTCCTGGCTGCGTCCGCACGCCGCCGGCGCCGGACGCACGCGCCACACCGCGCTGACGGTCTTGCATGAAGACACCGCCGCCTATTCCCACCGCGGCGTCGCGCTTTCCGCCGGGGTCGACGCCGACCGGCGCTTGCGTTTGGGCTTCAGCTACGGCGCCGAGCTTTCCGCGGATAACTACAATCAGATCGCGGGCGGCGTCTCCAACGCCTCCGTGCTCTCGGGCTTCGGCGATCTGCGGCGCGACACCACCGGCGATCCGCTCGATGCGCGCCATGGCTCCATTCTCGATTTTCGCGTCGAACCGTCCGTCTCGGTCGGCGACGCGACCGTGGCGTTCACACGCTTTTCTGGCGACGCCCGGCTCTATCGCAGTTTCGGAAAAGACGAGCGCATCACGCTCGCGGCGCGCTCGCTTGTGGGCTGGGTGGCGCCGGTTTCGGGCAGCGCCAACGACATTCCGCCGGACCACCGCTTCTACGCCGGCGGCGGCGGTTCGGTGCGCGGCTACGAGTACAACTCGATCTATCCGCACGAGCGTGACGCGCTTGGGCTGGCGCCGGGCGGCCAAGGTGCGTTCGAGATTTCGACCGAGGCGCGCATACGCTTCGCTGATCGCCTTGGCGCCGTAGCCTTCGTCGACGGCGGCAACGCTTTCGACAGCTGGAACGACGCCGCCGATCTGAAGTGGGGCGTCGGCGTCGGCTTTCGCTACGATCTGGGCTTTGCGCCACTGCGCGTCGACGTTGCGCACGCGCTTGAGCGCGGCTCCGACGATCCGAGCTTCGCCATCTATATCAGCTTAGGACAGGCGTTCTGATGGCGAAGGCGCCAGCCTCGCCGCGCGGCCTGATGCGCCGCTACGCCTTCGCCGCCGCAACTGGCGCGGTGATGATCGCCGGCGCCGGCGCCATCGTCGTCGGGCCGGGCGCGGCTTGGGTGGTCGATCATGCGGCCGACGGTCAGCGCGTCTGGCGGCTTGGGCGCATCAAAGTTGATGGCGTCAGCGGCAATTGGCTCGGCAATCTGCGCGCCGCGCACGTCACGCTATCGGACGACGCCGGCGTTTGGTTCGAGGCGCACGACGTCGCGCTAAAATGGCGGCCGTTCGATCTGCTGGCCGGCGCGTTCAGCCTGGACGACGGTTCGATCCACGACGTCTCCATCGTCCGGCGTCCGGTGCTGTCGCCGGAGACGCCGGGCGGCGGCGGAAACCCCGCGCTCACCATCACCCGCATTCACATCGACCAGATCAATCTGGGGCAGCCCGTGATCGGCGTCGCCAGTCAATTTCGCGCTGATTTCGCCATGGCGCAGCACGCGCGCTTGAATCAGCTCGATCTCAACCTCGCCCGTCTCGATTCACAGGCCGATCACGCCATCATCCGGTTCCATCGCGGTGGCGCATTCGCCCTGCATGTCGACATCAATGGCGCCCGCGACGGCGTGATCTCCCACCTGCTCGGCGTACCGGACGAAATTGTGCAGGCCAGCGCCGAGGGCCAGGGCGATGACCAAACCGGCGCGATGCAATTCGACAGCCACGTGAGCGAAACCACGCTTGCGGCTGGCGCGATGCGGTGGACGCCGCAGGACTGGACGCTCGCCACGCATGGCCGGCTCGACGCTTTGCCGATGTTTGGCGATCTTGCCGACCGCATCGGCAAGACCTTCAGCGTGCAGGCGCAAGGGGCGCGCCACAACCAATTTACAGCGCACGCTGAAACTACGTTCCTCACCTTGGATCTCGCCGGCGCGCTGGACGATAAAGGCGCGCTCAACGGCCCCGCCCATATCGTCGCCGAGACCAAGCGCCTTTCCGATATCGCGCACGAATCGCCGCTCGAACTCGGCGCTGCGCGATTTGACGGCGAATTGCGCATCGATCACGACACCACGTCGCTCTCCGGCCAGCTCGATGGGCGCGACGTCGAACTGCTCGGACAAAACGGTCATTTGATTGGCCATGTTGACGCCGCGCTGTCGCCAGCAAGCTTTACGCTGTCCGGCGACCTTCATGCGCCGGATCAAGTCCCCGCGCTGTTTGCGCAAGCGAGACTGCAGACACAACTCGATTTCAATCGCCAAAGCGGGCGCTTCACCCTCACACGCGCCACGCTCGACGGCGCTTCGATGGCGGCGACCGCGCAAGGCTGGGCCAATCATGGCGAAGGCGAGTTCGCGGGCGATTGGCGTATCCGCCGCATCGAAACCACGTGGCGCGAACTGAGCGGCGATGTCGGCGGGCGCTGGCGCGCGCAATCTGCGCGCACCGCCTCGAACAGCTACATCTGGAGTGCGACCTTTCAGGGCGACGCCCGCAACGTGGACAGTCCCAACCGGCTTTTCCCGCAATTGCTGGGCGGCGCGCCCAGGCTCGACGCCACACTGCGGTTCGAGCAAGGCGGCATCACGGTCGATCACGCGCGCATTGACGCCGACAAGCTGCGCCTCGGCGTCAGCGGACGCATCATGCACGGCGCCGACAATCTTCGGCTCGAAGCTTCGGCGCGCGGCCCGCTGCAAATCGGCGATGCGACCATAACGGGCGCGGTTGACGCCACGGGGCGCCTCACCGGGTCTTTCGTGCGCCCGACACTCGAAGCAGACGCGCAGATGGCGTCCCTCACCGCGGTTGGCGTCGAGATCGCGCACCCCGACGTGCAGCTGACCCTGGCGCCCAGCGGCAATTCCTATCGCGGGCGCGGCGTCGCCCACGGCGCCGTGCGCGATCAGCTGGCGGAAGCTGAATCTGATCTCGTCATCGCCGGCGACGGCACGGTGACGCTGCCGACGCTCGTCGCCCATGTCGACGGGCTGCAGGCCACAGGCAGCGCCAGCGTGGGCCCGCGCGGCGCCAATGCGCAATTGGCGGTCATCGGCAAGATCGACAGCCTGCTTCCCGGCGTCACTGGCAACGCGCAAGGCAATGTGACGCTCACGCCGGACACCCTCACCGCCACCGCGCACGTGACCGATGCCGACGCCGGCGACTTGCATGTCCGCACCGCGACTTTGACCGCGAGCGGTCCATACAAGGCGATCAACGCGCAGTTCGATTTGCACGGCCGGCTGCGCCAAGCGCCGCTCGCCTTCAGCGGCGCGGCGCAAATCGCCAGTCAACGCGCCACGCAACTGAGCATACAAGGCTCAGGCCAGCTCGCCGGCACGCCGATCTCGACGCGCGCGCCGATGATCATGTCGTTCCCGCAAAACGGCCTGGAGACCACGCTCGACATCACCATGGGCGACGGCGCGCTTGCTGGACGCTGGACCGAGCATGGCCGCGCGCTCACAAGCTCGTTCCAGATCACGCAAGCGCCGCTAGCGCCGCTGGCGGCGATCTGGGGCGAACGCGCCACGGGGCAAATCGCTGGCCATTTTAGCATGAATAGCGGCGGCAACGGGCTTGCCGGCGCCGCCGACCTCTCGCTTACCGATGCGCGGTTCGTCGGACGCCAGCGCGGCACGCTGAACACGCACATCGTGGCGCACCTTGAGCCGACGCGGCTGCAAGCCACGATGGATGCGCAATCAAGCGATGGTTTGCAGGCCCATTTGGAAGCCGATGCGCCGGTGCAAACCAGCGCGGCGCCTTTGCTGATCGCGCTGACGCCCGAGCGCCGTGGAACGGCGCGATGGACCATGACCGGCCCGGTCGAGGCCTTGTGGGCGGCGGCGCGTTTCCAGGATCAGGATCTTCAAGGCGCCGTCGAAGGCGCTGGCGAGTTGAGCTTCGGCGCGGGGTATTTGAGCGGCGACGGCCACGTCGAACTGCGCGACGGGCGCTTCGAGGACAAGATTTCCGGCGTTAAGCTGCAGCAGATCCAAGCGCGCATTAATATCGGCGCCAATGGCGTAGCGATCGATCATTTCACCGCCGCGGATTCGCGCGGCGGCACACTGAGCGCGACGGGCGGCAGCGCCGATGCACGGCAAGGGCAAATCTCGCTGCAGCTGCACGATCTGCGGCTGGTTGATCGGCCCGATGCGCATGCGCGCGCAAGCGGCGACCTCACTTTACAGTGGCAAGGCTTGGATTCCTCGCTGACCGGCGATCTCAACATGTCGGAAGGCGATTTGAGCGTGGCGCAAAGGCCTGAGGCTGGCATCCCGCAGCTCGATGTGATCGAGATCAATCGCCCGCAGACCGAGCAAAGCGATGACGATCCGGCGCCGCAGACGCAACCGATGCACCCAACGCGGATCGATATCCGGGTTCACGCGCCGGGGCGCATCTTCACCCGCGGCCGCGGTCTCGACGCGGAATGGTCGCTTGATCTTCGCCTAGATGGCGATAGCAGCGCGCCGCGCATCTACGGCAACGCCCAGATCGTGCGCGGCACGCTTTCGCTGTCGGGCCAGCCTTTCGACATTTCCGATGGGCGCGTCGATTTCGATGGGCTGCCGCAAAATGCGCGCATCAATCTGACCGCCGAGCGCGATACCGCCGACCTCACCGCGAAAATCCAGCTTACCGGCACGGCCGACGATCCCGACATCACGCTCACCAGCGATCCGGCGCTGCCGCAGGACGAAATCCTGCCGCAAGTGTTGTTCGGCCATTCCGTGGCCGACCTTTCCGCGCTCGAAGCCGCGCAGCTCGCGGCGAGTTTGGCGCAGCTCTCCGGCCAAGCCTCGTTCGATCTGGTGGACGCCGCGCGCGCCGCGGCAGGCCTCGACCGCTTTAATGTGCAGCAAGACAGCAATGGCGGCCTGCTGGTCGCCGGCGGCGTTTACCTCACGCGCAACGTCTATGTCGAAATCGGCCGCACAGGCCTTGGCCAGGCCTCGACGCGGGTGGAATGGACGCTTAGGCCCAAGCTGGTGCTGATTACGTCGTTTCTGCAGAACGGCGATCAGCGCGTCTCGGTGCGTTGGCGGCGCGAAGGGAATTGAGCGCGGGCGAACTTCCCGCCATATACACGGCGCCATGAAATTCCTCGACCAGTGCAAAATCTATATCCGCTCCGGCAATGGCGGCGCGGGCGCTGTGTCCTTCCGGCGCGAGAAATTCATCGAATATGGCGGGCCGGACGGCGGTGATGGCGGGCGCGGCGGCGATATCTGGATCGAGGCCGCTGACGGGCTCAACACGCTGATCGATTATCGTTACCAGCAGCACTACAAAGCCGGCACGGGCGGTCATGGCATGGGCCAGAACCGTCATGGCGCTGATGGGCAAACGCTGACGCTGAAGGTGCCGGTCGGCACCCAAGTGCTGGACGAAGATCAGGAGACGCTGCTGGCTGATCTTTCCGCGCCGGGCGAGCGCGCGCTGCTGGCCAAGGGCGGCAATGGCGGCTTCGGCAACACGCATTTCAAATCGTCGGTGAACCAGGCGCCGCGCCACGCCAATCCAGGGCTCGACGGCGAAGAGCGCACGCTTTGGCTGCGTCTCAAGCTGATCGCGGATGCTGGCCTCGTCGGTTTGCCCAATGCCGGCAAATCCACATTTCTGCGGGCCGTGAGCGCCGCTACGCCGAAGGTGGCGGACTATCCGTTCACGACATTGCATCCGCATCTGGGCGTGGTGACGATCGGCGCCAGCGAACGTTTCGTGCTGGCCGACATTCCAGGCTTGATCGAAGGCGCGGCCGATGGCGCAGGTCTTGGCACCCGCTTCCTTGGCCACATCGAACGCTGCGTCGCGCTGGTGCATCTGATCGACGCGACCCAGGAAGGCGCGACCAATTCCTATCGCACCGTGCGCCACGAGTTGGAGCTTTACGGCGGCGGTCTCGCTGAAAAACCGGAGATCGTCGCGCTCAACAAGATCGACGCGCTTACCCCCGCCGAAGCCAACCGGAAACGCGCGGCGCTGTCGCGCGCCATCGGCAAAGAGGTGCGCCTCGTTTCCGGCGTTTCCGGCGCGGGCGTGAAAGAATTGTGCAGCGAGATCGCGCAAATGCTGCGGGCGCGCCGCTCGGACGCCGCCGCAACGCAAGAGCACGCCCAGCGGGACAGCGAGTGGAAACCGTGACGCCGCTCGCTTCCGCCAAGCGCGTCGTGGTGAAGATCGGCTCGGCTTTGCTGGTCGACGCAGCCAGCGGCCAACCCGCGCGCGACTGGCTCGCCGCGCTGGCCGAAGATATCGTCGCCGCGCGGGCGGGCGGCGCGCGCGTGGTGATCGTGTCATCCGGCGCGATCGCCCTTGGGCGCCGGATGCTCGGACTTCCTAGCACGACGCGGCTTGAGGAAAAGCAAGCCGCCGCCGCGGCGGGCCAAGCGCGGCTGGTGCGCGCCTATGAAGACGCCTTCGCGCCGTTCAAGATTCCTGTCGCGCAAGCACTGCTGACGCCCGACGACACCGAACAGCGCCGGCGCTGGCTCAATGCCCGCGCCACGCTTGAAACTCTGCTCGATCTGGGCGCAGTGCCGGTGATCAACGAGAACGACACCGTCGCTACGATCGAAATCCGCTATGGCGACAATGACCGGCTCGCCGCGCGCGTCGCGCAGATGATTTCGGCGGATGCTCTGGTGTTGCTCTCGGATGTCGACGGCCTCTATGCGCGCGACCCGCGCAGCGATCCAAATGCAGCGCTGATTCCGGAGGTGCGCACGATTACCCCAGCGATCGAAGCCATGGCGGGCGGCGCCAATGCGCAAGCTGGCGTCGGCTCGGGCGGCATGCGCACCAAGATCGAAGCTGCCAAGATCGCCACGCACGCGGGCTGCGCCGTGGCGATCACCAAGGGCGCCGAATTGAAGCCGCTCTCGCGCCTCAAGTCCGGCGCGGCTGCAACTTGGTTCCTGCCGCACGAAACACCGAAGGCCGCCTACAAAGCCTGGATCGCGGGTACGCTCGCCCCGCAAGGCGCGCTGCACGTGGACGCCGGCGCGGCGGCGGCGTTGCAGGCGGGCAAGAGCTTGCTGCCGGCCGGCGTCACCGCAGTCGACGGACGGTTTGAAAAAGGCGACGGCGTGCGCATCCTCGATGCGGCGGGCGTCGAGATTGGACGCGGGCTTGTCCGCTACGACGCCGATGACGCGCGCAAGATCAAGGGACTCAAGTCGAGCGCTATCGCGGGCGTGCTGGGCTATGCCGATGGCGCGACCCTGGTCCACGCCGACGATCTGGTGATGACCTGATGCGGCGCCCGCGCCTGCGTGCTACATATTAGGGTATGGACGCTCCGCACGTTTTCACGCTTGAAGCCGATATGCTTGAGATCGGCGCGCGTGCGCGCGCGGCCGCGGCGGTTCTGCGGGATTTGAGCCCAGCCCAACGCACCGCCGCACTGAAGGCGATGGCGCAAGCGCTGCGAAGCTCCGCCGCCGCCATCCTGGCCGCCAACGCCGAAGACCTGGCGCGCGCGCAAAGGCAAGGGCTGAGCCCCGCCCTGGTCGACCGGCTGAAGCTCGACGCCACGCGCATCGAGGGCGTGGCGCGCGCGGTCGATGAAGTAGCGGCCATTGCCGATCCCGTCGGCGCGGTGATGGCGGAATGGACCCGGCCCAATGGCCTCAAGTTTCAGCGCGTGCGCACGCCGCTCGGCGTGATCGGCATCATTTTCGAGAGCCGGCCGAATGTTGCAGCCGATGCAGGCGCGTTGGCGCTCCGCGCCGGCAACGCCGTGATCCTGCGCGGCGGTTCAGATAGCGCCGCGTCGGTCGCGGCGATCGGCGACGCGCTGCGTCAAGGCTTGAGCCAGACTAGCGTTCCGGAAGACGTCATCCAGATTGTGCCGACCACGGACCGCGCTGCTGTTGGCATGATGCTGAAAGGCTTGGACGGAGCCATCGACGTCATCGTCCCGCGCGGCGGAAAAGCTTTGGTGGCGCGGGTTCAGGACGAAGCGCGCGTACCGGTGTTCGCTCACCTCGAAGGGCTTTGCCACACTTACGTACATGAGGCCGCGGATCCGAAGAAAGCCATCGAAATTACACTGAACGCCAAGATGCGCCGCGTCTCCGTCTGTGGCGCCACGGAGACGCTGCTGATCGACCGCGCGGTTGCGGCGAGGTTGTTGCCGCCGATCGCGGAAGCGCTGACCGCGAAGGGCTGCGAACTCCGCGGTGACACAGAAGCGCGCGGCGTCGTCACGATGAACGAAGCGGCCGAGGAAGATTGGCGCGCCGAATATCTCGCGCCGATCCTCGCCGTGCGCGTGGTGGAAAATGTCGACGCAGCGATCGCGCACATCGCGCGCTATGGCTCGCAGCACACCGACGCCATCATCACCGAAGACAAGGCCGCGGCCGAAAAATTCCTCCGCGAGGTCGATAGCGCTATCGTGTTGTGGAACGCATCGACGCAATTCGCCGATGGCGGCGAGTTCGGCTTTGGCGGCGAGATCGGCATCGCCACGGGGCGGATGCATGCGCGCGGACCGGTCGGCGCCGAGCAACTGACGACATTCAAATATGTCGTGCGCGGCGATGGACAGATCCGCCCTTGATTGATCGCACAGGATGAGACGCGGACTTCCTCTCGCCTATCGCGGCATGCGTGTCGGCTTGTTTGGCGGCACATTCGATCCTGCGCACGCTGGCCATTTGCACGTCGCGCAAACCGCGCTTGAACGCCTGCATCTCGATCGCGTGTGGTGGCTGGTCACGCCGCAGAATCCGCTGAAGCCGCAATCGGCGCCGCTGAGAGAGCGCATGCGCTCCGCACAGCGCCTCGCGCACAAACCGAAGATGATCGTCACCGATCTCGAAACGCGGCTGCACTGCGCTTACACGTATCAGACGCTGCGCGCGCTCAAACGACTCTATCCGCGCGTGCATTTCGTTTTCATCATGGGCGCCGACAACCTCGCCAATTTCCGCAAATGGCGAAATTGGCGCGAAATTGAGCAATCCGTCCCCATTGCTGTCGTTTCACGGCCTGGCGTCACAGCGCGCGCGCGCACTGGAATGTCGCGTCACTGGACTTACATAAATGCGCGCAATCATTGGGAATCTTCCTCTGCATTGCGCGGAAGACGGCTGCCTGTGGCGGAACGCGGATGAAGATGCTAGCGTTATGCTTCGGGACCACGGAAGGAGACCCGGAACCTGTCGCCTGAACTGAAACGCGCGTCGGCCGCGTCAAACGCCGGCAAAATTCCGCGCGGAGAACCGGATATCGATGCCGAGACCGCGACGCGAATCATTCTCGCCTCGCTTGAGGACGACAAGGCGGAAGACATCGTCGCCCTCGACATAAAGGGCAAATCTTCGTTTGCAGACATGCTGGTGGTGGCTTCCGGCCGCTCGCAGCGCCATGTCGGCGCGCTGGCGGATCACGTCATGCGCAAGCTGAAAGAGGCTGGCGCGAAACACGTCCGTGTCGAAGGCCTGCCCAGCTGCGACTGGGTGCTGGTCGACGCTGGCGACGTGGTGGTCCACCTATTCCGGCCGGAAGTCCGCAGCTTCTATAATATCGAGAAAATCTGGGCCGGCGGCCCGGGACCGAGCCCGGTCCTCGCCAGCTAGGGCAGGCTGTCCGTGCGCATCCTGATCGCCGCGGTTGGGCGCCTCCGCGGCGGACCGGAGGCCGACCTCACCGCGGACTATCTGGCGCGAGCCGCAGCCGCGGGGCGAAGCCTCGGGTTCCAAGCCGTCGATCTGGTCGAGGTTGAAGCCAAGCCCAGCGGAGACGCGCGCGCTGAAGCGGCATCCCTATACCGTGCCACACCGGACGATGCCCGGAAGATCCTCCTGGATGAACGCGGAGCGGAATGGACCTCCCGTCAGCTGGCCGAAAAACTGGCCCGCTGGCGTGATGACGGCCATGCGCACGCCTGCTTCTGGATCGGGGGCGCCGACGGCGTGGCGCAAAGTGTTAAGGACCAAGCTGACGAAAAGCTGGCATTAGGCCGCCAAACTTGGCCGCATCGTCTGGTCAGGGTGATGATTTCTGAGCAAATTTACCGAGCTGTGACCATTTTGAGCGGTAATCCCTACCACCGGGACTGAGCCCTTAGAGAGGCCCCCCGGCGGGAATGGTGGTTCATGGCTCAAGGCGCGACCCGCGTCGGAGCCCTCCTCGCCTGCGCGATGGGGGCTTTTCTGATGTTGAATGGGCCGGCCACCGCCCAGCAGTCGACGCGCGCCCGGCTCACCCAGGTCGAGCATGACCGCAGCGCCGCCGCCGCGGAGGCCGAGCGACTGCGCCGCAAAGCCGCGAACACCCAATCCGAAATCGACGCCCTCAATGCGCGGCTGGTCGAAGCCGGCCGCCGCCGGGCCGAAGCGGAAGCCGCCCTCGCCGATGCCGAGCGCCGGCTAGCTGAACTCCGGCGACAGGCGGCCCAGGAGACCGTTCGGCAGCAGCAGGATCGGCGCGCTCTTGAGGCCGCCCTGATCGCGGCGGCATTCGCGCAAAGGCAGATCGACCTGCCGGCCCAGCGCGCCGGCCTATTCGCGCGCGCCGCGGCGCCAGATATTCGCCGCGACCTTGAGGCCAGCGGTCAGGCGCTTGACCAGGCGCGGGCGCGCGACGCGGAAATTGCCGAAGAAGAAGAAGCCCTCGCCCAAGCCCAACAATCGATCGACGCCGAACGCGCCGATGTGAGCGCCCTCATTACCCAGCGCCGCACGCTTCAGGCCTCTTTGAACTCAAATGCCGACGCCGCGGAACGGCGCGTCCGCCAACTCGCGGCGCAGGCGCGCTCGCTGCGCGAACTGGCGCAGCGCGTGGCGCCGCATCGCAGCCATAGCGGCGGCGGCTCTGACGTCGTCCCGGCGTCCTGGACGCCGCCCGTCGCGGGCGCGATCCGGCGCGGATTCGGCGTCGCCACCCAGGGCGGCGCGTCGTCCCAGGGGGTGACGCTAGGGACTCACGCGGGCGCCCAAGTGGTTGCGCCAGCCTCGGCGCGCGTGGCCTATGCCGGGCTGTTCCGCAGCTACGGCCAAGTCTTGATCCTGAACCTGGACGGTGGTTACGCTGTTGTCTTGACCGGACTTGGGACAACACGCGTCCGTGTTGGCGAGCGGGTTCTGGCCGGTCAACCCGTCGGGGAGATGTCAGTTTCCGACACGCCGGCGCCGGAATTGTATGTGGAAGTCCGTCGCGACGGCAGGCCGATCGATCCGGCCCGGTGGCTCAGCGCACGCGGCCTCGCCAGCGAGGCCCAGCGTGAAAGTCCGGGTTAGCAGAATCGGGTCAGATTAGGCCGGGACAAATAACAAGCGCCGGCGGGCGCTCGGGAGTGCGAAGCATGCGTTTGGCTTGGATAGCGGCGCCGGTCGTGGGTGTGGCGGCATGCGTTGGCGCGCTGGCGTGGTCGGCCCCGGACCAGAACCAGCGCAGCGACGTCTATCGCCAACTCGATCTCTTCGCGACCGTGCTCAATCGCGTCGAAGACGATTACGTCACCCAGATTGACGAGCGCAAAGCCATGGAAGCCGCGATCCAAGGCATGCTGACCTCGCTCGATCCGCACTCCTCCTACATGAACCCCGACGAATACCGCGACATGCAGGTGCAGACCCGCGGCGAGTATGGCGGGCTTGGCATCGAAGTGACGATGGACGACGGCATCGTGAAGGTCGTGTCGCCGATCGACGATACGCCGGCCGCGCGTGCTGGCATTCAGGCCGGGGATTATCTCACCGCGATCGACGGTCAGACCATACTCGGCCTCACCCTCAACGACGCCGTGAACAAGATGCGCGGCCCGGTGGGCACCTCGATTCATCTCACCGTCGCGCGCGACAACGCCGATCCGTTCGAGGTCGACCTCACGCGCGAGATCATCAATGTCCGCGCCGTGACCTCGCACGTCGACAACGACATCGGCATTATCCGTATCTCGACCTTCAACGAGCGCACCGCGAGCGGGCTCGAAGACGCCATCCACGAAGTGCGCGCCGACAGTCACGGCCACCTGCGCGGCGTCGTGCTCGACCTGCGCAACAATCCGGGCGGCCTGCTGGACCAGGCGATCGAAGTTTCCGACGCCTTCCTCGACGGCGGCGAAGTGGTCTCCACGCGCGGACGCCACCCCGAAGACGTCCAGCGCTACAACGCGCGCCGCGGCGATGAGCTGCAAGGCATCCCGGTCGTCGTGCTGGTGAACGGCGCTTCGGCTTCGGCTTCGGAAATCGTCGCAGGCGCTCTGCAGGACCGCAACCGCGCGCTGATCGTCGGCACCACCAGCTTCGGCAAAGGATCGGTGCAAACCGTGATCCCGCTGAATGGCGGGCGTGACGGCGCGCTGCGCTTGACCACGGCGCGTTACTACACGCCGTCGGGCCGCTCGATCCAAGGCGCCGGCATCGATCCGGACATGGAAGTGGCGCAGCACCGTATGGACCAGGCGCAGCTCGATCGCCTGCGCCGGCTTGGCGTCAACAGCGAAGCCGATCTGCCGAACGCGCTGAACAACGAAACCGGCGCGCGCCGTAGCGCGCTGCACATTCCTGCTGATCAGCCGCCGGCGGATTGGAAGGACGGCGACGACTATCAGATGTCGCGCGCCGAGGCCTTCCTGCGCCAAGGTTTGGTGTCGCAACGATTGCTGGCCCGCGCCGGTTAAGACTTCGTCAACCAAGATTACTTCGCAGCATGCGCAGTGTTGACGCAGTCGGCGCGCTAGTGACGAGGCGTGCGAATTCAGCGATTGTCCGCGCAAGTGATTCGAGCTCGCGCGTCCATGCCTTCACGTCCCGCTGCAAAGCCGCAAACGACGTCGAAGCGCCGTTTTCCGATCAATCACAAGCTCGCCGCGCTTGGCGTTTTCGCTGTCGTGTGCGGTGGGGCGTTCGCGGCGATCCAATTGCTCGGCGACCCCAGCGCCGCCGGCCCCAAGCGTATTCTCATGCTCAATCCGGCGTCGGCTTCGGCGGAAGCCGCGCCGCGCATTTCGTTCGCTGACGCCTCGACGCAAGGCCAGGACGCGCCGACGGTCGAGCTGGATCCAAGCAGCGCCGACACCGCGGTTCAGCTGGGCGCCGATGCCGACACCAACAACACCGGCGAAGTGCGCGTCGCCGTCGTCGATTCCGACGCAACGTCTGCGACCCCGGCAAGCCCAGCGGCGCGTCCGCTGCCGCGCGCGCCGCTCGCAGGGCTGACCGAGCCGGGCCCCCATGGGCTGCTGCCCATCGTGGCGCGCGACGGGCGCACGCCGGCGCAAGCCTATGCGCGTCCGTTCACGTCGGATGGGACGCACCCGATGGTCGCGGTGATCATCGGCGGCCTCGGCATCAATGCCCGCGCCACCACCGAGGCCATCAACGAATTGCCGCCGGAAATTACGCTCTCCTTTGTGCCCTATTCCTCCAACTTGCAAAGCTGGATCGATCAGGCGCGCGCACACGGCCACGAGATCATGCTTGAACTGCCGATGGAGCCGTTCGACCCCGACGCCGACGACACCGGTCCGCAGACGCTGCTGATTTCATCGAGC
>Ga0335083_10005590_pt1 | contig 15819 bp, 14 predicted proteins | sample Lox_Sample_42_FD_206716 | JGI IMG/M metagenome (GOLD analysis project Ga0335083, IMG submission 206716) | Soil microbial communities from Loxahatchee National Wildlife Refuge, Florida, United States - Lox_Sample_4.2 | ecosystem: Environmental > Terrestrial > Soil > Wetlands | place: USA... | reverse complement strand
ACGCTGGCGCGGCGGCGCTGTCATGTTGCGCTCCGCCGGCGCCGAGGCCCATTGTAGCCCGGCGGCGCGCCCGCTCGGCCCGGATGCGGCCCCATGAGATGCGCGGACGGAACCACGGAGCACACGCCAGCCGCCGCATGCCGCGCTGTTAAGATAGGCACCCTTCACGAAAGAGCTCACCATGCCCGAACTCACGCATTTTGACGCTGCCGGCGACGCCCATATGGTCGATGTCGGCGGCAAAGCCGAGACCAAGCGCATCGCGCTCGCGCGCGGCACGATCCGCATGCTGCCGCAGACCTTTGCGCTGATTCGCGACGGCCACGCGAAAAAAGGCGACGTGATCGGCGTCGCGCGCATCGCCGCGATCCAGGGCGCAAAACGCACATCGGATCTGATTCCGCTGTGCCACCCGCTCGCGATCACTCGCGTCAAGGTGGACTTCGCGCTCGATGAAGCGCTGCCGGGCGTGCACTGCACGGCGCAAGTGGAGACGCTCGGCCGCACGGGCGTGGAGATGGAAGCGCTGACCGCCGTGCAGGTAGGCCTGCTGACGGTCTACGACATGTGCAAGGCCGTGGATCGCGGCATGACGATCACCGATGTGCGCGTGCTGGAGAAGCACGGCGGGAAGTCGGGGGATTGGGTCGCGCAAGGTTGAGGTCAGACGCTTGCGGCTCCCCGCTAATTCACGATCAGGGTACGCCCATGACAATCGATGAACTGCTCGAGCAGGTGCTGGACTTCCGTGACGCCCGCGACTGGAAGCAATTTCATACGTTGCGCAATCTGATCGTCTCCACCAGCATCGAGGCCGGCGAGCTACTTGAGACGGTCCAGTGGAAAAGTGATACCGAGATCGATGCCCTGCTCCTCGATCCCGCGCAGGTCAGGAACCTCAAGCACGAGTGCGCGGACGTGCTCATCTACCTGATGCTGGTCGCCCATACCGCGGGGTTCGATCTCCTCGATGCGGCAGCAGAAAAGCTCAAGCTGAACGCACAGCGCTACCCCGTGGAGAAGGCAAAAGGGAGCGCAGCGAAGTATTCCGAACTGTGACGGCCGCAAGCGCTCGCGGCGAGCTTGCCGGGAGGCTGGCCGCAAACATCGGCCTCCTCCCCTGATATCCGACGCAGGAGCGCCGGCGAGTCGCGAACTCACCGGCGGCCCACCAGCGGATCACGCGCGAGCCAGATGCCTCAGTCGTCCGAATCGTCCTCGTCGTCTTCTTCACTGGACTTCGGCGCAACCCCATACTTCTTCACCAGTTGCGCCTTGAAGTCCGCCAGGGTGGGCTGCGCGTCGAGCAGGCCATAGAGCGAGGCGAGCTGGGTCGGCCAGTCATGCAGCTCCGTGGCGAAAATGCGCAGACGCTCAATCGTATCGAACGCGCCCGCCGTATCGCCATCGAGCGCCTGCAATACCGCATAACGACGCAACACTGTTTCGCCCGGCAGCAGCGCGATGCCGCGCTGATGCGCGTAGAGCTTGCTGGGAAGGCTCGCGGCATTCATCGGCAACAGCGTGGCCATGCCGTAATCGCCCCAGGCGCCGAAAAGGCGCGAAGGATCGTCGGCATATTCGCGCGCCGGATGCGCGCCGTAGTACAGCACCTCGGCGCGGTTGTAGTCGCGCAGCACCGGGTACAGCGACGCAATGCCGCCCAACACGATCACCGCATACACGCCAAGCGACACGCGCGGCGGCACGGCACGCAGTGGCTTCGTCTCCAGCAGACCGAACACGAACATCGCAGGCAGCAGGAAGAACATATACTGCTGCGGATATTCGACGAGCGCATGCATGACGAGCACGCCGATCAGCATGAAGCCGAACACGCGCTCGGCGGTGTGCGGCGCGCGCAGCGCACGGACGAACCACGCGAGCAGTCCGAGCACGACGATCGCAAAGCCGATCAAGCCGGTCTTGGCGAGCACGTCGAGGAAGATGTCGTGCGCGTTGTTGGCGATCTCGACGCCGCCGAGCGAGCGCACCAGCTCGAACTGATGGATCGGGAAATCGCCCCAGCCGACACCGAGCACTGGATGCGACTTGAACATCGTCCAGCCGTAGCGCCACAGCGCGATGCGCGGCGCGATCTGGCTGGCGTCCTTGAAACGGTCCGCTGCCGACTGATCGAGCTGGAGGTTGTAGCGAACATTGGCCCAGCGCACGAACGCATTCATCGCGAAAAAGAGTGCCACGAGCGCGACCGGAATGATCCAGGCACGCAGGCCGCCCGCTTGCCGACCCGAACGCGCCGCCGACGCGATGCCTCGACCGGCCGCACCACTCGCGCCGTGCCCTTCGTCCGCTTCACTACGGCAGCCCGTGAGCGCGATCCACAGGCCCGCGACGAAGATCACGCCCATCTGCAGCCACGGCCCGCGCGACACGGTAAGCGCAAGGCCACCCGCGTAGACCGCAGTCAGCACGACCCACAGCAGGACGTTCAACCGCCGCGTCTGCACGAGATACATCGCGCCCGCCATGGCGAACGCGATATAGGTGGCGAGATGATTGGCCTGCGCCATGTTGCCGAATGGCCGGCGATCGACGGCGACGTTGTACGCGACAACGAGCGGCGTGACTTTCGTCTCCAGGTGAAGAAGCTGCACCACCTGGCTGAACACGGCGAAGAGACCGCCGACTTGCAGCGCGAACGCCCCCCACACGAGCGCGGCCCGCATGAGACGCGCGCGCTTGATGCCGAAGCCCGCGTGCGTCGCCATGAAAGCGGCGAGCAGGTAGCCCGCGCCGAGCCAGTTCATCGAGGGCTCGGCGAGCGGCAGCGCGAACGTCTGCACGACGAGCACGAGGCCAAAGGCGAGCGGCACCAGCGCGACGGTGGGCGACGCAAAGCCCTCGCCCGTGCGTGCGGGACGCACGAGCAGCAGCACGGAGGCGCCGAGCAGCAGATAAAGCGTCAGTGCTACGAATTCCGAGTAGAACGTAGGAATCGGATAGGTGTGGTTGACGACGGCATAAGGCAGCGTCAGCGCAAGGGCCAGCAAGACGAACGTAAGGTAACGTGCAAAATTGGAAGGCATGAGTTAGGCGGGGGCGTCAGCAACCGGCGCACTATACAAAACTTTTCCACCACTGTGCGAACGATGGCCGCTTGAGCCGGCCCGAACCGAGGCGAACCGGGCCAGCACGGCACCATGCCACGGTGCGATTGCACGCCCGCGCCAACGGCGAGCCCGCTGCGCGAGCGGGCGCACAGGCGCTCACCGTTGCTCTCACACCAACCTACGCGCGGCACTCGGGCGGCGCGAGATTCGCCGCCAGCGTCGCTGCCTCCACCGGCGCCGGCCCCGCACCGGGCGCGCCGAGCGAAGAACCCGTCTTGCCGGATGCGAAGCACTCCCACGTGAGCGTGCCGCCCTGCATGCTGCCCTGTGCGAGCGCGACGCGCGCGGTGGGCGCATCGGCGTTGTCCGGCACCGAGGGCACGAGCACGATCGTGTTGCTGCCCTCGGGTGCCACGCGCGTGGTGAAGGCGACCGTGATCTGCCCGGTCGTGTCGTCGATATGCACCGAGTCGACGTTGCGCGTGGCCGGCGGCACGGTGTAGCCCGAGCCGAGCGCGTTGCCGCTCGCGGCGTTCTCGGCCACCGCGAGCCGTGCCGAAGCCGCGAGCGAAAGGCCCTCGCCCACGCGGCTGCGGGCGAGGTAGTCCTGGTACGCAGGAATCGCATAAGCGGCAATCACGCCGACGATTGCGAGCACGATCATCAGTTCGATCAGTGTGAAGCCCCGCGAAGTCCATCTGCAGGCGAAGCCCGCCATTCGTGCAAAACGCGTGAAGCGCGGTGCGCGCACGCTCAAGGCATTCCAGCCGTCGCACACCGGCAGGCTCAAAGGATTCAACGCACTCGAAGGACTCAAACCAGATATGGATACGATCATCGTCAGGGCTCCTGAAACAAGAAACGCCTGCTCACACGCGTGAACAGGCGTCTTGATCGTATCGGCGGCGCGAGGCGCGCGGCAGTCGGCCGAATGGGTCAGGCACAACGGCGGCGCATGCGCCGCTCAATGCGATTGCGGCCCCTGCGCCTGCGCGCGCCGCGCATTGCGGCGCCTGAGCAAATGGCCGAGCACGACGACGAACAGCGCCCCCGCCACGCACATGCCGTACTCGGCCACGGGCGTGTCGAGCAGCGGCCAGCGGTCGCCCGCGGGGTCATTGACGATGAGCCCGCCCGCAATCCAGCCAAGCAGCGCCGCGCCGAACGTCACGATCAGCGGATAGCGATCGAGCAGCTTCAGCACGAGCTGGCTGCCCCACACGATGATCGGAATGCTCACCATCAGCCCGAAGATCACGAGCGCGATCCGATGCTGCGGATCGGCGGATTCGGCCGCACCCGCAATCGCGACCACGTTGTCGAGGCTCATCACCGCATCGGCGACGACGATCGTCTTGATCGCGCCGATCAGCTTGTCGGCGGGCTTCACGTTGGCGTGCTCGAGATGCGAGGGCGCGAGGAGCCGCACGCCGATCCACAGCAGCAGCAGGCCGCCCGTGAACTTCAGCAGCGGCACGTTGAGCAGCACCACGGCGAACGCTATCAGCACCACGCGCAGCGCGATCGCGCCGGCCGTGCCCCAGAGGATGCCGCGCAGGCGCTGCTGCGCGGGCAGGTCGCGACAAGCGAGCGCGATCACCACGGCGTTGTCGCCGCCGAGCAGGATGTCGATGGCGATGATCTGGAGGACGGCGCCCCAATGGAGCGATGCGAAAAACTCGAGCATGTAGGCGAGAACGTAAAAGGGTGAGCGCGAGCGCGCAACTCCCACGAAGTCGCAGCCAATAAAAAAGCGAGGCGGCCATGACTGGCTTCCTCGCTTTTTGTACGGAAACCTCGTGAAAGGATTCCGCAAGGATATCAAAAAACGCCACCCACCCGCGCGTGCGCGACGCGCGAGCGGCAGCGAATTCCGAAATTTACAGCACCGACTTCAGCAGACGGCCCATTTCCGACGGATTGCGCGTCACCTTGATGCCGCAGCCGTCCATGATTTCCAGCTTCGCGTCGGCGGTGTCCGCACCGCCCGAGATCAGCGCGCCGGCGTGGCCCATGCGCTTGCCCGGAGGCGCCGTGACGCCCGCGATGAAGCCAACCACCGGCTTCTTCATGTTGTCCTTGATCCAGTAAGCGGCGTTCGCTTCGTCCGGACCGCCGATCTCGCCGATCATGATCACGGCGTCCGTATCCGGATCGTCGTTGAACATCTTCATGACGTCGATGTGCTTCAGACCGTTGATCGGGTCGCCGCCGATACCGACTGCCGACGACTGGCCGAGGCCGAGCGCGGTCAGCTGAGCAACGGCTTCATACGTCAGCGTGCCCGAACGCGACACGACGCCGATGCGGCCCTTGCGGTGGATGTGACCCGGCATGATGCCGATCTTCAGCTCGTCCGGCGTGATCGTGCCGGGGCAGTTCGGGCCGAGGAGCAGCGTCTTGCGGCCTTCGCGGCGCATACGGTCCTTGACTTCGATCATGTCGCGCACGGGAATGCCTTCCGTGATGCAGATCGCGAGATCGAGGTCGGCCTCGACGGCTTCCCAGATCGCAGCAGCTGCGCCTGCGGGCGGCACGTAGATGACCGAAACGGTCGCGCCGGTGGCGTCCTTCGCTTCACGCACGTTCGCGTAGATGGGAATGCCCTCGAAGTCCTCGCCGGCCTTCTTCGGGTTCACGCCCGCGACGAATGCTTCGCGGCCGTTGGCATATTCACGGCAAGCGCGCGTGTGGAACTGACCGGTCTTGCCGGTGATGCCCTGCGTGATGACCTTGGTGTCTTTGTTGATCAGAATCGACATGTATTGACCTCTGTTCGCCTGGCGCCGCGCTGGCGTTGGCCTTGAGCCTTCGCGCCATCGCCGCGCCATTCGTATCCGGTGAAAATTACTTGCCTTCGGCAGCCGCGACGACCTTCTGCGCGGCCTCTTCCATGCTGTCCGCCGAGATGATCGGCAGGCCCGATTCGGCCAGCATCTTCTTGCCGAGGTCTTCGTTCGTGCCCTTCATGCGCACGACGAGCGGCACGTTCAGGTTCACGGCCTTCGAACCGGCGATGACGCCTTCCGCGATCACGTCGCAGCGCATGATGCCGCCGAAGATGTTCACGAGGATCGCCTTCAGGTCGGGGTTCTTCAGCATGAGCTTGAACGCTTCGGTGACCTTCTCGGTCGTGGCGCCACCGCCCACGTCGAGGAAGTTCGCCGGTTCGCCGCCGAACAGCTTGATGGTGTCCATCGTCGCCATCGCGAGGCCCGCGCCGTTCACGAGACAGCCGATGTTGCCGTCGAGCGAGATGTACGCGAGGTCGAACTTCGACGCTTCGATTTCAGCCGGATCTTCTTCGTCCAGGTCGCGGTAAGCGACGATTTCCGGGTGGCGGAACAGCGCGTTGGAGTCGAAGTTGAACTTCGCGTCGAGCGCGATGACCTTGCCGTCGCCGGTCAGGATCAGCGGGTTGATTTCGGCGAGCGATGCGTCGGTTTCCCACGTTGCCTTGTACAGGCCTTGCAGGATCGCGCGGGCTTGCGGAATCGATGCTTCGGGCACGCCGATCTTGCGTGCCAGATCGTCGGCTTCGGCGTCCTTCAGGCCCGTTGCCGGATCGACGGCGACCTTGTGGATCGCTTCGGGCGTCTTGGCGGCGACTTCCTCGATGTCCATGCCGCCTTCGCTCGACGCCATCACGACGATCTTCTGCGAAACGCGGTCGGTCACGAGGCCGACATACAGTTCCTTCTTGATGTCAGCGCCTTCTTCGATCAGCAGACGGTTGACCTTCTGGCCTTCCGGACCGGTCTGGTGCGTGACGAGCTGCATGCCGAGGATCTGGTTCGCGTATTCGCGGACCTGCTCGAGCGACTTCGCGACCTTCACGCCACCGCCCTTGCCACGGCCACCCGCGTGGATCTGTGCCTTGACGACCCACACCGGGCCGCCCAGCTCTTCAGCGGCCTTGACCGCGTCATCCACCGAAAACACCGGCTTGCCGCGCGGTACCGCGACTCCGAATTTCCGCAGGATTTCCTTACCCTGGTACTCGTGAATCTTCATGCGTGATTCCTTCAGTCTGAGAGTTGGAGTGAACTTCGATTCCGCTGTTCTTATTCATGCGTGACGGCGTCGGCCCTGCCGTCCTGGCCCGGGCCCCGGCTGTCGCGCACGCCGGCGACGTCCGCGCCGCGCTCTTGCGAACGCGGCACATGGCCATACCAGCGCGGATAAAACTGCTTCACCGCCTCCCCGTCGAACCGCAGCGCGTGGCAGCGGCCAAGCTGGAAGGGCGGCTTTTCGCCGGCGGCCTCATTGCCTCCGGCGGTCTTGCCGAGTTCCGGTCCGGGCTCTTCGCCCGGCGAGCCATTCGATGTATCCCACACCGCTCCGACAAACGCCTGGATCGCGGCGGTCGGCAATATGCCCAACATCTCTGTGAGATGCGTGCAGCCAGCCGTGCCGGCGAGGAGCCGGCCCGCTTCGCGGCGGAAGTTCTGGAGGAGATTGAGGCCGATAAGGGCCCGATAGGCGGGGTTAGCGTTCTGGCACTGACCGTCATAAGGCACCCAGTCGGACGACGCCTCGGCGTCGACGACGTTGAGCTTGCGATCGATCGTAATGCGCAGCCAGAGTTCATGGATCGGCAGACCGTTGGGCCGGACACCGGCGGCGAGCGGCACGTCGCGTGGCTTGTGGTCGGTCAGGCACGCGTCGATGTCCCACAGGCCGTCTTCGCGCTCGTAGGCAACCGCCCGGATGGCGCGCTGATGGCGCAACTGGCGGGGCACGGGCGGGGAAAGCGGCATGCTAAACGTAAGACCGGATTGGAAAACCTCGCGATTTTAACATACCGGGTATTTGAGACAGCCGCGAACACACAGGCAGTGCGGCGGCAAACGTGCGCCGCTTTTCGAGACTATCGGCTCAATTGTCTGACCAATCTTCGTCGAAGCCCTTGAGGATCTTGCCGATGATCGGCATCGAGAAGCCGCGCGCCGCGAGAAAGCGCGCCTGGCGCGCGCGCTCGGCTGGCGTTTCCGGCAACTGGCCGTACTTCTTCTGCCAGACGGCGCGGGCGCGCACGAGTTCGGTCTCGCGCAGTTGCGTGCTCACCTCTTCGATGAGCGCGTCGCCCACGGCGTGACGCTTGAGTTCGCCGACGATGCGCCCCGCCCCCACGCGCGCCGCACGGCGGTGCACGACGCTTTCGGCAAAGCGGGCGTCGGAGAGCCAGCCCTCGCGTTCGAGCGAATCGAGCAGCGCCTCGAGCGCGTCTGCGTCTTCGGCGTACGGCACGAGCTTGCGCGAGAGTTCGGCGCGACTGTATTCGCGGCGCGAGAGATAGCCCAGCGCACGCCCTTTCAGGGACCGCTCGGGGCGCTGCTTTGCCGTGGGAGATTTTTCACGCGTGCTTTCTCGCGCGGCGCGTGCGGAGGAACTGCGTTCGTAGCGGTCCGCTTGCGGTGCGGAGAGTTCGTCGGGCTCGGCGATGGACGTGTGCGAGCGCTTCTTGAGCGACGCGTCAAACGCAGGATCGAACTCGATCGGCGCGTTTGGCGCCCCTTCACCGGCCGTGCCAAAGAACGCTTCGAATGGCACTTCGAAAACCGCGCCGCCATCGTCGCTGAGATCGGCGGGCGAGGCGTACTCCGCGCCAGAAGGCACAAAGCCGCGATCGCCCGTGTGGGCGGCGCGGCCTGATCCTGCCTTGCGCGAATCGGCATGCATCACAGCGGAGCGCCGCTCAGCGCTGCCTTCTGTACGCGAATTCGCGTGCGAATTCCCCTGCTCGCCAGACGGCGAGGGCGTCGAAGACGCCACCGGTAACGGCGGCGCCGAAGCGGACCCGCCCTTGCGCATCACCTTGACTTGCCCCTGGGGATTATTCTTCCTCGTCCGCGATCTCGACTTCGCCGCTGTCGTTGACGCTAGCCGGCATCGCGTTCACGCCAAGCGATTCACGGATGCGGTTTTCGATCTCGCGGGCGATGTCGGCATTTTCACGCAGGAATTCGCGCGCGTTGTCCTTGCCCTGGCCGATGCGCTCGCCGCTATAGCTGTACCACGCACCCGCTTTGTCCACGATCTTGGCCTGCACGCCGAGGTCGATGATTTCGCCCTGACGCGAAATGCCTTCGCCGTAGAGGATGTCGAACACGGCTTCGCGGAACGGCGGCGAGACCTTGTTCTTGACGACCTTCACGCGCGTTTCGCTGCCGATCACTTCATCGTTCTTCTTGATCGAGCCGATACGGCGAATGTCCAGACGCACCGACGAGTAGAACTTGAGCGCGTTGCCGCCCGTGGTGGTTTCCGGGTTGCCGAACATCACGCCGATCTTCATGCGGATCTGGTTGATGAAGATGACCATGCAGTTCGTCTTCTTGATCGTGCCAGTCAGCTTGCGCAGCGCCTGCGACATCAGACGCGCCTGCAGACCCGGCAGCGAGTCGCCCATTTCGCCTTCGATTTCGGCCTTCGGCACGAGCGCCGCGACCGAGTCGATCACGATCATGTCGATCGAGCCCGAACGCACCAGCGCATCGGTGATTTCGAGCGCCTGCTCGCCCGTGTCCGGCTGCGAAATGAGCAGCTCCGGCACGTTCACGCCGAGCTTGGAAGCGTATTGCACGTCGAGCGCGTGTTCCGCGTCGATGAACGCCGCCGTGCCGCCGAGCTTCTGCATTTCGGCGATCACTTGCAGCGTGAGCGTGGTCTTGCCCGACGATTCCGGACCGTAGATCTCGACCACCCGGCCGCGCGGCAGGCCGCCCACGCCGAGTGCGATGTCGAGGCCGAGCGACCCGGTGGACACCACCTGGATGTCCTCGACCGCCTCGCCGTCGCCGAGTCGCATGATCGACCCCTTGCCGAACTGCTTTTCGATCTGCGCGAGCGCGGCGGCAAGCGCCTTGCTCTTTTCAGCAGTCAGCCCAGCCGAGCCTTTCTTGCTATCTTCCATGAATCGTCCTTTGCTATGATGAACGGCGTCTCGTGACGAAGCGCGCGTGCTTTCGAGCACATGCACACGAACGCAGACACTGTATAAAAAAACAGTAGTTTTGGCAAGCCCTTGCGACTCGCCCAAACCGCTAATTTCGGGAGACCGCCGCGCGCTGCGTGGCCGCACCTTCAAAGGCGCGGCGTGGCGCGGGTGCCAAGAGGCTCACCGGGCCTCGAATGCGACGCTGGCGCATCATGCGAATCCTCATTGCCGAAGACGACAGCATACTCGCGGACGGCCTCGTCCGATCACTCCGCCAATCGGGCTATGCCGTCGATCACGTGCGTAGCGGCGTGGATGCCGATACGGCCTTGTCGATGCAATCGTTCGACCTGTTGATCCTCGATCTGGGCCTGCCGAAAATGCCGGGCCTCGAAGTGCTGCGCCGCTTGCGCGCGCGCAATTCCAACCTGCCGGTGCTGATCCTCACCGCCGCCGACAGCGTGGACGAGCGCGTGAAGGGCCTCGACCTCGGCGCCGACGACTACATGGCCAAGCCCTTCGCGCTCAACGAGCTCGAAGCGCGCGTGCGCGCGCTCACACGGCGCGGCGCGGGCGGCGGCCCGACCGTGGTGCGCCATGGCGCCCTCTCGTTCGACCAGGTGGGGCGCGTCGCGCGCATCAACGACCAGGTGCTCGAGCTTTCCGCGCGCGAGCTCGGCGTGCTCGAAGTGTTGCTGCAGCGGCTCGGGCGGCTCGTCTCGAAGGAACAACTCGTCGATCACCTTTGCGAGTGGGGCGAAGAAGTCAGCAACAACGCGATCGAGGTCTACGTGCACCGGCTGCGCAAGAAGCTCGAAGCCGGTGGCGTGCGCATCGTGACCGTGCGCGGGATCGGCTATTGCCTCGAAAAGGAACCGAAGGAAGCGCAGGCCGGCGCAAGCCAGGCCGCGAGCGCAGCGCAAGCGCAGACAACGGAGCAGATACCGGCGCGGACGGCGGCCAGTGCGCCGGACGCCCCGCCGGCCATGCCCGCCAGCCATTACTTCAAATAGCCGGGTGCGATGATGGCCGGGCGTCCTCCCGCCGCGCCGCCCGCGTCGCCCAAAGACGCGGCGGACATGGCCCGCGCGGGCACGCCAGGCGCGTCCGCGCGCGCCCCATTGGCCGCCGACGCCCTCGACGACGAAGCGCGCGACGCCCGCTACGCCAATCCGTTCGCCCCGCCCGACGAAACCGAAGCCGCGGCCGAGACGCGCCCGCGCTCGCTTTTCGGCGAGATTCTCGACTGGATGCTCGCGCCGTTGCTGCTGCTCTGGCCGATGAGTATCGCCGTGACGTATCTGGTCGCGAAGTCGATCGCCAACGGGCCCTTCGACCGTGCGCTCGAAACCGATGCCTATGTGCTCGCGCGGCAGATCCATCCCGTCAACGGCGTAGCCGAACTGACGCTGCCCGCTTCCACGCGAGACTTCCTGAGCGCCGACAACATCGACAACGTGTACTACCAGGTGCTCGGCAGCCAGGGCGAGTTCGTGGGCGGAGACCGCGACATGCCGCTGCCGCACGACGAGGACCGCCCGCCGCCGGGCGTCGTGGCGTTCCGCGACGACACGCTGCATGGCACCGACATCCGCGTCGCCTACACGACCGTCGAGCCGGCGCACCTCGCGAGCGGCAAGCAACCGGTGCTCGTGCAGGTCGCGGAAACGCTCGACAAGCGCCGCCAGCTCGCCAACGACATCATCAAGGGCGTGATCCTGCCGCAGTTCGTGATCCTGCCGCTCGCGATCCTGCTCGTGTGGTTCGGGCTTTCGCGCGGCCTCGCGCCCTTGCACGCGCTGCAATCGAATATCCGCATGCGTCGCCCCGACGATCTTTCGCCGCTCGAAGCGCGCCGCGCGCCGCCCGAGATCGAGCCGCTCGTCACCTCGTTCAACGACCTGCTCACGCGGCTCGAACAGAACATGGAGCTGCAAAAGCGCTTCATCGCCGACGCCGCACACCAGATGAAGACCCCGCTCGCAGGCCTGCGCACCCAGGCGGAGCTGGCGCTGCGTCAGGACGCGCCAGCCGAAGTGCATCGCTCGCTCGAGCAGATCGCGACGAGCTCGGAGCACGCTGCGCGGCTCGTCACGCAACTGCTCGCGCTCGCGCGCGCGGAAAACCGCATGTCCGGACAGATCTTCACGCCGGTCGACGTCGCGGACGTGGCGCGCCACGCGGTGCGCGACTGGGTGCAGCCGGCGCTGGCCAAGCAGATGGACCTCGGCTACGAAGGCCCGCAGACGCAGTACGACGGCGAAGAAGGCGAAGGGAACGCGCGCGTCGAAGTGGACGGCAACCCCGTCATGCTGCGCGAGATGCTCTCGAACCTGATCGACAACGCGATCCGCTATACGCCGGCGGGCGGGCGAATCACGGTGCGCGTGCGCCCGGAGCCCGCGGCGGGCGTGGTCCATCTCGAAGTGGAAGACACGGGCATCGGCATTCCCGCCGCCGAGCGCGAGCGCGTGATAGAGCGCTTCTACCGCATTCTCGGGCGCGACGGCGAAGGCAGCGGGCTCGGCCTCGCAATCGTGCGCGAGATCGCGACGATGCATGGCGGCACGCTCGCCATCGACGACCACGTCTATCAGGAAACGCCACGCCTCGCCGGGACGCTCGTACGCGTGACGCTGCGGCTGCGCGAGCGGGCTTGACCTGGCGCGGACCGCCCGGGCAGCCAATCCGCCTCGAAACTGACGAGCCGAGTCAGAAAGCCGGGATGGGACTTACCCTTATCCGGCGCGCATCGCACAACCCATGTTCGATTCGTTAAAAGACGTTGGATCATCGATGAGATAATTTGGCGACACTTTGACCGAAATTGTCTGATTCAGCCCTATTCTTCCACTCGCCCCGGAAACTGGCCCGCGCGTCAGAAGCCCGTAAGTTTCCATTCCAATAATGCTCCGCAGGACCGTCGATAGCAGGACAGCCCGCCACAGGCTGGCCTGCCCCGCGGACCACACGCATATCAATATTGGAGACATCTATGGCAACCGTTGGCGGACAAGTCTCGCACGCGCCGATGACCAGCGACGAAAAACGCGTGATCTTCGCGTCGTCGCTCGGCACTGTGTTCGAGTGGTACGACTTCTACCTGGCCGGCTCGCTTGCGGCCTTCATCAGTAAGAGCTTCTTCTCCGGCGTCAATCCCACGGCAGGCTTCATCTTCACGCTGCTCGGCTTCGCCGCGGGCTTCGCGGTCCGGCCGTTCGGCGCACTCGTCTTCGGGCGCCTCGGCGACCTCGTCGGCCGCAAGCATACGTTCCTCGTCACGATCGTCATCATGGGTATTTCGACCTTCGTGGTCGGCTTCCTGCCCGGCTATGCGTCGATCGGCATTGCCTCGCCGGTGATCTTCATCGCCATGCGCCTGCTGCAAGGCCTCGCGCTCGGCGGCGAATACGGCGGCGCCGCGACCTACGTCGCGGAACACGCGCCGCCCGGACGCCGCGGCTTCTACACCTCGTGGATCCAGACGACCGCCACGCTCGGCCTGTTCCTGTCGCTGCTCGTGATCCTCGGCGTGCGCACCTTCGTCGGCGAAGAGCAGTTCGCGGCGTGGGCCTGGCGCATTCCGTTCGTCGCCTCGATCCTGCTGCTCGCCGTTTCCGTCTGGATCCGCCTGCAACTCGACGAATCGCCGGCGTTCAAGCGCATCAAGGCCGAAGGCAAGATCTCGAAGGCGCCGATCGCCGAAGCATTCGGCCAGTGGAAGAACCTCAAGGTCGTGCTCCTCGCCCTCTTCGGCATCACCGCCGGTCAGGCCGTCGTGTGGTACACGGGCCAGTTCTACGCGCTCTTCTTCCTCACGCAGACGCTCAAGGTCGACGGCGCCAGCGCCAACATCCTGATCGCGCTCGCGCTCTTGATCGGCACGCCGTTCTTCCTGTTCTTCGGCTCGCTCTCGGACAAGATCGGCCGCAAGCCCATCATCATGGCCGGCTGCCTGATCGCGGCGCTCACCTACTTCCCGCTCTTCAAGGCGCTCACGCACTTCGCGAACCCGGCGCTCGAAGCGGCCACGCAGCACGCGCCGATCGTCGTGATCGCGAACCCGGACGAGTGCTCGTTCCAGTTCAACCCGGTGGGCACCTCGAAGTTCACGAGTTCGTGCGACATCGCGAAGAGCGCGCTTTCGAGAGCAGGCCTGAACTACGAGAACGTGGCCGCGCCGGCGGGCACGCTCGCGCAGATCAAGGTGGGCGACACGACCATCGATACCTTTAACGGCCGCGCTCCCGGGGCGAAGGAAGCGGGCGCAACGTTCGAGAAGACGCTTGCTGCCACGCTGAAGGCGGCGGGTTACCCACCGAAAGCCGACCCGGCGCAGCTGAACTGGCCGATGTCGGTGGTCATCCTGACGATTCTCGTGATCTACGTGACCATGGTGTACGGACCGATCGCGGCGATGCTGGTGGAGATGTTCCCGACGCGCATCCGCTACACCTCGATGTCGCTGCCCTATCACATCGGCAATGGCTGGTTCGGCGGCTTCCTGCCGGCAACGGCCTTCGCGATCGTGGCGGCGAGGGGCGATATCTACTCGGGGCTCTGGTATCCGATCATCATCGCGCTGGGGACCTTCGTGATCGGCATGCTGTTCGTGCGGGAAACCAAGGACTCGGATATTTACGCGCAGGATTGAGCGTTTGTTTTGGGGCATTCGCAGGAGGGCTTTGCCGCCCGCGAATGCCTTCTTGAAAAAAGATGGCGACGGGGGTTGACAGACTCCGATGGCATCGCCATAATTCGTCTTCTTCGGCGAATTAGCTCAGTCGGTTAGAGCGACGGAATCATAATCCGCAGGTCCGGGGTTCGAGTCCCTGATTCGCCACCAAATGCGAAAAGCCGCTGTTCCGCAAGGTTCAGCGGCTTTTTTCATTCCCCCCGCCGAACCCGCATCAAACCGCCGCCACGAGTTGTTGCGCGATCAACCCCGTGATGTGTTTCTTGTCATGCTCCGCACGCTCGAGCATCCCAACGCTGCGTAGATCCGATTCGCCCGGCAAGGGCAGCACGCGCAGCGCTTCGTCGTGAGCCCAGCTCGAATGCCGTAGCAGCGGCACGACCGTGACGCCCACGCCTTGCCGTACCAACGCCGCCAGGCCTTCCAGCGAACTCAGTTCGAGAAACACGTTGACCGTGTAACGCCGCCGGCGCAAGGCCCGGTCGATCACCGCTCCCGTTCGTTGCGTGCCGTCAAAACGCAGGAACCGTTCGCTCCTCAGCAATTCCGCCACCGAGTGCGATTTCAGGCCCGCAGGCACCAGGGCGACGACAGGCTCGCTATACAGCGGCGTCCAGCGCACGCGTGCCGACCGCCGTCCCGGCGCATCGACGAGCACCGCGCAGTCGATGTCACCCGCATCGAGTCTCGCGGCGAGTTCGATCGACCTCGCCGTCAGGATGCGTATCTCCAGGCTTGGCCGCGCGGTCTTCAGCTTCGCCACGGCCTGGGCGAGCGCGCTCACGGCCGACTCCACCGCGCCGATCGTGACCGGCCCCGTCTGCGCTTCAATGCCGGCCGCCAGCACGCGCATCGCCTCGTACTGCGCGAGCATCTCCTGCGCGTGCGGCAGCAGCGCCTTGCCCATCGCGTTGAGCACGACCGTGCGTCCGGCACGGTCGAACAGCGGCTGGCCGAACGTTTCCTCGAGCGAGCGCATCTGCATGCTGATCGCCGACTGGGTCAGCGACAGACGCTCCGCAGCGAGCGCAAACGACCCATATCGCGCAATGGCGTCGAACGTGCGCAAAAATCGTAGCGTACTCAACGGACTTCACCTCCCATTTCTC
>Ga0335083_10005589_pt1 | contig 15821 bp, 29 predicted proteins | sample Lox_Sample_42_FD_206716 | JGI IMG/M metagenome (GOLD analysis project Ga0335083, IMG submission 206716) | Soil microbial communities from Loxahatchee National Wildlife Refuge, Florida, United States - Lox_Sample_4.2 | ecosystem: Environmental > Terrestrial > Soil > Wetlands | place: USA... | reverse complement strand
CACGGCTCCGTCCTTCTCATACACGAGGCCGCGGGCGCGCAGGTCGCCGAGCGCCTCCTCGATCTTCCCGCCGGTGTAGAGCGACATCTCGTTGTAGAAGACGTCGAAGCGTACCCCGAGCGCGGAGAGCGTCGCGCGGAACTCCTCGAAGATCCGCTCCTGCGCGCGCTCGCGGAAGATCCCGTCGCCGGGCTCGCTCGCGAGGCGGTCGCCGTACTCGCCGCGCAGGGCCTCGGCGATGTCGTACACGTAGTCGCCGAGATAGCCGCCCTTCGGGAAGGCGACCGGCAGCCCGTCGCTGCGCTCCGGCCACGCGGCCTCGGGATCCGCCAGGCACTCCGGCGGCGGCGGGGCGGCGCGCCCCAGCAGCTCGAGGTACCGCGCCTTCACCGACTCGCCGAGGACGCGCATCTGGCGACCGCCGTCGTTGAAGTAGAACTCGCGGGTCACGGCGTGACCGGTGGCTTGCAGCAGACGCGCGATGGTGTCTCCGAGCACGGCCTGCCGCCCGTGCCCGAGCGTCAGGGGACCCGTCGGGTTCGCCGAGACGAACTCGACCTGGATACGCTCCGCGACGCGCGCGGCGGCGTGCCCGAACCGCGCGCCCGCCTGCAGGATTCCGAGCAGGCCGGCGCGCCACTCGTCGTCGGCGATCCAGAGGTTCACGAAGCCCGGCCCGGCCACCTCGGCCCGCACCACGAGCCCCCCGGCCCCGGCGAGCCGCTCGACCAGACGCGCCGCGACGTCTCGCGGCGGGCGCCGCAGCCGCTTGGCGAGCACGAGGGCGGCGTTGGTCGCGAAATCGCCATGGTCCGCCTGGCGCGGCGCCTCGAGGCTCACGCCGGGAGCGGCCTCCTCATCGCCGGCCTCGGCGAGCAGGCCCTCGACGCCCCGCTGCAGCGCCGCGCGCAGCCGCTCCTTCATCGCCGCAGCATCTCCCCGGGCCCCCGCGCCGTCAAGGAATCGGGCGCTGGGCCCCGGCCTCGGGCTGCGGCGGCACCCGCACCAGCACCTCGCCCGGGCGCGCCCAGCGAAGATCCTCGCGGACGGCGCGCTCCTGCGTGAAGGGCTCGGTGCGCAGCTTCTGCGCCTCCTCCGCGAGCGATCCGTTCTGCCGCTCGAGGCCGCGCACGCGCGCCTCGGCCTGCGCCACGTCCGAGCGGAGCAAGAGCCACGTCGAGATCCCGTCGTTGGGATCGAGCCATGCCCAGGCGGCAGCTGCGGCCACCAGACCGAGCGCGAGCAGCAGCGAGCGCACGAGATTCCTCGGGAGGCGCGCCCATCCTAGCAGGGCTCAGTTCGATCCGCCCGATGGCGCGGCGAGCCCGCGGATCCGATCGCGGTAGGCGTCGCTGTCCCAGTCGCGCGGTCCGATGTAGCGGGCCAGGATCCGGCCGTCGCGATCGATCAGGTACGACTCGGGATAGCGGTAGCTCTGATACGCGCTCGCGACGCGCTTCTCGGGATCGAGCAGGATCGGAAAGCGAAGCCCGAGCCGGTCCCGGTAGGCGCGCACGTCGGCGGCGGACTGGTCGACGGACACCGCCACCAGCTCGAAGTCGGTGCCGGCGAGCGCGTTCGCGAGGCGCTGCATCGCCGGCATCTCGTCCTCACACGGCTTGCACCAGGTCGCCCAGAAGTTCAGCAGCACCACCCGGCCCCGCAGCGACTCGAGCGCGAGGTTGGGCCCGCCGTCGAGCCGCGCCAGCTCGAAGGTCGGCGCGACCTGGCCCGCCCGGATCGGATCGGGCGGCGGCTTGGAGAGCCAGAAGACGGCGGAGACGGCGGCCGCGGCCGCGGCGGCCAGGGCCCACGCTCGAAGCCGGGGCGACAAGGGGGACCTAGGTGCCCTTGGAGGATTTCGTCTTGCGCGTCGGCTTCGGCTCGCGCGCCTTGCCCTTGGCGGGCTTTTCGGCCCGGGTGGGCTTCTCGGCCCGCGCGCGCCGGCCGGCCGGCTTCTCCTCGCCACGGGCGCGCTCGCTCCGCTCCTTCGCGGTCTTCGCCGCCTCGGCGGCCTTGGCCGGCAGCGCGGTGCGGTCGACCAGCTCGATCATCGACACCGGCGCGGCGTCGCCCACCCGGGTGCGCAGCTTCAGCACCCGCGTGTAGCCCCCCGGGCGCGTGCGGTAGCGCTCCGCCAGCTCCTCGAACAGCTTCGCCGCCACGGCACGGCTGCGCACCACGCGCAGCGCCTGGCGCCGCGCGTGCAGGCTGCCCCGCTTGCCCAGCGTGATCATGCGCTCGGCTACCCGGCGCAGCTCCTTCGCCTTGGCATCCGTCGTCTCGATCTGTTCGTGCTCGAGCAGCGACGTCACCAGGTTGCGGAGCATCGCGCGCCGGTGGGAGCTGGTGCGGCCGAGCTTGCGCCCTGCGTTGCGGTGCCTCATGCGGCGATCGCCCTCACGCCTCGCGCGACTCGCGGATCTTCTCGAGGTCCTTGCGCGCGGGGAAGTTGTCGAGCGTCATGCCCAGCGAGAGACCCATCGAGGCGAGCACCTCCTTGATCTCGTTGAGCGACTTGCGCCCGAAGTTCTTCGTCTTCAGCATGTCGGCCTCGGTGCGCTGCACCAGCTCGCCGATGTACTTGATGTTGGCGTTCTGGAGGCAGTTCGCCGATCGCACCGACAGCTCGAGCTCGTCGACGGAGCGGAACAGGTTGGGGTTGAGCGGCTCGGCCTCCTCCGTGCCGGGCAGCATCGCCTCGGTCGGCTCCTCGAAGTTGATGAAGATGGTGAGCTGGTCCTTCAGGATCTTGGCGGCGAAGGCGACCGCGTCCGCCGGGCTCACCGCCCCGTCCGTCCACACCTCGATGTTCAGGCGGTCGAAGTCGGTCTCGCGCCCGACGCGCGCCGGGGTCACCGTGTAGTTCACCTTCAGCACCGGCGAGAAGATCGAGTCGATCGGGATCGTGCCGATCGGCATCTCCTCCGTCTTGTTCTTCTCCGCCGGGCGGTAGCCCTTGCCGCTGCCGACGGTCACCTCGAGCTCCACGTCGGCCTCGGGATTGAGCGTCATGATGCGGAGCTCGGGGTTCAGCACCTCGATCGCCGAGTCGTCGGAGACGAGGTCGCCGGCGCGCACCACACCCTCTCCCGAGCGGTGGACCCGGAGCGTGCGCGGCCCCTCGACGTGCATGCGCAGCCGGACCTCCTTCAGGTTGAGGATGACGTCCGCGACGTCCTCCATGACCCCCGGGATGGTCGAGAACTCGTGCAGCACGCCCTTGATGCGGATCGTCGTCACGGCTGCGCCCTGGAGCGAGGAGAGCAGCACGCGCCGGAGCGCGTTGCCGAGCGTCACGCCGAAGCCGCGCTCGAGCGGCTCGCACCAGAAGCGCCCGTAGTTGCGGGTCTGCTCGTCGTCCTCCGTCTCGAGGCGGCGCGGCCGGATCAGCGTGCGCCAGTTGTTCGCGATGATCTCTTGCTGCATGGGTGTCCCCTTGTGCGAAGTCGGATGCGTGCGCCGGCCCGCCCGCGACTAGCGCGAGTAGAGCTCGACGATCAGCTGCTCCTGGATCGGCATGGTGACGTCCTCGCGGGTCGGAAGCGCCTTCACCGTGCCCTCGAAGTGCTCCTTGTCCAGCTCGAGCCAGCCGGGCACCGAGCGGCGCTCGAGCGCCTCGAGCGCGTCTGCGACGCGCTGGATGTTGCGCGAGCCCTCGCGCAGCACGACGCGCGAGCCCGGCTTCACCCGGAACGAGGGCACGTCGACCGTGCGGCCGTTCACCGAGAAGTGCCCGTGGCGCACGAGCTGGCGCGCCTCGGCCCGCGAGGTGGCGAATCCGAGCCGGAAGACCACGTTGTCGAGCCGCCGCTCGAGCAGCACCAGCATGTTCTCGCCGGTGCGGCCGCGCATGCGCGCCGCAGCGCCCATGGTGACTCGGAACTGCGCCTCGCCGAGGCCGTACATCCGCTTCACCTTCTGCTTCTCGCGCAGCTGCAGGCCGTAGTCGGAGACGCGGCCGCGCGCCTGCCCGTGCTGGCCCGGGGGATAGGCGCGGCGGTCGACGCCGCACTTCTCCGTGAAGCAGCGGTCGCCCTTCAAGAAGAGCTTGGTGCCCTCGCGCCGGCAGAGGCGGCAGACGGGCCCGGTGTAGCGGGACATGCGATCGCTCCTAGACGCGGCGCCGCTTGGGAGGCCGGCAGCCGTTGTGGGGAATGGGCGTCACGTCGCGGATCATGTTGACGCGCAGGCCCGCTGCGGTCAGCGCTCGGAGCGCCGACTCGCGGCCCGCGCCAGGGCCCTTCACGAAAACCGACACGAAGCGGACGCCGTGCTCCATCGCCTTCTTGGCGCAGTCCTCGGCGGCCGTCTGCGCCGCGAACGGCGTCGACTTGCGAGAGCCCTTGAAGCCCTGCTGGCCGCAGCTCGACCACGACAGCGCGTTGCCCGCCGTGTCGGTGATCGTCACGACGGTGTTGTTGAACGTCGACTGGATGTGCGCCACGCCCGCGGCGACGCTCTTCTTGACCTTCTTCTTGGCACCCTTGGCCATGGCTCGCTCCGCCCCTCCATCTCACTTCTTGACCGGCGGCTTCTTCTTGCCGGCGACGGTGCGGACGGGGCCCTTGCGCGTCCGCGCGTTGGTGTGCGTGCGCTGCCCGCGCACGGGCAGGCCGCGGCGATGGCGCAGCCCGCGGTAGCAGCCGATGTCCATCAGCTCCTTGATGTTCTGCTGGACCTCGCGCCGCAAATCGCCCTCGATCTTGAAGTCGCTCTCGATGATCTCGCGCAGGCGCACTACGTCGCCGTCCGAGAGCTGGTCGGTCTTGGTCGCGGTCTCGATGTCGGCCTTCTCGCAGATCCGCCGCGCCGAGGAGCGCCCGATCCCGTAGATGTAGGTGAGCGCCACCTCGAGCCGCTTGTTGCGCGGCAGGTCGATGCCGGCGATGCGCGCCACCGATTGTCCTCCTCCGGCTCCGGGCTCAGCCCTGCCGTTGCTTGTGCTTGGGGTTCTCGCAGATCACGCGCACGACCCCGCGGCGCCGGATGATCCGGCACTTGTCGCACATCTTCCTGACCGAGGCGCGGACCTTCATCTCGTCCTCATCGCTCGGGGCTCGACGCCCCTCAGTGCGACCCCGGAACGCGGGTCAGGACCTCGGGGGTCCCGTCCGTGATCAGGATCGTGTGTTCGAAGTGGGCCGCCAGCGAGCCGTCCGCGGTGACCGCCGTCCACTGGTCGTCGAGCATCCGCACCTCGGGCCCGCCGGCCGTCACCATCGGCTCGATCGCGAACACCATGCCCGGCCGGAGCCGCGGGCCGCGGCCGCCCGGTCCGAAGTTCGGGATCTGCGGCGGCTCGTGCATCTCGCGACCGATGCCGTGGCCGACGAAGGCGCGCACCACCGAGAAGCCCTCCGGCTCCACCCGCTCCTGCACCGCGTGGCCCACGTCCGAGAGCCGCCGCCCGGGCACCATCTCCGCGATCGCCCGGTCGAGCGAGTCGTGAGTCACGTCGATCAGCCGCTGCACCTCCGGGCTCACCGCTCCGATCGGGATCGTGAGCGCGGAATCCCCGTGGTAGCCGTCGAGCGAGGCGCCGAAGTCGAGCGAGAGCACGTCGCCCGTCTTGATCTCGCGCGGGCCCGGGATCCCGTGCACGACCTCCTCGTTCACCGAGACGCAGAGCACCGCCGGGTACGGAGGCAGGCCGTACGGTGCGTAGCCCAGGAACGACGAGGTGAGGCCCCGCCGCTTGATGGCACGGCGGGCCTGCTCGTCGAGCTCCTCGGTGGCCATGCCCGGCCGCGCCGCGTCGCGCAGCTCGAGCAGGACCTCGGCCACCTCGCGCCCCGCAGCGCGCATCGTCTCGATCTCCCGACGCGTCTTGATGCGGATCGATTCGGTGAACGCCGTCATCGCGCCAGCACCTCGCCGATGCGCGCCGCCACGGCGTCGATGCCGCCCTCTCCATCGACCTCGAACAGCACGCCTCGCCGCCGGTAGTAGTCGACCAGCGGCTGGGTCGACTCCCGGTAGACGCGCATGCGGTTGCGGATGATCGCCTCGTTGTCGTCGTTGCGACCCTCGATGGCGGCGCGCCGCAGCAGCCGCTGCACCAGCGTGTCCTCGTCGACGCGGAGCGCCACACAGCGCTCGAGCCGGACGCCGAGGCGCTCGAGCATCCGGTCGAGCGCCTCCGCCTGGACCGGCGTGCGCGGAAAGCCGTCGAGGATGAACCCCTTCTGGGCGTCCGGCTGTCGCAGCCGCTCTTCGGCCACCCCGATCACCACCGCGTCGGGCACCAGGTCGCCTCGCTCCATGTAGGCATGCGCCTGCCGGCCCACCTCGCTGCCGGCGCGCACCGCCGCGCGGAGCATGTCGCCGGTCGAGATCTGCGGGATGCCGAGGGCCTTCACCAGGCGCTCGGCCTGGGTCCCCTTGCCCGCTCCCGGGGGCCCGAGCAGCAGCAGGCGCGTCGCCGTCATCGGCCGAGCCGCCCGCGGATGCGCGTGCCCTTGACGAACCCCTCGTACTGGCGCGAGACGAGATGTGCCTCGATCTGCCCGATCGTGTCGAGCGAGACCCCCACCACGATCAGGAGCGCGGTGCCGCCGAAGTAGAACGGCACGCCGCCCTTCTGCGAGAGCAGCACCGGCATCACGCACACCGCGGCCACGTAGACCGCGCCGATCAGGGTCAGGCGCGACAGGATCTTGTCGATGTACTCCGCGGTGCGCTTGCCGGGGCGGATCCCGGGGATGTACGCGCCCGAGCGCTTGATGTTGTCGGCCACGTCGGTCGGGTTGATCACGATCGCGGTATAGAAGAACGCGAAGAAGACGATCAGCGTCACGTAGATCACGTTGTAGAGGGTGCCGCCGAAGGTCAGGTAGTCCTCGAAGAAGTTCTTGATCCCCGGCGACTCGACGAACTGGGCGATCGTCAGGGGGAACATCAGGATCGAGGACGCGAAGATCGGCGGGATCACGCCCGCCGTATTGAGGCGCAGCGGGAAGTAGCTCATGCCGCCCTGCATCACCTTGCGGCCGACCACGCGGCGGGCGTGCTGGATGGGAATGCGCCGCTGCGCGCGCTCGCAGACCACGACGACGCCCGTGACCAGGACCACGCCGGCCAGGAGCAGGATCGCCTGCAGGAGCGAGAACTGGTCGGTGCGCACGAGCTCCCACAGGCTGGCCAGCCGCGAGGGGATCCCCACGATGATGCTGGAGAAGATCACCAGCGAGATGCCGTTGCCGATTCCGCGCTCGGTGATCTGCTCGCCCACCCACATGATGAAGGCGGTGCCGGTGGTGAGCGTGAGCATCGTCATCACCCGGAAGCCCCAGCCGGGGTGCGCCACGGCGTCCTGCCCGAACTGTCCGTTCTCGAGCGCGATGGCGAGCAGCATGCTCTGGAACCCCGCGATCACCACGGTCGCGTAGCGGGTCCACTGCGTGATCTTGCGCCGGCCGGACTCGCCCTCTTTCTGCAGCTGCTCGAGCTGGGGCACCACCACGGCGAGGAGCTGGAAGATGATCGACGCGCTGATGTAGGGCATGATGCCGAGCGCGAAGATCGAGAGCTGCTGCAGGGCTCCACCCGAGAAGAGGTTGAAGAGCCCGAACATGGTGCCGCCCATCTGCTCGAAGAAGTTGCGGATCACCTCCGGGTGGATCCCCGGCGTCACGATGTGCGCCCCGAGGCGATAGACCGCCAGCATCCCGAACGTGAACAGGATGCGGCGCTGGAGCTCCGGAACGCGGCCGATGTTCTGGACGCCGCCGATCAAGCGAGGATCTCCACCGTTCCGCCCGCGGCCTCGATCTTGGCCCGCGCGCTCGCGCTCACGCCGTGCGCGCGCACCACGAGGTTGCGCGGCGCATCGCCCTGGCCGAGGACCTTCACCGGGACGCCGCGGCCGCGGATCAGGCCGCGGCGCGCCAGCGCCTCGGGCTCGACGGTCGCCCCGTCCCCGAACGCCGCCAGCGCCGACAGGTTCACGACCTCGACCTCGCGCCGCGACGGATTCTTGAAGCCGCGCTTGGGCACCCGGCGCACGAGCGGCATCTGGCCGCCCTCGAAGTAGAGCGGCGTCTCGCGGCCGGGCGCGCGCTTGCCCTGACCCTTGGTCCCGCGGCCCGACGTCTTGCCGAACCCCGTACCGGGGCCGCGCGGTCGGCGGTGCTTCTTGCGCGCGCCGGGTCGCGGCGCGAGTCGGTCGAGCATCGCTAGCCCTCCACCCGCACCAGGTGCCCGACCTTGCGGAGCATGCCGCGCACCGGCGGGGAGTCGACCAGCTCGACCGTCTGCCGCAGGCGCCGCAGCCCGAGGCCGCGCAGCGTCGCGCGCTGCCGCTGGTCGCAGCCGATCTGGCTCTTCACCCACGTCACCTTGAGTTTGCCCATGTCCCGACCCGCCTACGGTGCGGCGCTTTCGACGCCGAGCTCGCTGCTGCGCTCCGCCGGGTCGCGGAGCTCCCCGAGCGCCACCAGCGTGGCGCGCACCACGTTGTGCGGGTTGTTGGTGCCGAGGCTCTTGGTCAGCACGTCCTGCACCCCCGCCGACTCGAGCACCGCGCGCACGCCGCCGCCGGCGATCACGCCGGTGCCGGACGAGGCGGGGCGCAGCAGCACCAGGCCGGCCCCGAAGTGCCCGAGCACCTCGTGCGGGAGCGTCCCACCCTTGAGCGGCACCCGCAGCAGGTTCTTGCGCGCGCGGTCGACACCCTTTCGGATCGCCTCCGGCACCTCGCCGGCCTTGCCGAGTCCGACCCCGACGACGCCGTTGCCGTCTCCCACCACGACCAGCGCGCTGAACGAGAAGCGCCGGCCGCCCTTCACGACCTTGGCAACGCGGTTGATGTGGACCACGCGGTCGGTCAGCTCGTAGTCGTTCGCGTTCAGACGCTCGCGTCGGTTCCGGTTCGCCATCCTAGAAGTCGAGCCCCGCTTCGCGGGCCGCGTCGGCCAGAGCCTTGACGCGGCCGTGGTAGAGGAAGCCGTTGCGGTTGAACACCACGCGCTCCACGTTGCGCGCGCGCGCCAGCTCGGCGATCGCCTTGCCGACCCGCTTCGCGGCTTCGACCTTGTTCACCTCGCCCAGTCCCTCGGCCAACGCCTTGGAGCGCGTCGAGGCGCCGCCGATCGTGCGCCCGGTGGTGGGATCGATGAGCTGGGCGTAGATGTGCTTCAAGCTGCGATACACCACGAGCTGTACGCGCGCCCCGCCCTGCAGACGCCGCGCGACGCGCGCGCGGCGGGCCTCCCACTTGGCGTCCTTCGGGTTGCGGATCGTTCGCTGCATGAATTCCTCAGGCCGTCGTCGCGCCGGTCTTGCCGACCTTGCGCCGCACATGCTCGCCGCTGTAGCGGATCCCCTTGCCCTTGTACGGCTCGGGGGGCCGCACCGCGCGCAGCTCGGCCGCGAACAGGCCCACCCGCTCCCGGTCGATGCCCGTCACGCGGATCTTCGTGGTCCCCTCGACCGCGACCGAGAGCCCCTCGGGCACGTCGATCACGACCGGGTGGGAGTAGCCGACCGAGAGCGTGAGCTTCCGACCCGACGCCTCGGCGCGGTAGCCGACCCCCTCGATCTGCAGCTCGCGCGCGAACCCGTCCGTCACGCCGCGCACCATGTTGGCGACCGCGGCGCGTGCGAGGCCGTGATAGGCGCGCGAGGGCTTGCGGTCGTCGCCGCGCGCGAAGCGCACCTCGCCCTCCGAGACCTCCATCGTGACCGACGGCGGAAGCGGCGCCGACAGCGTGCCCTTCGGCCCCTTGACCCGGACGCGCCCCTCCGCCTGCTCGACGCTCACGCCCGAGGGGATCGACACCGCCTTGCGACCGATGCGCGACATCACCAGACCTCGCAGAGCAGCTCGCCGCCGACATCGGCCTCGCGCGCCGCGCGGTCGGAGAGGAGGCCCTTCGACGTCGAGAGGACGGCCAGCCCGAGGCCGTTGCGCACGCGCGGGATCTCGTCCTTGGCGACGTACACGCGGCGGCCCGGCCGCGAGATGCGGCGCAGCCCGTCGATCATCGGGCGCCCGTCGTCGGCGTAGCGCAGCTCGACCACCAGCGTCGGACGGCCCTCGGCGCTCTCCTCCTGCACCTCGCCGACGAAGCCCCCCTCGGCCAGCACGCGCGCCAGCGCCGCCTTCAGCTTCGAGGCCGGCACCCGCACCCGCGCGTGGCGGGCCATCCCCCCGTTGCGGAGCCGGGCCAGCATGTCGGCGATCGGGTCGGTCATCATGGTCGCTTCTCCACCGCTCTTATTGCCGGAAGGGCATGCCGAGGTGCGCGAGCAGGGCCTTGCCCTCGGCGTCGCTGCGCGCCGTGGTGCACACCGTCACGTTGAGCCCGGTGATGCGCTCGACCGAGTCGTAGTCGACCTCCGGGAAGATGATCTGCTCGCGGATGCCGAGCGTATAGTTGCCGCGGCCGTCGAAGGCCTTCGGCGACACGCCCTTGAAGTCGCGGACCCGCGGCAGCGCCACGTTCATCAGGCGATCCATGAACTCCCACATCCGGTGACCTCGCAGCGTCACCATGGCGCCCACGTTCTGGCCGGCGCGGAGCTTGAAGTTGGCGATCGACTTGCGCGCCTTGCGCACCAGCGGCTTCTGGCCGGTGATCGCGGCGAGCTCCTCGGTCGCCTTCTCGAGCAGCTTCGGGTTCTGGGTCGCCTCGCCCACCCCGACGTTCACGACGACCTTCTCGAGCCTCGGCACCTGGTTGACGTTGCGGTAGCCGAACTCCGCCGAGAGCTTCGAGACGATCTCGCCGCGGTAGCGCTCGAGCAGTCTCGGCGGCATCACAGCACCTCCGGGGCCAGCGAGATGATCTTCATGAAGCGCCGCGCGCGCAGCTCGCGCGCCACCGGGCCGAAGATGCGGGTGCCGACCGGCTCGCGCTGGTTGTCGATCAGCACCGCCGCGTTGTCGTCGAACTTGATGTAGGAGCCGTCCGGGCGCGCGACGCCCTTGGCCGTGCGCACCACGACCGCCTTGCGCACCTCGCCCTTCTTCACCCGCCCGTTGGGGATCGCGTCCTTCACCGACACCACGATGATGTCCCCGATCGAGGCGTAGCGGCGCTTGGATCCGCCGAGCACCCGGATGCACGCCACCCTGCGCGCTCCCGAGTTGTCCGCAACCTCGAGCATCGACTCCTGCTGCACCATGACCGCGCCTCAGACCCCCGTCGCCTTCGCGAGGGTCGACTGCACCTTCCAGCGCTTGCGCTTCGAGAGCGGCCGGTGCTCGATGATGCGCACGCGGTCGCCGACGTGGCAGGCGTTCTCCGGATCGTGCGCCATGAACTGCGAGTAGCGCCGCACGTACTTCTCGTAGTGCGGGTCGCGCACCAGGCGCTCCACGCGGACGACCACGGTCTTGTCCATCTTGTCGCTGACCACGGTCCCGTCCAGGGTCCTTCGTTGTCCTCGCTCCTTCACGCCGTCGCTCCACCCTTTTCGCGCAGCACCGTCTCGATGCGCGCGATGTCCCTGCGCAGCACAGACAGCTTCGCGGTGTTCTCGAGCTGGCCCGTCGAGTGGCGCACCTTGGCGCCGAAGTGCTCGTGGCGCAGCTCCCGGACCTTCGTCTGCAGCTCCTCGAGAGTCAGATCGCGCAGCTCGGAGGCCTTCACGCCAGCTCCTCCCGGACGATGAAGCGGGTCCGCATCGGCAGCTTGTGCGCGGCGAGGCGCAGCGCCTCGACCGCCACTTCCCGCGGCACGCCCTCCATCTCGTAGAGGACGCGACCGCGACGGATGCGGGCGACCCACTCCTCGACATTGCCCTTGCCCTTCCCCATGCGGGTCTCGGCGGGCTTCTTGGTGATGGGCTTGTCGGGGAAGATGCGGATCCAGATCTTGCCGCCGCGCTTCACGTGTCGCGTCATCGCGACGCGCGCGGCCTCGATCTGGCGCGCCGAGATCTTGCCCGACTCCAGCGCCTGCAGGCCGTAGTCGCCGAACGAGACGCTCGCGCCGCGCGTGGCCATGCCGCGCACCCGGCCCTTCATCATCTTGCGGTACTTGACCTTCTTCGGCTGCAGCATGGGACTAGCGGATTCCCTCGTCGGAGATGCGCTGCGCGAGCGTGCCGCGGCGCAGGTCCCGATCGGCCAGGTCGCCCTTGAAGACCCAGCACTTCACCCCGATCACGCCGTAGGTCGTCTTCGCCTCGGCGAGCCCGTACTCGATGTCCGCCCGCAGCGTGTGGAGCGGCACGCGGCCCTCGCGGTACCACTCGCGGCGACCCATCTCGGCGCCGCCGAGGCGGCCCGAGCACTGGATGCGGACGCCCTCCGCGCCGAACTTCATGGTCGACGTCACGGCCTTCTTCATCGCGCGCCGGAACGCCACCCGCCGCTCGAGCTGCAGCGCCACGTTCTCGGCCACGAGCTGGGCGTCGAGCTCCGCCTTGCGGATCTCCTTGATGTTGATGAACACCTCGCCCGTGGTGAGCGCCGCGACTTCCTTCCGCAGCGACTCCACCTCCGCACCGCGCTTCCCGATCAGGATGCCCGGCCGCGCGGTGTGGATGTTGACCACCACCTTCTCGCCCGTGCGCTCGATCACGACCTTCGAGATGCCGGCGTGGTAGAGCTTCTTCTTGATGAAGCGCCGGATCTTGATGTCCTCGTGCAGCTGCGGCGCGTAGCGGCGCTCCGAGAACCAGTTCGACTGCCACCCATAGAGGGTGCCGATCCGGAAGCCGTACGGATGGACCTTCTGACCCACTACTTCTCCCCCAGAACCACGGTGACGTGGCTCGTGCGGCGCTGCGTCCAGTAGGCGCGCCCTTGCGCGCGGGGGCTGATGCGCCACGCGCTCGGGCCCTCGTCCACCGTCACCGTCTGGATCACCAGGTTGTCGACGTCGATCCCGCTCTTCTCGCGCTCGTTCTTCTGCGTCGCGTTGGCCAGCGCCGAGCGCACGAGCTTCGCGAGCGGCCGGGCAAAGCGCCCGGGCGAGTGCTGCAGGATCGCGAGCGCGTCCTCGACGCCCCGCCCGCGGATCTGATCCGCCACCAGGCGCGCCTTGCGCGCGCTGCCGCGCAGGTTGCTGAGCTTCGCCGTCACTTCCATCTCAGCCCTCGGTCCGCGCTCCCGGCGGCGCTCCCCGCGGCGCGCCGCCCGCCGCCGGCCCCGGTCCCGTCGGCTTCTTCTTCTCCGTCGAGTGGCCCGTGAACTTGCGCGTCGGGGCGAACTCGCCGAGGCGGTGCCCCACCATGTTCTCCGTCACGTACACCGGCACGAAGAGCTTTCCGTTGTGCACCTGCAGGGTCAGGCCGAGCATCTCGGGCGTGATCATCGAGCGGCGCGACCAGGTCCGGATCGCCTGCTTCGAGCCTGAGCGCGCCAGCTTCTCGAGCTTGCGCTGCAGGCTCGGATCGACGAACGGACCCTTGCGGAGCGATCGAGCCACCTATCTCCCCTTCCCGCGGCGCTTCACGATGTACTTGTCGCTGCGCTGGTTCTTGCGCGTCTTGTGCCCCTTGGTCGGGACGCCCCACGGCGTGCACGGATGCCTGCCGCCCGAGGACTTGCCCTCGCCGCCGCCCATCGGGTGGTCGACGGGATTCATCGCGACGCCGCGCACGTTCGGGCGCACGCCGCGCCAGCGCGAGCGACCGGCCTTGCCGATGCTCACGTTCTCGTGGTCGAGGTTCCCGACCTGGCCGATCGCGGCGAGGCAGTCCACCAGCACCAGGCGGTGCTCGCCGCTCGGCAGGCGCAGCGTCGCGTAGCGCCCCTCGCGCGCCATGAGCTGCGCGCCGCCCCCGGCGGAGCGGACGAGCTGCGCGCCCTTGCCCGGCTTCATCTCGATCGCGTGGACCACGGTGCCGAGCGGGATGCGGGCCAGCGGCAGCGCGTTGCCGGGCCGGATCTCGGCGTCGGGACCCGACGCCACCAGGTCGCCGACCGCGAGCCCCTGCGGCGCCAGGATGTAGCGCTTCTCGCCGTCGCGGTAGTGGAGGAGCGCGATGCGCGCCGAGCGGTTCGGGTCGTACTCGATCGCCGCCACCCGCGCCGGGATCCCGACCTTCTCGCGGCGGAAGTCGATCCTGCGGTACAGGCGCTTGTGCCCGCCGCCGCGATGCCACGAGGTCACGTGGCCGTTCGCGTTGCGCCCGCCCGACCGCGAGATGCGGCCCTCGACCAGCGCCCGCTCCGGGCGCTTGCGCGCGAGATCGCTGGTGTCGAGCACGCTCATCTGGCGGCGGCCCGGCGACGTCGGTCGGTAGCTGCGCACCGGCATCTCAGACTCCCTCGAAGAACTCGATCGACTGCCCCTCGGCGAGGCGGACGATCGCCTTCTTCCACTGCGGCCGCGCGCCCTGGTGGCGGCCGATGCGCCGCATCTTGCGCGGCATGCGCATGGTGCGGACGTCCTCGACGCGGACGCTGAACAGCGCCTCGATCGCGCGCCGCACGTCGTGCTTGCTGGCGCGCGGGTCCACGGCGAAGGCCACCTCGTTGCGCTCCTCGCGCGCGAGCGTGCTCTTCTCGGTGACGAGCGGGCGCTGGATGATTTCCTCGGCTCTCACGGCTTCTTCTTCTTTGCTGAGCTGCCGCCCGTCTTTCGACTTCGCTCGCCTGCGGCTCGCTGCGCGCCGCCTTCGGCGGCTTGCGTGGATACTCCAGTCGCATTCCTTGCCTCGGAGGCGACGGAATGGGTGCGCTGCGCGCGATCGCTGCGCGATCGCTTGCGGGATTCTCCGGGCGATCCTTCTGCCTCGGTGGCGGCGCTCCTGGCGCCGTTCAGGCGCTCGTGGATCACATCGAGGGCGGCGCGGGTCACGAGAAGCTTGTCGTGGCGCAGCACGTCGTAGGTGTTGAGCCCGACCGCCCGCAGCACCGTCACCCACGGGAGGTTCCGCGCCGCCCGCTCCACGGCCTCGTCGGCGCCCTGGGTCGCGATCAGCACCGAGCTCTTCCCGTCGAACCCGAGGCCCCGCAGCAGCTCCACCAGACGCCGCGTCTTCGGCTCGGACGGCGCGAGCTCGTCGACGATGAGCAGCGCGTCCTCGCGCTTCCGGAGCGAGAGCGCCGCCCGCAGCGCCGCGCGCCGGACCTTCTTGGGAAGCTCGTGGCTGTACGAGCGCGGCACCGGACCGAACACGGCACCGCCGCCCGCCCACTGCGGCGCGCGGATCGTTCCCTGGCGCGCGCGCCCGGTGCCCTTCTGCCTCCACGGTTTCACCCCACCGCCCGACACCGCGGCCCGGTTCTTGGTGCTGTGTGTCCCGCGGTGGCGCAGCGCGAGCTGCCGCCGCACCTCCGCGTGGAACAGATGCGGCTTCACGGGCGCCTCGAACACCGCGGGATCCAGCTCCACGCTGCCGCCCTTGCCCGCGCCGCTGCTCAGGACCGGATGGGTCGCCATCGCTACAGCTTGATCTCCACGTCGACCCCGGCGGCGAGCTCGAGCTTCATCAGCGCGTCCACCGTCTGGGGCGTCGGGTCGAGGATGTCGATGAGTCGCTTGTGCGTGCGGATCTCGAACTGCTCGCGCGACTTCTTGTCGATGTGCGGACCCCGCAGCACCGTGAACTTGTTGATCGACGTCGGCAGCGGGATCGGTCCCGCCACCCGCGCGCCGGTCCGCACGGCCGTGTCGACGATCTCCCCGGCGCTCTGGTCGAGGAGCTTGAAGTCGTACGCCTTCATGCGGATCCGGATCTTCTGCGAGCTCAGCTCTGCCATCGGTCCCTACCTCGTCCCGCGTCGCGGGAGGCGTCTCACTGGAGGATCTCGGCGACGACGCCGGCGCCGACGGTGCGGCCGCCCTCGCGGATCGCGAAGCGCAGCTCCTTGTCCATCGCGATCGGCGTGATCAGCTCCACCACCATCTCGATGTTGT
>Ga0335083_10005588_pt1 | contig 15822 bp, 13 predicted proteins | sample Lox_Sample_42_FD_206716 | JGI IMG/M metagenome (GOLD analysis project Ga0335083, IMG submission 206716) | Soil microbial communities from Loxahatchee National Wildlife Refuge, Florida, United States - Lox_Sample_4.2 | ecosystem: Environmental > Terrestrial > Soil > Wetlands | place: USA... | reverse complement strand
CATGATTGTCACACTGCAAATTGTGATTGGCTACGGTCTTGTCATCGTTGTACTAAATATCGTTCTCGGCTAAACAGGCTTCTGTAGCAACCAAACGCGTCAGTTAACTTGTTCTGCGAGTCGTGGCGAGTTATACGTTTGATGATCTCTTCCTTGAAAGAGCGATCTTAGAGCTAGCGAAATAACAATGACTGGTCCAAAGCGGGCGCGTTTGAAAGTGGTGGGAATTGGGGAGCATAGTTGAAAGAACTTTACCAAAATTCCTGTATGCACAGTAATGTATCTTAATTTGGACCCGGCTGCTGACGGGCTGCGATTCGATGGACCAGCGTCGTCAGTTCTTCTTCCAAAACGTCCGCTAGGAAACCGGCGTCCTGGGTCCCAGCTCGCCGGTGTGCGGCTACCGAAATCGCTAAGAGCCGTTGATGATCCGGGTTGATGGGCTCAAACTGTGGCACGCGCACAAACTCAAAAATAGTAGTGGCGATCTGCTTTCCATGCAAGAACTTGCTGAGCCACGTTCTGACTGGACGCGAATTTAGAAACGTTGCCAGGTAGTGCGGCTCGTTCCTACTGCTGACCTCAGCAAAGTAGAGCTTGTGGTCTGGAATCATTCTCCTGTCAGGAGCTGCTCAGAAGAGCCCTTCATAACGCGCGAGCGGTAGCCAAAACCTATACTGAGGGCAGCTTCATGAGTACCTGCCCAAGGTTCCTCAGATCGCTTGCACCAGCGAAAATCTTCCGCTAGACACGTGACGGATTCGTAAAATTCCAAACTTCCACAACTAGTGGAGCCAACTGCGTTGCCCGATCACGGATCGTCTCTTCATTCCACGTTGAGTACTCTCTGGCTATTTGTTTAGCCATGTTCAACTCGGAATTCTTTTCGTAATGTTGCCTCTTGAACGCGAAGCCACGGTTCGCCGCGTCTTTGTTAAGGCGCTGTCCCAGCATGGTCAAGTTTCCTATGTGCCACAGGTATGGCTCCAGCTCCTCCGGGTTCTTCCATTCCTTCGATGGGTTTCTAGGGAACACGTGTTCGAGATTTGCTTCATCAACGCTCACCTCCTTAGTCTTAGACTGCATGTGTCGGGCGAGTCGGCTCACAACGTACCGCGCTTCATCCGCTGATAGGATAAGATCCGGCACAACGGCTTTGATCTGGTCATCAGAGGGTGCGTTCTTTGTCAAAGTATCCTTAATGTAGGTCATACAGCCCTTTGCTGTCTCCGGTGTCGTCATCTTCTGTCTGATATCCCTGGCCAGCGCAAATAAGACAGACTCCAGGCCAGACGAATCGAGATTCGCGATCACCGAATATCGTGTGACAAAGACAAGCAACCACTTGGCTACCTTCTCAAAATCCGCGGCGCAGAGCATGAGATAACTGGCGAGCAACGGCGGAAGCGCCGGCTGAAAATCCAATTCGCGTAGCAGGTTGAACACGAAAGGTGCAGCGCTGACGAGATGTTCAGTATCGACATCGAGCAGTTCAACGTATTTCTCGCACTCTTCGGCACAACCTTTCGTGAACTCAAGGCTTGCGATACTGTTCGTTTCGATGTGGTCCTTCAGAGCGGTAAATAGGTCCTGGCTTTTGAGGTCGCCATACTTTGAGACCCACATATGGCGCAAGAACCGATTGATGTCTCGCCTTCCCATTCGCTCGAGCATCTCGTTCCAAAAATCCCGAATCCGCTTCCGCTCGTCATCATCGTTATTCGCCACTCGCATCAAGTAATTAAGCAACAGATCAGGAACAGACAGGCGCAGTCCACGATCATTGAGGGTCTCAAAGATACGAAAAGCATCCCGCTCTGACGCAACGGGAATACACGCCATAACGAGATCGCTGCGAACAGTTTGCCGCAGTTCCTTGAGAAATGTTAGTGTCTTTGCCGGATCAAGACTGGCCGTTTTATTGCGCAAGGCACCGTCTAGGAATTGGCGCGCCTTCTGAATGTTCCGGTGAGAACGAAGGGTTGGCTTCTTGTTACTTGGAGGATCTGCCTGGATTGTGTCCGTAAAGTACAACTTGTCCGTCTCACCCATTTCTAACGAGTACCCGGCCCCCTCCTTCTCAATCAATTCTCTTTGAACGTCTCGCGCAAAATCTGCCGCAGCCTGTATGCCGAGCTCGCGAGCAAGGTCCCGCATCACGCTGAAGACAATTGTTGCTGTTGCGAGGCGTTGTTGACCGTCGAGGACAGCGATAGTCTCCTTAGACTCAGCGAGAATCACAATCGGCCCAAGAAAATACTTGTCAGGCCCATCTTTCTGATCGCGCTCTCTTTGGAAGGAGGTGATATCGTTCCAGAAAGCTTCCACGTGCTTTTTCTCCCAGCTATACCCGCGCTGAAATCTAGGGACCACGATTTTGGCTCGCTGATTTCCACCCAGCAGCTCACCGACGTTCTTGGATTGGGCATTGAACGTTTCGTACATGCTGTGAAGACCCAGTTTAGGTAAGGACACCATAGATAAGCAAGAAGGCTTTAATTGTCAGCAACGATGGTATTCGTCTTCTCCGAGTTCCTTGCCGCAGTTCTGACATCGTCGGGGTAGCCGGTGTTCATCCATGTGCCGCTTGACGCTGCTGAATGAGGAAAATTTGCGCCGACAGATTGGGCAGCGCAACTGACGCTCATCTGAAAGCATGGTCATTTTTCTCGTAGTAAGTTGACTGCTGATGGAGTTCGTCGGTGAGGTTGTTGAGTGCCTCGTCCTCGCAGTGTCCATAGGAAACTACGCCGAACTCTGGCGAGCAGGCAACATACAGGGTGTCGATTTTGAGACTGAGAAGGGTCATGGTTGGAGGTGATTGAAAGTTTGTACGTTAATCGTAACAGACCAATTTGATTCGTCAAGAACTCACTCCAGAACAGAGTCCTGTTGGGACCACGGCGTCCCGATGGCCGTCAGGCTTTGGCTTGGGCATGCGGAGAATTGAATTCTTTATGTTTGCAGAGGAACATAGCACCTCAAAGGCGCGATGTGAATAGTTCTCGTCGCAAAGTAGGCGTCGAGGCAGTGAGCGAGAACAAAGGCTGATCAAGCATCTGATCCCCTATTCATGCTCGTTCTTCAGGTCGCAGTGCAGCACTAGCAGGGTGTTTCGACTTTTGCTCAGGTGCTTGCTGCCCTTCGGCCTAACTTTATTACCGGCCTGCCGACGACTGGCGGCCAGGCCGGGGGGTGGGTGGGAGCCGCCCCCTGCCAATGTCCGAACAAAAAAGGGCAGAGCACAAGGCTCTGCCCCGCACGCCTGCCTAAAGACTGCAGACCACTGGCTTGTTGAGTGTGATGGCCTCTCTGAAGAATTGCTGGAGCTCAGCGTAGCGCTCCCGAAAGTAGGCTTGGTCGCTTGCCGACAACTCGCCGAGCGCGCTCTCAAACTTCGGCTCGCGCAGCTTCAGCGCCTCCAGCAAGCGGCCCACCTGCTCCGGCGATAGGCAGCCCTCTGCGTCCAACATTGGAATCACGTCAGTCCACCAGGACAGGCCAAACTTCCACAGCAAATTCCAATTGTTGTACGAGTCCCGAAAGTAGCCACGGCTATACATTTGCTCGTAAACGTGGCTAACCCGCACTTGCGCAGCCTTGCGGCTGGCTTCGTCCGGAGCCTGATCACGCGCCCTGGCCGCCCTCTCAAATTCTGGCTCCCACTGCTCATGCGTGGGTTCAGAGAGGGCGGTGATGTATAAGTCAGCGCCCATAGCGGCCCCCTCTCTGCGCTTTGGCTGGCGTGCGCTGGCCGTTGTGGTAGCTCTCCAGCATCTTGATGCGGATAGCCTTCTTAATTTCCTTGACCGCGGGGGCCCATTCCTCCTCAACCCTCGGATCAGCGCTAGCAAGTGGGCCGACGACGTTGGCGTCAATCCACAAGTCGAGCTCCTGCATGTAGGAGCTCTTTTTTTGTTGTTCGGACATCTTTGTGTCCCTTTCCGGCAAGATGAATTCTTGGCGGTTGGCACTTGCCCTGCTCACCGCAAGGCAGGTCGAGCGGCCTGGGTGCCCGACCTGTCATAGGCTGAGCTGCCCAGAGGGAATCCGCCGGTGGCGGATTATCCTCGCGAAGCCTTGATATGGTCGGGCTGGCCGCTACAATGAGAAGCCCGTGAGCAGGGCATCTCTTTGCTCCCTGGCAGGGGGGCGGTGGGAGTATCAGGCCGAAGGGCAGCCCGGAGCCAGTTGAACTTTGGTTCAGCCCGTTTTCGGGTCGCCTGAAAAGAAGTGGTCGCCACTGGCGACTTCGATAAGTAGTCGTATCGTTGCATGCCGCCCAGTTCGGGCGGCGTTTTACCTTTGGGTTCCTGTTAGTTCCCGCCGCCGTAGCGAAGCGCAGGCTACCCTGCTAGCGGGGCTGGAGTCGGATACGACGGAAGCCCTAAGCGTCCCTGACGATAGGAAGGGTGAGGACGATAGGACGAAAGCGCAACCGCCCGCGCTAGCGAACTCGCGAAATTTTCGCGAGGGGCGGCGGTAGCAGGGTAGCCTGCGGTGAGCAGGCGGCGGGAACTAGTGGTTTTACAGGGCAATCGCCCTCAGAAGTAGTCGATTCCTGAATCGACGGGTCAACCGACGTGTCGGAGGCATTATTTCCCCCGATTCCGGCGGCCTCAATACCTGTGGAACAGACTGTGGATGTTTCACAGAGTTGGTAAGGGCTGGTAAGTCTCCCCCACCTGGGAATCAGCCGCCCAATTTGTAGCGGTCGGACTCATTTGCGAGGGACGGGCGGCCGGGAGGCGGTTTTCCCGGACCGGAGCCAGGTTCAGGGCTTTGTTAAAAGCAAAAAACCGCACCCAGGAACGCCATTCCTGCTGCGGATGAGGAAATCTCCATTTTGAAATTTTCGCTGGCTTATAGGGCCAAATTTTGAAGCCCGAGTCTTCGGCGAAGAGCCTCCGGGTCGGTGATGCCGTCGATGGCGAGAAGCTCCATTGGTTCCTGGTCGAGCTGGCGGACGATTCGGGAGCGGACCATCGCGTTGTGCATCACCGTGCCTTCCTTAGTTGCAAGAAAAGCATGCTGGCGCAGCTCGGCTTTGGTGAGAATGAACAGCACTTCATACTGCTCTGGCGTTAGGGCTGCTAGGCGGGCTTCGCCTCGGGCGAACAGATCTGGAGCAATGTTCTGCGAAGTGGGTGTGGTTGCCGGCGCGGGCTGTGGTGGGCGGGATGTTCGCTTTTCCCGGCCGAAATCCGCCAGGGCACGGGAGGTGTACTGAAGGATGCCGCCGAAAGTTTGGGGTTGGTAATTGGAAACCGCAGCCGCGGCCTTGGCGAAGTCAATGACGTGCCTGGCCTGGTCCAAGCCGTGTTGTGTGATCAGACTTAAGGCTTGGGCAGTTTCCTTGGACTGCGCCTCGTGCCTGTCCACGCCGTGGAAGAGCTTATAGAATCTCAGGACAAGCTCTTCGGCTTGTCTGGTGAGCGCGTCTTTGGTTTTGGAATAGTCGTTGATGACCACGCCTGCCGCATCGGGCTCAGGCAGCGAGTCCGACAAGGCCGCGTCAACACTTGTGGCAACGGGGCCTTTGATGAACGCCACCTTATAATCCTTGCCGTCAATCGCCTTCTCGATGGTCGCGCTCCTCAGGGCGCCGCTGCTTAGCCGGATGCCTTCGAGCTCCTTCAGCGCTTTTTCGATGGCGCGCTTGCGCTCGTACATGTGAGTGTACTCGCGGTTCTTCAGACCCAAATCGTCGAACAGTTCCCGACTGCGGCGTTCGTAGCGGGTCTTGTCGAAAAGCATCAGATCAATGTGGGAGTAGATGAGCTGGGCGATCTCGCTGCGCAGCTTGAAGAATTCTTCGATGCAGACCGGCTTGGTGTAGTTGAGCTGCATGTTGCTTAAAACGTGGTCGTCGAACTTGAAATATCCTAGTGAGCTGTTGACAGCTCCGTCCTGACGACGTTCGATGATCCGCAGCTCGCCGAGAAGAGTCAGCGGCCGGCGGTCCACCACGGCCGCTCCCTGCTTGCTCTGGTCATAGTAAGAATTAATCCATTCGATCGGCACGGTTCTGAGCTTGCGCAGGGACTTGGTAATGGCGTTGATGACATTAGTGCCCCAGCCCTTTTTCTTGAGCATGCGGGCCAAGCCGCGGCTGGAAAAAAAGACCTGGCTGTCTGGCTTGCCCGCCTCCTCCCAGAGCTTGATGAGCACGTAGAGCATCTTCTGCTCTTCGGTGGTCAGGGTGCCCAGTTGGGTATAGCCAACCTCGACTCGCGACACAATCCGGTTGCCATCTTTTGTAATCTCTCGCTCCATGCTGCGGACTGCCGGCTTGTTCTTTGACTTAGCCGGTTGCCAAATCGCCGGCCACTTTTCGATGTTGAGTTCAGAACGGATCTTCTCAACCAGACGGATGCGCACCGAGGGTTTACTTGACGCGGGCGCGGTGAACTTTGGGTTTTCTAAACCTGGAGAAATGTTTGAATTGTGGCTGGCATTTTTGTCGTTCACGGCCGGTTTGGTTCTAACAAGTAAGTCCTCACACTCCCCTCCTTGGTGTGTGGGTATTTAAACATGTATTTAAGAATGTATTCCGTCCGGCCACTGGCGGCGGGCGTTTCTGGATAGGAGCTGTTTATAGGCTGTTCTGCGCGCGTGAACGTTTCATCAGCACCACTGTGAGCGGATCTTTAGCACCAGCAAAACGTTTCATCAGCACCAGCAAAACGTATGACTAGCACCACTGCGACGTTTCATCAGCACCAGCAAAACGTATGACTAGCACCAACCCTTACCAACCAGTCAGGGACTTCGGCATCAACTGACAGCGTGTGATCAGCACCAGCTTGGATCTCATCAGCAACAGGACATCAAAGTCGGCCAGAGGCAATTTCTTCCCTGACCAGGTGCGTGAGCAGACGCTCCGCCTCGAACTTGGCGAGCTCGGTCATAATGCCCGGCTCGGGAGCAGGGGAGAAGGCCACCTGGCCCTTAATGATGTGGCCATCAATCAGGGCATGTAGTCTGAAGATTTTTTTTCTTGGTTTCTTGTCCATGGATGCAGCGCCTTACTGGCAGGGGAAGCGTAGCAGAAAACTCGGAATCGATAAAGGTCTTGCGCTGTGGATAGCCGGGGCCAGGCTGAAGCAATCCCTCGCGAGCAATCCCGCCGCCGATGCGTCGGCGCTCGGCAGCCTAGCCGGCCCCACATCACACCTTCCCAGGTGAGCCTTTAGAAACGAAAGTCTTGAGGCTCAACTGCCACCGGTAGTTAATTTTTCAGTCTGCCCTCAGACCTTAAAAACTCGTTCCTGGGATTGCTGTACCAGGGACGGGCCCGGCAAGGAAGGGGACAGGGTGCAGGTGGCGGCGGTTGCACTAGCGGATTGCTCTACCGTTTTACCTGAAGTCCGTTCGTTTCCTCGGGCTTCAGTTAGCAACTGAAAGGGGACTGGGGCCGGTGCTGTTATTTTATCATCGCCTGAGTTGTCGGTTAATATACTTTTGCCTATACTACCTCCGCAACAAAGGAGGAAATCGTGCCAAAAGATTGGGTAGATTTTCAGGCAGTGAAGGCGGCTGTCACCATGCGCATGGCGCTGGAGCACTACGGCATTAACTGGCTACGAAAAAGGGGAGACGAGCTGCGGGGCCGTTGTCCCATCCACAAAGGCGAAGGGCAGAACAGTTTTCACGCCAGTCTCAACAAGGGCGCCTTTCAGTGTTTTTCCTGTAGTGCGCGCGGTAATGTCTTGGATTTCGTGGCAGCCATGGAGCAGTGCAGCATTCGGGACGCAGCAGTCAAGCTACAGGAATGGTTTTCGATTCCGGCATCAAACAGTCAGCAGGGGACTAAGCCCAAACGAGCCAAGGCTCCAGAGAATAGGGCAGAGGCCAAGGCAGAAAATCAGCCGCTTAGCTTCCAACTCAAGGGTATAGACTGCGGCTACGCCTATTTGACAGAGCGTGGCATCAGCAAACAGACCGCCGAGGAATTCGGCGTAGGGTTCTTTCCGGGCAAAGGCAGCATGTCAGGTCGTGTGGTCATCCCGATACACAACGAGCGGGGCGAACTGGTAGCGTATGCTGGCCGCGCCATTGACAACAGCGAGCCGCGTTATAAACTGCCGGCGGGCTTTCACAAGTCTCTGGAGCTGTTTAACCTGCATCGGGTAATGGGGGAGGGCGCCAGTTTGGGCCGCATAGTCGTTGTGGAAGGCTTTTTTGACTGCATGAAAATGCACCAGGCCGGTCTTCCTGCTGTTGCTCTAATGGGCTGCGCGATGTCCGAGCAGCAAGAAGAGCTGCTGGCAAGGCACTTTAAACAAGCCTCCCTTTTTCTGGATGGGGACGATGCCGGCCGGAAAGCCACGGATGAACTCCTGTTGCGGTTGGGCAAACGGATGTGGGTCCGGGCGATTTTGCTAGAGGATGGATTGCAGCCCGATCAGCTTTCCGCAGAAGAATTGCGGGCACGACTAGAGAACTAAAAACTCCCCCGAAAGTAGGGGAGCACGATCAAACGGTCAGTTACTGCGACTGACCGTTTTCTTTTTGGCCGGAGCCACGGATGCGGCTTGCGAAACCAGCTTATTTATGCTGTTGTTTCCGGCGGTCGTCGATGATGAAGCAGGGCAATGGAAGCGTATCTCAGTTCTCATGTACGGTCGATTCAGGAAATTGCCGCGCTCTCTACTGTCTTGCTCCAAATGGCGGCATAATCGGACTCGATCATTCGCAGTTCCGAAAAATGCTTTTGGAGAATGTTCATCAGTTGCTCGCCAGAAACATCCGTGACCGATGCTTGTTTCCAATTTCCAACCAATGTAAATAGATCGCCAGTGAAAAAATCACGGCCCCACCGTATCGCGTTGGCTTGGGCAATCTCGATATAACGTTCGAGCCGTTTAGCCACACTTTCAGCGAACAGTAATCCGGGATCGCTAGTTGCGCCAATAGAAGCCCTCCAATTTGAAAAGGGCAGCGTAGCAGGTGCGCTTGACGGGAAGACTTCTAGAATGAATGTGAAATCCAATTCTATCGCCCCCAGGATGCTCTTCAATTCGGCGATGTCGCCGTGGCGCTGAAAGTAGGATGGTGTCAATTCGATTGCCTTATCTGCCTTTGCTGCTCTCTTACGTAGCCCATCGACAGCCAATCGAGCCGACGTTTTCAAATCATGCAAATCGTTGGACAAGTCGCTAAACCGTTCCGGTATTTTCATTCGTTCCTGCCAACTTATCGAACCATCAAGCTTCGTCGCCAACTGACTTACTTGATCCAGAACATTCTGATTGTGCGTTTGGGCAGCGCCTATCCACTCGCGGACCTGCTCGATGCGAATCGACAAGTCTGATACACCTTGGACGATTTCCGGGAGCCGCTGGGTTTCGATAAGCCCGACACGCTCATGTAGTGGCCTTGGTTTGGGTTGTGGCGTATGGCCTACCGTCTTGAACAACCATTGTTTGAACTCTGGCCACGTAACCACCAAAACTAGAGCTACAACACACACAATCAAGAGCACCACTTGCCCCGAGGCAGTTTGGATAAAAGACCACGCCTTTGTCATTCCGTTTCCTATTCGAAGCGCGTTGCCAATGATGCTTGAGCCAGACCATAGAAAGCCTACCCATAATGGCCAAGTAAAACCCTGGCATAAACGCACAACCCGTGATCGCATAGCGGCATTGTCCCACATGCACCATCCGCTTTCGCATGTCAATGCCAAAGCGCTGTGGAACATTTCAAACAGACCCACTACCCGGAGAAAGCCTGAGCGAGAAGAAAACTGCAGAGGTAGTCTAACTAGGTGTCAAGAGCTGTTTTGCTAATGAGCATTGAGACATGCGGTTTCGTGCCGGCGTGGTGTAGCAGATGTCGCATGCCGGCCGTACCGACCATAAATCAACTGCCTGAACTAGAAGTTTAGCTCACTGTGTTTTCCCGATCTGTAAGTGAGTGCAAAGCAGTATCGGGCGTGGCCCACAATCGGTCCAAAACTAATTCAGGCCGTTCAAGGTACGCAACGCGGCCGGCCAAATCGAGCGAGGCAAACAGAGGGGAGATGACAAACCAAAACAAGGCGGTTCTTTTGGCCTCGCCCCGTACAGCTGGATGCTCGGCGAGCTCCATTAGTTTGCGAGCACGGGCTTCCTCGGTAGTTTCAACCAGGACGGCGCGAATGGGATGAATGCCAAAAGCAAGCTTGTGCTTCTGCTGCCGCTTGATGAAATGGTAATAGGCGCGGAGCTTCTTGAGCATGTCAGCCAGGGGCATGCTGCCGCGGTCGGCTTCGTAGCAGAAGTGAACAGGCTCATGTGCGGGAAGGGCCAAGCTAAACAGCGCATCGGGCTCGACAGGCAGACGGTTGGTGGCAATATCATCTTCCGACCAATTGTAGTCGTTGCTGCCTTCGATGCGCTGCGAACGTATGACCGGCGTCTCCACTTTGTTCCCGCGCAGTTCCGCTCCCTGACGCCAAGCTAGCAATTGGACGCTTCGGTTTGATCTGCGGCTGGACATCTCCAGCATGAAATGCAGGCGGGAGATCATCAGGCTGTGCTGAAGGAATCCCAGCTTCATGTGTTCGCCGCGAACTACGGCTCCAGCGTAATCAGCCTCGCGGTTGAGACGGATCTCTTCTTCCATCTGCGGATGAATTGCCGGAAGGCGCTGGTGCTGAATAAGCAGATCTAGGGCTTGGTGCTGGTCAAGGTAGTAGATGAACTCGCCGTGATTAGGAATCTTCGGGAAGGCGAAACGATTGACTACGCCGAGTTCCCACAGCCTCCGCAGGCGTCGCTGGATTACGTCCTCATGCCCTCCTACCAGGCGGGTGAGTTCCGAAGTAGGGGAGAAACGGTAACGCAAAATCGCCTCGATAAGGGCGAGGTCGGAATCGCTGGTGCGGCCGGTGCGAGGTTGGGCGGGTCGGGAAAATTTTGAAAAACTCGCCATAGGCAAACTGGTTGATCAAAGGTATAAAACAATTAGTAATCAAGCTGTTCTCGCGTGCCGTATACGTGCCATGGACGTGCCGATCTAGCAGATTTAGCTTCTCTCGCGGTCTTTGGAACCGGCATTTTCAATGTCTTCTTTGTTTTCTTGGTTTTCGAATCCCATGCCGTCCACCAACCCCCAATTGTCCGAACCGGACACAGGCTGTACGCCAACAACGGGGCAAAACCCCGACCCCGAACTGATTTCTTAAGACTGTCAAAGCAGACAAGCAGAGACACGCAGAAACACTTAGTAAGTGCATATTGGCCCGATACGTATTTAAGAACTGTAGCAACAGGCCCGCTATCTGATTGGATAGCGGCTCACGTTTCGTGCCTCATCATTTCGCCTGATTAGTTGATAGCGGAGTGTGATTCTTTAGGAGTTAGCTAGTGCTGCCTGCCTGGCCCTTGGTTTGCTTTTTGTGACCGGCAGGTGCGCGGCGTGAAATTTGTCTCGCTCGTCACGGTGTTCGTGTGCGTCGCTGGTGCAGGGCTAGCTGATACAGTGCAGATCGATCTGTCCGGCCTTGTGAATTCGGACCTCACAACGTACAGCGGCGGATCCAACTATCCGCAGCATGGCGGCCTTATTACTGTGGATGGGATCCCGTTCGAGCTGGCGACCATCGGCCCGCGGCAGGATACTGCCGTGATTCAGACCAGCGACGCGCAAGATTTTTCGATACCGGCTGACACTTTCGGGGTCACCTCCGCGGACTTGCTGGTTAACTCCGCCTATGGAAGCTGCGGCAGCGATGTTGGGGAGATCGATTTCGTTGGCTCATCCGAGACGTTCGTCTACAAACTAACCGAGGGGGTCAATATCCGCGACCATTTCGATGGTGAGTTTTGCAACCTACCGGGAAAAATCGCGGGCATACTGAGTTTGGGCGGCGGCGCTGACCGGCTGGATCTTGACTCGATTGAACTTCCCCCATCCTTCGCCGATCAGACGCTTGATTCGATCGATTTCAAAGGATTCGGTCAGGGGGAGCTCGGGGAGCCTTTTCTTGCGGCAGCGACGATGATCACTCCGGCGGATCCGGATCCCGCGACGGTTCCCGAGCCGGCGGAGCTTGGGGTGGTCAGCCTGGCAGTGGCCGCGATGGTGCTTTCGAGGCGGCGTCTATAGCGGCGGGCGGCGCTTGTGCCACTCGGTGGCTTTTTCATAAGCGTGGGCTAACGCGAGGACGATCGGTTCGGCAAGCGGTGCGCCGCTGATTTGCAGACCAATAGGCAATCCGGAACTGGTGAAACCGCAGGGGAGCGAGATGGCGGGCAATCCGTAGACGTCGAACGGCGACGTGTTGCGCGTGGTTGCGCTTTGTGTCGCGCTGGCTTCGATGCTGACCGGCGGGAGCGGCATGGTTGGCGTGATCAGCAGATCCACAGTGGTGAAGGTCTTCCTGATTTCCCGCCGCAGCAGATACACTTTGTGCAATGAGTCCGCATAAGCCGGCGCCTTGCTGTCGGCCGAGCGCTGCAGGATGGCGCGAGTGGCCGGTTGATACAGGTTGGGCGATTCGGTGATCCACTTGGCGTGATAAGCGTAAGCTTCCGGGCCGATCAGGTTTAGGCCCGTAGTAGCAGGCAGCGTCACGTCGCTTGCGCCCGCAGTCAGTTTCGCAAGAACATTGACGGCGTCTTCGACGGCCTTCTGCACCTCCGGATCGACGCCTTCGAAGTACGGGCTGCGCGGTAGCCCCAGGCGCAGCTTGGCGACCGGCATTGCGACCGCTCGGGTGTACTCCGGGACGGGCGCATCGGCGCTGGCCGGATCCATCTGATCGTAGCCTGCGATGGCGTCCAGCAGCAGGGCCGCGTCCTCGACGGTTTTCGAGATCGGGCCGACATGGTCGAGCGTCCAGGAGAGCGGGATCACGCCGCGGCAGCTCACCCGACCATAGGTCGGCTTGAATCCCACCACGCCGCAAAAGGACGCCGGAATGCGCACCGAGCCGCCCGTATCGGTTCCCAGCGAACCGAGGCACATATCGGCACTAGTAGCGGCGGCCGAACCACCCGAGGATCCGCCGGGGATGCGATCGAGCGCCCAGGGATTGTGAACCGGCTTGAAATATGTCACCGCCGATGTGGTGCCATAGGCGAACTCATGCATATTGGTTTTGCCGAGCAGAATGGCGCCAGCATTCTTGAGCCGGCGCGCAACCTCGGCGTCTTCGGTAGGAACACGATCCTTGAACAACTCGCTGGCGGCGGTGGTGCGGATGCCGGCCGTGTCGATGTTGTCCTTCAACGCAATGGGGATGCCGTGCAGCGGCCCGCGCCATTTGCCGCGGCGTTGCTCATCGGCCATCTCGCGCGCGGCGGCCAGCGCCTGCTCGCGCGTGACGGTGATGTAAGCGTTCACGCGCGGATTCAATTGATCGATTCGCTTCAGGCAGGCTTCTGTCAGATCCACCGGCGTGGCGGCCTTGCGCCGCAGCAGCTCCGAGGCTTGTTTGATGGTCAAGCCGGCCAGATCCTGAGTGGGCGCCGAGACCAGGCGTGACGCGGTGGCACCGATTGTGGCTGCCAGAAAATGCCGGCGTGAAGGCTTCATTGCCTAACTAGAATACCGCCGCGAGTGAGCGCGGCGATTGCTATGCTAACTTGGACCTCGAAGGGAGAGCGATCCGATGACCTGCCGCTGTTTTGTCCCCTCCTGCCTGAGCTTACTTGCTGCCGCCGCGATGGGCCAGACAACATCGGTTGGTGTGCGACCCGCCACCAAGGTCTGGACCCAGCCGCGAACACCGGATGGGCAGCCCGATCTCCAGGGGAATTGGAACAATTCGACTCTGACGCAGCTCCAACGGCCAGCGCGATTCGCGAATAAACAATACCTGAGCGACCAGGAAACAGTGGCGTTGGAGACGGAGCTGGCCAAGCAGGGCAATTGGGACCGGCCGGGTGCGCCTCCGCAGCCCGGCACCGGGCTCGGATACAACTACCTTTTCTGGGACGCCGGGACCAAGCTGGCGCGCCTGGATGGGCGCGGGCTTACATCGCTGATCATCGATCCGCCGGATGGCCGAATGCCTCCTTTAACCCCGGAAGCGCAGAAGCGGGAAGCAGCGCGAAGAGAAGAGCGGCGCAAGCATGGACCATTCGAATCTTATACCGACCTGAATCTGGCCGAGCGGTGCATCACACGCGGGGAACCCAAGCTGCCGGGCGGCTACAACAACAATGTGCAGATCGTGCAGACTCGCGATGCCATCATGATCATGGGCGAGATGCTGCACGAGGTGCGTGTGATTTATCTGGACGGGCGCCCGCATCTTCCCGCTAGCGTTCGGCTGTGGCAGGGGGACTCGATCGGGCATTGGGAAGGCGACACGTTGGTGGTGGACACAGCCAACTACCGCGACGAGGTGCGGTTCGCTTCGTTCAACTGTTGCGGACCGGCCGGCGGAAACATGCACATCGTGGAGCGCTTCCGGCGCGTGGACCAGAATACGATCGACTTCCGCTACACGGTGGACGATCCGTCCACATACACGCGGCCGTGGACCGCTGCGGTTCCCATGACCAGGATGGACGAGCCAATCTACGAATACGCCTGCCACGAAGGCAATTACGCGATGGAGGATATTCTCAAGGGCGCGCGCGCCGAAGAGGCTGCCGCGGCAAAGAAGAAATAGTCACGGGCCACGTCTGAAGAGCACGACCGCTGTGCTAACTTGAAGCTCTATGGTTTTGTCCGACGTGGACATCCGCCGCTACATCGAGCGCGGAAAAATCAAAATTGCACCCGATTTGCCGCCCGAGCAGTTCGGCAGTTGTTCGGTGGATTTCCGCCTGGGCAACGAGTTTAACGTTTTCGAGCATAGCCGGCATCCCTACATCGACCTCCGGGAACACAAGGGCATTGAGGGCATCATGAAGAGCATCGTGGTGCCGACGGGCGAGGCCTTCATTCTGCAGCCGCGCGAATTTGTGCTGGCCATCACCGAGGAATGCCTGGAGCTGGACGACGATGTGCTGGGCAGGCTGGAGGGCCGGTCCAGCCTGGGGCGCATCGGGATCATCGTGCACGGCACCGCGGGCTTGTTCGATCCGGGCTGGTCCGGCAAGGCTACGCTGGAGCTCAGCAATCTGAGCCGTATGCCGGTGGCGTTGTATCCGGGAATGCGGATTTGTTCGTTCACCTTCGAGCAGCTTTCTTCGCCTTCGTCGATGCCCTATGGAAAGAAAGCCGGCAATAAGTATGCCGGGCAAACGCGGCCGCTGGCGAGCAGATTGGCCGGGGAGTTTAAAGGCTGATGCCTGAGCAGCAGGTCGATGCCGCGTCAGATGCTCAAACCAGCGTGAACGCGGCACGCACCAGTGGGTCCGCACGAAAACATGTAATCACTGTCGCGCCGATGCCCCCGGAGAGATGCGCTTATGCGCTGGCGCGCTACAGCCGTTCACCCGATTCCATTCGCGATTCGATCGAGTGGGTGCGCACGCACGATTCCCAGAAATTTCTGGAGAGTTTCTATTTTCAGTACGGGCACGCGTCGATCGCGGATTTGGGACACGTGGTGTTGTGCTTCGAGGGAATTTCGGAGCTGGCGGCGACCGAAGTGGAGGACGAGCAGCTCTGGGACGGTCAGGCGCGATCGTCGCGCTATCAGGATTTTTCCAAATCCGGTTTCGTGACGCCGCCCGAGCTCGATCCGGAGCAAGCGGCGATGTATCAAGAGGCTGCCGCGAAATTGCTGGCTGGGTACGATCACGTCCACGGCAAAATCTTCGAGGCACTGGCCGAGCGGCTGCCGCGGCCGGAAGCGATGAAGCCGGAAGTCTATCGGCGCAACTTGCGAGCACGCGCCTTCGATGTCGCGCGCTATCTGCTGTGGCTGGGCAT
>Ga0335083_10005587_pt1 | contig 15823 bp, 9 predicted proteins | sample Lox_Sample_42_FD_206716 | JGI IMG/M metagenome (GOLD analysis project Ga0335083, IMG submission 206716) | Soil microbial communities from Loxahatchee National Wildlife Refuge, Florida, United States - Lox_Sample_4.2 | ecosystem: Environmental > Terrestrial > Soil > Wetlands | place: USA: Florida... | reverse complement strand
GCTGGTGCGCCGGCGACTCCCACGCGAGGAGGGCGCTCTCTTCGCTCTCCGCGGGCGGGCGCGCCGCTTCGGGATGGTCGTCGGGAAACGTCTCGATGCGGACGCGCACGTCGCCGCCGAGCAATTCATGCGCGGCCTGCGACATCGCCCCGGTGCTCGGCGCGGCGACCTGGCTCGCGGCGACCCAGATCGTGAGAGCGGCGGTCGCGGTCAACGGCCCGCAGCGTAGCAGTGTCGCGGGGAGCGGGAGCAACCGACGGCGCGAATTCCGCCGTGGGCGCGCTGCCTGCTTCGAGCGCCGTCGCGGCACATCCAAGGGCGACCGAAGGAGACATCAGCCACCATGAGCTCTCATTTCAGGGATAAGAACACTCGACGCGTCTTCTTGTGCGCAAGCGCGGCCGTCGGGATGACGCTCGGCTGCGTCGCGAACACCTCCGGATCCGATCCGGAGACCTTCGGCTCCGTTTCGGCCGGCAACGTGAGCAATCTGCCCGTCGGAACGCTGCGTGTTCTCGCGGGCGCGCCCGCCTTCATCGGCCGCGACGCCGGGGGACTTTACGCGATGACCTCGACGTGCACGCACGCGGGCTGCGACATGGCGGTCGACGGCAACGTGACGTCGAGCGGCGTCTTGTGCGGCTGCCACGGGAGTCGCTTCGACGCGAACGGCGACGTCGTGAGCGGGCCTGCGAACGCTCCGCTCGCGCACTTTGCCGTCGCCATCGACGCCGCGGGCAACGTCACCGTCGACGGCGGCTCGAAGGTCTCCGCGAGCACACGCACCGCCGTGAGCTGACGGCGTTCACGCCGCGGCGGGCCGCCAAAGCGGCTCTAATACGGCTTCTGCCCGACGATATTGCCGCCCGGAGCGTAGTCGCAGAGGACGGTATTGTTGTCGTGCGCGTTCGGGCAATTCACGATCGCGCAGCCGATGCGAACGCTCGCGCGCCAGACGACCTGCGAGTAGTGGCCCGCCGTCGCGTAGTTCGGCTTCGAGTAGTTGAACGAGCTCGCCTCGCTCATCCAGGAGTTCACGGCGTCCGCCGGCGCGACGGTGGTGCCCGTCGTCCCGTAGATGTTCTCGCCGACGTACGTGTCCGTGCCGCCGAGCGCTTGGTAGTCGCTCGTGCGCTGCACGTTGTGCTCGACGAGCGACCCGCCGGCGGCCACCACGCACTTGCTCAAGTAGTTGTACGCCGTGTCCGCGAGGACCGGATCCCACGTCACCGGCGGCAGCGCGGGTGAGGGTTGTGGGTCGAGCGCCGTGCTGGCGCGCGCCGCGTTGTGCGCCGCGACGAACGCGTTGATCAGATCCTTGCTCAGCGGGTTCGTGTGACTGCCGAGGTCGGCGCCGGCCGCGGCGGCCGCGCTGCTCGCGCCCCCGCTCGTGCTCGTGCCGCCCGTCGCGTTGCCGGTGCCGCCCTTCAGGCCGTCGTCGTCGCCGCCCTGCGCGGCAGCGCCGGACCCGCCGTGCCCGAGCGTGCCGCCCGCGCCGGTGGACGAGCCGCCGGTGCTCCCACCCGAGCCGACATCGCTCGTTCCGGCTTCGTCGGGGCTCGCGCTGCTGCAGCCGAGCACGACGAGAAGCGGGACGACGGAGCGCAATCGAATCAAACCAAGAACCTCGAACACAAGTTGAAGAGCCGCGAGGCGCGTGGCACCTCGGCGGGCTCTTCAATTTGGGTCAACTTCGAGCCTCGCGCCAGCTTTTCTCCGGCCGCGCCGCTCCGCGTCACGGCAGGGTCGACGGCGCGCGCGGTTCCTTAAGCGGTCACGGCGGCGGCGCGAACAAGCTCTTGCCGCGAAAGCCGCGTTGCGGCCGCGCGAACAAGTAGCCCTGCAAGAGGTCGGCGCCGAGCTCGGCCAAGGTGTCCCTTTCCGACTCTGTTTCGACGCCTTCGCACACCACGTAGGTGCCGAGCTCACGCTGACACACGGTCAACATCGAGCGAACGATGCTCGCCTTCCGTGCCGAAACGTCGATGCCGCGCACGAGCGACATGTCGAGCTTGGCCACGTCGGGTTCGAGCTGACTGAAACTCGAGAGCCCGGCGTAGCCGGCCCCGAGGTCGTCCACGGCGATGCGAAAACCCAGGTTTCTGAGCTTCGACACGCACCCGCGGACGTCGCCGATGCGGCTCAAGGAGGTGCGCTCCGTGATCTCGAGCACGACGTTGCTCGCGTACGGAGCGAGCGGCGCTCCGGCGCCGTAGAGCGTTTCGTCGTTCAAGTCGGCGGCGTGCAAGTTCAGAAACATCATCGCGTCGGGCGGTGCGAGGGCCGCCGCTTCGGCGACGGCCAGCCGGACGGCGCGGCCGACCTCGCGCACGCGGCCGAGCCGTTCCGCGGCGTCGAAGAGCAGGCTCGGCGAGTTCAGCGTCGGCTCGTCGGAGCGGACGAGCGCCTCGTAGCCGAAGACGGCGCGATCCGACCAGCGCACGATCGGCTGAAACGCAATCCACAACTGTTCGAGCGCACGATCGAAACGGGCGTCGAGTCCGGCGCGGTCGCCGATGAGCCAGCCGTCGCCTTCACTGAGCTCGAGCGCGCGCCGCTTGAGGACCGCGAGGTGATGCATCGCGCCCGCGGAGAGCACGGCGTGGCGCAGGAGCTCCACGTCGATGGGCTTTTGCAGATAGCGGAAGCCGCCGTACTCGATGATGGCCACGGCGCTCTCGAGCGTCGGGTTGCCGGTGACGACGATGACCGGCACGTCGAGGTCGACTTGGCGGATGAGCCGCAGGAACTCGGTGCCCGAGATGCCGGGCATGCCGAGGTCGGTGACGATCACGTCGAAGGCGCGGCCCTTGCGCAAGAGGGCGAGCGCCTCCATCGCGTTCGGCACCGCCTCGACCTTGCAACCGTTGCGCGTGAGGGCGCGTACGGCGAGCGCCCGCATGTCGGCCTCGTCGTCGACGACGAGCACCTCCAGCACCTGCTCCGCGTTTTCGGGCGCCTCAGCCATGCTCCTCGTCGCGCCCGGAATCCTCGATTTTTCCCCGCGTCACGCCCGCGACTCTAGCTCCCCGTTTCGGTCCGGCCAAGTCGCCATGCTTTTCCGCCCAGGATTGAATGTCCGGCGCCGCGAGCGCGCGGCAGCTCGAGCCCCACGCGCCGTTGCATTTCCATTTCGAGTCGCTCGACGCGTGACCGCAAATCGATTCAACGTGTGCGTTCTGCGCTGATGTGGGGAAAGCGCCACGCACACATCGGCGTAGAAAGACCGCGCCGAGACGACTGCTGCGGCGTTGTGCGAAAACGCGCGACCAATCTGCGTGACTTGAGATCTCTTTGCTTGATTGGGTCTCTCGACTCGTCCACGTTAGTCCGTTGATGGTGTCGACGATTTTCGTCGCGTCGAGGAGGACTCTTTGTTGCATCGTTTCGTGACTCGGTTGGCCGGCTGTTTGCTGGTGTCGTTCGCCGCGGTCGCTTGTGGCGGCCCCGCGTCCGTGACCGCTCCCAAGGCGAACCCGAGCGCCATCACGGGCGACGACGACGACAGCTCGAGCAGCAGCGCGGGCCAGGGGAACAGCGTCGGCACCGGCACCGGAGGCGGATCGAGCACGAACCCGGGCGGCGGCAAGAACCCCGTGATCAAGACGGGCGACGCCGGGTCCGACAGCGGCAGCAACTGTAAGACGACGTGCGATGCCGGCGAGTGCGGTCCCATCGCCGACGGTTGCGGCGACGTGATCAACTGCGGCGGTTGCACCGCGCCCGAGACGTGCGGCGGCGGCGGCGAGCCGAGCCGTTGCGGCGGCGGCAGCGCCTGCGCGCCGAAGACGTGCGCGGATCTCGGCGCGACCTGCGGCGAGCAAGCGGACGGCTGCGGCGGGGTGGTCGATTGCTGGAGCAAGGCGGCCAAGGCGGCCGGCAACCAGTGCACCGGCGCGGGCGAACAATGCGTCGACGGCGCGTGCACCGTGCCTCCGACCACGTGCACCGCGAAGACGTGCAAGGACTACAAGGGCGGCGCGGGCCTGTGCGGTCCGGTGAGCGACGGCTGCGGCGGCACGCTCGACTGCGGTTTCACCTGCGCCGCCGACGAGATTTGCGGCGCCGTCGACGCCGGCAAATGCGGCACGGCGACGTGCCAGCCGGAATCGTGCGAAACGGCGCTCGCCGGCCAACCGTCGGGGTTCTGCGGCTTCGTTCCCGACGGCTGCGGTGGTGAAATTCAAGATTGCGCGACCACCTGCTCCGGCAGCGACACCTGCGGCGGCGGCGGGACACCCGACGTTTGCGGCCACGGTGCGACGCAGACCTGCACGCCGCGCACGGTCGCCGATTGCGGGACCACCTGCGGCCCGATCAGCGACGGCTGCGGCGGCACCGTCGATTGCGGCGGTTGCACGGATCCAGAGACGTGCGGCGGCGGCGGCACGCCCGGCGTGTGCGGCGCGCCGGCGTGTCAGCCGCGCACCTGCGGGGATTTCAACGCGACGTGCGGCTCGATCCCGGACGGCTGCGGCTCGACCCTGAACTGCGATCAGAACGGCGGTTGCGGCGCGAACGCCGTCTGCAACGCGAACCAGTGTCAGGCCATCGTGTGCCAGCCGCTCAGCCAGGCGCAGGCGTGCGCCGGCTTCTGCGGCAAGCAGAGCGACGGCTGCGGCGGCACCCTCGACTGCGGCGGTTGCACCGCGCCGAACACCTGCGGCGGCGGCGGGACGCCGAGCGTCTGCGGCTCGCCGCCGTGCACGCCGCTCACCTGCGCCGACGTGGGCGCAAACTGCGGGCCGATCGGCGACGGCTGCGGCGGCGTGGTCGCTTCCTGCGGCACGTGCACGTCGCCCGACATCTGCGGCGGCAGCGGCACCCCGAGCGTCTGCGGCCACACGACGGACTCGAACTGCACCGGCCTTTGCCAGAATCAGGTCGTGTGTCCGGCGGGCAGCGAAACCACCCTGACCGGCACCGTGTACGCGCCGAACGGCTCGCAGCCGCTCAACAACGCGCTCGTTTACGTGCCGAACGGCACGCTGCCGAGCATCGACGCGGGCCGGAGCTGCGGTCGTTGTGAGGACGAGGATCTCGGCGACCCGATCGCCGCGGCCATCACCGGGCCCGACGGCACCTTCGCGCTCAAGAACGTCCCGGCGGGCGTCGACTTCCCGCTCGTCGTGAAGATGGGCAAGTGGCGCCGCGTCGTGACCATCCCCGCGGTCACGCAGTGCACGAGCGTGCCCCTCACGGTCGACCAAGCGCGCCTGCCGCGCGACATGAACGACGCTTCGGCGGGCAACAAGCAATACCTGAACATCCCGCAAATGGCCGTCGTCACCGGCTCGGCCGACGCGATGGAGTGCGTGCTGCGTAAAATCGGCGTCTCGGACTCGGAGTTCGTGCAGCCGAACGCGACGGGCCGCGTGCACCTCTACCGCGCGAACGGCTCCTCGATGTGCAAGACGCGCCGCACGAGCGGCAGCTGCCGGACGACGGTCAGCACGCCGCTCTCGTCCTTGTTCGCGGCGACGAGCAACGGCGAGACGGTGCTCGACAACTACGATGTCGCGATTTTCGACTGCGAGGGCTCCGCGAACGAGCACAACACGTACGACCCCGCGCTCCACGAGTACGCGAACGCCGGCGGCCGCGTGTTCGCGTCGCACTACAGCTACACCTACCTGCACGACAACGGCGACTTCGCCGACACGGCGACCTGGGGCGGACAGCAAGCCGGACAGTCGAGCACGACGACGGGCATCGTCGACCAGAGCACGAACAAGGGTCAGGCGTTCGACGCGTGGCTCGGCTACACGAACTCGTACAGCGCGACCTACGGCAACGGTTACATCGACATTCAGGACCCGCGCTATTACGTGAAGGCGTACAACGCGAGCGACAGCGAGCAGTTCGTCTACACCGACGCGAACGCGAAGGTCGGCAGCACGAACATCGACGAGCTCTCGGCGAGCGAAGAGTACGCGTTCAACACGCCCGTCGGCGCGGACGCCGACAACATCTGCGGCCGCGTGCTTTACAGCGCGTTCCACGTCTCGGTCCAGAGCTCGACCGGCAACTCCGTCTTCCCCGACTTCTGCTCGACGGGGCCGCTCACCGCGCAGGAGAAGGTCCTCGAGTTCATGCTCTTCGACCTGTCGGCGTGCGTCAGCGTCGGTAACCCCGGCATTCCGACCTGCACCGCGAAGACGTGCAACGACCTCGGCGCGACCTGCGGTTACCGCGCGGACGGCTGCGGCGGCTTGCTCGATTGCGGCAGCTGCTCGGCTCCCGACAGCTGCGGCGGCGGCGGCACGCCGAACCAATGCGGTCACAGCTGCACGCAGACGACGTGCGGCGCGAAGGGCGCGAACTGCGGCACCATCGCGGACGGCTGCGGCGGCACGCTCGACTGCGGCGACTGCACGTCGCCGGCCATCTGCGGCGGCGGCGGCACCGCGAACGTCTGCGGCACGCCGGCCTGCACGCCGCGCAGCTGCGGCAGCGTCGGCGCTTCGTGCGGTCCGATTTCCGACGGCTGCGGCGGCACCATCGATTGCGGCACGTGCCCGACCGGTCAGGTCTGCGGCGGCGGCGGCACGCCGAACCAATGCGGCACGGGGACGTGCACTCCGGCGACGTGCTCGGGCGTGGGCGCCGAGTGCGGCTTCATCGGTGACGGCTGCGGCGGCACGGTGTCGTGCGGCACGTGCCCGACCGGTCAGACGTGCGGCGCCGGCGGCCCGAACGTCTGCGGCGGCGGCTGCGTGCCGCGGAGCTGCGGCGACGCGAAGGCCACCTGCGGCTTCGTCGGCGACGGCTGCGGCGGCGTGCTGAACTGCGGCACCTGCACGGCGCCCGCCGTCTGCGGCGGCGGCGGCACGCCGAGCCAGTGCGGCGGCTCGTGCACGCCGCGCACCTGCTCGGCGGCGAACGCGACGTGCGGCGGCATCAGCGACGGCTGCGGCGGCGTCCTCGAGTGCGGCACGTGCCCGGCGGGCCAAACCTGCGGCGGCAACGGCGTGCCGAACCAATGCGGCAGCGGCCAGTGCGCGCCGAAGACGTGCTCGCAGGCGAACGCCGCGTGCGGCGCGGTCGGCGACGGCTGCGGCAACATCCTGCAGTGCGGCACGTGCCCGAGCGGGCAGAGCTGCGGCGGCGGCGGCGTGCCGAATCAGTGCGGCGCGGGCGGTTGCGTGCCGCTCACCTGCTCGGCTCAAGGCGCGGAGTGCGGTCCGGCGGCGGACGGCTGCGGCGGCCTCCTCGACTGCGGCACGTGTCCGAGCGGCCAGACGTGTGGCGGCGGCGGCGTCGCGAGCAAGTGCGGGAGCGTGAAGTAGGTCACACCCGCGCGCGCAACTTTCGGCTCGTGACGTAGACATCACTCTCGCCCGTTCTCCGGCTCACCGCGCTCCTCGTCGCGTGGTAAGACGCCGAAGGACGGGCGAAGTGATGTCGGGCTTCTCGGATCGACGCGCGCTCCTCTTCGGGGGCGCGCTGCTCCTCGCCGCGTGCGGGCGCTCGGCGAAGCACGCAACGCGGGCCGGCGCGGACGCGGCCGGAAGCGGCGTCGTGCAGGAAGAAGGCGGCGCCGCGGGCGACAGCGAGACGATCGGCGGCGCGCCGGGCGCTTCCGGCACGTCGGCGGCGCGCGGGGGCGCGGGTCCGACCGGTCAGGCGGGAACGGCAGCGAACGCCGGGGGGCGCAACGCGCTCGGCGGCGGGGGCGGCACGGACAGCGCGGGCGCGGGGTTCAGCGGCGGCTCGGAGAGTGCGGGCGCAGGCGGCGTCGCCGGCCACGCTGCCGGCGCGGGCGGGGCGACTTCGAGCGGCGGCGTCGCGGGTGCGAGCGCGAGCGGTGGCTCCGCGGACGTCGCCGGCGCCGCGGGCCACGCCCCCGTCGACTGCAGCGGTAACCTCGTCTTCGCGGACGTCTCGGTCGAAACGGCGGTGCTGAACGCACTGAACAAGTCGGAGGGGCCGATTCGCAACACCGACGTTCCGCAGGTCACGGCGCTCGAGATCAGCGACGCGAGCTCTCTCTCGGGGCTCGAGTGCTTGACGAGCTTGTATGAGCTCGTCGTCGATACCTCGTCGCTCTCGGATCTCTCCCCCATCGCCAAACTGCCGCTTCAAACGCTGATCATCGATCCGGGAACGGTCAGCAGCGGCACGCGCGGAGCGCTCGAAGACCTGAGCCCCCTCGCCGGCATCACGCATCTCCGCGAGCTCGACCTCCGCTACAACCAAATTCACGACGTGGGCCCGCTCGCGCGCTTCACGAACCTCGTCATGTTGAACCTCGTCGGGAACTCCGTCAGCGACCTTTCGCAGCTCAAGGGTCTCGCGATGCTCGACACGCTTCACCTCGACTCGAACCCCATCAGCGACATCTCGCCGCTGGCGTCGCTCGCCGCCACCTACGTCACGCTGAACGGCGATCAGATCACCGACATCAGCCCGCTCGAGAGCATGTCCGCGCTGATGGAAGTCCACGTGAACGACAACCCGCTCGATTGCAACGCGGCCAAGCCCGTCATCGCCGCGCTCGAGGCACGCTCGGCCACCGTGTATTCCGACTGCCAATAAGCCCGGCCCTGATCGCAGGTCCAGAAAAACGATGGCCCTCGCGCGCGGCGTCGCGCAACGTTAAGCAGTCCTTCGCCGAACCCCGCCATGCGTGTGCCTTCGCCGCCCTCGATTTCGCCCCGTGCGGTAGTTTTATTGGTTTTGTGTGCGAGCTGTGGCGACAACGGGAGCAGCGGCGGGTCGCAGCGGGGCGCGGGCTCCGGGGGATCCGGCGCGGTCACGGCGAGCGGTGGCGCCGCGGGCACGAGCGGTTCGGCGGGAAGCGGCGCGGGCCCCGCGAGCAGCGGCGGAGCGGCGGCGGCCTCCGGCACGTCGGGCACGAGCGGCACGTCGGGCACGAGCGGCACGCCGAGCACCGGCGGCACGGCCGGCGTCACGGCGAGCGGCGGCGACGGCGGTTCGGCGCCGAACGGCGGCGCCGCGGGCGCGAGCGGCGGTGCTTCGGCGAGCGGCGGCACCGCTGGCGCGAGCGGTCGCGCGACGGGCGGCGCGAGCGGTCGCGCGACAGGGGGAGCCGGCGCGACCGGCGGCACCGCGGGCGCGTCCGGCGCGAGCTCGGGCGCGTTGATCCAAAACGATCGGTTTTGGAAGGACACGAGCGGGAACCCGATTTACTCGCAGGGCGGCGGCGTCATCCAAGTGAGTGACACGTATTACTGGTACGGCGTCAAATACGACGGCGCGCCGACGTACGAAGCGAACCCGACGAAAGACAACAGCGACACGAGCTTCAACGCCGTCACCTGTTATTCGTCGCAAGACCTCGTGAATTGGAAGTTCGAGGGCAACGCGCTTGCGGCGAGCGACAGTGGAACGGAGGTAGCAGGCGCCTCTTGGCTCGGACGTTTGGGGGTCGCCTACAACAAAAATACCCAAAAATACGTGCTCGTTTCGCAATACCAGGGCACGGCGGGCGACGGCGAGCTCTTCGCCACGAGCGACACGCCGACCGGCGCGTTCACCTTCGATCACATTCAGGCGACCGTCGAGAACGTCGCGAACCAGACGACCGGCGACCAAACGCTCTTCATCGACGACGACGGCAGCGCGTACGTCGTCTGCTCGAGCAGCATGGGCCGCTCGAACCTGTACGTCGCGCCGCTGCACGCCGCCGACTACCTGAGCGTCGACGCCGCCACGCGCATCTTCGGCGGGCCGGGGCGCGAGGGCAACGCGATGTTCAAGTACGCGGACCACTACTACTTCTGCTCGTCCGATTTGCACGGGTGGAACGCGTCGCACACGTACTGCATCTCGGCGACGAACATCATGGGCCCGTACGGCACGGAGTTCGTGCTCGCGAACACGGACGCGGACTTCAGTCACGTGACGCAGACCGGCTTTTTCGTGACGGTGCAGGGCAGCGCGCAGCAAACCGTCATTTTCGCGGGCGATCGCTGGGCCGATTTCGCCGGCAACGGGCTCGGTTTCAATCAATGGATGCCGCTCACGTTCGACGGCACCACGCCGGCGTTCCAGTCGCTGAGCGAGTGGTCCCTCGACGCCGTCACGGGCGAGTGGAGCGTCGGGCCCGACAACAACTACGCGCTCAACCCGAGTTTCGAAGCCGACCGCGTGACGATGACGGTCCCCGCGGGCTGGACCACGTCGAGCACGACGAGCGGCGCGACGCCGTACACGAACGCGAGCGGCGGCCACACCGGCAACTGGAATTGGACGCTCTCGAACGGCGCCGACTACCAAGCGACCCTCGAGCAAACGGCGAAGAACCTCCCGAACGGCACGTACACGCTGAGCGCGTGGGTGAAGAGCAGCGGCGGCCAAGCCGTCGCGAACCTCTACGCGGCCGATTTCGGCGGCAGCGACCTGAACGCGTCCCTCACGAAGGCGCTGAGCGCGTGGACCGAAGTGTCGCTCACCGGCATCGCCGTCACGAACGGCAGCTGCCGCTTCGGCGTGACCACGACCGCGAGCGCGAGCCAGTCGCTCCACCTCGACGATTTTTCGCTCGTGCGCACCGGGCCTTAGAACGCGGTCCAGCCGGGCGTTCTTTGATTTTTGGGGTTTGGGCACGGCCCCGTCGACTCTCCTGACCCGTTCCGCTCGGCTCGGGGTTCGTAGCGCATATGCCCCCGAAACCGCGGCGACGGCGCTCGGCAATCGGTGTCGGTCTCCTGGTCGGCCTCGCCGCGACGGGCTGTGTCGGCAAAATTTCTGAACCGGTGGGCCCGGACGGCTCGCCCGCCGCCGACGGCTCCGGGGCCGCCGCGGCCGACGGCAGTGGCGCCGCCACGGGCTCGGGCACGGGCGGCGCGGGCACGAACGGCAGCGGAGCGACGGGCGCCGGTGGATCGTCAGGCAAGGGGAGCGCCGCGTCGGGCGGCAGCTCGGCGTCGAGCGGGACGAGCGGCGCGTCGTCGTCGAGCGGCGGGGACGCCTCGGGCGGCACGGGGACGACGTCGGCGCCGCCGACGTTCGCGTGCGACGACGGCGTGGCGCCGCCGGCCGAGTCGCTGCGCCGGCTCACGATGACCGAATACGAGAACACGGTGGCGGATCTCGTGGCGTGGGCGCTCGGCGGCGACGCGGCGAGCATCAAGCAGGTGAGCGACGCCATCGCGCCCGCGCTCGCCGATTTGCCGACCGACGTGCGCCAAGCCGTGCCGCAGGATTTGCACGGCGCTTACCGGCGCATGGATCAGACACTGCAGCAGGAGCACGTGGACGGCGCGTACGAAGTCGGCACGGCGCTCGGCACCGCGCTCACGCAAGCGTCCGTCTTCGGCAAAGTCGTCGGTTCGTGCGCGACGGACACGTCGAGCTCGAACGACGCGGCGTGCCTCGACGCGTTCGTGAAGAAGTTCGGCGCGCGGGCGCTTCGCCACCCGCTCACGGACGACGACGTGACGTTCTACGAGTCGGTGTACGGCTCGAGCACGACGGCCGACCCGCAAGCGTACGCGGACGTGATCGGCGTCATGCTGAACGCGCCGGAAGCGCTGTACTTCGTCGAGCACGGCGACCAAGCCGTGAGCGGGCAGACGGGCGTGTACACGCTGTCGGCCTACGAGCTCGCGTCGCGGCTCTCCTACCAACTCTGGCAAACGGCGCCGGACGACGAGCTCATCGCCGCGGCCGACGACGGCAGCTTGCTGACGGACGCGACGTACCAGTCGGAAGTCACGCGCATGCTCGCGGATCCGCGGGCGCGCGCGACGCTCGACGATTTCTTCGAGGATTGGGCCAAAGTCGAGGACCTGCCGGCGCTCGACGCGAAGAACTCGGACCCGGTGTTCCAGGCGTTCGCCGGCGCGGATTTGCCCGACGCGAACCTGCGCCAAGCGATGATCGACGACGTGCTCGGCTTGCTCGACTACCAGACGTGGACGGCGAACTCGAGCGTCGGTGACGTGTTCACGACGGAGCTCTCGTTCGCGAAGGACGACCGGCTCGCGTCGATTTACGGCGTGAAGAGCTGGGACGGCAAGAGCACGCCGCCGAGCCTGCCCGACGGCCAGCGTCCGGGTTTGCTCACGCGCGCGCTCTTTCTCTCGACCGGTTCGCCGAACACGCGCCCGATCATGAAGGGCGTCTTCATGCGCAAATCGATTTTGTGCGACGACCTCGGCGACCCGCCGCCCGGCGCGAACGCGATGCCGCCCGTGCTCGGCCCCGACATGACCACGCGCGAGAGCGTCGAAGCCATCACCGAAATGGACGGCACCGTCTGCGCCGGCTGCCACAAGCCGTACATCAACCCGCTCGGTTTCGCGACGGAGGACTTCGACGCGCTCGGCCGCTTCCGGACCGCGCAGGTGCTCTTCGACGATCAGGGCAACAAAACCGGCACCAAAGCCGTCGACACGAGCACGACGCCGCACGTGAATTTCGACGACGACACGACCGTCGCCGGCGCCTCGGACCTGATGCAGCTCATGCGCGCGAGCGGCAAATTGGAAGCGTGCCTCGCGCGGAACTTCTTCCGCTTCACCTACGCGCGCTGGGACGATCCGACGACGGACGGCTGCGCGCTCGAACCGGTGCGGCAGGCCGTGAGCGGCGACGGCAAGATCCAGGATCTCTTGGCGGCGACCGTCACGACGCAGACGTTCCGCCGGCGGGCGTTCCAATAAGAGGAGCCATGGCACGACGAGTGATCGACATCACGCGCAGGCAGTTCCTTCTCGGAGCGGGCGGCGTCACGGTCGCGCTCCCGATCCTGCCGTCGCTCCTCACGAAGACGGCGTATGGCGCGGACCCGACCTACACGCGCGCGCCGCGCCTCTATTGGCTCACGAGCGAGCACGGCGGCGCGTTCGAGAGCAGTATGTTCCCGAGCCCGTCGCTCCTCACGCAGAGTCAAAATCTCTATTCGGATCACGTCGTGCGCTCGGGCGCGCTCGTGCCCACGACGAGCGGCTCGAACACGGTGGTTTCCCCGGTTTTGAGCGCTAATTCGTCCGTGTTCACGCCGGCGCTCGTGGCGAAAATGAACGTGCTCTGGGGGCTCGACGTGCCGTTTTACATCGCGCACAACACCGGCCTTCACCTCGGCAACTACGCGCGCAACGACGGCAACGGCGACGAGGGCAAGGCCGTGCAAGCGTTCCCGCGGCCGACCATCGACCAAATCATGGCCTGGTCGCCGTCCTTCTATCCGGATCTGAGCAGCGTGCGCGAGCGTTCGATGATTTTCGGCGGCCGCCCGGTGAGCTGGAACTACTCGAACCCGGACACGAAGTCCGGCACCATCGACAACGTGCGGGGCGAGACGAGCTCGCTCACGATGTTCAAGAGCATCTTCGTGCCGCCTGCGGGGATGTCGATGCCGGCGCGGCCGCCGATCGTCGATCACGTGCTCGACAGCTACAATCGGCTGCGGAATGGCAACTCGCGTCTCTCGGCCGGGGACAAGCAGCGCCTCGACGACCACATCGCGCGCATCGCCGAGCTCGAGCGCAAGCTCACCGCGGGCTCGACCGCTTCGTGCGGCAACGTGACGGCGCCGACCGACGACGCCGACATGCACCAGGCGAACACGCCGGAAGACGCCGGCAAGCAAATCTCGCTCTACAATCAGGTCGCGGCGGTCGCGTTCATGTGCGGGACGAGCCGCATCGCCGTCATCTGCCACGAGGACACGTCGCGCTACGTTTCCTACGGCGGCGATTGGCATCAAGAAGTCGCCCACCAGTGGCAGCTCGACGACCCGCAGCAAAAGCTCGTCGCTTCGTACCAGAGCTTCTTCGAGACGTCGTTTCTCGACATGGCCGCCCAGCTCGACATCGAAGAAGCGCCGGGCGTCACCTACCTCGACAATTCGCTGCTCGCCTGGACGCAGGAGTGCGGGATGGAGACGCACGGCTCCGTCTCGATTCCGACCGTCACCTTCGGGAGCGCGGCCGGCTATTTCAATACCGGGCTCCTCTGCGATTACCGCCGCACGACGGACCAAGCTTCGGAATACGACCCCGGCGCCGGCGGCAAGCAGGTGCTCGGCGTCCTTTACGCACAGTGGCTCGGCACGGTGCTCCAGGCCATGGGCGTTCCGCCGAGCGAATTCGAGCTCTGGGACAGCAAGGGTTACGGCTACCCGTACCTCGGTTCGGTGAGCTGGGGCCCGCCCTACACGCCGCATTACACGAGCACCACGTCGCCGTACTTCACGGACGCGAGCAACATCTTGCCGTTCCTCGCGGCTTAGACCGCGTTTGAATCGTGTGTGACACGATTCTTGGGCGCGCGCTTCGCGCGCGGAAACGCGGTCTAGTCCGTTGTGTGGGTCGCGGCAGCGCCCCCTCCGCTTCGCGGAGTCCTCCCCCTCGGCCGCTTCGCTCTAGACCGCCGCGGTCAAAAGAAGCGCGCGAGGCTCGCCGGATGCGTGGCCTTGAACGTTCGATACCAGCGACAGAGCGGGAAGAGCACGAGCGCCGCGACGGCAGCGAAGCCGAACGCCGCGCCGATGCCGAGCGCGTGATAGACGCCGAGCGCGTGGGCGAGGAGCGCGAGCAGCGGAATGTGCAAGAGGTAGAAGAACATCGACGTCTGGCCGAAGACGAGGAGCGGGCTCGCGAGAGAGAACGGGCGTCGCTCCCCGGCGCGCGCGAGGAGCGCGATTAAGAGCGCCATGATGCCGAGCTCGAGCGCGACGTAGGTGATGCTCGGCGGGTATTTGCTCACGTGGAGCCATTGCACGACGCTCCCGCCTTCCCTCGGGAGGCCCATGTTGCCGTAGCCGTTCAGGCCACGAAGGACCACGAACAGGGCGAGGAGCGCCGCGCCCGCGCCGGCGAGGCGGGCCGGGTGGAGCGCGGGCGCCTTCGTCTCACGGCGCAGCCGCTCGCCCCACGCGTAGCCGAAGAGCATGATCGCGAGCCAGGGCAACGTCGGGTACGCGATGATGAGGTGGTCGCGCGGCCCGCCCGTGAAGAGCAGCGCCGCGAGGAGCGACGTGCCGGGACTTCCCGCCCCGAGCGCGTGCGTGATCGCTTCCCCACAGACGAGCTCGGCGAGCGCGAGCGCGGCGAGGACCGGCGCCGGCAAGCGCCGGAGCGCGATCATGCAGAGGTACGACGAGCCAATCGCGTAGAGCACCTGAAAGAGGTAGTGCCCGGGCTCCATCCAAAACGTGGACGGCACGATCTCGGCCGCCATGATGATGAGCCCGCGCGCGAGCAGGTGCCGGTCGATGTCCCAGGCGCTCACTCCGCGCGCGCGCCGTCGCGCGATGCTGAGCGCGAGCGAGACACCGGCCAGAAACACGAAGGTCGGCGCGCAGAGGTGCGTGATCCAGCGGGTGAAGAACTGCGCCGGCGGCAGCGGCGTGCCCGGTTTGAACAAAAACACACCGTCGGTGATCAGGCGGCCGGCATTGAACTCGCCCGACGAGTGATCCACGGCCATCAGCAGGATGACGACGCCACGCGCGGCGTCGAGGGCGAGCAGCCGGCCGCCGCGCGCGGCGACGGGCACCGCCGGCGCGGGCGGCGGGGGCTCGGCGTCGGGAACCATTTCGACTAAGACACTTAGCGATGAGTCGACCGCGCGTCACGCTCCAATTCCTCGCATGCTTTTGCGTCGTCGGCTGCGGCGGCGCCCGCGACGTTTCGTCACCGGCCGTCGCGCCGCCGCCGGGCACGGCGAGCATCGCTCCGCCCGCGCCCGCGCCGGTCGCTTCGGCGGACGCCGCGCTCGCGCGCCACCGCGCGGCGATCGTCATCGACACGCACAACGACGTGACGCAGCGCCTCGTCGTCGAAGGCGCGGACCTCTCGCAACGTTTGCCCGACGGGCAGACCGACTTGCCGCGCCTGCGCGAAGGCGG
>Ga0335083_10005586_pt1 | contig 15825 bp, 15 predicted proteins | sample Lox_Sample_42_FD_206716 | JGI IMG/M metagenome (GOLD analysis project Ga0335083, IMG submission 206716) | Soil microbial communities from Loxahatchee National Wildlife Refuge, Florida, United States - Lox_Sample_4.2 | ecosystem: Environmental > Terrestrial > Soil > Wetlands | place: USA... | reverse complement strand
TACGACAAGGCTGCGGCGGAAGACGGCTGGAAGAAGATGCTGGCCTGGCTCAAGTACTACGGGGTCGAATAAAACGCTCGATCGATACGTCGTGCATGTCGCAGGGCCCCGTGGTCAGGACTTCGGTGCCCTGGGGATGCGTCCCAGCAGATGAAACTCGTCGTTGGGTCGCATGGCGGTGAGGTTCGCCATGCGGTTGGAAAGCGCGAAGAACGCTGTGATTGCGCCGATATCCCAGATGTCCTCGTCCGAAAAACCGTGCGCGCGCAGGGCTTCAAAGTCCGCGTCGACGAGCTCGGCCGAGCGCGTTGCCACCTTGAGCGCAAACCCGAGCATCGCCTTCTGCCGCGGCGTGATCGCGGCCTCGCGGTAATTCACCGCGACCTGATCCGCGACGTATGGATCCTTCGCGTAGACGCGCACAAGTGCTCCATGCGCGACGATGCAATACAAACAGTCGTTGGCACCCGAGGTGGCGACGACGATCATTTCCCGTTCCGCTTTGCTGAGCCGCGAATCACGGAGCATGAGCGCGTCGTGGTAGGCGAAGAAGGCTCGGAACTCTTCCGGGCGATGGGCGAGCGTGAGAAACACGTTGGGGATGAAGCCCGCCTTTTCCTGCACCTCGAGGATGCGCGCGCGGATGTCCTCGGGCAAGTCTTCGAGTTTCGGTACAGGGTAACGGCTGATGGGGGGCGCGATCATGCGAATGAGTCTAGCAGCCAAGAGCTGACCGATCCAGGACGTCCGAACGGGCCGCGATCGGTCGGCTCCGGCGTAACGCCACAGAGTCAGTTCGGTCTTGAGCGGACACTTGCCATTCTCTCACCATCATTGCCGAGATAGGCGCGTGACAATCGTACTCACCGCAGCTCGACCAACAAATTTGATTGTCAGGATTCCGAAAGGCCGAGCCACTGATAGCAACCTTGTCGCTGACTACGACCCGGTGTCTTGGCAGCGGGATCCGGTTTGGGGAACACACGTATCCCCGCACTGTCACAGACATGCGTTGAACCGACTACGCGACCCAACTGCGGGCCGCAACAACTGACTATTTCCAGTCCGGGAGTGGCCGGGAGCGAGGTCATGAAAGGGCAGACCAAGCCATCCCAGAAATGGGCTTACGTAAAGGCAGTGAAGATCGACGGAGTCCCGGGTCTGGTAGCGTCGGGCTTCTATCCCGAATAGCATTGCTTGGATAGCCATTCCGCAATCGCATCAATCGAAGAAGGTACAGCGATGAAACGGCTCCTAATTGGTATGGCCACGGTGTTGGTGTCGGGTTTATGCGCAATGCAACCGGCAGCAGCGGCAGATGGGGTCTATGTCGTCAAGCCAGTGGCCGAGAAGAGAGTCAAGCAACTGCCCGATGGTCCCCTGTATTGGCGGATCGAGAATTTCCCCACCCTGGCGCAGGCGCAGGCCGCCATTGGTCCCGGTCGCTGGAATCCAGACACGGTAAGTTATGACGGCGCAACGTCGCTGGCTGCTGAAGTAGCGGGTAAGGACTGGCTCTTTACGCTCGGTCCCAAGGGCGGCTCGACACCTGGTGGAACTGAGGTCGCCGAGATCGGGCCGGTGCCGCGAATCACCGCGCCCGAGTATCTGCTGCGCATCAACTACGGTTCTGGGCCGCCCGGAGCCAAGACACCACAACATAGCCATCCGGGCTCCGAATCCTTCTACGTGATCTCCGGTGAGCTAGGCCAAAGAACTCCTGAGGGAGTCAATCATGTCGAGGCCGGCCACACGATGAATGGACATTCTGCCGGCATGCCGATGGAAGTCTTCAACAGCGGGTCGACCGAGCTGAGCGCTCTCATCATGTTTCTGGTGGACGCAACCAAGCCGTTTTCGTCTCCGGCCCAGCTCCACGGAGCGAGCCATGACCGGCCCGGCGGATAGTCTCGCGGAACGCCTCAGGACTTCGGCGGTACGTAGCCCGACGCGACGTCGGCGCCGCCGCCGAAAAAGTGCCGTTCCATCTGCTCGGCGAGATACTTGCGGGCCCTCGGATCCGCAAGGCTCAGGCGATTCTCGTTGACGAGCATCGTCTGGTGCTTGAGCCACTGCGCCCACGCTTCCTTCGAGACGTTGTCGTAGATGCGCTTGCCGAGCTCTCCGGGGTACGGTGGGTGGTCGAGACCTTCGGCCTCGCGCCCGAGCTTGATGCAGTGAACCATGCGTGCCATGCCTTCATCCTCGCCCAGCCGCGTTAACCGGCGCGTTGGCGCCGGTTCAATGCGAAATTATCGCATGCTCGGAGCACCTAGGTCAGAGTCTTCTCGTAGACGAGCGACCGCCTCTGCCAGTTGTAGAGGTTGCGCTTCTCCTTCGGCAGCTGCGAGGGATCGCTCTCGACGAAGCCCCGCTCCGTGAACCACCCGGAGGTGCGGGTAGTGAGCACGAACAGCCGCGTGAGCTTCAACTTCCTCGCGCGCTGCTCGATCTCGTGCAGCAGTGCCTCGCCGTAGCCCTCGCGGCGAAATTCGGGATCGACCGCAAGCGCTGCGAGCTCTCCGGCACGCTCCTTGGGAAACGCGTACAGCGCCGCGCAGCCGATGATCGCGCCGTCGTGCTCGGCCACCGCGAAGCGCTCGATCTCAATCTCGAGACGCTCGCGCGAGCGGCGCACGAGGACGCCTTCCTCCTCGAGCGGCTCGATGACCGAGAGGATGCCGCCGACGTCGTCGATGGTGGCGCTGCGCAAGTGCGCGAGCGGCGCAGCGGCAACCATCGTGCCGACCCCATCACGGGTGAACAGCTCCAGCAGCAGCGCGCCGTCGCGGTGCCGGCTGATGAGATGCGCGCGCTTCACTCCGTTGTCGCAGGCGCGAACCGCGCACGGCAGGTAGTGCAGCACGTCGGGCGGGAGCTTGCGGCCTCGCGCGAGCAGCGCCTCGGCCTCGCGCGTCGAGAGCTCGGTGAGGAGCCTGCGTCCGTTGCGAACGCCGTCGGTCTCCATGAGGAAGATGAGCTTGTGCGCGGAGAGCCGCACAGCGACCTGCGTGGCGACCTCCTCGACCGAGAGGTTGAAGATCTCACCCGTCGGCGAGTAGCCGAGAGGAGACACCAGCAGGAGATCGCCGTCGTCGAGACGCTGGCGCATGCCCCCGGTGTCGATGCGGCGCACTTCGCCGGTGAGTCCCATGTCGATGCCGTCGAGAACGCCGATCGGCTTGGCGGTGATGAAGTTGCCGCTAACCACGCGTATCCGCGCGCCGGCCATCGGCGAGTTGGCGATGCCGAGCGACAGGAGCGCCTCGATGCGGCTCCGCGCGTGCCCCATGCCTTCGAGCACGCAGTCCATCGTCTCCGCGTCGGTGATGCGCAGTCCACGGTGGTAGCGGCTGGGGATGTCCTGCTGCTTCAGGATCGCCTCGATCTGGGGGCGCGAACCGTGCACCACGACCAGCCGCACGCCGAGGCTGTGGAGCAGGTTGAGGTCGTGCACGACGCCGAGGAAACTGTCGTCGGCGACCACTTCGCCGCCAAACGCGATGACCAGGGTCTTGCCGCGCAGCGCGTGGATGTACGGCGCGGCGGCGCGTATCCACGGCACGAACGACTGCGGATCGAAGCGCATCTCTCGTTGCCTGGCCCTGGTCACCGCGCGAGTCTATTGAATTCCAGAGTGAACCTCAAATGGGTGGATGAATCGCCTATATAATTAAGCGACGCACGAACTTGCCGCATTGAGCCGGCGCTGAAGCGCCAGCTAATGCTGCCGGTGGCGCCTGCATCCGAATGTCGTCCCCGCTCCTAGAGAATCTCAATCCCGAACAGCTCGCCGCGGTCACGCTGCCGTACGGCTCCGCGCTGATCCTCGCCGGCGCCGGCAGCGGCAAGACGCGGGTGCTCACGACGCGCATCGCGTGGCTGCTCGCGACGAGCAAGGCGAGTCCGCTCTCCGTGCTCGCCGTCACCTTCACCAACAAGGCGGCGAAGGAAATGCTCGCCCGGCTTTCCGCGCTGACGCCGGTGAACACGCGCGGCATGTGGATCGGCACCTTCCACGGCCTGTGCAACCGGATGCTGCGCGCGCATCACCGCGACGCCGGGCTGCCGCAGCTCTATCAGATCATGGACACTCAGGATCAACTCGCGCTGATCAAGCGTCTGTACAAAGAGCACGGGATCGACGACGAGCGCTTTCCCGCGAGGCAACTTCAGGGTCTCATCAACGGCGCCAAGGAAGAGGGACTTCGGCCGAATCAGGTGGAGGCGGGCGACGAGTTCACGCGCCGGCAGGTCGAGCACTATGCCCTGTACGAAGAGGCGTGCCAGCGCGAGGGCGTGGTCGACTTCCCGGAGCTCCTCCTCAGAACCTTCGAGCTGTTGTCGCGGCACGACGGGTTGCGCGAGCACTATCAGCGGCGCTTCTCGCACCTTCTCGTCGACGAGTTCCAGGACACCAATACGCTGCAGTACCGCTGGTTGAGGCTCCTCGCCGGTCCGCACACGGCGGTTTTTGCAGTGGGCGACGACGACCAGTCGATCTATGCCTTTCGCGGCGCGAACGTCGCGAACATGCAGCGCTTCGAGCGCGACTTCGGCACCCCGGAGGCGCCGGTCAAGCTGATCAAGCTCGAGCAGAACTACCGCTCGCATGCCAACATCCTGGATGTCGCCAACGCGCTCATCAAGCAGAACCGCAGCCGCCTCGGGAAGAATCTGTGGACCGCCGACGGGAAGGGCGAGCCGGTTCGCGCTTACGCTGCGCCTTCCGACACCGACGAGGCCGCGTTCGTCGTCGATGTCGTGAAAGGTCTCGTCGCCGAAGGCGTCTCGCTCTCCGAGATCGCCGTGCTCTACCGCTCCAACGCGCAGTCGCGCGTGGTCGAGCACACGCTGTTCAACGCCGGGATGCCGTACCGGGTCTATGGGGGCATGCGTTTCTTCGAGCGTGCCGAGGTGAAGAACGCGCTCGCTTACCTGCGACTGCTCGCCGCACCCGATGACGACGGCGCTTTCCTGCGCGTGGTCAACTTCCCGCCGCGCGGCATCGGCGCGCGTACGCTCGAGAGCCTGCAGGACCAGGCGCGTGGGGCGGGAACCAGTCTGTGGCAGGCTGCCTGCGCGGGCCAGGTCGGCGGCAGGGCGGGCACGAGTCTCGCGGGCTTCGTGCGCGAGATCGAGGCGATGCGCGCGGTGACCGCGACGCTGCCGCTCGCCGAGAAGGTCGAGCATGTGATCGAGAAGAGCGGCCTCGCCGCGCATTACGCCGCGGAGAAGGACGGTGCCGACCGCGTGGAAAACCTGCAGGAACTGTCTACCGCAGCGGAAAGCTTCGTGCGTGAAGCCGACTTGCAGGTAGCCGGCGAAGCGGAGACCGAGACGGGCGACGCGCTGACCGCGTTCCTCGCCCACGCCGCGCTCGAGGCGGGAGAGACGCAGGCTGCCGAAGGACGCCCCGCATTGCAGCTGATGACGGCGCACGCGGCAAAGGGCCTCGAGTTCCACACGGTGTTCGTCACCGGGCTCGAGGAAGGCCTTTTCCCGCACGAGAACAGCCTGTCGGAGTTCGACGGTGTCGAGGAAGAGCGGCGTCTCGCATACGTGGCGATCACACGCGCGAAGCGTCGGCTCTATCTCACGCTCGCGCAAAGCCGCATGCTGCATGGGCAACTTCGCTACAACGTCGCGTCGCGCTTCCTTGACGAGCTACCGAACGGCTCGACGCAGTGGCTCTCGCCGCAACGCGTCGATCCGCCATGGGCGCGGGATCCTGCGGCTGGAACGCCCCCGGCGCGCGAATGGGACGGCGCACGCGTGGGCTGGCGCATCGGCCAGAGCGTCAGGCACGCCAAGTTCGGGCTCGGCATCATCATCGACGCCGAAGGGCGCGGCAACGACGCGCGCGTGCAGGTGAATTTTCGCGACGCCGGCGTGAAGTGGCTGGCGCTGGAATACGCGAAGCTGCAACCGGCCTGACAGGTCACTGCGAAGCAGCTGGACGGGACCGGCTGCTCGCGATGTTTCTCAGTGCCCTGTTTTCGGATGACCGGCGGGCTCGTCGGCGTGAAAAACGTCGCGGTAGGCGACGTAGTCGGCGATCTGGAAAGTGGCGAGGAAAGCGAACAGATAGGGCAGCACGAGCGCGACCGCGACGATCGTCGCGACGGCGTCGCCGAAAAGCTGCGCGGCGCGCACGCATAACGCCGGCAGAACGCCGCCGAAGAATACGATCATCATGCCGAACACGGCGACCGGCTTCCAGTTCGCGATCGCGGCGCGGAAGCTCGTCGCCAGCGCGGCGAACGCCCCGGCGTCGTTGAAGACGACGAGCGCGGGCGCGAACCACAGCGCAAGCACGGTGGGCAGCGCGCACAGCATGCCGAAGAGCATCGCCAGCTGGACGCGCTCGCTGTCGAGCGCCTCGTCGCTCGCTGGCTGCGCCCCCGAGATCGTGCCGAGTAGGAGTCCTCCGTCGACCACGGCGGTGGCCATGAACGCGACGCTCATGCCGCAAACGAAAAAGACCCCGAGCGGAAGCAGCGCCCGGAGGTTGCTGCGAAAGCCGCGGAACAGATCGATGAGACGCGGCGTCCCTCCACGCTCCTGCGACCAGGCGGCGGCGAGAAAGCCGACCGCGAAGACGGGCTTGAGCACCGAGGCGGCGAGTTTGCCGATCGCGGGCCAGGGTCCCAGCTCGGCGAGCGCGACCAGCACATAGTACGCGGCGAGCAGGAAGAGCCACGGCAGCGGCGCGGCGCGAAACATTGCGTATGCGCGAGAGAGCCAGAAAATGCCGCGACGCGGATCGCGCCGGGAAAAGCTGATTGGTGCGCGCGCTCCCGCGCTCATGCTTCGGGAAAACGCGGCGCCTTCGCCGCGCGATCGCGCAAGATGCGCTCGAACGCGGAAGGGTCGTGCGCGTGGGTCAGCTCGCCGGGCCGCGGCAGATGCAGGTCATAAAGGCGCGACAGCCAGAACCGTAGCGCCGCTGCGCGCAGCAGGCTCGGCCACTGCGCGCGTTCGTCGAAGTTGAGCGGCCGCACGCGGTCGTAAGCGGCGACGAGCGCGCGCGTCCGGTCGTGGTCGAGTGCGCCCGCGTCCGCACCGTCGCGCAGGATGCACCAGTCGTTGACCGAGATCGCGATGTCGTACGCCAGCGCATCGGTCGCCGCGAAACCGAAGTCGATGATTCCCGAGACGCGGCCGTCGACAAAGAGCACGTTGTCGCAAAACAGATCGCCGTGGATCGCGCCGCGCGGGAGCCTCACCTTGGCGAAGGCGCTCTGGTGCTTGACTTCTGCGGCGATCAGCGCGTTTTGCTCGGGCGAGAGGAACGGACGCACGGCGCGCGCAGCCTGCCGCCACCATCCGAGTCCGCGCCGGTTGCCTAGCCGTCCCCGATACTGCTTTGCGGCGAGGTGCAGCCTCGCAAGCGCTTCTCCAACCGCAGCGCAATGCGCAACATCGGGTGCTTCGACCGGCTTGCCCTGCAGGCGTGCCACGATGCTTGCGGGCTTGCCGTTGAGGAAGCTCCACAGCGCACCGGTTCGATCGCGCTCAGGCGCGGGCGCCGCAACGCCGGCGCTCGCGAGGTGCGCCATGAGATTCAGATAGAACGGCAACTCCTCGGGCGGCAGGCGCTCGTAGAGGGTGAGGACGTAACGCCCCTTGTCGGTGGTGAGAAAGTAGTTGGTGTTCTCGATGCCGGCGGCGATCGGCTCGAACGCCTGCACGGCGCCTAGAGCATAGCGCGTGAGCCACGCGGCGAGTTCCTGCTCGGTGACGGTCGTGTAGACGGACATGGTGACGCACGGCGGTGACGGACGCCGCCGGCACGCGTGCTGACGACCCGTATTAGATCAGAACTCGTAGAGCAGCCACAGCGGCACCCGCATTCCCGAATCGAGGCTGTCGCGGCGAACGAAAGCTCCGTTGACACCGTCGGCAACGAGGAAGTACGGCCGGCCGTGCCGCGGCGTCACCTTGATCATCGTCAAGCGACCATTCAATCGATATTCCTCAATGGTCTCGTTCTCGCGCTGGATGATCGTCACTTGCGGCTGGAGATCCGGATCGGCTGCAACTTCCGGCGGCGGCGGCGGGGGCTCGGGCACCGGCTCGAGCTTCGGTGGCGCCTTTTGCGCGGTGCCGTCGAGCGCCCAGGCAAACGCCGCGATCAAGAGCAAGCCGGGGAGATGGAGCCGCATGTCGATGTGCCGAAAGAATCGTTCGATTCTAGCAGATCGACAACAAGTGGCGCCCTGAGTTCGGTGGTAGCAGATACGTGCCGAATGCGCACGCGATGTTCCTCTCCGGTGCGTCAGCGGGCAAGAGGCGAGGAGGGGTTACAAGTTCAACATCTTGTTGCGCTCGGCCCGGGTCGGCTGGAAGCCGTGCGTCTCGTAGTAATCGAAGATCGCCTCGACGATCGCTTCGGGCTCCTCGATCACCTGCATCAGATCGAGGTCGGTCGGCGCGATCATGCCTTCGCCGACGAGCTTGTCGCGCATCCAGTCGATCAGCCCGCGCCAGAACTCGCCGCCGACGAGAATGATCGGGATCTTGCGGCTCTTGCCGGTTTGCACGAGCGTGAGACACTCGGTCAGCTCGTCGATGGTGCCGAACCCGCCGGGCAACACGACGTAGGCTGACGCGAAGCGAACGAACATCATCTTGCGCGCGAAGAAATAGCGGAAGTTGATGCCGACGTCCTGGTACTGGTTGCCGGTCTGCTCGTGCGGCAGCATGATGTTGAGCCCGATCGCAGGCGAGCGGCCGGCGAAGGCGCCGCGATTGGCGGCTTCCATCATGCCCGGACCGCCGCCGGAGATGACGCAGAATCCGGCGTCGGAAAGCAATCGCGCGATGCGCTCCGCTTTCTCGTAATACGGATGTCCGGCCTTGATGCGCGCGCTGCCGAACATGCTCACCGCGGGGCGCACGCCTCGCAGCCGTTCGGTCGCGACCGCGAATTCTGCCATAATGCCGAGCACCCGCCACGCTTCCTGACCGTTGGTCGAGTACATCGCCTGTGGGTCGATCAACTCGGGAATCTTGTCTGTCTGGATCATGCCGAAGTTAATTCTGGTCGACGGTTCGTCGTATCTGTATCGCGCTTTTCACGCGCTGCCTGATCTTCGCACCTCGCGCGGCGAACCGACGGGAGCCATACGAGGTGTGCTTGCGATGTTGCGCCGATTGGTCGAGGACGGCAAGCCGGACTACTTCGCCGTCGTGTTCGATGCGCCGGGGAAGACGTTTCGCGATGACTGGTATCCGGAATACAAGGCAACTCGCCAGCCGATGCCCGACGATCTAGCCGCGCAGATCGCGCCGTTGCACGAGCTGATCCGCACGCACGGCTGGCCGCTCGTCATGGTCGACGGCGTGGAAGCGGACGACGTGATTGCAACGCTCGTGCGTCAGGCCGAAGCCGCGGACATCGATTCGCTCGTCTCCACCGGCGACAAGGACCTCGCACAGCTCGTCACGCCGCGCATCACGCTCGTGAACACGATGAGCAACGAGCGGCTCGACGAGTCGGGCGTGATGGCCAAGTTCGGCGTGCGCCCCGATCAGGTGCTCGATCTCCTCACGCTGACCGGTGATTCGATCGACAACGTGCCCGGCGTGCCGAAGGTCGGTCCGAAGACCGCGGCGAAGTGGCTCTCGGCCTACGACACGCTCGACAACGTGATGGCGCATGCTGGCGAGATCGGCGGCGTGATCGGCGAAAATCTGCGCGCGACTCTTTCCTGGTTACCGGCGGGGCGCAGGCTTCTCAGCGTCAAGACCGATTGCGCGCTCCCGTTCGGGCCGAAGGATCTTGTCATTCAGGAGCCCGATCCCGCAGCGCTGCGCGCGATCTACGAGCGTTTCGAGTTCAAGAGTCTCCTCAAGAACGGCGGGACGACCCGATCGGCCTTGGCCGAATCGGCGCCCGCCGAAAGCGCGACGCCGCCGAAAGTGCAAGCGGTGGCCGTGCGTCTGCGCGAGTACGAGACCATTGTCGACGAAGCCGCGTTCGAACGCTGGGTCGCGGCGATCGAAGCCGCGCCCCTCGTGTGCTTCGATACCGAGACGACCGCGATCGACCCGATGCGCGCGCGCATCGTGGGGCTCTCCTTTTCCATCGAGCCAGGCCGGGCGGCGTACATCCCGCTCGCGCACCGTTATGCCGGCGCTCCGGCGCAGCTTTCGCTCGAGCTCGTGCTCGCGCGGCTGAAGCCGTGGTTCGAGAACGCCGCTGCGCGCAAGCTAGGCCAGAACGCGAAGTACGACCAGCACGTGCTCGCCAACCACGGCATTGCGCTCGCCGGCGTGGCGCACGACACGCTGCTCGAATCGTACGTTCTCGAATCACATCGACCGCACGACATGGAGAGCCTCGCCTCGCGCCATCTCGACGTGAAGACGATCGCTTACGCGGAAGTCACCGGTCGCGGCGCCGCACAGATCGGCTTCGACCAGGTGGCGATCGATCGCGCTACCGAATTCGCAGCCGAGGACGCCGACATCGCGCTGCAGCTTCACCGCGCGCTGTACCCCAGGATCGCCGGCGACGCGAAGCTCGCCTATATCTACGAGACGATCGAGCTGCCGACGCGCGAAGTGCTCTTCCGCATGGAGCGCAACGGCGTGCTGCTCGAACCGGCGCGGCTCGCAGCGCAGAGCCGCGAGCTGGGGGAGCGGCTGCTCGCGCTGGAGCAGCAGGCGTATCAGCTCGCGGGCGGTCCCTTCAACCTCGGCTCTCCGCGGCAGCTCGGCGAAATTCTCTTCGATCGCCTGAAGCTCCCGCCCGTTAAGAAGACCGCCACCGGCCAGCCGTCGACCGACGAGGACGTGTTGCAGCAGCTCGCGGCCGACTATCCCCTGCCGAAATTGCTGCTCGACCATCGCGCGCTCTCGAAGCTCAAGTCGACCTATACCGACAAGCTGCCGCAGATGGTGAATCCCGCGACGGGCCGCGTGCATACGAACTTCGGCCAGGCCACGGCCGTGACCGGGCGGCTGGCGAGCACCGATCCGAACCTGCAGAACATTCCGGTGCGCACGACGGAAGGACGGCGTATCCGCGAAGCGTTCATCGCGCCGCCGGACCACGTGCTCGTGTCGGCCGACTATTCGCAAATCGAGCTGCGCATCATGGCGCACCTGTCCGACGACGCGTCGCTGCTGCACGCCTTCGCTGAGGGCGCCGACATTCACCGCGCTACGGCGGCGGAGATCTTCGGCGTGGCGATGGACCAGGTTACGGCGGAGCAGCGCCGGTACATCAAGGCGGTGAATTTCGGCTTGATCTACGGCATGAGCGCCTTCGGCCTTGCCGCCCAGCTCAACATCGAGCGCGCCGCGGCACAGCAATTCATCGAGCGCTATTTCGCGCGTTATCCAGGTGTCGCCGAATACATGCGCCGCACGCGCGAATCGGCGCGCCAGCGCGGATACGTCGAAACCGTGTTCGGCCGCCGACTCTGGCTTCCGGACATCAACGCGGGCGGAGGGCCGCGGCGCCAGGGCGCGGAGCGCGCCGCCATCAACGCGCCGATGCAGGGCACCGCGGCCGACCTCATCAAGCTGGCGATGATCGCCGTGCAGGACTGGCTCGATCGCGAACGCCGCGCCAGCCGGCTGATCCTGCAGGTGCACGACGAGCTGGTTCTGGAAGTGCCCACTGCGGAGCTGAGCGAGGTCAAGGCACGCTTGCCAGAGCTCATGACCGGCGTGGCCAGCCTGAAGGCGCCTCTGGTCGTCGACGTCGGCATTGGGCCGAACTGGGAGCAGGCGCACTAGGGCCTGTTAACCGGCCCTCGTCAAGCGCGCGCACACCCGTCCCAGGAGCCCCTGGGGCTACCGCCTGTAGCGCACTGGAAACCGTTCGTAAGGTCGCAACCCCTTCACGCCACACCGGACGTTAATTTAGCTCCGTTCGTTATCCTTCGCGACTGATCGCCGATGCTTGCACCAGCCCACGTCGGGCACCTCGCGATGCTGCGCGCCCTGATCCGCGAAGCCGCGGCGGAGGGCAGCCTCGATCGCGGGCTCGCCGCCGACACCCCGGCGGCGGTCGAGTTCTTCGCGCGGCTTAAGCGCGCGCTGGTCAGCGGGTACTTCGTCGAGGAGGATCCGCGAACGGGCCGAGTGGAATCGGTCGCCGTTCCTGGCTACGTATTCTGGCCCGAGGACGAAAACAGCGGCATGGCGCCCGTGGGATTTGGACTGTTCCGTTCGCTCGATGGCGGCTACGAGCTATGGCTCGCGGGTCTCGAGCTGGGACGGCGCGGGGGCGGCCATGGACGGGCCCTGCTCGATGCGCTCTTTGCAACTCCGCCTGGAAAGAAGACCTGGGTCGTCCGCATCCCGCGCGGATCGCGCTACGGCGATACGGTCAAGCACTTGCTCGGTTCGCACGGCTTCTCCTACGCCGGCGACACGACGCACCTTCGCTGGTTTCTTCGCCATAACGCGCCGCCAACGCTTGCCGCGCGCGTGCGCGGTGCAATCAGCGGCCGGCCACCGCTGAGCTGACGCGCCGGTCCGAGACCCGACGCGCGAGCGTCGCAGCGATCGGGGAAACAGCCGCGTCATCCTGAGTACCGCGTTATCCTGAGCGGAGCGAAGGGTCTGCTGTTGGCTTCCGACCAAGCCGCAGGAGCGCTACGCCGTGTCCTTGTCTTCGAAGATATCGCAGTAGCTCGCGTATACCGTAGCGACTCCCAGCGGATAGAGCACGAGCCACCCGAGCAGGAATGGAATCGAAGCAACGATGGCAAGCCCCAATCCGATGGCGCCATAGACCAGGAGAGGTGCGAAGTTCCTGACGCAGGCGCGGAACGACGCCGTCATCGCCGGCCAGGGCTCCATCCCGCCGAGCATCACCAGCGCCGGCGCGAACCATACCAACATCACGACGGGGAGCCATAGCAGCAGGAAGAGAAGCAGGGCGACGAGCACCGCCGAGACCGCGGTTCCGAACGCCATCCCCATGTTGCTCGGATCCGCGGCCGCCCTGAGCGTGCTGAGGAACGCCACGCCGAAAAGGGCGATCATGACGACTGCGACGATGATCAGCACCACCGTCAGAAACGCGGTATAGAGAAGCGCGACCATCAGCAGCGGCTTGGTGCGCTGACTGAATCCCGCGAAGAGGTGGCCCACGGTGAGCGGATTCCCGCGGTCGACCGAGCGGCAGCCGATCATCAGCCCACCAGCGAAGAGCATCGCAGCCGCCGCCAACAGGAACATCGACACGAGCTGGCCGACTAGCGGAATCACCATGAGCAGGCTGCTCACGAGGCTCAGCGCGCACTGGATGAGAAAAACGAGGATCGTGATCAGGAGCCAGGCGCCGATGCCCGGAGTGAAAAGGCGCCACGCCTCGCTCCACCACGATGCCCCGCGGCCGGCGCCGACGGCCCGTGGTTCGAGCGCCGGCGCGCCCATCGGCCCGCTGCCGGTCATGCCGGCGACGGATTCATTCGCCATGAGTCTTCCTCCCTCCTGACGTCTCGCATGCTGGAGCCGTAGCGCGCTTGTGCACGCCGCAGCGCGCGACGAGAGACGTTAGCACACTGCGTTTGCGCTTTGCGTCAGGGCAGGGGGCGGCGCGCGAAACGCTTGATTTCTCAACCTGGCGAGCATATTATTAGCACTCCTCGACGATGAGTGCTAATCGGTCCGGGCGCTTGGCAAGGACCGCCTGCAATGTCGCCGATCAGACTATCAAGCTATTGATCTTACTAACGTTTCCTATGGAGTGAGCACTGACATGAAGATGAAGATCCGTCCTCTGCACGATCGCGTGATCGTCAAGCGTCTTGAGGAAGAGCGCAAATCCGCCGGCGGGATCGTCATTCCCGATACCGCGGCCGAGAAGCCCTCGCAAGGCGAGGTCGTTTTCGCCGGGCCCGGCAAGACCGATGACAACGGCAAAGTCATCGCCATGGGCGTGAAAGTGGGCGACAAGATTCTCTTCGGCAAATACTCCGGCCAGGAATTCAAGATGGACGGGCAGGATTATCTGCACATGCGCGAAGACGACATCATCGGCGTCATCGCCTGAAGCCCCCGACGATCAACTTTCACAGCAAACAGTATTGAGGAGCAACGAAAATGGCAGCCAAAGACGTACGCTTCGGCGAGGGCGTCCGCAACAGAATGCTGAACGGCGTGAACATACTCGCGAACGCCGTCAAGATAACGCTCGGCCCGAAGGGCCGGAACGTCGTGCTCGAGCGCAGCTTCGGCGCGCCGACCATCACCAAGGATGGTGTGTCGGTCGCGAAGGAAATCGAGCTCAAGGATAGGTTCGAGAACATGGGCGCGCAGATGGTGAAGGAAGTCGCGTCCAAGACCTCAGACGTCGCCGGCGACGGCACGACGACGGCGACCGTACTGGCGCAGTCGATCATAACCGAAGGCATGAAGTATGTGGCGGCAGGCATGAACCCGATGGATCTCAAGCGGGGCATCGACCGCGCGGTGATCGCGGTGGTCGAAGAGCTGAAGAAGATCAGCAAGCCGTGCACGACCAGCAAGGAAATCGCTCAGGTCGGAGCGATCTCGGCGAACGCCGACGAGTCGATCGGCAAGACCATTTCCGACGCGATGGACAAGGTCGGCAAGGAAGGCGTGATCACGGTCGAAGACGGCAAGGGCCTCGAGAACGAGCTCGAGCTCGTCGAGGGCATGCAATTCGATCGCGGCTACATCTCGCCGTACTTCATCAACAATCCCGACAAGCAGGTCGCGGTTCTCGAAGACGCGTACATCCTCCTGCACGACAAGAAGGTCTCGAACATCCGGGATTTGCTGCCACTGCTCGAGCAGGTCGCCAAGTCGGGCAAGCCGCTCCTGATCATCGCCGAGGACGTCGACGGCGAAGCGCTCGCGACGCTGGTGGTCAACAACATCCGCGGTATCCTGAAGACGACCGCCGTCAAGGCGCCGGGCTTCGGCGACCGTCGCAAGGCGATGCTCGAGGACATCGCGATCCTGACCGGCGGCACGGTGATCGCCGAGGAGTTGGGCCTCAAGCTCGAGAATGCGACGCTCAAGGATCTGGGACGCGCGAAGAAGATAGAGGTCGCCAAGGAAGACACGACAATCATCGACGGCGCGGGCGAAAAGTCGGCCATCGAGGCACGGGTAAAGAACATCCGCGTGCAGATCGAAGAAGCGACGTCGGACTATGACAAGGAAAAGCTGCAGGAGCGCGTCGCCAAGCTCGCGGGCGGCGTAGCGGTGATCAAGGTCGGCGCCGCGACCGAAGTCGAGATGAAGGAAAAGAAGGCACGCGTTGAGGACGCCCTGCACGCGACCCGGGCCGCCGTGGAGGAAGGTATCGTCGCCGGTGGCGGTGTTGCCTATCTCCGCGCACGCGCCAACCTCAAGAGCCTGAAGGGCGACAACTCCGATCAGGAAGCGGGCATCAAGATCGTGTTGCGCGCGCTCGAAGAGCCGATGAGGCAGATCGTCGCCAATACCGGCGACGAGCCGTCGGTCGTCGTCAACAAGGTCGTCGAAGGCAAGGGCAACTTCGGCTTCAACGCCCAGACGCACAAGTACGGGGACCTCGTCGAGATGGGCGTGGTCGATCCAACCAAGGTGGCGCGGTTCGCTTTGCAGAACGCCTCTTCGGTAGCGAGCCTGATGCTTACCACGGAGGCGATGGTCGCCGAGCTGCCGAAGGACGAGAAGCCGATGGGCGGCGGCGGTGGCATGGGCGGCATGGGTGGCATGGGCGACATGGACATGTGACGCGGATGTCCAAGAGCGCCGCGAACGCGGCGCGATTGGAAACAGCCGCGTCATCCCGAGGAGCGCGAAGCGCGACGAGGGTCTGCGGTCCAGTGCAAAGCCCCG
>Ga0335083_10005585_pt1 | contig 15825 bp, 14 predicted proteins | sample Lox_Sample_42_FD_206716 | JGI IMG/M metagenome (GOLD analysis project Ga0335083, IMG submission 206716) | Soil microbial communities from Loxahatchee National Wildlife Refuge, Florida, United States - Lox_Sample_4.2 | ecosystem: Environmental > Terrestrial > Soil > Wetlands | place: USA... | reverse complement strand
ACCAGGCGCGCTTCCAGTCCGCGGCGCGTGCCCAGCCACACGATGCGCCAGTCGCGCGCGCGCAGTGCCCGCGCCAGCGCCAGCGCGGGAAATACGTGTCCGCCCGTGCCACCCGCCATGATCAACACCTTCGGCGCGCTCATCGGACACGCTCGCGCGTCACCGCATTGCGACCGGCCGACAGCTCGTACTGCACGCGCAGGATCACGCCCACCCAGGCGAGCGTGACCAGCATGCTGCTGCGGCCGTAGCTCATGAACGGGAGCGTCAGGCCCTTGGTCGGCAACGCGCCCATGTTGATCGCGATGTTGATGAACGCCTGCACGCCCACCCACAGTCCGAAGCCTGCCGCCAGATAGGCGTGGAATTTCATGCCGGCATCGAAGGCGCGCCGCGCCGTGAGCAGCACGCGCCAGGCCAGCGCCAGGAACAGCCCCAGCGTCACCACCACGCCCACCAGGCCCAGCTCCTCGGCCAGCACCGCGAACAGGAAGTCGTTGTGCGCCTCGGGCAGGTAGAACAGCTTCTGCACGCTGGCACCGAGTCCGACGCCGAACCATTCGCCGCGGCCCACCGCGATGAGGGACTGCGTGAGCTGGAAGCCGCTGTTGAACGGATCGGCCCACGGATCGAGGAAGGTGAGCAACCGCTGCATGCGGTAGCGCGAGAACACCACCAGCAGCGTCATCGCGCCGCCGAGCAGGCCCACCGCCGCCAGCACCCAGCGCAGCTGCGCGCCCGCCAGGAACAGCACGCCGAAGCCCGCCACCATCAGCACCGCCGCGGCGCCAAAATCCGGCTCCGCGAGCAGCAGCGCGCCGACCAGGCACAGCAGTCCGAGCGGCCGCACCAGGCCGCCCAGGCTCTGGCGCAACGCCTGCTCGTACTTCACGGCGTAGGCGGCGATGTAGATCATGACCAGCACGCGCACCGCCTCGGATACCTGGAAATTCAGCCCGGCGAGCCGCAGCCAGCGCCGGCTGCCATTCACCTTGTGGCCGAGGCCCGGCACCAGCACCAGCAGCAACAGCAGCAGCGAGGTGTACAGCAGCGGCAGCGCGAGCCGCTCCAGCTTGTCGATCGGCACCGAGAACGCCAGCGCTCCGAGCAGCACGCCGAAGCAGGTCAGCACCAGCTGGCGTTCGAGATAGGCGAACGGATCGCCGTTGCCCTCGTGGCCCGCGATGGTGATCGAAGCCGAGGTCACCATGACCAGGCCCAGCAGCAGGATGCACGACAGCACCGCCAGCATCACGGTATCGAAGCGCGCCAGCGGGCTGCGCGTGGCGTTGCGGGCCTGCATGACGGGTGCGGAGGCGTTCATGCGGCCAACCTCTCGACGGCGGCGACGAAACTCCGGCCGCGGTGCGTGTAGTCCCGGAACATGTCGAGGCTGGCGCAGGCTGGCGAGAGCAGCACCGTGTCGCCGGCGCGGGCGTGTGCGGCAGCCAGTTGCACCGCCTCCTCCAGCGAACCGCAGCGATGCAGTTCACAGCAGCCCGCCAGCGCCTGCTCGAGCGCGGGCGCGTCGCGACCGATCAGCAGCGTCTCGCGCACCTTGCCCGTGAAGGCTGCGGCCAGCGGCGAGAAATCCTGCCCTTTGCCGTCGCCACCGGCGATCACGAGCAGTGGTCCGTCGAGGCCCGCCACGGCCGCGAGCGTCGCGCCGACATTGGTGCCCTTCGAATCGTTGATGTAGCGCACGCCGGCGCGATCGGCGACCCACTGCGTCCGGTGCGGGAGACCCGCGAATTCGCGCAGTTCGCCGAGCATGGCGGCTTGCGGCAGACCGAGCGCTTCACCCATCGCGAGCGCCGCCAGGGCGTTCGCGGCGTTGTGCAGACCGCTGAGCTTCAACTCCGTCAGGGCGAGCAGGGGTTCACCGCGCCGTGCCAGCCAGCGCGCGCCGGCCCGCTGCATCAGGTGATAGTCCGCAGCGGTGTGTTCCTGCAGCGAGAAGCCGACGCGCCGCGCGGCGCTGCGACCCATGCCGGCCACCCAGGGGTCATCGACGTTCAGCACCGCCACGTCGCAATGCTCGAAGATGCGGTTCTTGGAGGCGGCGTATGCGGCCACGCCGGGATAGCGGTCCATGTGATCCGCCGTCACGTTCAGCACCGTGGCGACCGCGAGCTGCAGGTGCCGCACCAGATCGAGCTGGAAGCTCGAGAGCTCCAGCACGTAGAACTGCGCCGCCGGATCCAGCAAGCCGAGCGCGGGCTCGCCGAGGTTGCCGCCGGCGCGCACCCGATGGCCCGCGCGCGCGATCATCGCGGCCACCAGCGTGGTCACGGTGCTCTTGCCGTTGGTGCCGGTGATGCCGACCACCGGTGCCCGCGCGGCGCGCGCGAACAGTTCGATATCGCCCACCGGGGTGAGGCCGCGCGCCGCGGCGACGGCGAAGAACGGGTCGTCGAGCGGCACGCCGGGCGACACCGCCAGCAGCGTCGCGCCCTCGAGCAGCGCCGCGTCGAGCGCGCCGGCGCGCACCGGGATCGCGGCGTCGAGCTGCCGCAGATCGGCCAGCGCCGGCGGTTCGGCGCGCGTGTCCGTCACGCTGACCCGCGCGCCGGCGGCATGCAGGTAGCGCACCAGCGACAGGCCGGTCTTGCCCAGCCCCACCACCACCGCACGCACGTTGTGGTACGCAGGCGCTGTCATCGGATTTTCAACGTGGCGAGACCGGCCAGCACCAGCAGCAGGCTGATGATCCAGAAGCGCACGATGACCTTGGGTTCGGCCCAGCCCTTGAGTTCGAAATGGTGGTGGATGGGCGCCATGCGGAAGATGCGCTTGCCGGTGAGCTTGTACGAGCCCACCTGCAGGATCACCGACGCGGTCTCCATCACGAACACGCCGCCCATCACCAGCGCCACGATTTCCTGGCGCACGATCGCCGCGATGATGCCGAGCGCCGCGCCCAGCGCCAGCGCGCCGATGTCGCCCATGAACACCTGCGCGGGGTAGGAGTTGAACCACAGGAAGCCGAGTCCCGCGCCGGCCAGCGCACCACAGAAGATCAGCAGTTCGCCCGCGCCCGGGATGGAAGGTATGGCGAGGTAGTTGGCGAACACGAGGTTGCCGCTGGCGTAGGCGAAGATGCCGAGCGCGCCCGCCACCATCACGGCGGGCATGATCGCGAGGCCATCGAGGCCGTCGGTGAGGTTCACCGCGTTGCTCATGCCCACCACCATGAGGTAGGTCAACACCACGAAGCTCAGCGCGCCGAGCGGCAAACCGAATCCCTTCACGAACGGCAGGAACAGCGTGGTCTCGGCGGGCACCGTCGCGCCGCGATACAGCAGGATGGCGGCGGCCAGCCCCACCACCGACTGCCAGAAATATTTCCAGCGTGCGACCAGGCCGCGGGAATTGCCGACCACCAGCTTGAGATAGTCGTCATAGAAGCCGATCAGGCCGAAGCCCAGCGTCACGCCCAGGGTGATCCACACCAGGCGATTGCGCAGGTCCACCCACAGCAGCGTCGACACCACGATGGCGACGATGATCAGCGCGCCACCCATGGTGGGCGTGCCCTTCTTGAGCAGATGGGTCTGCGGGCCATCGCTGCGTACCACCTGCCCGATCTGCCGGTGCGAGAGCCGCGCGATCATCCCCGGTCCGACCATCAGCGCGATCACCAGCGCCGACATCACCGCCAGGATGGCGCGCAGCGTCAGGTACGAGAACACGTGGAAGCCCGAGTAGTGCGTGGCCAGCTGCTTTGCGACCCAGTACAGCATGCTCAAGCCACCCCGCGCGCCGCTGGCGCATCGCTGGTGAGCGCGCGCACCAGCCGCTCCAGCCTGTTGACCCGGGAACCCTTGATGAGCAGGCGCACATCGCCCGCCAGCTGCGGCTGCAGCGCACGGGCCAGCTCGTCCAGGTCACTGTGGCGGTGCGCGCCGGCGCCGAACTCCTCGGCCGCCAGCGCCGCCAGGGCGCCGTAACTGTCGAGCCGCTCGACGCCGTGCTGTCTGGCGAAGCGGCCGGCGTCGCGATGACTCTGCTCCGCATGCGCGCCCAGTTCCGCCATGTCGCCCAGCACCAGCCAGCGCCGTCCGGGAAGCGATGCCAGCACTTCGATGCCCGCTTCCACCGAACTGGGATTGGCGTTGTAGGAATCGTCGATGAGCCAGGCGCCGCCCGCGGTCCTCTGGAACTGCAGGCGGCCGGGCACGGCGCGCACGCTGGCGAGGCCGGCCACGATCTCGTCGAGGCTGGCGCCCGCCGCACTGGCCGCCGCCGCCGCGGCCAGCGCGTTGCGCACGTTGTGCTCGCCGGCCAGCGCGAGCTCCACGCTGCGGGTACCCGCCGGCGTGTGCAGCTGGAAGCGGTTGCGGAATCCGGACGCGCCCACGTCGGACTCGAGATCGGTGGCGCGGAAATCCGCCTCGGCCGCGAGGCCAAAGCCCAGCACGCGCGCGCGGGTCATCGAGCGCCACAGCGGCGCGAACCGGTCGTCGGCGTTGATGACCGCCACCGCATCGGATACGAGGCCCGCGACCATTTCGCCTTCCGCACGCGCCACGCCTGCGAGATCGCCGAAACCTTCGAGATGCTCCGCGCCCGCATTGGTGATCACTCCCACGGTGGGCAGGCCGAGCTGCACCAGCGCGGCGACATCGCCGGCCTGGTTGGCGCCCATTTCGACCACCGCGCTGCGTTGCGTGCCATCGAGCCGGAACAGCGTCAGCGGCACGCCCAGGTGGTTGTTGAGGTTGCCCCGCGTCGCAAGCGTCGCGCCGCGCCGGGAGAGGATGGCGGCCAGCATTTCCTTGACCGTGGTCTTGCCGTTGCTGCCGGCCACCGCCACCAGCGGCAGGGAGAACTGCGCGCGCCAGGCGGCGGCGGCCTGCGCCAGTGCCACGGCAGCGTCGTTCACGATGATCTGTGGCAGCTCGCCGGCGACGAGGTGGGTCACCACCGCCGCGGCGGCGCCGGCCGCGGCAGCGGCCGCGACGTAATCGTGGCCATCGACGCGCGTGCCCGGCAGCGCCACGAACAGATCGCCGCGCTGGCACTGCCGCGAGTCGATCAGCACGGCGTTGAACGCGGCATCCGCTCCGATCAGCTCGCCGCCACAGGCCGCGGCGAATCCGGACAGGACGCGCTTCATGCCGCGCTCCGGGAGGCCAGCGCGGCGTGCACCGTCGCGGCATCGCTGAAGGCGCGACGCTGCGTGCCGACGAGCTGGTAATCCTCGTGGCCTTTGCCGGCCACCAGCACCACATCGCCGCTGCGCGCCTGGGCCAATGCCGCGCGGATGGCCTGTTCGCGATCGTGGATCACCGTGACCCGCTCGCGCGCCGGGATGCCCGCCAGGATGCCGGCGATGATGGTCTCGGGGTCCTCGCCGCGCGGATTGTCGTCGGTGAGGATGACGCTGTCGGCGTTGGCCGCTGCCACCTGCCCCATCAGCGCGCGCTTGCCCGCATCCCGCTCCCCACCGCAGCCGAACACGCTCCACAGGCGGCCGCGGCAATGCGCCCGCGCGGCGGCCAGCGCCTTCTGCAGCGCGTCCGGCGTGTGCGCGTAGTCGACGATCACCAGCGGCAACGCGCCGCCGCCGTCGAATTGCATGCGCCCCGGGGCGGCCTCGCACTGCGCCAGCGCACGGGCCGCGTCGGCGGCCGGGACGCCCTGGGCCTGCAGCACCGCAAAGGTGGTCAGCAGGTTGTCGAGATTGAATTCGCCGATCAGTGCGGAGTGCAGCTGCACGCGCTCCGCTGCGGTGCGGATCTCAAGCCCCAGGCCCTGGTCGTCGAGGCGCCACGCCTGCGCGTGCACGCTGTGCGCGGGCGATGCGACGGCGGGCCGGGTGGTGCGCGAGGTGAGATACAAATCAGTCCCGGGCCGCTCGCGGTTCGCGAGCTGCCGACCGAATTCGTCGTCGACGTTGATGACGCGCGCGCTGAGCGTGGGCCATGCGAACAGCTTCGCCTTCGCCTCGGCGTACGCGGCCATGCTGCCGTGATAATCGAGGTGATCACGGCTCAGGTTGGTGAAGGCCGCGGTGTGGAAGCGCACGCCGGCGCAGCGCTCCTGGTCCAGCGCGTGCGAGGACACCTCCATCGCCACGGCCTGCACGCCGGCATCGCGCAGCCGCGCCAGTTCGCGCTGCAGGCGCACCGGATCCGGGGTGGTGTGCGTGGCGGGCGTCAGCTGCCCGGGCCGTCCGCTGCCAAGCGTGCCGATGTAGGCTGCGCTGCGACCGCAGCGTTCCAGCGCCTGCGCCAGCAGCCAGGCCACCGTGGTCTTGCCGTTGGTGCCCGTGATGCCGGCGACGGTGAGGCTGGAAGTCGGCGCGCCGTAGAACCGGTCGGCGATGTAGCCCGCCTGCGAGCGCAGCGCCGGCACGGCGAGCGCCACCACCTCGGCGGGCACGCGCGGCGCGCTGACACCGGCCGCGGGCTCCCACAGGATCACGCGCGCGCCGGCGGCGAGCGCCTGCGGCAGGAATTCCAGTCCATGGTGCCGCACGCCGGCGCAGGCCAGGAAGGCCGCGCCCGGCCGGAGATCACGGCTGTCGAGCGCAAGCTCCGACACCGTGAGCTCGGCGGCCACTTCGATCTGTCCTCCCAGCAACGCGCGCAGCGGACGCCACTGCTCCCCCGGGACGCTCATCGTTGCGCCACCTTGGGCGCGGTGCGCCAGTCGTCTTCGCTGCGCGCGGTGTCGTCGGGCGGAATGCCCAGCAGCCGCAGCGCGCCACCCATCACGGTCGAGAACACCGGCGCCGACACTTCGCCGCCGTAGTACTTGCCCGCCGCGGGCTCGTCGATGACCACCACCGCCGCGAGCCGCGGATTCGATGCCGGCGCCACGCCGCCGAACACCGCGACGTGGCGATCGTTGGAGTAGCTGCCATCCACCAGCTTCTGCGCGGTGCCGGTCTTGCCGGCGACGCGATAACCCGGGATCTGGGCCTTGAGACCGGTGGCGCCTTCGGCCGTGACCACCGATTCGAGCAGCGTGATCAGCGAGCGGCTCACGCCGTCATCCAGCACGCGCTCACCCGCCACCGGTGCGTCCACGCGCAGCAGCGACACGGGCCGTGAAATGCCGTGCGCGCCGAGCGTCGCATAGGCATGCGCGAGCTGCAGCGGCGTCACCGACAGGCCGTAGCCGTACGCCATGTGCGCGATGCCGATCGGACGCCAGTGCGCGTAGTTGGTCAGCAGGCCGGCCGACTCGCCGGGGAAGCCGCTGGAGCTGACCTGGCCGAAACCGAACTTGTTGAGCGTGGTCCAGATCTGCTCGGGCGCGAGGTTCAGCGCGAGCTTGGCCATGCCGACATTCGAGGATTTCGACAGCACCGTGGCGAGGTTGATGGCGCCCAGCGGATGCTCGTCCTCGATGGTGGTGTTGCCCACCGCCAGGAATCCCTTGTCGGTGTCGATCACGCTGTCCGCCTGGTAGCGGCCCGAGGCGAGGGCCGCGGCAACGACGAACGGCTTGATGCTCGAGCCCGGTTCAAACAGATCGGTCGCGGCGCGGTTGCGCACCGAGGACGCGTTCATCTGCTCGCGATCGTTGGGGTTGTAGGCGGGCTGGTTCACCATCGCCAGCACCTCGCCGGTGTCGACGTCGATCATCACGATCGAACCGCCGCGCGCATGGTTCTCCTGCACCGCCTGCTTCAGTGTGCGGTACGCGAGGTACTGGATGCGCAGGTCCATGGCGAGCTGCAGATCGCGGCCGGGACGCACGCTGCGGATGCTTTCCACGTCCTCGACCTTGCGGCCCGCGCTGTCCTGGATCACGCGCTTGGAACCATCCTCGCCCGCCAGCCAGTGATCGAACGCGAGCTCCAGGCCTTCCTGGCCGGCATCGTCGACGTTGGTGAACCCCAGCAGATGGCCCGTGACTTCGCCCGCCGGGTAGTAGCGGCGATACTCGTGCACGTAGTTCAGTCCCGGCATGTCCAGCTGCTTCGCCTTGCGCACATCGTCGGGCCGCAGGCCGCGCGCGAGATACAGGAACTCGCGGTCGGTGGCGCCCGTCACGCGGCGCACCAGCTCCTGCCGGTCCAGCCCCAGCGTGCGCGCCAGCGCAGGCAGCTGCTCCACGCTGCCGCCGAGCTGACTGGGATTCACCCAGATCGATTCCACCGGCGTGCTCACCGCCAGCGGCTCACCCTGGCGATCCGTGATGGAACCGCGGTGCGCGGGAATCGCCGCCACCCGCGAGAAGCGCGCGTTGCCCTTCTCCGAGAGGTTGTCGTGGTCCACCAGCTGCAGTTCCACCGCGCGGCCGGCCAGCGCGAGCGCCGCCACACCCAGCAGCCCCACCAGCGAGTAGAGCCGCAGGCGGAACGAGAAGGGCGCGCTGCGGGTCGGGCCGCGCCCACGCGCATCCCGTCGCGCGTCCCTCATGGGCTCACCACCTGGATTTCCTTCGAGTCCGGCATGCGCATGTGCAGGCGATCGGTGGCGACGCGCTCGACGTAGGCATAGGTGGACCAGGCGCTCTGCTCGAGCTGCAGCCGGCCCCACTCGGCGTCGAGCTCGTCGCGCCCGCTGTTGAGCTTCTCCAGCTGCACGAACATTTCGCGCGCGCGGTATTTCACGTACACCACGCCGGCGGCGGAGACCAGCACCAGGCACCACAGCACCGGCAGCGACCAGAACAGCAGCGTGCGGCCGCGCGCACTCATGCGCGCACCGCGGGTTTCTCCGCCACGCGCAGCACCGCGCTGCGCGCCCGGGGATTGGCGGCGAGTTCCGCGCTGCCCGCGCGCTGCTTGCGCCCCACCAGCCGCAAGGGCGGACGCGCCGACTCGGGAATCACGGGCAGGCCCGCCAGCACCGGATCCACCGTGGCGTGCGCGCGCAGGAAATTCTTCACCAGCCGGTCTTCCAGCGAATGGAAGCTGATCACGACCAGGCGGCCGCCCGCCGCCAGCACGCGCAGCGCCTGCTCGAGCGCACGCGCGATCTGCCCCAGCTCGTCGTTGACGTGCATGCGGATGGCCTGGAAGCTGCGGGTCGCGGGATGCTTGCCGGGCTCGCGGGTGCGCACGGCGCGCGCGATCACGGCCGCGAGCTCGGCGGTGCGCGCGAGTGGCCGCTGCTGGCGGGCCGCGACGATCGCGCTCGCGACCCGACCGGCGAAGCGTTCCTCCCCGAGCGTCGCTATCACGTCGCGGATCTCATCCTGGCGGGCGCGGTTGAGCCAATCGGCCGCGCTGGCGCCCTGCGTCGGGTCCATACGCATATCGAGCGGACCGTCGTGCTGGAAGCTGAAACCACGCCCGGGTTGATCGAGCTGCGGCGATGAGACGCCCAGGTCGAACAGCAGGCCATCGCAGTCGCGCGCCGCGAACTGCGCGCGCCACAGCGCTTCGAGATCGGCGAACTCGCCCTGCACGAGCACCAGCCGCGCGTCGCCGGCGAAACGTGCGCGGCCCGCCGCGATGGCGTCCGGATCGCGGTCGAGCGCGAGCAGGCGACCCGCCGGACCGAGCGCGGCGAGGATGCGTGCACTGTGGCCACCGCGCCCGAAGGTGGCATCGAGGTAGTACCCCGCAGGCTGCACGGCCAATGCCGCCAGCGCTTCCTCGACCAGCACCGCTGTGTGCTCATCCGCACTCCCAGGCGTCACAACGTGAATGAATCCATTTCCGCCGGCAGATCCGTGCTCGTGTCCTCGCCCGAGAGCCAGGAATCACGCCGTTCCGTCCAGCGCGCTTCGTCCCAGAGTTCGAAACGGTTGCCCTGGCCGATCAGCATCGCGAGGCGCCCCAGGTGCGCGAATTCGCGCAGCTCGGCGGGCAGCAGCAGGCGGCCGTGGCCGTCGAGCTCCAGGTCCGTGGCGTGGCCGACCATCAGCCGCTGCAGCCGGCGCGCCTGCGGGTGCAGGGTGGGCAGCTGCATGAGCTTTTTCTCGATCTGCTCCCACTCGGGCAGCGGGTAGATCAGCAGGCAGTGGTCGCGATCGACGGTGACCACCACGTGGCCGTCGGAATGCTCGCGCAGCCGGTCGCGGTAGCGGGTGGGCATGACCATCCGCCCCTTGTCGTCCACCGTCACCTTGGTTGCGCCGCGAAACATGCTGGAATGAGCCCTCAGGGGCCCATTTCTCCCCACTTTTTCCCACTTCCCGCCACTATAAACGCGACGACCCTTATGTCAATGGCCTTGGAGGGGAAATTTGCTCATCGCCACAAAGACTTACGCGCGATGGTGATTTTTGGCGGAGTCGTTTTACAGAACGAAAAATGCGTTTTCAAGCAGATCATGTGGTTACGAAATAAAGCTCGCGCCTGAACGCAGGAATGTCCAGGGACAATCCACGTCGTACGAATGCAGCCTGTCTGCAATACGATCGGGAACCCCACCCCGGTCGGGCGAGTCTCTTCGGAGAATCACATCCGGGTATCACCATGCGACTGAACCGCCTTTGCGCCGCTCTCGCGCTTGCCGCGTGGTCGGCAGGTTCGCCCACTGCCTTCGCCGCACTGGGCGACCCCGAAAGCTCGGTGGCCAGCGATGCCAGCGCGCTGCATGGCGAGGCGCGCGAAGCCTCCCGCGCACTTTACAACCTGCATGCCCTCACGACCGGTGGTGGCGTGCAGGTGAATGAATATGCGACTCCCGGCGGGGCGGTGTTCGCCATCACCTGGCAGGGTCCATCGCAGCCCGATCTGCGGTCCTTGCTGGGCAGTTACTACGCGCGCTATCAGAGCGCCGCCGCAGCGTCGGTCCAGGCGCGCCGCGGCGCGCATCGCGAATTCTCCATCCGGCAGGGGGATCTGGTGCTGCTGTCCGTGAGCCACCTGCGCAGCTACCGGGGCGTGGCCTATGTCCCCGCGCTGATGCCAGCGGGCCTCGCGGCCGGGGAACTGCAGTGAGGCGTCGGACGCTGCTGGGAGGCGCGCTGATGGCGCTGGTGATCGCCGGTTGCGGCGGCGGCGGCAAAACCGCGTCCACTTCGACGGCGGACGACTTCGCCGCGGGCGGCGCCAATGTCGTGGCGGTGACCCTGGATTCGGGCCCGGACGGCCAGGGCACGATCAACACCCTCTACACCAGCGTCACGCTCTGTCAATCCGGCACGTCAATCTGCGTGACCGTGCCCGATGTACAGGTCGACACCGGCTCCTCGGGCCTGCGCATCCTGGCCTCGGCGCTGAGCGGCGGCGGCGTGACGCTCACCCCGATGAGCGATGCCAGCGACAGCAGCCGGTCGATCGGCGAGTGCCTCGCGTTCGCGAGCAGCTACCTGTGGGGTCCGGTGGCGACGGCTGACGTCACCCTCGGCGGTGAGAGCGCCAGCGCGATTCCGGTGCAGATCATCGACGACTCCGGAGGCTTCACCGCGGCACCGCAATCCTGCTCCAGCCAGGGGACGTCGCTGAATTCCCAAGGAAATCTCGGCGCCAACGGCGTACTGGGCGTGGGTTTGTTCGACAAGGATTGCGACGCCTACTGCGCCACGACCGCGGCCAACAATTTCTATTTCTCCTGCTCCGCCAGCGGATGCTCGCAGACGACCCTGGCGCTTGCCAGCCAGGTGTCCAATCCCGTGGCGAGCTTCGCCACGGACAACAACGGCGTGATCCTGCAGCTGCCGGGCATCACCAGCGCGGGCGCGGCCACCGCCTCCGGCTATCTGGTATTCGGCATCGGCACCGAGACCAACAACGCGCTGGCCAGCAGCGCCCGGGTGCTGACCACCAACGCGGAGGGATTTTTCACCACCACTTTCAACGGGCAGAGCCTCGACCAGAGCTTCATCGACTCGGGCTCCAACGGCTATTTCTTTCCGGACAGCGCGCTTCCCGGCTGCGCGGAGGCCACCGACTTCTACTGCCCTGCCACCCTGACCTCGCTGTCGGCCAGCAACGAGGGCCAGAATGGCACCACCATCAGCACTTCGTTCCAGGTCGCGAACCTGGATGCGCTCGACTACGCCTACTACGCGTTCGACGACGTGGGCGGCACCTCCGGTGACTTCAGCAATTTCACCAGCTCCACGGGCATCTTCGACTGGGGAGTGCCGTTCTTCTTCGGCCGCACGGTGTTCACGGCCATCGAAGGCAGGACGGCGGGCAGGGCCACCGGTCCATACTTCGCCTATTGATTGCGTCTTGAAGTGGAGAGCCGGCCTGTAAGCCGGGTTCTGTCGAGAACAGTCATTCCTCTGGATCTCCCGTCACCGGGGACCTCAAGCAGCCTACCCGGAAGCACGCGCGGGCGCGCGCTGCGGTGTTGCCACCGCGACTTCCCTATTTGGCCTTGCTCCAGGTGGGGTTTGCCATGCCGCCGAATGTTGCCACCGGCGCGGTGCGCTCTTACCGCACCGTTTCACCCTTACCGGCCCCCTCGCGGGGGCTTAGGCGGTTTACTCTCTGTTGCACTTTCCGTGGGCTCGCGCCCCCCAGGCGTTACCTGGCACCCTGCCCGCCGAGCCCGGACTTTCCTCCCCGTCCCCTGTGAACGAATCCGCAGGGGGCGCAGCGACTGTCCAGCCGACTCTCCGGGGCGGCACCATACGGACAAAAGCCTGCCGACTCAATGCGTTTCGGGGCCCGGGAGCCGCCCGAGCCGCTATTTGGGCCGAATCGTGAACTGTGCGAAGGCCGCTTTCACGTTTTCGCTGGCCTGGTCCATGTGCTCCTTGAAACGGGCCCAGCTGCCTTCGTTGGCGCTCTTGAGCTTGTAGAAGTGGTCCCAGGCTTCAGCCTGACGCTGCTGCAGCGTCGCCAGCGCCTTTTCGTACTGCTCCTTGGCCTGCGCCTGCATCTGTTCGGCGTCGGCCTTGAAGCGCTCGGCCTGCACCTTCCACGCCTGCAGCTGTTTTTCCATCAGCGCCTGATAGTCTTCCTGCATTCCCATGGACCTGCTCCTGGAGAAGAAAGGACGCCGCAATTATAGCGCGGCCGGCCGCGCGGCGGCTTCGAGCGCGAGATTGCGTTGCAGGCGCCACAGCAGCGCCAGCGCCGTCACCGAGGTGCCCACCACCACCCACCCCACGGTGTCGAAATGCAGCAGCTTGCCGCCCGCATCGAGCGCCACGATGTGTCCCGCCACCACCGAGGCGACACCGCCCGACAGCTGCTGGATCGAGGCGCTGATGGCGTTGAACGAGCCGCGCTGCGTGACGGCCGGCACGCCGCTCACCAGCGCCTGGAACGGGATCATGCGCGAGAAGATGCCGACGAACATCACCGCATTGATCAGGATCAGCAGCGGCAGCGAGATCGTGGGCAGGTGCGTGTACAGCACCACCATGAACACGGTGAGCAGGGTGCCCAGCGTGAAGATGCGGAACTTGCCGAAGGCATCGGCCGCCTTGCCGATCATCGGCCCGACGAACACCGTCACCAGTCCGGTCACCACGTACACGGTGGGGAGGCTGCTGAGCGGAATGCCGAGGTTGTTGACGACGTAGGCGCTGCTGAACGGCATGAGCATGAAGCCGCCGGTGGCGAGCAGCGTCATGGTGAGGAAGGCCACCAGGTAACGCGGTTCCTCCACGGTGTGCAGCAGGTGCATGAACGGGCTCTTCTCCTGCTTCACCTTCAGGTGTTCGGCCACTGGCTTCAGCCGCCAGGCGACCACCAGGCCGCCCAGCAGTCCCAGCGCCGCCATGGCGAGGAACGGTACGTGCCAGTTCCAGTGGTTCGACAGGTACAGGCCCATGGGCAGGCCGAACACCTGGCTGGCCGCGAACGCGGTCTGCACCACGCCCATCACGCGGCCGCGCAGCTGCGGCGCGAACAGGTCGGTGATGATGGCGAGCACGATCGAGCCGATCACGCCACCGAACAGTCCCGTCACCACGCGCGCGCACAGCAGGCTCGCGTAGCTGCCCGCGAGGCCGCACCACAACGTGCCGAGGATGAACCCCGCGTAAAAGAACAGCAGCAGCCGCTTGCGATCGAAGCGGTCCGCGAAGCCCGCGGTCACGATGCCGGACGCCCCGGCGCTGAAGGCGTAAGCGGAGACGGCGAAACCGAACTGCCGCGTGCTGATCGAGAGCGCCGGCATGATGATGGCGCCGAGCGGCGACATCAGCATGAAATCCAGGATCACCGCGAACTGCAGGAACGCGAGCGCGCCCACCACGAATTTCTGGTAGCCGGAAAAAGCGTCGGGCTTGCCGCCAGTCGTGGCGACGGGTTCTGCAGCGGTCATGGCTTCTCCTGCCCGGCCAGCTCCAGCGCGAGCGTGTAGGCGGTGTTCTTCGATACGCCGGCCAACTGCGCCGCCACCGCGGCGGCGCGCGCCGGCGGCAGCTCGGGCAGCAGCAATTCCAGCGCGCGCCGCAGCAGCGCCGGATCGCCTGCGGCGGCGGCTGTGGCGCCTGCCACCACCAGCGTGATCTCGCCGCGCGCGATGTCGGGGTCCTGCGCTGCCTGGGCGGCGAGCTCCGCCAGCGTGCCGCGATACAGCGTTTCGTGGCTCTTGGTGAGCTCGCGCGCCAGCACGGCGTGGCGCGCGGGACCGAGCAGCTCGGCCATGTCGGCCAGCGATCCTTCGATGCGATGCGGGGCTTCGAAGAACACCAGGGTCTGCGTGGCAGCTCCCAGCGCAGCCAGCGCGCGCCGGCGATCGCCGCTGCGCGCCGGCAGGAAACCCTCGAAACTGAACCGGTTGGTGGGCAATCCCGCCACGCTCAGCGCAGCGGTCACGGCGGACGGGCCGGGAACGCTCTGCACGGCGCAACCGGCGGCCGCCACGGCGCGCACCAGCGCGAAGCCCGGATCCGAGATCAGCGGCGTGCCGGCATCGCTGACCAGGGCGATGACGCCGCCGCCCTGCACCCGCCCCACCAGCTCCTCGAGGCGATGGTGCTCATTGTGCTCGTGCAGTGAAACCAGCGGCCGGTGGATGCCGAGCTGGGCCAGCATCTGGCCGGTGTGGCGCGTGTCCTCGGCGGCGATCAGGTCGGCCGCGGCCAGCGCTTCGCGAGCGCGCGCCGACAGGTCGGACATATTGCCAATTGGCGTACCGACGACAAGCAATCGTCCGGGCGATGCAGCCACTATACTTCCTTGTCGAAACCGGCCCCGAGCTTGACGGTCAGAGCACTCATGATGCAATACAGAATACGTTCCCCTCGCCGCGCACTGGCGGCCGTGGTCGCGCTGGGAGTGTGGCTCGCGGGCTGCAGCCCGCTGACCAGGCTCAGCTATGCGCCCTCGCCCGAGCAGGCCGCCACGGCCGTGCGCCAGGGTCGCCACCCGGAGGCGGCCGCGGCCTACGAACAGCTCGCGGCAGCCAACGATGCGAGCCGGCAAGTGTACCTGCTCCGCGCCACGCGCGAGTGGCTGGCGGCGGGTCGCGTGCCGGAGGCCACGCGCGTGCTCGCGAGCGTCGACGCCCAACTGCCCGCCAATCTCAGGCTCGAGCGCGAGCTGCTGGAGGTCGAGGTCGGGCTGGGCAACAACAACGTGCAGCAGGCCTGGGCCGAACTCAACGCCCTCACCACGGCCGCCACCGCCAGCGATCCGGTGCGTTACCTCGACCTGCGGCGGCGCGTCGCGCTCGCGAATTCCCGGCCGGTGGACGCGGTGCGCGCCGAGAGCAGCGCCGAAAGCTACCTGACCAACGCCGGCGAGCGACGCGAGCTGCGACAGAAATTCCTCAATGAACTGCGCGCCGCGCACGCGGCCGGCCAGCGCTTCGACGTCCCGGCCACGCAGGACAGTCTGGTGCGCGGCTGGCTGGAGCTCGGTTCGCTGGCCACCGGTGGCAACGGCGCTTCGCTGGCCGCCGCCAGCGCGGCGGCGGGCTGGCGCAGCCGTTATCCGAACCACCCCGCGCAGGAACTGGTGGCCGAGGCGCTGCCAGGTCTCGGGACGGCGCCGCCGAT
>Ga0335083_10005584_pt1 | contig 15826 bp, 12 predicted proteins | sample Lox_Sample_42_FD_206716 | JGI IMG/M metagenome (GOLD analysis project Ga0335083, IMG submission 206716) | Soil microbial communities from Loxahatchee National Wildlife Refuge, Florida, United States - Lox_Sample_4.2 | ecosystem: Environmental > Terrestrial > Soil > Wetlands | place: USA... | reverse complement strand
CAATGCGGGGGAGTTAAGGGCTGGCCCGGCTGGTCAAGTACCGGTTTCGGCGTGTCGTGGCCGTATGTGGCAACGGAGGTCCGGTAGGACGGGAATCTGCCAAGACCACCCGTTGCCGAGGACCTCCGTTGCGCCCCCAGTCTGCCATCAGTGCTGCTGTAACGACCATCACCAGGACGATCACGGTTGCTGCCGGGGTGTTCGCCCCGGGTCACGTGGGCGAGCTGACCCGGGTTGTGCCGTTCGAGCTGGTCGATGCCGTGCTGGAGGAGACCGGGGCGCGGGAGCGGCGGCTGCGGCTGCTGCCCTCGCGGGTGGGGGTCTATTTCGTGCTGGCGATGTGCCTGTTCCCGCGGCCTGGCTACCTGGGCATATGGGCGAAGCTGACGGCGGCGCTCGGCGGGCTGGGCCTGGCGGGCCCGTCGGCGAAGGCGCTGCGGGAGCTGCGCCGCCGGATCGGGATCGCGCCGCTGAAAGCGCTGTTCGAGGCGCTGGCCGGGCCGCTGGGCCAGCCGCGCACGCCGGGGGTGATGTTCGGCCGGTACCGCACCGTCGCCTTCGACGGGTGCAAGTCGCTGAAGGTCCCGGACACCGCCCGCAACCGGGGCTGGCTGGGCAAGATGAAGGCATCCCTGGGCGAGACCGGGTACCCGGTCATCCAGCTGATGACGCTGGTGGAGACCGGCACCCGGGCCATGCTCGGCGCCGTGTTCGGCTCCACCGCGACCGGCGAGCTGGACTGGGCGCGCCAGCTGCTGCACCTGCTCGATGCGACGATGCTGGTGCTGATGGACCGCGGCTTCGACGGCGGCCAGTTCCTGGCTGAGGTCGCCGCCACCAAAGCGCAGTTCCTGGTCCGGCTGACCGCGACCCGCCGTCCCCCGGTGCTGCGTCACCTGCCCGACGGGTCGTTCACCTCGCTGATCGGCGGGGTGAAGGTCCGGATCATCGCGGCATCGGTCACGGTCACCTGCCACGACGGCACCACCTATGGCGGCATCTACCGGGTGGCCACCACTTTGCTGGACCACCGCGCCTACCCCGCCACCGCGCTGATCGCGCTGTACCACGAACGGTGGCAGCACGAGGTCGCTTACCTCGCTTTGCGGCACACCATGCTGCACGGCCGGGTGCTGCGCTCCGGCGACCCGGCCGGCGTGGAACAGGAGATGTGGGCGCTGCTGGCCCTGTACCAGGCGCTGCGGATCGCCATCACCGACGCCGTGCAGACCGTGCCCGGCACCGACCCCGACCGGGCCAGCTACCAGATCGCCGTCGACGCCGCGCAGAACCTGGTCACTGCCGCCGCCGGCATCACCGGACCGTGTGACGACCTCGCCGGCGACATCGGCCGGGCCGTCCTGGCCGGCCTGCACGGGCCACGCCGGCCCCGGGTCTGCGCCCGCCGGGTCAAATCCCCGCTCAGCAGGTGGAACAAGCACCCGCCCGGCAAACCCCGGACCAGCAAGAAGATCAGCGCGATCAGCACCGAGATCCGCACCGACCACAAACCGGGCGCTGCGACACGCCGGCCGAAATCCGTGACAACCACCGCCGGACCTTAACTCCCCGGCATTGCGCCTAGCCGGGCAGGTGGCCCGGGCTGTGGCCGGCCGGTTCGCTGACGGGGCGTGGCTGGCCGAGCTGGCGCCGGTCCAGGATCCGGCGCTGGTCGAGGCGGTCGTCGCGGCGGCGCTGGGCGTGCGGGAGCAGCCGGGGGTACCGCTGGCCGAGGTGCTGGCGCGGGCGCTGTCCCGCCGGCAGCTGCTGCTGGTGCTGGATAACTGCGAGCATGTGATCGGGGCGGCGGCGGAGCTGTGCGCCGGGCTGCTGGCGGCGTGTGATGACGTGCGGGTGCTGGCCACCAGCCGGGAACCGCTGCGGATCGCGGGCGAGGCCCGGTACCGGTTGGGGCCGCTGAGCCTGCCAGACGGCGATGCCCCGGCGGATGCGAGCGGGTCGGAGGCGGTGGCGCTGTTCGCGGACCGGGCCCGTCAGGCGGATCCGGGTTTCGTGCTGGATGAGGCGACCAGGCCTGCGGTGGCGCGGCTGGTGGCGCGGCTGGACGGGATGCCGCTGGCGATCGAGCTGGCCGCGGCGCGGGTGGAGGCGCTGGGGGTGGGCCAGCTGGCGGACCGGCTCGATGACCGGTTCGGGCTGCTGACGGCGGGGGACCGGCTGGCGGCGGGGCGGCACCGGTCGCTGGCGGCGGCGGTGGAGTGGAGCTACCGGCTGCTGGATGAGCAGGAGCGGGCGGTGTTCCGGGCGCTGTCGGTGTTCCCGGGGCCGTTCACGCTGGAGGCCGCCGAGGCGGTCGCCGGCCCGGGCGCCGGGCTGGTAGTGCTGCACCTGGTGGACTGCTCGCTGCTGGTGCTGCCGCGGGCCGGGCCCGATGGCCGGTCCCGGTACGGCATGCTGGAGACGCTGCGCGCCTATGGAGCCGGTCAGCTGGCCGGGGCGGGCGAGGACGTTCGGGTAGCTGCGGCCCTGGCCGGGTGGGCGGTGGCCATGGCCGAGCAGGCCTCGGCGGGGCTGCAGGCCGTCGAGGGGGAGGTGCCTGCGGCCCGGTGGCTCGATGCCGAGGACGCCACGATCCGGCAGGTGCTGGACTGGGCGGCAGAGCACGATCCGGCGGCCACGCTGCGGCTGGCGGTCGCCCTGGGCTGGTGGTGGTTCCTGCGGGGCCGTCTGGCGGGCAATTGCCAGCTGCTGCGCGAGGCCGCCGGGCGGGCGGTGCCAGGCAGCGACGGGTGGTGCTCGGCGATGTTCTGGCTGGGCTATACGGTGCAGTGGACGGGGGATCTGGCTGGCTCGCTGACGCTGTTCACTGAGCTGCGGGACGCGGTCGCAGACCGGGGGCCGTCCCGGGCGCTTGCCGATGCCCTGGGCGGCCGGTCGGGGGCGTTGAGCATGATGGGCCGGTTCGCCGAGGCGGCCGGGGAGGCCCGCCGGTCCCTGGCCGTGGCCCGGCAGGTCGGCTACCCGCTCGGCGAGGTGCTCGTTCTCGGCGGCCTGAGCGCCATCGCCGTTCAGGTCGGCGATCTGGATAGCGCCGTGCGGGTATGCCGGGAGGCCGCCCAGATCACGGCCGGCGTGCCCGGCGCGGCAGCCCGGTTTGTCGGCTACAACCTGACCTTCGTGCTGATCGCGGCCGGGGATATGGCCGCCGCCGACCGGGTCTGCGCGGAGACCCTGGCCCGGGCCCGCGACGCGGGCGACCAGTGGCACGAGCAAAACCTGCTGCCGGTGATGGTGACCTTGGACCTGGAGGCGGGCCGCATCCAGGACGCCGCGGTGCACCTGCGCGAATCGCTCCAACTCGCGATGCGCACAGGTGTCACGGATTCGGTGTGCGACAACCTGGACGGCTGCGGGTACCTGTGCGCCGCGACCGGGCGTTTCGCCGAGGCGCTCACCGCGTGGGCCGCCATGCTCGCGCTCAGGCGGCGCGACAAGGTCCCGGACCTGCCGCTGTGGGCCCGCCGCCGGGACAAGCCGCTGCGCCGGGTCCGCCGTGCGCTCGGCCCCGCGCGGGCACGAGCCGCTGAGGAACGCGGCGCGGCGATGAGCGTGGCCGCCGCGGCCGAGTACGCCCTGATGCTCGCCGAGCCCGGCCCGCCACAGCCGGCTACGCCTGGTCAGGGGCGGCTCAGTGCCCGGGAAGGGCAGCTGGTCGCCCTGGTTGCCCAGGGGCGCAGCGACGCGCAGATCGCCGCCGAGCTGTATATCAGCATCCGTACCGTCCGCTCCCACCTGGACCGGATCGGGGACAAGACCGGCTGCCGCCGCCGGGTCGACCTGACCCGCCTGGCCCTCACCGCCGGACTGGTCTAAAGCCCTGCCGCAGGCCGCCCGCGCCGGTCCGCACCGGCTGCGGGGTAGGCCTACCCCGGCCGCCTGCGCCCAAAGAAAGGGGTAACGCTACCCCTGCCGTGTCCTCGCCCCGCCAGGCGAGGCTGCCGGTAGGCCGCGATGGGCGGCCCGTCCCGAACAGGCAGGAGGCCATCATGTCCGCACCTCATTCCCGCCGGGGAACACCACTGCACACGGCAACGCGGCACGCGGCCGCGCGGCTGGGCCGGCTCGCCGTGGCCCTGGCCGCGATCACCTGCGCAGGCCTGCTGACAGCGGCCAGCGCCTCGGCCGCTCCGGTCATGATCCCGATTCCGCCCGGCGGCCCTGCGGTCCCCGCGCCGGCTGTCCCGGTGGTCACCGCGGGCGGCATGGCAGGCTGGCAGATCGCCCTGATCGCCCTCGGCGCCGCCCTGGCCGCCGCCATCGCCGCCGTCGTGCTGTACCGGGCGCGGGCGGCCCGCAAGGCGGCCTCGGCCACCGCCGTGACGCGCCCCGTCTGGCCGTGAGCACCCCAGCCGCGCCTGGATCCCGGTCAGGATCCAGGCGCGGTGCCGCCAGGCAGCCCGCAGCGGCAGCCGGCACGACCACTCTTCATCGGCCCCTCCCGGTGTCAGGCCGGGACAGCCCCGTCAGCCCGGCCGCAGCCGCGTCGCAGCTCAGACGGCTGCCACCGGGATGGGCTCGGCCATAACCGCCAACGGTCTGCTGCGGCCCCCGGCACGCGCACTAAGGAACCCGGCATGATCGCCGCCGGATCACGATCAGGAGAAGGCCGTGACCACGAACTCGGACCTCGCCGATGCCGCCAGCCAGGGCCGCGGTGGCCCCGAGGCCGCCGGCCTGGTGACCCGCGCCAGGAACGGCGACCAGCAGGCCTGGGACGCGCTGGTGGAGCGGTACGCCCCGCTCATATGGTCCATCTGCCGGCACTACCGGCTAGACCGCGCCGACGCCGAGGATGTCGGGCAGGGTATCTGGCTGCAGTTCGTGAACCACCTGGGCGCGATTCGCGATCCTGCCGCGGTTCCTGGCTGGCTGAGCACCGCGACCAGACGGGAATGCAGCCGGGTCGTGCGTGCGGCCCGCGGACCGCAGGCGGCCGGGCAATTGCTGGATGAGGGTATCCCCGACAAGCAGACCACGACAGCCGAGCAGCAGTTGCTGGCGGCGGAGCGCCACGCGGCGCTGCGCGAGGCATTCACCCGCCTGTCCCCATCTCGCCAGCAGCTGATGGCCATGCTGATCGAGGACCCTCCCGTGCCCTATACCGAGATCAGCGCCAGGCTAGGCATCCCGGTCAGCAGCATCGGTCCCACCCGACGCCGCTGCCTAGATCAGCTTCGCCGTCACCCGGCCATCGCGGCGCTGATTAACGCCGAAGACTGGACCGCGGCGTGACACGCATGGCCAGCCGGGTAAACCGCCAGAGGATCGGACCGGATGCCTGCTGGCAGGTCTCAAACGCCCCGCGCTGGCCCTCTTACCAAATGACGGAAACCTCTCGGGGAAGCGGTGAGTCTCACGTGTCCGGCATGCCGTTCCGGTTGGACGTAGTCGAAACCGGCGAACAGTGGGTTGTCACCTGCACGACTCCGCACGGGAAGGCAGTTAGCCGGATTCCCGCGCCCTTCAGCCCTGATCTGCTGCACAAAGCGCTCGCCGATATCGAAAAGGCACTCATCAGGTCCTACAGCCCGGTGACCACGAGACGCGCCGCGCCGGTCGACCAAGTCGTCCGCGAGTTCGGCGCAACCCTGTCCGATGCCGTCTTGACCGGAGACGTGCGCCGCCTATTCGACAGATGCCGTCAAGATGCGCGTGAACGACAGACGTCATTGCGGATCCTGCTCGACACGGACGGCCCCAACGTCTCCGTCATCCCATGGGAATTCACTGTCGACCCGAACGCGCGGGACGAATACCTGGCGCTACGCGTTCCCATCATCCGCTCGCCGCATCTCATCGGTCCGGTTTCATCATCACGTGTCGCGCTCCCGCTGCGGGTCCTGGGGGTCAGCGCCCGCCCGGCCGACCTGCCGGCCCTCGACACCCAGCGCGAACGTGAAGATATCTCGAAAGCCTTCTGGCAGCGCCAGACACCAGGCAACGTGCACATCGAATGGCTGGAGGAGGACCGGTGGGCCGAACTTGCCGAAGCCATCCGATCTCATCCATGGCACGTGCTGCACATCATGAGCCATGGCGGCTTCGATCCGGAAACCGGTGGCGGATATATCCAGCTATCGGGGGAAGACGGCACGGCCCGGCCGATCTCGGCGGCCGACCTCGCCCGGCTGATCTCAGAAAACCCCAGCCTGCGGCTGATCGTGCTGAATGCGTGCGAGTCTGCGTTTTCCAGCGCGGAAGAAATCTTCACCAGCACGGCAGAGAAGCTGGTGCGTGAGGGCGTCCCTGCCGTGGTTGCCATGCAGTACGAGATCACCGACAAAGCGGCGCTGGTGTTCGCCTCGTCCTTCTATGGGCAGATCGCGCAGGGCGTACCCGTGGACCGCGCGATGACGCTCGCACGGGAAGCAGTGAAGATGAGCGATGGCAGCCTGGAGTGGGCAACTCCGGTTCTCTTCCTTTCCTCCGAAGAGACCCAGATCTTCGCCGTCCCGGAACAGGCGCATGCCATGCCGCGCCAGGAGCACGGCCAGCCGCCGCCGGAACCGCCGCCCAAGCACCACCCTGACCTGCGGAGGTTCCGGCTCTTGCCGACTCCGGGACCCTGTCATCACATGGCTGCTGGGCCCGGGGATTTGCTAGCCGTCGCCGGAAGCGACGGCGTCGTACGGGTAATAACCGCCTCGACCGGCCAGGTTCTCAGCGAGTGCGCCCTTCCGCGGCGCACGAGGCTGATCCAGCTGGCCTGGAGTCCGTGGCCGCGTCATCTGGCGAGCCTGCACGAAGACGGCACGATCGTGGTCTGGGACGCGGAAACCGAGGTGCCGGCGCGGATCATTCAGGCACCGGCGCGGCAGTTGGATCTGCTGCAGCAATCGGACCTGATGCGATCCGCGGTCCGGCGCATCGACTCGATGCGGGCCATGACACCACGCATAAGCGGGATCGCGTTCAGCGGGAACGGCAAGTGGCTCGCTGCCGGTAGCGGCGGCCGAGTGCACTTCTTCGACACCCGAGGGAATCATGCCCGCGAACTGAGACTCGAGCCCGACAGGTTCACTGGCAGCCAGTGGCTCGTCACCAGGCCCGGGACATCTGTCGTGCTCTTCGCGCCTGGGGACATGCATCTTCTCGTCGCCCCCGGTGACGCGACCGTGCGGCAGTTCGACGTTCACGGAGAGGTCCTGACGACGCTACGTCATCCGAAACCAGTCCTCGGCATCGCCGCGACCCATGACCGCCTCGCCACCGGAAGCGCCGATGGCCGGATCCGCACGTGGTCCTGGGACGGCCACCTGATATGGCAAACCGGGCATGGCTCTCCCGCCGAGCACCTGGCCTTCTCCCCTGACGGGTCGACGCTGGCTACGGCCGCGAACGACGGCGGCCTGTCGCTGTGGGATCGCCGGGGAGCCCTTCTGGGCCAGGCCGCGCTAAACGGCCGTCCCGTCGGTATCCGCTATGCGGATGACACGGTCCTCACAGCAAACCAAGGCGGAGTCCTCGAGCTCTGGTCATCTGACAGCGCAGCAGCCAAGGGAGGGTCATCGTGACTGAAGTTGAGATCTACTGGCCCGCTACGCGGCCTTCCGACCACGTGTTCGCGGCCGAGGCCATTCTGCGCAAGGCAGGGATTTCCGCAACATGCAGGCTCCAGCCGACTCGCCGCGGCTCCGAAACCGTGCTCGTGCTGCTGGCGAATGCGGCGATCGGGCCCTTCTTTGGTGCCTTGTTCGAGCGGCTGGGCGAAGAGGCGTGGACCAGCCTGCGCGCCTTCGTAGGTCACCTGCTCAAGCACACCCGTGAACGGCCAGCACCTTGCAGTGTCGTCTTCGAGTCGGCCGCGAACGCCGCTCAGTTCGTCTTCACGACGGATCTCCCGGCGGACGCATTCAAGAAGGCGATTGAAATTGATCCCGGCTCAGAACCAGGCCGGTGGACATGGGACAGCGATAAGGGCACCTGGCTTCGTTTCGAGAACCGGCAGAGCAGCACACCATCAAGGAGATGAATCATGGCCAACACCCAGAACCCCGCCCCTGACTGGGGCGACGCGACAGAATGGCAGCAGCAGCCCGGCTCTGGCCATTTTCCCGGCGGGTACCAGCAGCCACCCAGCCCCGCCGCACCGCAGTACGGCCCGGGATATCAGCAGCCCGCTCCGCCGTACCCGCAGGCATCCTGGCCAGGGGCCGTGGCCACGCCGGTCCAGACCTACCTTATTCCGGCGATCCTGGTCACGCTCTTCTGCTTCCTGCCGACCGGCATCGCGGCGATCGTCTACGCGACCCAGGTTTCGAAGAAACGTGACGCTGGCGACTACATCGGCGCGGCCCAGGCTTCGAAGCAGGCACGCATGTGGACAATCATCAGCCTCGCCGTCGGCGTGGCGATCGTTGCCATCTTTGTGATTGCCGCCGCAGCGAGCAGCGGCAGCAGTAGCAGCTACGGATAATGCCAGTGGCGACCGTATGGCGCAGCCGTACGCGGCAGTCACCCGCCCAGGCCCGCACCCGGACAAGGTACGAGGCCTGGGCGGGCGCGGCAATATTCGCAGCGCTGTTCGCCGTCACCGCGACTACGTCACCCGAGCAGCCCGGCCACTATCCGGCGTGCCCGTTTCGTGCCATCACCGGATATGCATGTCCTGGCTGCGGCAGCCTGCGCACCCTCCACGATCTGGCGCACGGGCAATTCACCGCGGCCCTCACACACAACGCCATGCTGGTCATCATTCTGCCCTTCGCCATGGCAGCATGGCTCCGTGCGGTAACAGGGCGAACCGGCGCAGTCGCAACCCCACGATGGCTCAGTTACGCGGCCATCGCGGTACTGGCCGTGTGGGCCGTGGTCCGCAACTTGCCGGCGGTGCGAGTCACTGTGACCGCCGCATGATCCTCTCAGCACCAGTTCGGCAGCCAGACGCCAATGCTGGACCAGGCCGAGGCGGCCAAGGCGGTCCAGCGACTTTGACCGGCAGCGGCAGAGCCAGCCCGCAGGTCCTGGTTTACTGCACCGCATTCACCAAACCCTCAGCCCTGAGCGCGACGGCCACGACGGCCACGGCAACGGCTACCGCCGACGGCCGGTCTGACCGTCGTGCGCGATCTCGGTGATCGTGTCGCCGCGGTCGAACCGGCCCGCGCCTGCAGCGCAGCTGTTCACGCCGCTGCTGCCCGGCGGGCGTGTACCCGTCCCGTTACGCATACCGCATACTCCTGCCATACACCAGCGCCCGCCCGAGGTCACCAGCTGAGCTCTAGGAATTAATCCTGGTTAATGCAGCCGCCGGCGCTTCGACTGCGGATGCGGGGCATGCCGACGATGCTCAGGCCGGCCGCTGTCCGAGCGGCAGGCCCTTGCATGGGCTGGCGATGGCGGTCTCGCTCGTGTGGTGCTCGCGTGCGGCGCAGGTCGGGCTGGCGCAGCCTGGCTGTACGCCCATTGCGACTGGCGGTTAGGCTACCGGCGTGGGGCAGGCCGTGGCGGCCACCGCGACTGGTGGCGTGCGTGGTTTCCCGGCCGCGCTGACGAGCTTCATCGGACGGGACGGGCCGGTGCGCGAGCTCACGGGCCTGCTGGAGCGGCACCGGCTGGTGACAGTGACCGGGCCCGGCGGGGTGGGCAAGACCCGGCTGGCCGTGGAGGTGGCTCGGCGGTCGGCGGGCCAGTTCGCCGACGGGGCGTGGCTGATCGAGCTGGCTCCGGTGCAGGACCCGGCGCAGGCCGCGGCGGTGGTGGCCGCGGCGCTGGGCGTGCGTGAGCTGCCGGGTGTCCCGGCGGCCGAGGTGCTGGCCGGGGTGCTGGGTCGTCAGCAGCTGCTGCTGGTGCTGGATAACTGCGAGCATGTTATCGATGCTGCCGCCCGGCTGTGCGCCGGGCTGCTGGCCGTCTGCGATGATCTGCGGATCCTGGCGACTAGCCGGGAGCCGCTGGCGGTGGCGGGGGAATCGCGGTACCGGCTGGGACCGCTGGCGCTGCCTGGTGACCCGGCGGAGGCGGGTGAGTCGGAGGCGGTGGCGCTGTTCGCCGACCGGGCCCGCCAGGTGGATGCGGGTTTCAGGCTGGAGGGCCACACCGTGCCGGCGGTGACGGGACTGGTGACACGGCTGGACGGGATGCCGCTCGCGATCGAGCTGGCCGCGGCGCGGGTGGAAGCGCTCGGTGTGACGCAGCTGGCGGAGCGCCTAGATGACCGGTTTGCGCTGCTGAGCGGGGGTAACCGGCTGGCGGCCGGGCGGCACCGGTCGCTGGCGGCGGCGGTGGAGTGGAGCTACCGGCTGCTGGATGAGGGCGGGCGGCGGGTGTTCCGCGCGCTGTCGCTGTTCCCTGGGCCGTTCACGCTGGATGCGGCCGAGGCGGTCGCCGGTGAGGGTGCTGGCCCTGCGGTGCTGCACCTGGTGGATTGCTCGCTGCTGGTCCCGCCGCGGGCGGCGCCGGATGGCCGGTCCCGGTATGTGATGCTGGAGACGCTGCGGGCGTACGGGACGGGGTTGCTGGCCGAGGCCGGGGAGCAGGACGGGGCCGCTGAGGCGCTGGCCAGGTGGGCGGTGGAGGTGGCCGAGCAGGCTGCGGCGGGACTGCAGACGGTTGAGGGGGAGGCGGCTGCGGCCCGGTGGCTGGATGCCGAGGATGCCACCACGCGGCAAGTCCTGGCCTGGGGCATGGAACACGACACGTCCGTCGCGCTGCGGCTGGTGGCCGCGCTGGGCTGGTGGTGGTTCATGCGCGGTCGGCTGGGGAGCCAGTACCTGCTGCTGCGCGAGGCCGTCGGCCGCGCCGAGCTGGGCAGCGATGGATGGTGCGCCGCCCAGCTCTGGCTGAGCTACACGGTGTACTTCTCCGGTGATCTAGTCGCAACGCTGGGTCATTTCACGGCACTGCGGGACGCGGCCGCAGAGCGGGGGCCGTGCCGGGAGCTGGCCGACGGCCTTGTCGGCCGGGCGGGAACGCTGGACAACCTGGGCCGGTGCGCCGAAGCGGCCGAAGATGGCCACCGTGCCCTCGAGGTGGCCCGCCAGATCGGGTATCCGCTTGGGGAGGTGAAAGCTCTGGGGAATCTGGCTTTCGCCGCCCTTGATGCCGGTGATCTCGACCGTGCCGTGCGGCTGGCCCGGCAGGCCGGGCAGATCACGGCCGCAGTTCCCGGCTCGATAACCCGGTGGTGCAGCTACGCGATGACTATCGTGCTGATCGCGGCCGGGGACCTGGCCGCCGCTGAGACCATATGCGCGTCGGCCGAGGCTCAGGCCCGGGACGTAGGTGACCTGTGGAATCAGAAAGGCCTGCTGACAAGAATAGTGACGTTGGACCTGGAGGCAGGCCGTCTCCAGGATGCCGCGCAGCATCTGCGGGAAGCAATTCAGCTCATCCCGCGTACTTCGGACTGGGGAGACCTCGAGACCACTCTGGACCGCTGCGGGCTGCTGTGCGCGGCGACCGGGCGCTACGCCGAGGCTGTCACGGTGTGGGCCGCGAGGGCCGCCGTCATGCAGGACAGTGAGGCGGCGGACGAGCCTGACGCCGCACGCCGCCGCCAGGGACCGCTGCGCCAGGCCAGGCAGCTGCTCGGTCCTGTGCGGACCCGCGCGGCCGAGGAGCGCGGCGCGGCAATGACCTTGGCCACGGCGGCCGAGTACGCCCTGATGCTCACCGACCCCGGACCGCCGCAGCCAGCCGCCGCGCCAGAGCCGGGCACGCTCAGCGCGCGGGAGCGGGAGCTGGTCACCCTGGTCGCCCGGGGACGCACCGACGCGCAGATCGCCGCCGAGCTGTACATCAGCATCCGTACCGTCCGGTCCCACCTGGACCGGATCGGGGACAAGACCGGCTGCCGCCGCCGGGTCGACCTGACCCGCCTGGCCCTCAGCGCCAGACTGGTCTAGCCCGGCGAGCCGGGCCGCCGCCGGTCCTCGCCGACCGTAGGTGGTCTTACTCTGGGCGCCGCGGCCGGGTGACAAGGGTAACCGAGGCTGTCGCATAGCCCTCCTCAGCCCTGTGTCAACCCCCAATCTGCGCCCGGAATATGGCCGGATGTCCGGATAGGGCGAACAGGTCGTGGGCGGTATATACCGAATGTCCAACTTGACAGAGCCCTCTGGGGAGTTACGCGACGGCCTCAACCGGGCCCCCGCCCCCGCACCATCGGGTAGGCGAGCCTGCCGGTAAGGGCTGGGACAACCCGGCCGCCGAATGCCAGAGAAAGTGGGGCGCCCAATACGCGATCTGCGGGAGGACCCGGGCGAGGCGGGCCGCGATACGGGCCCAAGGCCGTTCGTCGGTCCATGGTAAGGAGAAGGTCTACGGTTCGATTCCGTAACGGGGCTCCAGCTCAGAGAAATAATTCGAACACCCCGAACAGCTCATGGGGGCCATTCCGGACCCTGTTGGCTTATTCGTGGTCATGTTTTCGGTTTAATGCTGCGAGGTCTAGCCGCTGCAGGTGGGTGGTCCGGGTCCGGTCTAGCGGCTTGCCGGTCCACCAGGCGTCGAGCCGGATCAGGTTGATGGCGGCGGCTGCGGTGTTGTGTTCCAGGCGGGTTTTCGGCAGGCCGAGGTAGCGGGCGTGGCGGATGCCGGTGACGTGGGTGGCCTGGGCGATGGTGCCCTCCACCCCGGCGCGGATCCGGTATTTCCGCTGCCAGGCGTCGCCGGCCTGCTCGGCGCGGGCGGCGGTGAGGGCCTCGTGGATCTGGCGGTGCCGGAAGCCGAGCTGGCGGCCGGAGCGGACCGCGGTGGTGCACCGGGCCCGGGCCGGGCAGGGCTGGCAGGTCGCCTTGGCGAACCGGGCCAGGATGATATTGGTCCCCTTGCTGCGGGCCGGGGTCCAGGAGCTGGATACCTGGCCTTCGGGGCAGGTGACCTGCCTGGCCTCCCAGTCGATGGTGAACATGTCCGCGGTGTACCCGCCGGAGCGGGCCTGCGGGGAGGGATCGGGCAGCAGCGGGGCGAGCAGCGTGATGCCGCGGGCGCGGGCTGCCAGCAGCAGCTCGGCGCTGGCATACCCGCTGTCGGCGGCGTGCTCGCCGGGGCGCAGGCCGCGCCGGGCCAGCGTGTCGTGTACCGGCTCGGTCATCTCCACGTCGGTCACCGGGGCCAGGGTGGTCTCGGCGCTGGTGAGCAGGTCCGGGGCCGGGCGGTGGCCGTCCGCATCGGGGATGTGGCAGGTTTCGGAGATGTGTACCTTGTACCCGGTCCAGCCCTTGCCGCGTTTTTCGGCGTACCGCGCGTCGGTGTCATACGGCGAGACCAGCCGGGATCTGGCCGGCGGGAGGCCCTGCCCGTCCCCCCGCCAGATCACCTTCTCCCCGCCTGCGCCCACGTCCAGGCAGAACTGCTGGATCCAGATCCGGCGCAGCGCCTGCACCGCGGGCAGGTCCCGCAGCCATCCTGGCGCTCCCGGGCCGTGGACCTGCCGCAGCAGCAGGTAGCCGTCCCGGCCGTAGCGCACGGCCAGGTCGGCGCGCTTGGCCGTGCTTCGTGGCAGCCGGAAGTCATCGATCCGCTGCCCGTACACCTTCTGCCAGGACGCGTCGATCACCCCGGCCAGCCAGCCCGGCGCGGCAGCCGCCAGCGCCTCCAGTGCCGCCCGGACACTCTCCCCGGCCAGCTCCAGCCGGTTCAGGTCCCGGATCCGGCCCAGCACGTGGGTGGAATCGGTCCGCTGCGGCATCCCCGCCCCGACCAGGCCGAGCTCGCCCAGCCGGGCCAGCAGCGCATCCAGCAGCGCCGTCTCCATCGCCCCGGCCACCAGCCGGGACCGGAACTCGCTCAGCACGCTGAAGTCGAACCCCTCATCGTCCAGCTCCAGGCCCAGGCAGTACTTCCAGTCCAGCCGGCCCCGCACCGCATCGGCGGCCTGCCGGTCGGTCAGGTCCTCGGTGAACTGCAGCACCGTGATCATTGTTAGCGGCCACGCTGTCTGCACATGAGCTGGCAGCGTTCGGTGTGGATGTTCCGGCAGGTTTTGGCGGTGATCTTTGCACGCGGCGGCGGTCAGGCTGGGCGGTTGCCGGGGTGGTCCGGCCCGCTGAAGAGGCCGGCGAGCGCCGCGATGGTCTCGAGCAGCAGCGCGTCGAGTCTGGCCTGCTGGTCGGTGTCGGCGGCCCGCTGGGCGTGGAAGCTGGCGACGAGCCGATCCCGGTGTGCCTGGTGCTCGTGCTCGGCGGCCTGCCGGCCGGCCTGGTAGCCCGCCCGCCACCAGCGCAGCGCCTCGGCGCGGGTGACGGTGATGGTGCGATGGTGCCCGGCCTGGGCGCCGGGGGCGGGGTTCACGGGGAATGGCCCGGCGCCCGGCCGGAGACCGGGGGCGCTGGGCGGGCGGGCCGGGGCATGGGCATGGTCAGTCGCGGGTGAGCTCGGCGACGGCTTTCTTGGCGCAGGTGTCGTCGACGAGGTCTTTGCCGGCCGCGGCGGCGGCGATGAGCGCCGCGGTGGCGGCGTTGTTCAGCGCGCGGGGCAGCCCGTTGGCGACCCGGTGCAGGCGGGCGATCGCGTCATCGGCGAACAACGGCTCCTCCCGCCCGGCCAGTTTGAGGTGGTGGCGCAGGTAGGCGGCTGATTCGGCGAGGTCCATCGGCTTGATCGCGAACCGGGTGGCGATCCGCTGGTCCAAGGCGGCGAACATGCCCATGCGCAGCTGCCGGTTCAGGGTCGGCTGCCCGGCCAGGATCCCGGTTCTTTTGGGGTGGCTGGGAGGCTCCAGCACACCTCGGGACCGCCGTTTTCGGTAGTGACGGAAATCTTCTCTTGGGTTGATTGTCACATCCGGGACGTATGTTCCCCTCGTGGAGTTCTGGGCTCAGCGGACTGTGTCACCCCTGGACGGGCGGGAAGGCTGGACAGTGGTCGACGGTCGATACGTGGAGCACCAGCAGGCCGGGGAGTACCTGCGGGTGCTGGTCGGCGGCGAGGGCCGCTCGACCGGCACGGCTCGCGCCTATGCCGGCCGGCTCGGGTTGTACCTGACCTGGGCGGCGGCCGCTGGTGTGAGGGAAACCTGCCCGACCGTCGAGGAGCTGGCCGCGTTTGCTCGCTGGCTGGAGCGCACTCCATCGCGTAAGCACCGTCCGGGCGGCAGCCGACGGCGGGAGGCGGACGCGAAAGTGCTGGCGCTGGCGCCGGCTCGCTCTGCGGTTACCGTCGACGGGATCTTGATCGCGGTGTTCGAGTTCGTCCGCTTCGCTGCGTCGCGTGGGTGGACCGACATGGCGGTGGTCGAGGCGCTGAGCGTGCGCGAAGAGCTGCGATTCCCCCCGGCGCGCTGGGATCGGGGGGAGCGGGCCGGCCGGCCGGTGGTGCGGCGCCGCAGAGTGCGGCGCCGGCGGGCGGAGCAGGCGCCGGCCATCTTGACCAGGGAGCAGGTGGGTGCACTGGTGGACGCCTGCCTCAATATCCGGGACCGTTTCGTGGTGGAGGCTCTTTATGCCACCGGGCTGCGGGTAGCGGAGTTGTGCGGCCTTCGGCTCGCAGATCTGCATCTGGTCCCCTCCGCTGTCCATCTGGGCTGCAAGGTCGCCGGGCCGCATCTGCACGTCCTGCGGCGGGAGGACAACGAGAACCGGGCATTGGCCAAGTCGCCCTATTCGCGGGTGGTGCCGGTGACAAGGGACCTGGTGTGGCTGCATGACGCCTACCGGGCCACCCGCGACGCGGTGGCCGAGGCCGCCGCGAGCGACTACCTGCTGGTGAACCTGTGGCGGGCGCCGCGGGGACGGGCGTTGTCGGTCGGCTCGGTTGAGGAGCTGTTCATGCGCCTGTCGGCCAAGGTGGGCTTTCGTGCCCGCCCGCACATGCTGCGCCACTCGTTCGCCTCGGAGGTGGCGTTGGCGACCAAGGATCCGGC
>Ga0335083_10005583_pt1 | contig 15827 bp, 12 predicted proteins | sample Lox_Sample_42_FD_206716 | JGI IMG/M metagenome (GOLD analysis project Ga0335083, IMG submission 206716) | Soil microbial communities from Loxahatchee National Wildlife Refuge, Florida, United States - Lox_Sample_4.2 | ecosystem: Environmental > Terrestrial > Soil > Wetlands | place: USA... | reverse complement strand
CGACCGGCTGGATCACGCCGGTCTCGTTGTTGGCGAGCATGAGCGAGACGACGGTCGTGTCGGGAGACAGCGCGTCGACCGACATCGGGTCCGTGCGGCCATCGGCGCCGCAGGGCAGCGTCGCGTGCTCGAAGCCGAGCTCGGCGAGCAGCTCGACGGCACCGTGGACGGCGTGGTGCTCGATCGCGGCGCAGGCGACGCGCCGGCCGGCCGCCTTGCGCGCGAGCGCCGCGCCGACCAGCGCGAGGTGATCCCCCTCGGTGCCGCCCGAGACGAACACGACCTCCTCGGGCCGCGCGCGCACGAGCGCCGCCACCTGCTCGCGCGCGCGCTCGAGCGCGCCGCGCGCGCGCTGACCCTCGCGGTGCGAGCTCGAGGGATTGGCGGAGAGATCACGCAGCGCCGCGTGCATCGCGTCGGCGACCTCGGGCCGCACGGGCGTCGAGGCGTTGTGGTCGAGGTAGATCATGTCGCACGTCCCGTGTCCGGTCCGCGCCCGGAAACGAAGGCGCGGCGCATCATCCGATGCGCCGCGCCGACATCCCTGGGATGCGCGCCCGGCGCGCCGGGGCTCACTTGCCCGCGAGGAATTTCTCCAGCACTTCGATCGACTCCTTGGCGCTCACGGCCTCGGGCGAATCGGGCGCGAGGTCGACGACCTTGTGCCACATCCGGATCGCGTCGCGGTAGATCCCCGCGTCGGCGAACGCGACCCCGAGCGTGAAGTAGGCGCAATACGCCTTCGGCTGCTTGGCGATGATGTCGCGGATCATCTTCATCGAGTCGTCGTACTTGCCCTGCGCGTACTTGGACGACGCCATCCGGCAGGCCGCGATGGAGTCCGTCGGCGCGAGGTCGAGCGCCTTCTGGTACTGCACCTGCGCGAAGTCGGCGTGACCTTGCGCGTCCGCCGCGATGCCGAGGTTCACGAGCACCTTCACGTTCTTCGGCTGCAGCTGGTTCGCCTTGGCGAACACCTGCATCGCTTCCTGCATGCGCTCGTGATCGAGGTACATGACGCCGAGCTGGTAGAGGTTGTCGAATCGGGTCGAGTCCTTGGCGACCACGCGCTCGAGAATGGCGAGGCTGTCGATCGCCTCGGGCGCGGCGGTCAGCGCGGGCGAGGTCGCGGCCGTCGTGGCCTGATTCCCGGCGAATGCGGTGGCGGCCAGAACGGTCCCCATCACGACGAGGGCCAGTGCGAGCGAGCGCTTCACGGTCAGCGACCTCCGGTCGGGAGTGTGGGCGGTCAAGAGCGCCGACGAGGATACCACGGGCCTCGGGCCCGCGGCCAAAGGGCGGGAGCCGGGGTAGTGTCCTAGGTTCGTTGCGCCCGGCAGGGGGTTTCGGCACCATGGCGGCCTGTCCTCCCCCGAGCGGACGTGGAGAGAGAGGCCGCAAGATGACCCTCTTGGTGGCGCTTCGTGGTGCCGATGGATTGGTTGTCGCCACGGATAGCCGGGGCACGTTTGGCGATCCGCGTGGTGTGACGGCTCAGAACGACGCGCAGAAGAAGCTCTACATCACGTCGAGGTACACGGCCATCATGACGGCGGGCGCAGGTGAGTTGGGCGCGACCGTCATGAGGGAGATACTTGAGAAGGCGACAGGGGTAGAGGGCACAACCCCCATCATGGAGCTTGCCAGAGAAGTGGCCCTCGCGCGGTACCGGGAATGGTTCCCTAATTTCAGCATTCAGCCGATCCAGGGCTTACTTGCTCCGCAACGTCCAGACCTCGCACTGATGGTGGCGGGGTATGACGTTGACGGAGCCGGCGCGATAGCCGAACCCAGGATGTTTCAGTTGCTCAGCCAGATGGATTTCGCCCCGATGCTTCACAACTACGGCTTCGCGCTCGCGGGCATCGCCCAATATGCTCTTTACCTCCTGAATCGCCTTTACCAACCCGACTCCAGCGTTGAGCAGCTTACGGCGCTCGGGGGTACGTGATCACGGAGACGGCGAGCCAAGACGGCAAGGTGGGCGGACCCGCGCAAATGGCAACGATTACGGCGAGAGGTTGCAAAGAGTTGACGGCAGACGATGTAGGAGGAATCATCAAACACAACGAAGGGCGCAGCCAGCAGCTCAAGAAGTCGTTTTTCAAGGGAGGCGGATCATGAACCGATCGGAGATAATCAGGGTGAATGGCCCTGTCTCTGCTAGGGTCCGACCCCATACGGACGTGACCACGGATCCCGCGGCTACGCCGATCTATTCCGTTCAGTTGGCGAGCGGGATGATCGTGACATCGCCAGACAAGTACCCCGCAGAGCCTACCCCATCGACTGATGATGCGAGCTAGGTGCTGGGGCCAAGAGTTCCGCGACGGCCCATAGGTGATCAGTAACACCGGCCGCCATCGCCGGCGTCATCCGCAGACTCCGATGCACCTTCACGAAGTTGTAGGCCGTCACCGCCAGCGCGGTGGCGGCCTTCAAATTGTCGAGGTTGCGGCTGAACCCTGCGGCGAGCCGCGTGAAGCGGCGGCACTGAGTTCTCATCGACCAGTTCCATCGCTCGACGTGCGACGTTGAAATCCACGCCTCATCGGGGTCACCGCTGACGACCGTGGATACCACCTCCGCGACCTTCGGCGGGGCGTACCGGCCCGGACCTGGGTTCTCAGCGGCGAATGTCTTCACGACCATCGCGTAGTCCGCGGCCGAACCGAACGCCCGCTCGACGGCCTCACGGTACGGCGCGAACGCATCGGTGCTGATCTGGATGCGCGCCTGGGTGCCGACCTTCGTGGCGAGGTCTGCCATGAAGCGCACGGCCGTGCTCACGTCGCGCTTCCCCACCGCGAAGGCGGGGACCAGCTTCGACTCGGGGTCGAGCGCGATGAACACGTACTGATCCCCGAAGTCCGGGAGGGCGCGTTCCTGATCGCTGAGTCGCCGCTCCTTCTTACGGCAAAACGTCCACAGCTCGTCGGCTTCGACTCTGCGCACTCGGACCCCACGCATCTCGCGGTCCATGATGCGTTCGCAGTTCGCGCCCACGCGTCGCAGGAGCCGCATGATCGTGTCGCGGTGCACGCCGGTGACGCGCTCGACGCTGCGGATGCTAGAGCCTTCGATCAAACCGGAGATGACGGCGGCCTGTTTCTCGCGGGGCAGGACGTTCACGACGGCCTTCCTTTCGGTGGCCGAAGGCGCTATCGTGGACGTGGCGACCAACCGCGTCTCATGGCCTTCGGGCTGTGGGTGCGACGCCCGCCCCGGCTGTTAGCGCAGCCGGGGCTTTTTCATTGGCGAAGCCTGAGCCTAGTGCACCTAAGCAAGCATGTCAAGCAAGCTCGCATGGTTTCTTGCTTGCACTACGATAGCGAAGCCTGCTACGGTCTCGCTTCCGAAAGGAGGTACCACCATGGTTGACCCCAAGGACGGCCCGGCCGACAACGGCCCGGGCAAGCCGAAAGAACCCGAGTCGAAGCAGGCGAAGGGCGGTCGTGCTCGTGCTCGCAAACTCTCGAAGTCAGAGCGGTCCGAGATCGCTCGAAAGGGCGGCGCGGCGCGCGCTGGATGGCCTCAGGCCACACACGCGGGTCCGCTCGTGATCGGCGGCATTGAACTGGATTGCGCCGTGTTGGACGACGGGTCCGCCGTGATCTCAGAGACCAAGCTGATGGAGCACTTGGGCATGTACCGTAGCGGAGCGCTTAGCACGCGCCGCGTTGCGGACGACTCCGGAGTCGTCGTTCCTCTGCACCTGGCCTACAAGAACCTTGAGCCGTTCGTGCGCATGCACTTCGGGGCCAAGCCGTACGAGCAACTCAAGTACCGCACGAAGCAGGGTTCGCTCGCTCACGCCATTCGCGCCGAGGACCTTCCCAAGCTCTGCGAGGTATGGCTGGACGCGCGCAACGCAGGAGTCCTTGGACCTCGCCAGCAACAAATCGCCGAGGTTGCCGACATCCTGATCCGCGGATTCGCCCACGTCGGCGTCGTCGCGCTCGTGCACGAGGCGACTGGCTTCCAGTACGACCGGCAGCGCGAATACCTGCAAGAGCTGTTGAAGGACATCCTGAGCGACAACCTGCGTCGCTGGGTGAAGACCTTCCCGAGCCGATACTTCAAGGAGCTTTGCAGGCTGCGGGGGGTGCCGTACCGGGCCGACATGCGTCTGCCCATGTACTTCGGCACGCTGACGAACGACATCGTTTACAAACGTCTCGCCCCGGGCGTCCTGAAGGAACTCCAAGACCGCAACCCGCGACTCGAAGGCGGCCGAAAAAACAAGCACCACCAATGGCTCAGCGAGGATGTGGGTCACCCCAAGCTGCTTCAACACCTCGGGCTCGCAGTCGGCCTGATGACAGTGTCAGAGGACTACGATGCGTTCAGCAGGCTCTTGAACAAGGCCGCTCCGCATTGGGTTGAGCCGTTGCCTTTGTTCGCCGAGTCGCCGAACGAGGACGGCGACTAGATGAGGCGCTGGCGACCCGCACTCGCGCGGCCGCCACCAATCAGCCCGACGAACTTAGGACACTACCGGAGCCGGCGCCCGACTGGGCGTGGGAACGCGCTGCCGCGCCCTCAGGCGCGCACGGCGGCCGCGTGGACCAGGGCCTGCTCGAGGTCCGCCCACAGGTCGTCCTCGTGCTCGACCCCGGCCGAGAGGCGGATCAGGCCCTCGGGGATCCCGGCGCGCGCGCGGCCTTCGCGCCCCAGCACCTGGTGCGAGGTGTAGGCGGCGAGCGAGGCGAGCGACTCGACGCCGCCCAGGCTCGCGCCGTGCTTGATGAGCCGCAGCGACTGCACGACGCGCAGCGCGGCCTCGGCGCCCTCGCGTACGTCGAACGAGAGCAGCGGCCCGAAGCCGTGGCTCATCTGGCGCGCCGCGATCGCGTGCGCGGGGTGATCGACGAGGCCGGGGTAGAACACCTTCGCGACCGACGGGTGCGCGCGCAGGCGCTGCGCGAGCGCGAGCGCGTTGGCGTTCGCGGCCCGCACCCGCAGCGGCAGCGTCTTGAGGCTCCGCTCGAGCAGCCACGCCATGCCGGGCTCGGCGATGGGCCCGAACACCTCCCGGGCCTTGTGCACGCCCTTCATCGTCTCGGCGCGCCCCATCGCGGCGCCCGCGAGCAGGTCGCTGTGGCCGCCCAGGGACTTGGTCGCGCTGTAGAGCGTGACGTCGCAGCCGAGCGCGAGCGGGTGCTGGCCGAGCGGCGAGGCGATCGTGTTGTCGATCGTCACCGTCGCGCCGCGCGCGTGCCCGAGCCGTGCGGCCTCCGCGATGTCGAAGACGACGAGCGTCGGATTGATCGGGCACTCGAGGTGAAGGAGCCGCGTGTTGGGCCGGAACGCGCCCTCCCAGCTCTCGGGCCGGCGCGCGTCGACGAACGTGAACTGCCAGCCGAGTCGCTCGCTCCCCCACTGGAGCAACGCCTGCGTCCCGCCGTAGCACGGGTCGACGCAGACGACGTGATCGCCCGAGCGCAGCAGCGCGAGGAATGCGCTCGAGATCGCCGCCATCCCGGAGGGAAAGAGCAGCGCGGCCTCGGCGCCCTCGAGGTGCGCGAGGCGCTCCTCCGCCGCGTGGATCGTGGGATGGCCACGACGCTGGTAGAACGCGCCCGCCGCGGCCGCGTCCTGGGCGGCGACCATCGCGTCGAGCGACTCGAACGTGAAGGTGGCGCTGTGGACGATCGGCGTGCTCAGCTCGCCGACGTGCTCGGGATGCGGGCCGTGCACGGCGCGCGTGTCCGGATGGCCTTGCGGCTTCGAATCGGGCTTCACGCGAGCCTCCCTCGGCAGAGTCGTCCCCTGAAGGATCGCCTCACCCCCCTCGGCCCGCGGGGGCGCGGCGCGCGACCGTGCTACCGTCGCCTCCATTCTAGCCCGGACGTTTCGCGCCCGGCGAGCGCGCTTCGCGGCCAGCCGCGAGGGCGCCGGGGCCGGGAGGCGCCGGGCCCACCGACCCGTTGAGGTGTCCGCTGGATCCCGCGACCGTCCGCCGGCTGCTGATCGTCCGCCCACGCTTCCTGGGCGACATCTGCCTGACGCTCCCGCTGCTCGAGGCGGCGCGCCGCGCCTGCCCGCAGGCGCGGATCGGCTACGTGCTCGAAGCGGGCCTGGCTCCCCTGCTCGCGGGCGATCCGCGCGTCGACGAGGTGTTCGCCGTGCCGCCGCGCCCGGGCGCGGGCGTGACGCTCGCTCTCATCCGGAGCCTGCGGCGCTTCGCCCCCGACGTTGCGATCGACTGCTTCTGCAATCCCCGCACCGCGACGTGGACGCTCGCGAGCGGCGCGCGCGTGCGCGTGGGCTACGCCGGCAAGGGCTGGCGCTCAGCCGCCTACACGCACCATGCCCACCCGCGCACGCTCTCCGCGACGGGGTTCCACCTCGCCTCGCTCGCGGCGCTCTCGTGGCCCGTGCCCGCCGAGCCCGCGACGCCGCGGCTCCACGTCGCGCCCTCGTCGCGCGAGGAGGCGGGCGAAGCGCTCGGGCGGCTCGGCGTGCATGCGGGCGCGCGGCTCGTGGGTTTCCACCCGGGTGCGCGCTGGCCGACGCGCCGCTGGGCGCCCGAACGCTACGTCGCGCTCGCCGGGCGGGCGCTCGCGGAGCATCCCGATGCGGTCGCGCTCTTCACCGCGGGCGCGGGCGAGGAGGACACGGCGCGCGCGTGCGTCGCGGCGCTGCCCGCGGGTCGCGCGTTCGCGATCGAGCGCTGGCCGCTCGCGCGCTTCATCGCGCTCCAGTCGGCGTGCTCGGCGTTCGTGTGCGGCGACACCGGACCGCTCCACACCGCGGTTGCCGCGGGCGCGCGCACGCTCGGACTCATGAGCCGCAACCGGCCCGCGATGTTCTTCCCGTACCCGGAGCGCGAAGGCCATCGGGCCTACTGGGCGCGGGTCGAGTGCAGCCCCTGCCATCGCGACACCTGCGACGACCTGCGCTGCCTCGCGCGACTCAGCGTCGAGGGCGCGTGGACGCTGCTGCGGGGCATGCTCGCGGACGTGTGATAACTTCCGCCGCGGCCCGACGTGAACGCCCCTCGGCGAGGAACTCCATGCCCTCCACCATCGTCACGTTCCTGTCCGATTTCGGCGCGCAGGACTGGTTCGTGGGCGTGGTGCACGGCATCGTCCACGAGCTCGCACCCTCGGCCGCGGTCGTGGACCTCAATCACCTGATCCCGCCCGCCAACGTCGTGCGCGGCGCGTTCATCCTCGAGGCCGCCGCCCCGGATTTCCCCCCGGGCAGCGTGCACCTCGCGGTCGTCGATCCCGGCGTCGGCACCGAGCGCCGCGCGCTCGCGGTACGTGCCCGCGGCGCGTTCTTCGTGGGGCCCGACAACGGCCTGCTCGAGTGGGCGCTCGCCGCCCGGGACGCGGAGGTCCACGCGCTCGCCGAGGAGCGCTGGTTCCGCCGTCCCGTGAGCCGCACGTTCCACGGCCGGGACGTGTTCGCCCCCGTCGCCGCGCACCTCGCCCGCGGCGAGCCCATCGAATCCTTCGGGCCGCGCATCACCGATCCCGTGCGGCTCGCCGCGGCGCCGCCGCGGCGCGAGGGCGACGCGCTCGTCGGGCGCGTCGTCTTCATCGACCGTTTCGGCAACGCGCTCACGAACCTCACCGCCGAGCTGCTGGACGGCGCGTTCGCGGGCCCGCGCGACGGGTTGCGCGTCGGCCTGCTGGGGCGAGAGGTGAACGGGCTCGCGCGCTCGTACGGCGACGCGCCGGTCGGCACGCTCGTCGCGGTGCTCGGCTCGAGTGGCCGGCTCGAGATCGCGCAGGTGGGCGGCGACGCCGCGGTGCGCCTCGGAATCGGCGAGGGCGATCCCGTGACCGTTCGGCCCATCGCAGGATGAGCGCGCGCTCGAGCGCGCCTGCGCCCCCCGCCGCGGAGCGCCGCCCGCATCCGGTCACGATGCACGGTGAAACGCGCGCCGACGACTACTACTGGCTGCGCGAGAAGTCCGATCCGCGCGTGCGCGCCCATCTCGAGGCCGAGAACGCGTACACCGACGCCGTGATGGCGCCGACGGCAGCGCTCCAGGAGGCGCTCTACGCCGAGATGCTCGCGCGCGTGCAGCAGACCGACCTCTCCGCGCCCTATCGAAAGGGGCGCCACTTCTACTACTCGCGCACCGAGGAGGGCCGGCAGTACCCGGTCTACTGCCGGCGCGAGGGCTCGATGGACGCGCCCGAGCAGGTGCTGCTCGACCTGAACGCGCTCGCCGAGGGCCGTGCGTTCATGGCCATCGGCGACTACGAGGTGAGCCCGGACGAGCGCCTGCTCGCGTACACCACGGACGACACCGGCTACCGCCAGTACACGCTGCACGTGAAGGAGCTGGCCACGAGCGAGACGCTCGCCGAGCGCGCCGAGCGCGTGACCTCGATCGCGTGGACGGCGGACTCGCGGGCGTTCTTCTGGACGCAGGAGGACGCGGTCTCCAAGCGCTCCTACCGGCTCTGTCGACGCACGCTGGGGGGCGCCGACGAGACGGTCGACGAGGAGGGGGACGAGCGCTTCGGCGTCGGCGTGCGGGCGACGAGGAGCGGCGCGTGGATCGTCCACTCGATCGCGAGCCATACGACCACCGAGGTGCGCGTCCAGCGTGCGAGCGGCGGCGCGTGGAGCACGATCGCGCCGCGCGAGCAGGATCACGAGTACGACGTCGACCACCGCGGCGACCGCTTCTGGATCCGCACCAACGACCGGGGGCGCGACTTCCGCGTCGTGACCGCGCCGGAAGCCTCGCCGGGGCGCGAGCACTGGACCGAGGTCGTGCCGCACCGGCCGGGCGTGATGGTGAGCGCACTGCACTGCCTGAGCGGGCACGTCGTGATCGAGACGCGCGACGGCGGCCTGCCGCAGCTCGACGTGCTCGATCCCGCGAGCGGAACGACGTACCGCGTCGCGTTTCCCGAGGCCGCGTACACCGTCTTCGCGGGCGCGAACGAGGCGTTCGGCGCCACGACGTTCCAGTACACCTATCAGTCGTTCGTGACGCCGCCGTCCGTCTTCGAGCTCGATCTCGCGACGCTCGGATCGACGCTGCTCAAACGCACGCCGGTGCTGGGCGGCTGGGATCCGGCGCGCTACGCGATCGAGCGCGCCGAGGCGCTCGCGGCGGACGGCGTCTGCGTGCCGATCACGCTGCTGCGCCGCCGCGACACGCCGCGCGACGGCTCGGCGCCGTGCCTGCTCTACGCGTACGGCTCGTACGGCATGCCGTCGAACGTGCTGTTCAGCTCCGCCCGCTTCAGCCTCGTCGATCGTGGCGTGGTCTACGCGCTCGCGCACGTCCGCGGCGGCGGCGACCGCGGCAAGTCGTGGCACGACGCCGGGCGGATGGAGCGCAAGATGAACACGTTCACGGATTTTCTCGCCTGCGCGCGCGCCCTGATCGAGCAGCGCTGGACCCGTGCCGACCGGCTGGTTGCGCAGGGCGGCAGCGCGGGCGGACTGCTCGTGGGGGCGGTGACGAACCTCGCGCCCGAGCTCTTCCGCGGCGTGCTCGCGCAGGTGCCGTTCGTCGACGTGCTCAACACGATGTCCGACTCCTCGCTCCCGCTCACCGCGGGCGAGTACGAGGAGTGGGGCAACCCCCAGCTCCCCGAGCAGTACGCGTGGATGCGCGCGTACTCGCCGTACGACAACCTGGCGCGACGCGACTACCCGGCGATGCTCGTCAAGACGAGCCTCAACGACTCACAGGTCGGATACTGGGAGCCGGCCAAGTACGTGGCCCGGATGCGCGCGCTGCGCACCGATGCGAACCCGCTGCTTTTCCGCTGCAACATGGGCGCGGGCCACGGCGGCGCGAGCGGGCGCTACGACGCGCTGCGCGAGATCGCGTTCGACTTCGCGTGGATCCTCGCGACGGTCGGGTGCGACGGCGTGAAGCTAGGCGCGCAGCCCGGCGCGTAGCGACGACGCCCCGGCGGATCGCTCCGCCGGGGCGCCGTCGTGACGGGCCGCCGCCCGCTCACATCGTGTCGGGCTTCTTCTTGTGGTCAGCGGCCGTGGGCTTGCCCGAGGGCGGCGACGACGACTTCGCCTTCGCGTCGCCCGTGCCCGGTGCGTCGATCCGGCCCAGCTCCGCGGCGCGACCACTCGCGACGGCCGCCATGAGCTGCTGCGCGCGCGGGAAGAGCTCGAGCGCGGCGTTCAACTGCGGGTCGTCCTCGACCGCGATACGGTAGCGATCGAGCGAGCCGAGCGTGGCGCTCGCGAGCTCGGCGCGCACCTGCCGGAGCAGGAACGGCTTCTCGGCGCTCCACGTCGAGTCGTTCATGGTGACCTTCTTCGCGTCGAGATCCTCGTGCAGGGCCTTCCAGTCCGCGTCGCTCAACTGGAAGTTCGGTCCGAACGACGCGCTCGTCCACGCCGTGTCCTTGGGCCGCTGGCTGACGTAGTGCGTCGCGAACTCGAACCCGACGCGCTTCGTGATGAAGTCGACCTCGGGCGCGGTCAGGTTCGGCGGATCCTTGATCACGACGTCGGGATAGATGCCGCCGCCGCCGTAGACGACGCGACCTGCGCCGGTCTTGAACTTCGGCCGGGTCGCGAGCGCGGAGTCCGTGGGCACGTCCTCCTTGAACGCGTCCTCCTGGTATTCCGCCTGGTCGCCGAACTTGGTGTAGTCGCGCTGGATGCCGCGGCCGCTCGGCGTGTAGTAGCGCGCAATCGTGAGCAGCAGCTTGCCGGTCGCGAGGTTGAACTGGTTCTGCACGAGTCCCTTGCCGAACGTGTTGATGCCGACGACCAGCCCGCGGTCGAGGTCCTGCACCGCACCCGAGACGATCTCGCTCGCCGAGGCGCTGCCGTGATCGACGAGCACGATGAGCGGACCGTCGGTCCACTTCCCGCCGCGCGCGGTGCTGTAGTAGTCCGCGTTCGCCGAGGGGATGCGGCCGCGCGTGTAGACGAGCCGCTTGTTGTCCGGGATCACCTGATCCAGCACGTCGACCGCCTGCGAGAGCAGGCCGCCCGAGTTCGAGCGCAGGTCGATCAGCAGGTCCTTCATGCCCTGGGCGCGCAGCTTGTCGATCGCCTGCGAGAGCTCCTCGCCGGTCGTCTGCGCGAAGCGGATGATGCGCACGTAACCGACGCCGGGGCGGATCATGTACGCGTACGGCACGCTCTCGACGGGAATCTTCGCGCGCTCGATCGTGAAGTGCATCGGCGCCGCCTCGCCCTCGCGCTCGATCGTCACGTTGACGGTGGACCCCGTCGGGCCGCGCAGCGCGTGGAACACGTCGTCGGTCGTGATGCCCTTCTTCAGCGGCTTGTCGTCGATCTCGAAGATCTTGTCGCCGGCGCGGATGCCCAGGCGGTACGCGGGCGTGCCCTCGATCGGCGAGATCACGACGATCTTGTTGTCCTGGATGTCGAACTGCACGCCGATGCCCGAGTACTCGCCGCGGAATTGCTCGTCGAGCTGCTGCGCACGCTGCTCGGGCAGGAAGATCGAGTGCGGATCGAGCGTCTTCAGCATGCCGTCGATCGCGCCGTGGACCAGCTTCTCGTTGTCGGGTGCGTCGACGTAGTTGTTCTGAACGCGGTAGAGCACGTCCTCGAACAGCTCGAGGTTGCCGCGCAGGTCGTCGGTCGCGGACAGCGCGCGCGCGAAGCCGAAGCCGAGCAGCACCGACAGGAACATGGCAAGGCCGATGGGGCCGAGGGAGGAGCGACGCGGAGATGGCATGTAAGTTGGAACCCCCGGGGTTCAGCGGGAACGGCCCGCCACGAGGCGGGATTTGAGGGATTGCAGACGCTCCGCAGCCGCCTCCAGAGTCTCGCGTTTGCGCGCGAAATGGAAGCGCAGACGCTGACGACCGGAGGCCGGATCGGAATAGAAACTCGAGCCCGGAACGCCCGCGACGCCCACCTCGCTCACGAGGAAGCGGGCGAACGTGACATCGTCGGGATATCCGAAGCCCGAGACATCGGTCATGACGTAATAGGCCCCGTTCGGCGGAAAGACGCCGAAGCCCGCGGCCTCGAGGACCGGCAGCAGGAAGTCGCGCCGTTCGCGGTAGCCCTGCGCGAGCGCGGAGTAGTACTCGGCGGGCATCGCGAGCGCGACCGCCGCGGCTTCCTGGAGCGGCGCGGGCGCGCCGACCGTCAGGAAGTCGTGCACCTTCCGGATCGCATTCGTGATCGCGGGCGGCGCGAGGCACCAGCCGATGCGCCAGCCCGTCACGCTCCACGTCTTCGAGAGCCCCGAGATCGTCACCGTGCGCTCGCGCTCGGCGCGCGCGAACACCTTGCCGGTCGGGTTGTTCGGCGTGTTGACGACGATCGCGCGCGTGCGCGGCCCGAACGCGGCCTCGAGCTCGGCCGGATCGAAGCTCCAATCCGGCTCGCGCAGGCGCACGAAGCGCGGCGTCGCGCCCGAGAGGATCGTGTCGGGGCCGTAGTTCTCGTAGAACGGCTCGAACACGATCACCTCGTCGCCCGGATCGACGATCGCGAGCAGCGTCGCGATCATGCACTCGGTCGCACCGCAGCAGACCACGATCTCGCGCTCGGGATCGAACGCGAGCCCGCTGAAGCGCTCGTGCTTCGCCGCGAGCGCCTCGCGCAGGCGCTTCGAGCCCCACGTGATCGCGTACTGGTTGACGTCGGCGGCCACCGCGCGCGCCGCCTCCTGCTTGATCGCCTCGGGCGCGGGGAAGTCGGGAAAACCCTGCGAGAGGTTGACGGCGCCGTGCTGGTCCGCGAGGCGCGTCATCTCGCGGATCACCGATTCGCTGAACCGCTCGCTCTTGGCCGAGACGCGGGGCGCGGCGCTCATCTGCGCCGGGCCGGCGGGGTGGGCGCCGGGCCGGGGGCCTTCGAGCGCGCGGTGGTCGGCGTGTCGATGTTGCCGACGATGAAGCGGTAGCTCTGCACCCAGCGGCGGAACGTGGGCAACGCGCGCTCGAACGACTCGGGCGTGCGCGAGCTCAGGACGAGCAGCATGACGAGCGGCTGCTCGTCGATGTACGCCACGGCTTCGTCGATGCGGGCCCCGGTCGTCGAGAAGAGCCGCAACTGGGCGTCCTTGCCGGACGAAGTGTGGATCGTCTCGCCCGACTGCACGACGCCGCCGGGCGTGTGGGTCTTGAAGTCCTTCAGGTCGCTCGCGACGATCTGGTCGAAGGGCAGCGGCGCGGTCTTGCTCTTGTGGATGGGGTTGGCGTACATCACCACCTTCGCCGAGTTCCACTTCTGCCCGCGCGGGTAGAGCACCATGCGGATCCGCGAGCCCAGGCCGCTCGTGTCGTCGGCGACCCAGCCCGTCGGCGTCACGAACCCGAAGCAGTGATCGTCGCCGTAGACGAGCGTGAGCGCCTGCGGGGACGCCTTTCCCGACGCGGGTGGCGCCGGCCTGGGCGGGGAGGGGACCGACGCGACCGCCGGGACCGCAAGCAGTGCGGCCAGCGCGACCGCCGGGAACATTCGGGACGGGTGGAGACGGGAGTTCAGTGGGGCCTCCGCGGCGGGTGATGCGTGTGGGGCAGGTCCATTCGATGCAGTTTACCGGCTCCGGTGTGCGCCCCCAACGAGCGTTTTGCACGATCGTCGGCGCGGCGGGCACCGACGCGGCGAAGCGCGATACGAAGTTTCGATTTTGACAGCCCCGGGAGGCTCGCGCAGTGTGCGGCTCCCATGGACGGACAGCGTGGCATCGCGCGCCGGATGGTCGTGGGGCTGCCGCCGGAAGGTTCGAGCCCGGCGTGGGAGCGCGATTTCGCCCAGTTCCCGCCCGCAGGGGTGATCGTGTTCGCGCGCGATTTCCGCGACCTCGAGGACCTGCGCCGGCGGATCGCGCGCCTGCGCGAGCTGGCGCGGCCGCGGCGGCTGTTCGTCGCGCTGGACGAGGAGGGCGGCTGGGTCTCGCAGCTCGCGGGCCATCTCGTCGTGCCGCCCAACGCGGCGCTGCTCTCACGCGGCGCGGCGGCGGGCGAGCTCGAGTGGATCGCGGGCGTCACGGCGCGCCGGCTGCGCGCGCTCGGCTTCGACTGGGACTTCGCGCCCGTCGCCGACGTCCACAGCGAGGCCGACAACCCGGTGATCGGGCCGCGCGCGTTCGGCTCCGAACCGGCGGCCGTGAGCGAGGCGGTGGGCGCGATCCTGCGCGGCTTCGATTCGGCCGGGCTCGCCGCCTGCCTCAAGCACTTTCCCGGTCACGGCGACACGCGGGTCGATTCCCACCTCGTGCTTCCGGTGTGTGCCGCCGACGCGGCGACGCTGCGCGCCCGCGAGCTGCGCCCGTTCGCCGACCACCCCGGCGCCGACAGCGTGATGTCGGCGCACGTCGTCTACCCCGCGCTCGATCCCGAACGTCCGGCGACGTTCTCGGAGGCGATCGTGCGCCGCCTGCTGCGCGAGGAGCTCGGCTTTGGCGGCGTGTGCGTGACCGACGCGCTCGAGATGCAGGGCGCGGCGGCGGGCCGGACGCCGGCGGAGGCGGGCGCGGCGGCGCTCTCGGCGGGCTGCGACCTGCTGCTCTACGCGCACTGGAGCGAGGACGTCCGTCGCGCGCGGCTCGCGCTCGCCGACCTGCTCGTCGAGGGCGCGATCGACCGCGCCGCGTTCGACGACGCGCGACCGCGGCTCGCCGCGTTCGATGCGCGCCGGCCCGAGCCGACCGAAGCCGAGCTCGCGGCGCCGCTCGATTCGCTGACGCCGCCCGACTGGACGAGCCGGCTCGAGGCGATCGTCGAGCGCGGGCTGCGGATCGAGGGCACCTGGTCCGGGCCGGCCGGATCGTTCGCGATCGCCGAGCCCGCCTTCGCGCACGGCGGAACGCTCGCCGCCGATCTCGCCGCAACCGGGCTCGTCGCGGGCGGAGCGTCGCCGCGCGCCCAGGTGATCGCGATCGCGTCGCGCGTGCCCGTGCCCGAGGCCGAGATCGCGTCGCTGCGGGCGCGCTGCGGCGAGCGTCCGACGGTGCTGGTCGGGCTGCAGAACGACGCGTTCCTCGCCGGCGTCCCCGAGGCGGCGGTGCGGATCTCGGCGGGCGACGCGACCCCGCTCACGCGCCGCGTCGTCGCGCGGCGGATCGCCGCGCTCGTGCGCGGCCGTCGCGGCTGAGGCGGCGCCGGCGTCCCGCCTCGCGGCCGGCCTCGCGTCGTGATTCGCGACCCCAGCCGCCGCCGCCGGGGCTCGCGAGGATCAGCACGTCGCCGCGCGCGAGGTCGAGCGTGCACTTGCCGGGCAGCGTCTCGAGCCGCCCGCCGCGGCGCACGCGCGTGCGGCCCGGCGCGCCGGGTGAGCCGCCCGCGAGGCCGTACGGCCCGCGCGCGCGGCGCTCCGCGATCACCGTGACGCGCGCGTCCGCGAGCAGCTCGAGCGTGCGCTCGATCCCGTCGCCGCCGCGCCAGCGCCCCTTTCCGCCGCTGCCGCGCCGCACCCGCGCCGCGAGCACGCGCACCGGGCAGGCGTGCTCGAGCGCCTCGACGGGCGTGTTGCGCGTGTTCGTCATGTGGGCCTGCATGGCGCTCGCGCCGTCCCAGCCCGGACCCGCGCCGTGCCCGCCGCCCAGCGTCTCGTAGTAGGCGAACGGCGCGCGCGTGCGCGGATCCTCGCCGCCGATCAGCAGATTGTTCATCGTGCCGCTGCTCGCGGCGGGCACGCGGCCGGGCAGCGCGCGGGCGAAGCAGCCGAGCGCGACGTCGACGATGCGCTGCGACGTCTCGACGTTGCCGGCGCCGACGGCGGCGGGCGGGCGCGGGTTGACGAGCGAACCCGCGGGCGCGATCACCTCGAGCACGCGCAGCAGCCCGTCGTTGACCGGCAGGTCCTCGGCGAGCACGCAGCGCAGCGCGTAGAGCGAGGCGGCGCGCGTCTCGGCGAGCACGGCGTTGACGGGCCCT
>Ga0335083_10005582_pt1 | contig 15827 bp, 13 predicted proteins | sample Lox_Sample_42_FD_206716 | JGI IMG/M metagenome (GOLD analysis project Ga0335083, IMG submission 206716) | Soil microbial communities from Loxahatchee National Wildlife Refuge, Florida, United States - Lox_Sample_4.2 | ecosystem: Environmental > Terrestrial > Soil > Wetlands | place: USA... | reverse complement strand
GATTTCTTTGACGTGGTAAATAATACGGTAAGGCGGAACAGGTATTTCACGCACTTCGTCTCCCTGTAACAAAGAAAATAATTTTCCAATCCTGGGAAACGAACTCAGCATTTCAACTTTTTGCAGAATGATTTTACCGGTTTTTTCCGCAGCAGTAGGATTATGCTTTGAGATATAACCGACAACCTGCGCCAATTCGGTAATCGCTTCGTCGTCCCAGATTATTTTATAATCCATGAGTCGAGCATTTTAGTCACTTCCTCGTGAGAAACACCGCCTTCGTTTCGTTTGCTTTTTGCCAGGCGTTTTTTTACCTCGTCCAGCAAAAGCAATTCATCAACGATTTCATGAAGCGACGCGGTTGCAGGCATTTCCTGAACGGCATCCAAAACAAGTTCTCGATCGCTCATAACTAGAAAACTATGCCTCTGGAAAATAGTGAACGCAAATTGAATTTCATACTGCTATCGGCGCTTTGATAGAGGGATGCGGATCGTAGCCGACCAATTCAAAATCTTCGTATTTGAAGTCGTCAATCTTCTTCACTGCCGGGTTCAATTTCATTTGCGGCAATGGCCGCGGCTCACGCGAGAGCTGCAGTTTGGCCTGTTCGATATGGTTGGCATAAAGATGCAGATCACCGAAGGTATGGACGAAATCGCCGGGCTTTAAATCACAGACTTGCGCCATCATGAGCGTAAGCAGCGCGTAGCTGGCGATGTTGAACGGCACGCCGAGGAACAAATCAGCGCTGCGCTGGTAAAGCTGGCAGCTCAACTCGCCGTCGCTGACGTAAAACTGGAACAGACAATGGCAGGGCGGCAAGGCCATACTGTCAATGTCCGCTACATTCCAAGCACTGACAATGAGGCGCCGGCTATGAGGATTTTTTTTTATCAGATTGATGACTTCATCAATTTGATCAATGCCCCAAATGCCTTTACGGACTCGCGGGCCCGCATGTGTAATGCCTGCATCACAAGATGATTCTCCCAAGTCAAATAATGTCGGCTGAATCGCTCCGGCCTCATGCGATGCGGAAACACGGCTGCTTTTAACCCAATGACGCCATTGTTTTCCATAGACCGGTCCGAGGTCGCCTTTCTCATCGGCCCATTCGTCCCAGATGGTGACTTTATTTTCCTGGAGATAACGCACGTTGGTATCGCCGCGCAGGAACCAGAGCAGTTCGTAAATGATGGAGCGCAGGTGCAGCTTCTTGGTGGTGAGCACGGGGAAATTTTGGCGCAGATCAAACCGTGCCTGGGCGCCGAATACGGAGTAGGTGCCGGTGCCGGTGCGGTCGGCCTTGAACTTCCCGTGTTCCAGCACGTGCCGCAGCAAATCGAGGTATTGAGTCATCGCGGGAAAAATTTAACCACGAAACGGCAAAAGAGGAAAAGAATTTAAGGACGATGAATAAACACCGTCCAGCAAACAACGATTACAGGCTCCTTAACCTATTTACCGGCGCGGCGATAACGCGCCATAAAACCGAGCGCGCCCATGCCTGCCAGGACAAGGCTGAGCGAACCGGGTTCGGGCACGGCCGTCGCCGTGGGCGTGACATCAGACCATGCGGTGCCAATCAGAATATTGTCCAACGAGAAAGTGCCGGTGGTGCTGGAGCTTTGGGCTTTGAGGCCAACATTCGCAATGTCGGTCACGGTGCCATTCCCGGCCAGGGTCACCGCCGCCGTCGGCTGGCTGGCGCCGGGCGTGGGGTCCAAAAAGAGCGAGGCGGAACTAACGCCCGCCGCTCCAAAGGTATATTCGGCCACGACCAGATACGTGGTGTTCAAGGACAGCACCGTGGTCGTATCGAAAGTAACACTTTTCCCCGGGGTACGAAGGCCCACTTCATAGCCTCCAGTGCCCGGCTGCACATCCACCTGGAGCGCATCGGAGCTTCCGTTGGGAGTGCTGGTTCCGGGGTTGAGCGCGAGGAGGTAGTTGCTGGCGCTGGGAGCCACACTGGCGTTTAGGAGAAAGGAAACGTAGATGCTCCCGCTATTCTGGTCGGTATAAGTATTGTAAACGGAGCCGGCACTGACGCCCCACGTGTCCAGTACTGAATTCCCGCCGAGGTCCTCCAGGCCTGAATAGGTCAAATTGCCGCTCGCGACGGTAATATGCGAGCTTCCACCGGCCCAGGCATTGCCGCTTAAACCGGCGGGACTGACATTGGCAGGCCCAAGACTTCCCGCGGTATAATTGAAACCATCTTCGAAAAGCAGGGTGGCATCGGCGCGCTGGAACGCCGCACAGGCGGCCGCCGCGACAAGCAGTTTGGTAAAAGCAGAATGGGTACGAATGGAGGATTTCATATAATCACGAGGCTGATTGCGTATTATGGGCCTTTGCTGAGTTAGTTTAATTTACCAGACCATTCAGTTAGTTTGTTGTGTTTTTCTGCAAAGGTGCTTGAAAATTGGGCACTTGCACTTCAGAGGATTGTCCATGCTTCATTGACCCACCTGGATGCGATAGAATTGCTGGCTGAAATTGTCCGCATTGGAATCGCTCCAGGTAAAGGGTGTTGGCGAAAAATTGGTATAAAGGTTGATCCAATCAACGAGGTTAGTGGATCCTTGGACGATAAAACTACTGCCCGACCCACCGCTGACCGTCAGGCTGAAAATCCCGTTGGCATATACCAGCCCTGATACCTGCGGTTGCGACGAGCCGCCGGAGATGGCCAGGGTGGCGTTAGTGCTGGTAACTGTGCCGGCGATGTTCGTGACCACGACGGTATAAACTCCCGCGCTGGCGCTTTGGACATTCGTCAGCGTGAGGATAGAACTATTCGCGTTCGGCACAGGGGTGTTGGTATTGAAGTACCATTGATAACCTAAATTTGCGGTGCCGCCGGCCAGGACGGTGAATGAGGCGCTCTGTCCGGCAGAGGCTGATACGTTTTGCGGTTGCGCAACGATGAATGGAGCCGTGGGCGCATAGGATGTCACCAGCCAGTTCGTTTTATCCCACGTCAGCACACCCGCGCCCGCGCCCGCCGTCGGGCTGGTCACGATGGCCGGCAATTGCACCGGATCATCCACGGTGTAGGTGTACGGCAATTGGTTGTTCGGCAAATTCCAGGAGAATGGGATAATGGGCGCCTGGAACGGCCCGAGTGGGTTGCCCGGGTCGGTGCTGTTGCCACGCACATCCGTGGTGGTGCCATCAGCATTGTCCATGTGATAGATGACATCCGAGCCGAGAATTTTGCCCGTATATTCAGGGTCTGACGGATCGGTTTGGTTATTGCGCAACGGATAGACGCAATCGGTATAAACCGATTTCTCCAGCAGCAAGGCGCCGCTCTCCGTGGAGATCGCGCCGTTAATCGGCGGGTTAAAATCGTACGTGTTGTTTAAGGTATTTTGGTCAGTGGTACTCATGGTCGCCGCAATTGAATCGCGCAAACGTTTGGCGGCCAGCACCAGGGTGTCGTTCACATACAGATTGTAATCATGCACATTGCCGGCGCGAAGACGCGGCACACAACGATCCCATACGTTGTTCAACCACAAGTGGTGGAAGGTCATAGAAATGGTGGCGTTGGCTGAATCGAGATCATTCTGTCCGGCCAAATGGGTTTTATCGTGGCCCTGCATGATGGTGACGATGTTGGTGGTGCTGAAACCGCGCGTGCGCAGGAAATTATACATGGGATGACTGGACGGGTTTTGTTCCAGGTAATTGATTTGCTGCCACACCCAGCTATTGGAGTTGGTAGCGCCGTCATCGCCCGTGTAATGGCACCACGAAATGGTGATGGCAGAGCAACCCGCCTTGGTGTCAATGATGCCGTCATACGATTTGGTAAACGTACAATGGTCCACCCAGATATTGCTTACTGCACCGCCATCGCCCAGCGTTATGAAATCCCAATCGTTCTCGTCGTACTGTCCTTTGGTGGCCTCGTCCCATTCCCAGAGTTGATCGAACTTGAGGTTGCGGATGATAATATTGCTGTCGTTTTTGACGTTCAGCTTGGCGTGCCGGATAGTGGAGCCATTGGCGGAGAAAATTGTCAGGCCGTTTTTCTTTTGGATATCGATGACGCTGACGCCGGTCTGCAACAGCACCGGGTGCAGCAATGGTGCGTTGGGGGAAGGACGAAACGGCTCGCTATTGGATTTGGCCGAAGCTTCGATTTCCGTGTACCCGAGATTCAGGTCGTTCATGATCTCAATGATCTTGACCGTCTTGCTATTGAGCGCGTTGGCCAAATCAGTGGCCGTAAAAACCTGGGCATAAGCAGGGTTGTTGGTGGGCAGCACACCGCCACCGGTGGTGCCCTGGGCAAAGCCGGTCAAATTATAGTCCGTATTGACCACGGGAATTGTGGGCGTCACGGTCAAAATAGCCGTGCTGCTGACCGCCCCGGCGCTGTTTGAAGCCGTAATCGTGTAACTTCCGGAATTGACCGTTTGCACGTTGGTAAGGGTAAGCGTTAATGACGTGGCGCCGGGGATGGGAACGTTGTTGTAGCTCCATTGATATCCGATGGGCTGTGTCCCAAGGACCGTTGCGCTAAAGCTGGCATTGTTCCCCTCCAAAACGACCAGCGACGCCGGGATGGAGACGAAACTCGGGGCCACGGGATTGGTGTTCACGGAAAGGACAGCGTAACTGCTATTGGTGGCAGACACAAAATTACTGACGACCACCGAATAAGCCCCCCCGGCGGCAACCTGGATATTCGTGAGTGCCAACGAGCTGCTGGTCGCGCCATTAATCGGGGTATTGGTATTATAGTACCATTGATAACTAAATGGCTGGCTGCCTCCGGCTACCACCGTAAACGTATAACTCTGCCCGGGAATCACCGTCTGGCTTTGGGGTTGAGTAACAATGACCGGCGCGGTCGGGGTGGTCACGGTCAATTCCGCATTATCACTGGTCACCGAACCGTAAGCGTTGGAAACAATCACCGAATAGCCACCCGTATCTGATAATTGTGCGTTGTTGATCGTCAACGTGGCATTCGTCTGGTTGGTCAGCACGGTGTCATTGTTGTAGAGCCACTGGTAGGTAAACGGCGGCGTGCCGTCCGGCACCACTGAGAACGTCGCGCTTTGGCCAACAAAAATGGATTGATCCTGCGGATTCGCGTTAATCGAAGGCGGCGTCGCGGCGGCCACATATCCCACCTGCACTTCGTTAAAAATAATGCCCGACGCCGTGCTGGCAGCCGTCAGCGGGCGCAAGCCCAGCCCGTCAAAATTAAAGTTAGTCGCGCTGGTATCCATCACTGCGGTTGAAAGGGTCGCGCCGGAAACATCATTCAGCCACGTGGCCGTCACCTGCATCGCGTTAACGTCAGTCCGTTGCACCGAAAGTTGCAACGTGTAAGGCACGTTATTGGTAAAACCCGGAAAATTGTTCGTGCTGCCCGGCCCGGCACCCAGAAGTTCCCAGTCATTGCCGGTACCCAGGAGCGATTTGTCCGGGATGTTCGTGCGCAGCATCAGGGACGTGGGTATCGTATTATTGAAATTAATGCCCATATTTTGGAATACCGCATAGCCCTCCACGTTAGTACCCTGGCCGCTGTTGCTGTTGTAGTCCGCATTGGCGCGGCTCGCGCCGAAATGACAGAGTGCCAGGCGAAATCCCTGCGACGTGTTGATCGCAGCGACACTGGTAAACGTATAGGTGATGTTGACGGAAAGCGTGTCGCCAACGTTCAGCGACACCGGATTATTGGCACTGGTCGTGAAATAAGTCGTTGCCAGGATCGCGCTGGAACCCATCTGCAAGGTCATCGCGCCGGGCGCGGCGGTCAACGACGAGCCGGACGAGCAATACCAGGCCGATTCCGTCGGCAGGTTTTGGATATTGCGTGTGCCATCGGCAAAGGTGTCATCCAGGATGGTAGCAGCGTTCGTTGAAATAACCGCGGCAGACAGAAACATGCCGACAAAAATAGATTGATAGCGACGGATCATGGGATGAGTTTTTACTGCGTAACTGGGCTTAAGTGCGTATAGGGTTCTGATGCTAATCTAGCGCAAAGTCCTGATTTGTCAGCCGTTAGGATTTGCAAATGAGTTTGAAATTTGGGAACAGCGGGAAGTTTCAATGCCTTTTCATCATCAGAAAGAAATCAACCACGAAAAACACGAAAGACACTAAAAATTATTGCGAGTGATTCGAGAAACCTAAAGAAAGGTTTTCGTGTGCTTAGTGTATTTCGTGGTTAAATTTTGCTTTTAAAAACATTTTTCAACGCCGGGCCAAGCTCCGGAAACTGAAATTGAAATCCCGCTTCGGTCAATCGTTTCGGAACCACACGGCAACTATCCAATGCCAGCGAAGGCTCCGTCTGCATCAATCGCGCGCCGAGTTTGATGGCCAGCGCCGGTGCGGGCGGGCTCCAGGGGCGATGCAAGGCGTGCCGCAATTCGCGCATGAATTCCGCGTTCTGAACCGGGTTCGGCGCCACGGCGTTGAACGTTCCCGACCAATCCCGCCGCGCGATGCTCTCCTCAAATATCCGCACCAAATCCTTTATCTGGATCCAGCTCATGAATTGTTTGCCGCTGCCGGCGCTGCCACCCAAAAACCATTTGGTCAATTTCGTCAAAATCGGCAGCGCGCCACCGTCATGGCCCAGGCCAATCCCGATTCGCAGCAACACCTTGCGTGTGGCAGGCGCGGGGACGTGATTGAAGGCATACTCCCATTGGCGGCAAATATCGGACAACGTGTCCGAACCGTTCGGAGAGCTTTCATCGCAAACGCGTTCGCCGGAATTGCCGTAATAACCAATCGCACTGGCCTGCACCCAAACCGGCGGCGGCACTTTCACATGTTCCAGGGCCTGGCCAATGGCGCAAACGGAATTCACACGCGATTCTGTAAATGCACGGATATTTTCCTCCGTGTGCCGGCACCTGATGCTTTTCCCGGCCAGGTTGATAACCGCATCGGCGCCGTCCAAATATTTTATCCATTCGCCGATATGTTCGCCGCTCCATTGCACTTCTTTGACGCCGTCATCGCGTTGGCGGGGCGCACGTGTGAGCACGACCACCTCGCCATATTTTGCCAGGCATTGGCGGGCCAGCGCCGAGCCAATGAACCCGCTTCCGCCTGCCAGCACGATACGCGCCCGGTTCATGACGAATAATCTGCCGAAAGCTCCAGCCTGGGCGGGTGTCCGGCGTTCAACGGATTGATTTCAAAATTTTTCCCTTCCAGTTCGCCCAGCCATTTTTCGATGAGCGCCAGGACCATTTTCATATCCAGCCCGTCGTGGTGCGCGGGATAATTCTCGAGATTCGTGCGGGCCAGTTTGAAGAGAGCAGCCGATGGGCGCAGGCGATTTTTCTGCAAATGCACAAAGGCGCCCGCCAGTTGGATCAAGCCCTTGTAAAACGCGCCGTTCGCGCCGTGTCTATCAGGGAGCCAGACGTGCTCCAGGACATCGTGCGCCTCGTAAAACTGCTGTCGGTTGAAACAATGAAAATAACCCGCGTAATGCGGGTCTATCTTTTGTCCGCGATGCGACTCCACCATCGCGGCCACGCGTGCGCTTTTGCGGCTCACAAGCTGAATCTACAAGAGAAAACGAAAAAACGAAGCAAAGTTTGGGCCGCCGCGTTTGTTTCACCGTTATTACTTGCACAAGCTGCTTGTACGGTTAGCTTTCTCCCATGAATCTTGAGGACCATTTGGGAGATATTATCGCCAAGGCGCGCGCGATGAGCGGTGCTTCCGCTGCCAGTGCCGCCAGCGCCGCGGGAATTTCGGAAAGCGAACTGTCAGCGCTCGAAGAAACCGGGAAAGTCGGGAGCCAAAAAATTAATTATGCCGCGCTGGGAAAAGCCATCGGGCTGGACCCGCAGAAATTCGAGGGGATTGCCCAAGGCTGGCTGCCGGGGAAAAAAGATCTCAACATTTGGCGCGAGCTGCGCGTCTTCACGACGGCAGGCGATGGCTTCACCGTGAATAATTACCTGGTCTGGGACGAGGTCACGCGCGACGCGGCAGTGTTCGATTCCGGCACGGATGCCCAACCGGTGCTGGATTGTATCGCCGAGAATCAGTTAACCCTGCGCCATATATTTATCACGCACTCGCACTGGGACCATATTGAGGCGCTGCCAAAAATCCGCGAGGCCTGGCCCAAAGCCAAGGTGCATTCCAGCTCGAAAAATGCGCCGGTGGACCAGCGCAACAAGCCGAACGAAATCATCCATCTCGGCGGGTTGCGCGTGACCTATCGCGAAACGCCGGGCCATGCGGACGACGGCGTGACCTATATCGTCGGCAACTGGCAGGAAGACGCCCCGCACGTCGCCATCGTGGGCGATACGATTTTCGCCGGCTCGATGGGGCGCGGAAATCCCAACTGGGACCTCGCCCGCCAAAAAATAAAAGAACAGATTTTGTCGTTGCCGCCGGAAACCCTGCTCTGTCCCGGTCACGGCCCGATGACGACGGTGGCTGAAGAGAAGAAAAATAATCCGTTTTTCTAATTTACACTCTGTTTGACATCTTTGAACTGGAGATTACACTTGGTGTATGACAATGCTCTTACAAACCAGGGTGAAGCCAAAGGTAGCGGCAAAATTTCAGAAGGCGGCGCGCCTGCGGGGCCTTTCGCCTTATGCCTTTCTGCAACAAATCGTTACAGATGCCGCGTCACTGGCCGATACTACCTCGTCTTCTGCCAGCCTTGATCTAAGCCGCAAAGGGTTTGTTCTGCCGGAGTTGCCAGGCAAAACCGAGCGTGAAAAAATTCGTGCCGCGATCGCCCTTCGTCATGTTTCTCGCTGACACCAGCTTTATCGTCAGTCCATTCGCTAAAACGCCAAAGCGCCGCATATGGGCGCAGAGTTTTTTCAAGCAGCACCACAATCGGTTATGGACCACTGCGGCTGCATTCACCGAAGCCAGCCATTTGATTGGAGACTTCGAAGTTGTCGCCAAAATCATTGGCGATTATCATTTCATACTGGATGTAGAGGAGGAAAAAATAGCACTGGCTGCGCTACTGGAAAAATATGCGCCGGAAATGGATTTTGCAGACGCAACTATCGTGCGCGCCAGCGAACTGTTCCCATCATTCAAAATCATCACCAACGATGGTCATTTTAACTGGTATCGCCGTTATCGTGATGAAAAATTACCGGTCATCCGAATTCCTGAATGATGAAATGACCGCTCATTAACGACGCATCAACCAAACCGGTGAACCAAACAACCGACTCATGGAAAATTTTTGCTGCCTGGCTGGCGTCATTATTTTTGACGGCGTTGGGCGCGCAACTGTGGATCTCCTGGCTTTACGGTTCGCCGCTCCCTATTTGGGACCAGTGGTACGAGGCTTCTTTTTTTAAATCCTGGGTGGCCGGCAATTTGAAATGGACCGATTTTTTTGCCGGCCACAACGAGCACCGGATGTTCGCCACGCGCCTGCTGGACGTGACGCTCATCTGGCTCAACGGGCGATGGGAGCCGCTCCTCCAAATGGCCGCTAATGCCTTTATCCATGCCGCTTTTGCCTGCGGCCTGGCGGTATGCCTGTGGCATTTCTTCGGGCGAAAAAACGGCTGGCTCGTTTGTTTTTTGCTGATGCCATTTTTTGCTTTCCCGTATTGGGGCGAAAACGCCATTTGGGGCATCAATTCACTCTATTGTTTCATGGATATATTTGCGGTGGCCACGCTGGCCGGCCTCGGATTTGGCAAGGCGGAAAGCTGGAGCTGGTGGGTAGGAGGCGCGGCCGCCATTTTGGGGCTGTTCACCGTGGCTTCCGGCATGCTCGCGCCCGCGGCGGTTTGTGGATTAATCATTTTGCGCGCCCTGAAAGACCGGCGGCTGGTAAAGGGAAATTTAATCACCCTGGCGTTGTGCATCGCCGTTTTCGTCCTGGGCGCGATGTTAAATGTCACTATCGACCAGGACCATTCTTTCCAGGCGCATTCATTCCTGGAATTTACCGCAGCACTGACCCGCAACCTAAGCTGGCCGCTCTATCATCTGCCCATCGCCCCATGCCTGATCATCCTGCCGCTGGCGTTGTTGCTGGCGTTTTATTTGCGGCCGAATTTTCCGCAGCCGCGCACAGCCGAATTTCTCCTGCTCCTCGCCTTGTGGAGCGCGATGCAATCCGTGGCCATCGCCTATGGCCGGGCCAATTACGGCGGTGACATTCCGTCCAGCCGTTACACCGACATATTTAATATTCTGGTCATCGCGAGTGTGTTCGCAGCGGTTCTTTTGGCCCAACTATGGGACCGTAACCGGCTGCGTAACGGCTTCCTGGCGGCCGTTTATGTGGGCATCATTTTTTGCAGCCTTGGCAACTTTTCACAAATCGTGGTGAGCCATCTTTTGGCCCCAACCCGCATGTGGAACCTGGTGGCCGAGGAACGGGTGGAACGTTTCCTGGCCAATGGCAATGAAACCGATTTCCTTGAACGCCCCACGGTGCGCCCGGATCCGCAACTGGCATTGACCGTTCTGCGCGACCCGCAATTACAAACCATTTTGCCGGTCTCATGCCTTGCGCCATCCCCTGCCCCCAAAACCGGGCGGTTAATGGGATTCACCGAATGGCTGCTGACCCATTCTATCGCGATATTATCTGCCGGTTTGATTTTGTTTATTGGCCTCTGCGCGTACGGACTTGTGCGTGGCGGGGCTTTGGGTGTTCCTGCATTGGGCATTCCCATCATGAGCCTCCCCGGCATTTTTGCGTTGTCCGCAGGTCTCTTTGCACTGGTCATAGTCTGGTCAAAGCATTCCGTCACCCGCGAATCGGTCGAATATGATTTGCAGCGGGAAATCGCCGCCAATTTCAAAACTGCCGGGAACCTCAAGCGCGCTGAGATTCACGAGCAAAAAGCAGAGCAGCTAAAACCATAATCCTGTTAATTGCCTTTGGGTGGGGCAACGGTGACGCCTGCGACAAGAGCCTGGCAGATCTCTTTTTTCGTTGCCTGCGAATCGATGACAAAAATGGCATTGTCATTCCTTTTTTTCGGTTCTCCCCAATACATAATGATTTCATCATGCCAGGCATTCCCAAAATAGCCTATGCCCTCCACCGCATCCTGCCCGTGAAACTTGATAATGGAGTCGCTGATGTTTGTCCGCTGAGGCCCTTGAGCGGCACAAGCGTCAATGAGTTGTTTTAGCTCGCTGATGGTGGTAACCCGATTGGTAAAGGTGGATGGATGCGGCACCATCCAAAGCGCCGTGGTTCCCATGAAAGATACCTGGCCGGGGCCGTTTGTAGGATCATCGATGGTATAGGTTACGCTTGTCATGGGGAGTTCCGGATAAGGGTCTTCATGATGGGACATGGAAAAGGGAGGGCTAAAAGTGACTTTCCCATCAGGCTCGACCGTAATCGTGTCCCCTCTCGTGGGCTGCATGGCGCCGGACCCGGCAACCAGTGCGATCAAGATAAAACTTTTGGCAGTTTTCACCATTAGATTAATGTCGGCTTCCCGATGCCTTTTTTTAAATTTTTTTAAGCTGCATTCATTCGTAACCACACCTTTAAAACCGGATCATTTGAAAATTGACCGCACGGGGTGGCATTGTTAGCCTTCAGGTTCGTCTTTAAACGATTTTATGCGACATACCATTTCAGTGCTGGTGCAGAACAAATTCGGCGTGCTCACGCGCGTGGCCGGTCTCTTCAGCGGCCGCGGCTATAATATTGACACCCTCAACGTCGGCCCCACGCACGACCCCAAGCTCTCGCGCATGACCATCGTCACGCACGGCGACGAATCGACGCTCGAGCAAATCGTCAAGCAGCTCAACAAACTGCCGGACGCCATCAAGGTGCAGGATTTCCGCGACAACGAATATGTGGACCGCGAACTCGTCCTCGTCAAAGTGACGGTGGATTCCAAGTCCCGTGCTGAAGTGATGCAAATCACTGACATCTTCCGCGCCAAAATCGTGGACGTGCAGCCCAAGTCCCTGACCATCGAAGTGACCGGCACTGAAACCAAAGTGGAAAAATTTCTGGAATTGATGGAATCCTTCGGCATCACGGAATTAACCCGTACCGGCAAGGCGGCATTGCCGAGGAAGTGAATTTAAATTTAGGCGGCAGCTTGAAACTATTTCGTAGTTGGTTCCAGTGATGTATTAGGCCACATGGCTGGGTTTTAGTTTCCAAAAAAATACTGGCTCTAAATTTCCTCCGCAAACGCATTTAGGTTGTCTATATCCTTTATAGGCGAAAAATGGAATGCGAGCAAGCGTCCGTGGTTCCCCGCATGCCCGGCAAATCACTCCTTTGGTGAATATAAATGGTCCGGTTATCAATTGGATAATGAGCATCACAACTGACAAAATGACCGTTAGCACAACCATTGCATCGACGGCGTTTATATGTCGGTGAGCGCTATGCGAGCCAGAAACAAAACGCAGAAACAGCAATGCTGCAATAATGGATCCAACGGCCGCAGAAGTGAACGCATAATATGCGCCTATGCCAATCCAATTCTTACGGACATATAAATCCCTTTTCATAGCCGAATGCGACCTAACGACCTGAAGCTGAGCTACCAGTGCCAAAAAATCAATCTGACAATTCCAATCTACTAACTTTTGCAGGCAGGGCGGCGTGGCCGAGGAAGTAATTTCTTTCCGTTTTAAGGCAACCACTCCCCGCGATAAAACCGCTGGGAATTCGTTGCGTTATTATCTGTCCAAATCGCAGGGCTGTTGCCCATGGTAAACGTGGTCAGTGTCTGCCAGTTGGGCGGACTTAGTGTAGTGGAATATTGAATGCCGTATAACAGCCCCTGCACTCCCGAGATTTTTATTTGCGGAGGAAATCCTGAGTTTACCCCAAGCCCAACCAACGGGTCTGAAATATAAGCCGCCGGATAGATCACATTCCAGACTGGAAGAGTTGGCTGATATCCCACCACGACAAACCTGCCATTGGCAAAAACAAGAGCCGCCAGTAGTGCATTGGTTGGCCCAGGTAGATTTCGTTGAACCCAATTCGTTCCGTTGGTTGAAGTAAAAATAGCGGTACTCGTTGACTGCAGGATTGAATTCGATAATGCGAGATAAAGTCCGTTGGTATAAACGACGCGTCCAAAAATAGCTGATGTGTTGTTTGTCCGCACCGACCAGGTCGTGCCGTCAGTTGACATCAGGTTTGTACCCGGGCCGGACGGGGCAATGAAAAGTCCGTTGCAGTAGCTGACATTGCCCGCCAGCGGATAACTTGATGCGTTTCTTACCCAGGAAGTGCCGCCAGTCGAAGTATGAAAATACCCGCCGCCGACAGCTACAAATATACCCGCACCGTAAGCAATATCCGTTAATCTATCGGCAGTGCCTGTCGGCGTCCCGGCCACACGCGCCGTCCAGGTAATGCCATTGGGGGACGTGTAAATATTCTTGTTAGTTGGTCCGCCACTCCAAAGGGAAATGCCATCCCCGACCGCCACAAATAAGCCGCCGCCATAAGTCACACGATAAAGATTCGCGATCGTGGTGGTATGCGGGGTCCAATTACTGCCATCAGTTGAGCTGTAAAGGTTGTTGCCTCCGTAGTAATCCCAGCCCGATGCGACAAACGTTCCATTCGCAAACGTGACATCATAAAGATCCAAAACCGAGCCATCATACCGGGTGCTGACGGCCCAATTAGTCCCGTCGCTGGAGGTTTCAGCGAAGCCATAGTCGTCCTCAACATATTGCCCTACGCCAACATATTTACTGTTCCCATAGGCGACGCCCATCATCTGCATACCCGCATAACCAAAAGGGTTCGTGCTCACAATACCAGGCGTCCAGTTATTCAGAGCATCGGCCCGGACGAAAAGGGTAAAAGCATTCAGAAATAGGGCCGCGACCAGGAATTGGCAGACAAATCGTTTCATGGGATGGATTGATTATTCGGCCTGCTTCAGCATGAGTTTAAAATTTATAATTATCATTGTCAAGAACCAAAGCTCCTAAAATTTGCAATTTGACCCCCTTCCCCGCCGTTGTTAGCCTGTTAATTCGATTTTATGTCAAAAGTCTATACCGACAAGGACGCCGATTTAGGCGTGTTACAAAATAAAACTCTCGCCGTGCTCGGCTTTGGCTCGCAAGGCCACGCGCACGCGCTCAACCTCAAGGACAGCGGCCTGTACGTCATCATCGGCCTGTACGAAGGCAGCAAGTCCATTCCGGTCGCCAAGGAAAAAGGCTTCGAAGTCGTCAGCACCGCCGAAGCCGTCCGCCGCGCCGACGTTATTTTCGTCTCGCTGCCGGACACGAAACAGCCCGCCGCTTATATCAAGGACATCGCGCCGAACCTGGCGCCCGGCAAGACCTTGCTCTTCGCGCATGGTTTCTCGATCCATTTCAAGACCATTGTGCCGCCGAAAAATGTGAATGTCATCATGGTGGCGCCCAAGGGCCCCGGCCACACCGTCCGTCGCCAGTATGTCGAAGGCAAAGGCGTGCCGAGCCTCATCGCTGTTTATCAGGGCGGCAAAACGGCTAAAAATATCGCCCTCGCCTGGGCGAAAGGCATCGGCGGCACACGCGCCGGCGTCCTCGAAACCAATTTCAAGGAAGAGACCGAGACCGATTTGTTCGGCGAACAAACCGTCCTTTGCGGCGGCGCGAGTGCGCTGGTGCAGGCCGGATACGAAACGCTTGTCGAGGCCGGTTACTCACCCGAGATGGCCTACTTCGAATGCCTGCATGAGCTGAAGCTCATCGCTGATTTGATGAACGAAGCCGGCATCAGCGGCATGCGCTTCTCCATTTCTGAAACCGCCAAGTGGGGCGACGTTTCCGTGGGCCCTAAGATCATCGATGCCAGCGTGAAGAAACGCATGAAAGCCGCGCTCAAAGACATCCAGTCCGGCAAATTCGCCAAAGGCTGGGTCAAGGAATACCAGACCGGCTACAAGAAATACAATGCGCTGCTCAAGAAGGGCGAAAATCATCCCATCGAAAAGGTCGGCAAGAAATTGCGCGGAATGATGCCGTGGATGGGCAAGAAAAACATCAAAGGCGCGCAAGCCGCTTACTAATCTGGAAAATTCTAAAAAAGCAAAGCCGCCAGGTCTTCCTGGCGGCTTTTTTATTGTTTTTTGTATATTTTATTGTATCTTAGGGTGTTCCGCCTAAAAAATGACCCGATCCCGCCTGCCTATAATTGTTGTTCCTTAATCAGAAAGCATTCCTTATCCGTAACTTTGCATGAAATACCGTAAAAGCGCCGCGTCGCTATTGGCTGTTTTTTTTATGGTCGTGGCCGGGATGTCATTGACTTTTAAATCATCGGCGCAGAGTTATATCACGAACGTCATTAGCACCTTTCCCTCCGGGTTCGGGTTAAGTGGCTATTATGCCAGTTGGACCACGGCAACAAAATCCGATACCGGCCAGGGATTTCAGGTGGTTTCCTCCACCTACGGCAGCGGCTATTACGGCCTGTCCACCCCCTTTCGTGCGCCCGGGGCCACACTGGCGCAATTGACCTTTACGCTTGTTAGTCCCTCGGGATATTTCGGTGTTCCCTTCACCATGACCGACGGCAGTGGCAACCAGGTGACCATGGCAGGCGGACCCAATGGCAACGCTTATGCCAGCATTTCTCCAGGCACCTATACCTGGACCGTTCCGGTGGGTTCGTTAAACGTTTCCAATGTCACCGCTTTCAACCTCGAATTTGATCCCGTCTCATACTCCGGTTCTTACACCATCATCTATAATAAAATCGCCCTGCTCACACCGCTGTCACAAGTCGCCTGGAACGCTCCCTCGTCCATCGTTTATGGAGCGCCGCTCGACACCAATCAATTGAACGCCACAGCAAA
>Ga0335083_10005580_pt1 | contig 15830 bp, 17 predicted proteins | sample Lox_Sample_42_FD_206716 | JGI IMG/M metagenome (GOLD analysis project Ga0335083, IMG submission 206716) | Soil microbial communities from Loxahatchee National Wildlife Refuge, Florida, United States - Lox_Sample_4.2 | ecosystem: Environmental > Terrestrial > Soil > Wetlands | place: USA... | reverse complement strand
CATCCGCGAGGAGTAACAAACCCGCAGACTCGTTTCACTAGTCTCGCATGGGCGCGCTCCCCAGCCTGATCACCGTGGCGCAGTTCCGCGAGTTGCCGGAAGGTGGGGAAGTTGCGTACGAACTTCACGCCGGCGAGGTGGTTGCAGTGGTTCGGCATCCGGTCATTTGGAACTGCAGCATCGGCTTCTGAAGCTCTTAGAGAGGTCGATTCCGGATTTCGGCGCGCTGCGAATGGAGTATCCGTACCGCCCGGTTGCCGAGTTCGACCTGCGGGTTGCGGACGTGGCCGCCATTTCCCGCGACCGGTGGATCAGCGTTAATCCCGATGACAATCTCGGCGGCGCTCCCGAGTTGGTCGTCGAGGCGCGACCGCCTTCTAACACAGCCAGGCAATTGCGAGAACAGGCGGCCCTATGCCTTGCCAATGGCTGCATCGAGTTCTGGATTGTGGACTCAGGGCAGCCGTCTGTAACCGTGGTTCGTCGCGCGGGAGATCCGATCGCCTTCAGATCCGGTGAACAGATTCCGTTGGATGCATTCGGCGGGGCCGCGCTGGCGGTCGGCGAGATCTTCGCCTAATACTCCAACAGCCGTTCCATCTCCGCCGCGAGCGTCTCCGTCTGCGGCAAAATCGCGGCTTCGAGCTGCGGATGATAGCCGACCCAGGTATCGAGCGCGCCCACGCGGCCGACGGGCGCGTCCAGGCTGGTGAATAATTCGCTGCCGATGCGGGCCGCGATCTCCGCGCCGAATCCCCACGACAGACAGTCTTCGTGGGCGATGATCACGCGGCTGGTCTTCTCCACCGACGCGCGAATCGCCTCCCAGTCGTAGGGGGCGAGCGAGCGCAGATCCACCACTTCGATGCTGACCTGCGGACGCCGCTTCTCCACGGCTGTCGCCGCCAGCAGGGATTTCTGCACCAGCGCGCCGTAGGTGATCACCGTCAGGTCGTGGCCCGGCTTCACCAGCCGCGCGCGGCCGAAGGGTATGGTGAAATCAACGCCCGGATGAGGCGACCGGTTATAGGGCTCGCGATATAGTTTCTTGTGCTCCAGAAACAGCACCGGATCGTCGCAGCGCAACGCCGTGCGCAGCAGCCCGCAGGCGTCGATCGCCGTTGAAGGCATCACCACGCGCAGTCCGGGAATGTGCGTAAATATCGATTCGCCGCACTGGCTGTGGTAAATGGCGCCGCCGTTGAGATAGCCGCCGATCGGCACGCGAAGCACCGCCGGACACGAGAACGCCCCATTCGACCGCCAGCGCAGCGTGGCCAGTTCATCGCGGATCTGCATCATCGCCGGCCAGATGTAGTCGAAGAACTGAATCTCCGCCACCGGCTTCAGACCGCGCGCCGCCATGCCGATGGCGCGGCCCACGATAGACGCTTCCGCGATCGGCGTGTTGAAGCTGCGGCGCGATCCGAATTCCCGTTGCAGGCCGGCGGTCACCTTGAACACACCGCCTTTGCCCTTTACCAGTCCGAGATTCTGCTCGCGGCTGGCATCGGCCACGTCTTCGCCGAAAACCAGGATGTTGGAATTGCGACGCATCTCTTCTTTCAGAGTGGTGTTGAGCAGATCCACCATGGTCTTCGGTTCGCCCTGAAAATCGGGCTGCGCCGAGAACTCCTCCGACGTCGGGTCGATCTTGTCCGAATAGAGATGCTGCAGCGCGGTTTCCGGCGCGGGCGGTTCGTCGCGCAACGCCTGGTGCGTGGCATCATGGATTTCGACGTCGATCTCGTGTGTGATGTTCTGCAGCATGTGCCGGTCGATCACGCCCTCATCGATGAGAAATTTCGGGAACGTCAGGACCGGATCGCGCTCCGCCTCCGCCGCCCGCTCCGCCGGAGGCTTGTAGAGCCGCTCGTCGTCGGAAAGCGAGTGCGAGTAGGGCCGGATGACGTGCGCATGCACCAGCGCCGGGCCCGACCGCGCGCGGCAATATTCCACCGCCCGTTTCAGCGTGCGGTAGGACGCCAGAAAATCCGTGCCGTCGCACTCGTCGATGTGCAGACCGGGGAAACCGGACACGAGCTTCGACACGCTGCCGCCCGCGGTCTGGCACTCCACCGGCACCGAAATGGCGTAGCCGTTGTCTTCCACCAGAAAGAGCAGCGGCAGCCGCTTCATGCAGGCCGCATTCAGCGCTTCCCAGAATTCGCCTTCGCTGGTGGCGCCGTCTCCCGAGGAGACCAGCGTGATGTTGTCCGATTGCTCGTCCTCATACAGGCCCGCTTCGGCGCAGCCCACCGCCTGCACGAATTGCGTCCCGGTAGGCGAAGAGCGCGTCACGATATTCAGTTTGGGCTGGCCCCAGTGCGACGGCATCTGCCGTCCGCCGGATGCCGGATCGGCGGCCGCGCCCACTGCCTGCTGCAGCATCTCGTACGGCGTCACGCCCAGGGAGAGGCACAGGGCGCGATCGCGATAGTAGGGATAGAGCCAGTCCTGGCCCGGCCGCAGCAGCAGTCCGAGGGCGGCCTGCACGGCTTCATGACCCGCTCCGCTGATCTGGAAGAAGATACGGTTCTGCCGTTTCAGGGCCACCTCGCGATCGTCCAGGCGCCGGGCCGTGTGCATGATGCGGAAGGCGCGGATCAATTCGTCGGGCTGCAAGCCGTCGAACCGTTCCGCCGCGGAGGCAGTTTGCCTGGTAACTGGCGATGTCAGATCGGGAATCCCCCTCCACCAGTGTAATGGAATCTGGGCTGATTTCACCGCCCCAGCGCGGTTTTCGCCGGGAACGACTCCGTACAATGGATCTATGTCGAAACCAGCGGTTCTATTGGTACTTTTCACTGCCTGGCTGGGCGCCGAAACCCACCCCATGACGCTTCGCCAGGCTGTGGAAGCGGCCCTCAGGCAGAATCCCGATGTCTTCCTGGCGCACATGGAAGAAGACCGCGCCCGCGCCGGCATCCGCATCGCCCGCGAGCACTTCATTCCGCAGGTGATCATCGGCAGCGGCCTGGCGTATAGCGACGGATTTCCCATGAGCGTGGCCGGCTCCGCTCCCACCGTGGTGCAGGCCAATGCCATCGGAACCATCTACAACCGATCGCAACAACTTCAAGTCGCCATGGCGCGGGAAGACGCCCGCGGGGCCGGCATCGCCGTGAACGCCAGGCGCGACGACGTGGCCTACCGCACCACGGTTCTGTACCTCGACGCGGAACGCGCCTCGCGCCTGCTGGCGATGGCTCTCAAAGCGGTCGAAAGCCGGCAGAGTGTGCTCGAAACCGTGCACGCTCAGGTGGCCGAAGGTCGCGCCCTGCCGCTGGCCGAAAAACAAGCCGCGCTGGAGGTGGCACGCGCGCAACAACTGGTGGAGAATTTGGAGGACGATGAAGGCGCGGCCGAAGGTTCGCTCGCCGTGGCGCTCGGCCTTCCCGCCGAGGATCGCGTTCATCCAGTCGGGCAGGAGCGGCCCGCGCTGGCGCTGCCGCCGTCCGAAGAACAAGCCATCCAGGAAGCCATGGATTCCCGTCCCGAACTGCGCCAACTGCAATCGCAGTTAGTCTCCAAGGAGATTGAGCGGCGCAGCCAGAAGGCCGCCCGCCTGCCGCACGCCGATCTGGTGGCGCAATACGGAATGCTGGCCCGCTTCAACAACTACGCGCAGTTCTTCCAGAAATTTCAGCGCAATAACGGACAGATCGGGGTTTCGTTTCAGTTTCCGATCCTCAACCCGGCGGTGAGCGCCGAGGTTTCGCAAATCGATGCCGACCTGAACCATCTTCGCGTGCAGCTCTCCAGCACGCGCAGCCGTATTTCGTCCGATGTCCAGCAGGCCTTCCGCGATGTGCGCAAGTCGGAGAGCGCGGCTAACGTCGCCAGGCTCGATCTGGAGGTGGCCCGCGCGCAACTGGATGTCGATCTCGCGCAGCAGCAGGAAGGCCGCCTGCCTTTGAGCCGCGTGGAGGAAACCAGGCTCCTTGAAGACCAGAAGTGGATCACTTTCTATGATGCGCAGTTCGCGGTGGAGAGGGCCCGCTGGTCGGTGCTCAAGGTTACCGGGTCGCTGCTGACGGCGGTGGCGTCGTTGCCCGAAAAGTAAGTCGATCCTGGGGCAGACGACCAAAACGATCGTCTGCCCCACTGACTCCCGCTTACAAGAGACGGAAGCTGACGGATATGTTGATCAACACCGGGACTGGCTTGCCATCTTTCAGGCCTGGCTTGAATCGCCAGGTCGATACCGCCTGGATGGCTTGCTGGTCCAGACCGAGCCCGAGGGATTGAAGTACCTTGCGGATTTGTGTCCGGCCATCGGCGCCGACCACGGCCTCCAGCAGTACCGTCCCTTGCAGTTTGGCTTTGCGCGCGTCCTCCGAATAATCAGGCTCCGGTTTGAAGAGCACAACCGGATTGACCAGACCGCTGTGGCCGGCGACGTAGATCGGATTGTTGAAGCCTCCGTCGCCGTCGCCGGGACCCGAGCCCTGGCCATCGCCCGGCCCCTGGCCGCCGCAACAGCCACTGCCCCTGCCGCCTCCATGACCCGGCCCGCCAGATGGAGGGCCGATGGCGCCAAACGGATCGCCAATCTCCTCCGGCCTGGCATTGGTGAGCCACAGCGGGCCCGTGATATTGCCGTCCATCGTAATCACGGGATTCGGGTTGCTCGGGCGATTCGGTGGCACAAACTTCCGAGGTTTCATGCTGGCAAGTTGGCCGCGGTTGGCGGGTAGCACCGACCCGTCACCGCCGCCCCCGCCCGCGTGGTGGGTCTGCGGCACGCTCCTGGGAACCTCCGCCGCCGTGTCAAAGAAAAGCTTGATCCCGGGGATAACTTGTATCGGGATCCTCGGCTTGGTAAGTCCCACTAACACCACCACGCCTACCAGCGCTATCTGAAATCCGGTCGATAGGAAGAACGACTTCGTCTGGCGTCCGTACAGGCCCCAGATATCCTTGACGACCACCGGCCGTGAGGTAATTTCCAGCGGGGGTAAGCGCGGGGCATGCACCAGGTCTTTGAGGTTATGGTATAGCGACCGGTACCATGGCAGATCGAGGTTCTGCCGCGGCAGCAGGCGCTGCAAATGCGCATCTGGATCGGACGGAGGGACAGCTCCGCCAATCGGGTTCTCTGAATTTTGCACGTTGCAACTCCTTGGGTCGATACGTGCCAGAAATGCAGCACGTATCGGCTGTATTTCCAGCATTGCCGCGGCAAGCCGGCACTTACTCTGCAACTGCCCATCCAAAATCAAAAAACGCGGCCGATGTTGGTTCCACTTACTAAAGGGATGTGGCTCTGCGAGCAACACTGTGCGGGCTCTCCAAATTATTTTCGACACAGTGTTACCTGGCGGATCACATCGCCGCCTTATCGGTCGGCAATCGTGGCGCGAGCACTCGTGGCTGCAACGCCGGCACTCACGCCGACGCCTCTTCTGTGCTGGTGAGCTTGCGCCACGGCGACTGTTGAGTTACAAGTAAGCGAGCTCACCTGTATGACGAAGCCATGGATTGCCGCAACCCTTGGATTAACCGCCCTGCTTGCGCACACAGCATCCGCCCAGACGCATCCCGATCTGCGGCAGATTCTGCAAAGGGTGTCGGACACCTACCGGGCGGCTTCTCAGTACGAGCTTTTTGCCGCCGCCACCACCCACGACGACGACACCAACGATACTGCCCGCATGCACTTCGCCTTCAAAGGTCCCAATCGCTATCGCATGGAGGGCGCCTTGCCCGGCGGCATGGCGCTCGACGCCGCGGAGTTCAGCCAGGCGGTGTTGGTGCACGACGGATCGAATCTCTGGTTCTATCTGCCGAAGACCAATCAATATGGATCGTTCTCCGCCAGTCAACTTACTCCGGATGCCGGCGGCGATCTCGGCGACCTGGCCCCCGGCTTTCTGGACCAGATGATGCTCGGCCGGTATCGCGATGCCGCGGCCTTTCCGGTTACCAGCTTCCTTCGGGAAGAAGCGGTCGAATTCGGCGGTTCTAAGGTTGCGTGCTACGTGGTGACGGTCTCGCGCAGCAGGAATTCGACCGTCTACACGTGGTGGATCGATAAACAGACGAACTATATCCTGCGCGAGGACAATCCCGGCTCCAGCACGGTCTTCACTGCCATCAAAATCAACGAGCCTTTGGCCGATACGCTCTTTCGTTTCGACCCGCCGGCCGGCGCCAGGAAAGTCGATATCGGCAAGTAGCGGGACGTTATACTCGAAACCGGAGACGAACTTGCCGGGACCCATCGGATGGGCAGCCATAGCCGCAGTGGTGACGCTGGCCCTGCTCCTGACTTATGCCGTACGAGGCCGGTCCGCGACGCTGCTGGCTTCTTCAATCTGGAAGGGCCCGCGCGATCGCGCCGTCGTGGCCTTAACTTTCGACGATGGCCCCAGCGAGTCCACACCGCTGCTGCTGGAGATTCTCGCGCGGTTCGGTGTGCGGGCCACGTTCTTCGTCAACGGCGCTAATGTGAGCCGCCTGCCGGAGATCGCACGCCAGATCCAGCGCGCCGGCCACGAGATCGGCAACCACGGCCAGAGCCACCCCTATTACTACTTCCGTTCCGCCGCATTTATTCGCGATGATCTGTCGGCGGCGCAAAGGACCATCGCGGAAGTTACCGGCGTCGAGCCCAGGTTCTTTCGCGCGCCTTACGGCGTCCGCTGGTTCGGGTTAGGGGCCGCGCAGGCCAGCCTGGGTCTCATGGGCGTGATGTGGACTATCATCGGTCAGGACTGGAAAAGGCCGGCGGGCGCGGTGGTCGAGCGCGTCATGAAGAACATCCGCAACGGCGCCATCATTTGCCTGCACGACGGCCGCACCACCACCGCCAATCCCGATATCCGGGCGACGCTGGATGCCGTATCCAGCCTGGTCCCGCAGTTGCAATCGCGGGGCTACAACTTTGTGACCGTCAGCGAACTGACGCGATAACTCACGCCACCGCCCCCGCCGGCTTTTCCCCGCCTCTCCTCTCGATCACCGCCGACCGCAGCATCATCGACGCGGTGTAAATCACCACTGCTACGACCAGCCAGCGCACCGCCGTCAGGGGCAGCGATTTCACCACGAACGCCGCCAGCAGGACTCCCGGAATGCCGCCGGCCGTCAGCCCCAACGCCGCCTTCCGGCTATACCGTTCCGCGCGGATGAAGGGCAGGCTTCCCACCGACATCAACACCGCGCACGACCCCATCATGATCGGAAACGCCGCGCGCGGATTCATTCCGAGCAGCGATACCGTTATCATGCACGGCGCATACAGGCCGATTCCCAGCGTCATCAGCGCGCCGAAGATGAAATTCCCCGCCGCCGCCAGGATCAGCGCGGCGCCCGTCAGTTCCAGGCTTTCGCCGCCGCCGGGAAGCCAACGCAACTGCGTCACCGTCATCAGGGCCGCGGCCGCCAGCAGGGCCGTCCCCATGCCGACGCGAATCTTCAGGCGGGGCAGCCGGCTGACGATGCCCGCGCCCAGCCATGCCCCGGCGGCGGACGACGCGATCATCAGCACCAGCGTTGTGAGATCCACCTGCACCACGGCGATGAAGATAAAAGCCTGCAACAGGGACGGCGGCGTATGTCCCACCATCAGCGTGCCTGGAATCTCTTCATCCGGCACCATGCGCCACAACTTGAAGAACGTCGTAGTCGTGGCGAACGACCCGATGCCCAGCGTGTCGAATACGTTGGTGATGAAGCCGACGCCGGTATCGCGCCAGTCCGGGCCACGCCGCGGCTGGCGCGGACGCAACAACGCAGCCAGCCAGGCCGCTACGAATCCGAGTGCCACAACCGCCAGGGCGATGAACAGAATTGTCTTCATCCGTTCTGGGAATGATACAGGATTCGGGCCTCCACCTGCGAACCGCTACACTGGTACAGATGCCGTTTCACAAAGTGGCAAGGTTCGAGGAATTGCCGCGCGACTCCGTTATCGAAGTGATGATCGGCGGGCAGCCGGTGGCTCTTTGCCGCACGCGCGATTCGGTCTATGCGATCGATGGCGTTTGTCCGCATCGCGGCGGACCGCTGGGGCAGGGCCAGATCCATGACGGTCATGTCGTGTGTCCGTATCATCTTTGGGAATTCGATTGCCGCACCGGCGCCTATGACCTCGAGCCCGAGCGCCGCCTGGCCACCTATGAAGTAAAGATTGAAGACGGCGTTATCTTTCTGCAGGTGCCCTAAGTGCCCGAACTTCCGGAAGTCGAAACTGTAACGCGCTCGATTGCGCCCTTGGTCGGCCGCAAGATTGTATCCGCGGAATTTCGGAATTTACGAATCTTACGCGGCGGCGATCCCGACCGCATGGCCGCTCAACTTGCCGGACGCCGCATCGCCGCCGTGAAACGGTACGGTAAGTTCATCGTGGTGAGTTTGAAGGGCGGCGGATTCCTGCTGATCCACCTGGGTATGACCGGCCGGCTGTTATTAGGCGGCGAGCGCGGCAAACATACTCATGCCATTTTTACCCTCGACCGCGGAATTCTGCTGTTCGACGACAGCCGCCAGTTTGGGTCGCTTCAGGTTTCCGAGGAGTTTCCGGCTCGAGTGGCGAGGCTCGGTCCGGAACCGCTCGAGGTGAGCTTCGAGGACTTCGCGGCCGGCCTCGGGCGCCGCAAGACGCGCATCAAGGCACTGCTGTTGAACCAGACGTTTCTGCGCGGTATCGGCAATATTTATGCCGACGAGGCTCTGTTCGGCGCGGGAATCCATCCCCTGGCGCTGGCCGCCCGCCTGCGCGGCGACCGCGCGCGCAAGCTTTATGACGCGATCGTGCGAATCCTGACCGACGCGATTGCGGCCGGCGGGTCGTCTATCTCAGACTATGTCGACGCGGAGGGCCGTAAGGGGTTCTTTCAGTTCCAGCATATGGTTTATCAACGGACTGGCGAACCTTGCAACACCTGCGGAACGCCGATACGGCGGATATTGGTCGCCCAGCGATCGTCGCATTACTGCCCGAAATGTCAAAAGCGCTAGCACAATGGGGCTATTTGCCCCGTTGGAGTGTCTGGTAGCGTACTACGTTGAAACCGTGGCGCAACGGAAAGCGTCGGATGCTGTGACAGACAACTCCGGGGGCTACACAATCCGGAATATAATGAGTCTCGTGGTGATTCTGCGAGATATGAGGAGACTTCCGACTGTGACACGCATTTTCCGCTTCCTTCCCCTGCTGGTCCTGACCCTGTTCTGCGTTCAATTCGCGAGCGCGCAGAGCACCTTCGACGTGAATGTTGGATTCGGCGCGGCTCAGGATTCCAATTCGAAAGCCGGCATCGATGTCGGCAGTGCGAACTTAGGCCCCTGCTCGAGCGCGACCGTTTCCGGCAACTGCGTTCAGACCGGCAACCTAAGCGGCTTTATGCTGGGGTTCGGCGCCAATTTGATGCTCTGGAAACATTTCGGCCTGGGTTTCGGTGCTACTGTCCAACCGGCCCAAGCTAACTATGCGACTCTGCAAACCGTAGCGCAGGGCGGCGGCGTCGGCACCGCCTTGAAGGACCGGGTTACGTTCTACAATGTTGACGGCATCTTTCAGCCGTACTCCAGCAAGAAAGTCAACTTTCAACTAATGGGCGGAATCGGCGCCGCCAACGTTAAGTTCTACGAGGCATTTTCCAGCCAGGGCTCGGTGCTCGGCAACACCAACCAAAGCCAGTACGCGCAGAGCGCCAACCATTTCAATGTTCATGCCGGAGTCGGCGTGCAGTTGTATGTCAGCGGGAACATCTTCATTCGTCCGGAATTCGACATTCACTATGTTCCGAACTTCGTTCAGTTCGGACGCAACATTGTGACTCAGGAAATGGTCTGGGTGGGATACAGCTTCGGCAACCGGTAAATCAGACAGCCCGCGTTATTTCGATGGCGCCGCGGAAGCGGCGCCATCGGCAAGATCCTCGACTTTCACCGGCGGATTGTAGAACAGGATCCGCTGGCAGCTCTCGCACGACAGAATCTGGTCGCCTTTTTTCAATTCCTGTAAGTACTGCAGCCGCAGCGCCATGTTGCACTGCATGCAGCGCCCGTCGACCACTTCCGCCACGCCGATTCCGCGCCGCGCCTTCCGCGCCCGCTCATACCGCTGCAAGGTCGACGAGGTCACCTGAGCGACGATCGTAGCGCGCTCCGCGTTCAATTCGGCGGCGCTCTTCTGATCGGCTGCGGAGCGCTCGCGCGCGACTGCTTTTTCCTTCTCCACTTCGGCCTTCTCCGCCTTCAACGCGGATTCGGCGATTTTCACATTCTTGTCCAGCGGCTCGGATTCCGACATCAGTTCCAGAATCCGGTCTTCGGACTTGCGAATTTCGTTCTGGCAGAACTCAATCTCGTTCTGAAAGGCCCGATACTGATCGTTGGTTTTAGCCGACAGCATCTGGTCTTTGAGCTTGGAGATTTTCTGTTCCTGGGTCTGTATGGCTACATCGCAGGCCTTGCGTTCCTTCTGATTGGCGGCAAGCGCGGCGCGGTCGGCTTCGAGCTTGCGCTCGTGCGCTGTCAGCTTCTTTTCGATTTCCGCGATGTGTTTGGGGAGTTGGGCGATTTCATGTGCCAGATCCGCCAAACGATGATCGATGTCCTGGAGGCGGATCACCAACTTCAGGTCTGGAAGCATTCCTTCTGGCAGTGTAACACGCGTGCCAGATCTCCTTCACTTGTTCGCATCCGAACCAATGCGCGGTACCGCAAAATACGGCCGCACCCAGCGGGATCGAAATTGCCACATCGGCGAACTGCGCGGCCTTTCCCGCCGCGACCGCGTGAACCAGGCGACTGGCGCCGGCGCATGCCGCGGCCATCAGCGCCGCCGAGGCGGAAATCCTGAGGGCGCTCGCGCCCAGGTAGCGCAAGTCGATGGCGGCGCGGGCACGATTCAGCCGCGCCGAGAGAATTGCCAGCAGCGAGACCGCGCCGGCAAGGGCAACACTGGACGTCGCCAGCGCCAGCCCGGCGTGTCCCAGGCCTGCCTGCCTGACGAAGAACATCGCCGCTCCGAGGTTGATGGCGATGGAGGCGACACTGACCAGCATGGGCGTGCGCGCATCCTGCAGCGCGTAAAATGCCGGCGCCAGCAGCTTGATGGCCGAGTATCCGGCCAGGCCTACGCTGTAGCAGGCCAACGCCGATGCGGTCTGGTGCGTATCGTAAGACTGAAAGCGGCCCCACTGATACACCGCGCCGATCATGCTTTCGCCCAGTATCGCCAGTCCGACCGACGAGGGGATGGCGAGAAACAACGTCATCGCCAGCGAGCGCCCCAAGGTCCTTGAGAATTCCTCCATGTTTCCGCGGGCGGCGCTGCGCGAGATTTCCGGGAGCGTCGCGGCGGCGATCGCCACGCCAAACAACCCCAGCGGCAGTTGCAGAAAACGGAACGCGTACCCCAGCCAGCTCACCGGTCCGTTGACCACGTGGCCGGCCGAATCGGTGAGGCTGCTGGCGAGGTTGGTGTTGACCATGACGTTGATCTGCACCGCGGCATTACCGATAAATGCCGGCAGCATCAATCCGAAGATCGATCGCACGCCGGGATGCCGCGGGTTCCATTGCGGGCGGTAGGCGAAGCCGGCGCGCCACAAACTCGGCGCCTGCCACAGCAACTGCACCAATCCGCCGGCGACGATGCCATACGCCATGCAAACGATGGCCCCCTGATGAAGCCCGCGTCCGATGGTAAAGCCGAGCAGCAGGCCGATTGCCACCGACGCGATGTTGAACATCACCGAGGAAAGCGCGGGTACGCCATACCGGTCGCAGGCATTGAGCACACCCATCGCCTGCGCCGCCAGCGCCACCAGCGCCAGAAACGGAAACATGATGCGCGTCAGATGGACCGCCAACTCGAACTTGCCGGGCACGTGTTCGAAACCGGGGGCCAGCAGGCGCACCAGTTGCGGGCTGAAGATCATTCCGAGAATGCAGATCGCGCCGGTGATCGCCAGCAGCGTGGAAGCCGTGAGGTTGGAGAGTTCCGCGGCAGCCCGCCGGCCCTTGCCGGCGAGGTATTGCGTGAAGATGGGGACGAAGGCCGAAGAGAGCGCTCCTTCCGCGAACAGGTCCCGCGTGAGGTTGGGGATGCGGAATGCCAGCAGAAATGCGTCGTAGACCTCGCCCGCGCCGAACAGACGCGCCATCACCATTTCGCGGACCAGGCCGGTGACGCGGCTGAGGGCGACGGCGGCGGAAACCACTCCGGCGGAGCGCAGCAATCGCGGCGGAGCACTCACGTTATTCGACGCGCCTGACTTCCACCTGGTGGTAGATCTCTTCGGTCTGCTGGAGGTTGGCGAAATTCATTCCCGGCAATCGGGCCGACGCCGTGCCGGCGGCCACGCCCCAGCGCAGCGCTTCGGATGCATGCCCCGGTTTATGCTCCATCGACCAGGCGAAGGCGGCTCGCAGCGCGTCGCCGGCGCCGATCGGGCAGACGGCTTCGACCGATGGAGGCACAGCTTCGTAGATTCCTCCCGGCAGGCTGCCGATAGCGCCGCGGCTGCCGATGGAGAGCACCGCCATCTCCGCTCCCAGGGCGCGTATGTCTTCGGCGGCTTCCAGGCAGGTGGTGCGCGTGAGTAAAGCGCGTCCCAGCAGCCTTTCGGCCTCCTGCTGGTTGGGCGCGACGACGGTGGGGCCGGCTTCGACGCCTTCCCGCAGCGGAGCGCCATCGGCATCCAGCAGGGTGCGGACTTTGCGCTTGCGGGCGGCGGCGATGATGCGCGCGTAGAACGCCGGCGGAACGCCCGGTGGGAGACTGCCGCAGATCAGCAGCCAGGAAGCGTGATCGAGCCGGTCGAGGACGGCCTTTTCCAGCCGCGACACCTCCGCGCGCGAAAGCGAGGGGCCGGTTTCGTTGAGGTTGACGGTGAGGCCGTGCTGATCGGTGACGGTGAAATTGGTGCGAATCGGATTGCGCACCGGGACCGGGGAAATCGGCACGCCGCGGCCATCGAGGTACTGTTCCAGGCGCCGGCCGGAATTGCCGCCCGAAGGAAAGACGGCGACACTCTTGCCGCCGAAGGAGTGGATGACGCAGGAGGCGTTGATGCCGCGTCCGCCGGCGGTATCGCGAGTGGAGGTGACGTACGCGCGATCTTCGAACGCGAGCCGGTCGACGCTGAGAGTGCGATCGATGGCGGGATTGGCGGTCAGTGTGACGATCAAAGAATCATTCTACGCGATGGTGCGTGAGGCGTCCTGTGTACGGCCGCCGTCATTTCCAGCATACTCAACCCGGTGCGTTTCAGCACGCGAATGTCCCCGCCAACCGGATCTTCCATTGTGTTGAAAATTCCCCCTTTGGAAAGAATTCTCATTCACATTGACACGATCAGCGGAACGATCGGCCGCGCAAGCGAGGAAACCCACGTAGGATCAATTGTTCCCCAAGGCTTGGCCCATCGGCTGCAGATGAGGACGAGAGGCTCAACATGCAAACTGCGAATCTTCCAAGCGAAGTAACCGCTACCGAACAGAACAAACGCCTGGTGCTCCGTATCCAGGGTGGGATGACTGCTCCCAAGTCTGAGGCGATTCATGCTGCCGCCTTGTCCGCGTGGGACGAGCATCCCGCAGTCGAAGCGATACTCCTGGATATGAGTGAAGTGCCGCAGATCGATAGCTCCGGAGTGGGCGTCCTGGTGGAACTGGCGAATCGGGCGGAGAAAACCGGCGTGCCTATGGCCATTTGCTGTCTGCAGAATGCGCCTCGGCGTTTACTCAATAGGACTCACCTGGATGGATTCCTCCGCATTTATCCCACCGTTGGGGAAGCCCTGCTGAAGTTGCCACCGAAGGTGGACTCCACGTTTTGGCTTGTCGAGAAGGGAAAACCGGCGGGCAGAATCCTGTTGGATGGGCCGCCCCCCCAAAAGTCTCGTTCCCGCTTTTCACGCCGACTGTTTTGGAGCGCCACGATGGTCCTTCTGCTGGCGTTGGCGGCTGTCGCGATATATTTCTACCTGGCGATCGGCGCTTACCGCGGCAACATACATGTTCTGACGGCCATCCAGAACAACCTGGTTTCGACCGGTCGTAGAATCGATGCCACCGCGACCGCCTTGCGCTCGCCGGGAGCGCCGGTAGCCTCTCCTGCGCCGGCCGCACCCGCCCCCGATTCGCAACAACGGATCGCCGACCTCCAATCGCAGGTGGAGAAGCTTCGAGCGATTCAGGAAGCCGACTCATCGAGGATCGCGAACCTGGAGGATCAGGTCCGCGAGTTGCAGAGCCGGGACGTGCCGCGACAATCCAATGCCAAACGCCCCGGCCGGCCCTGAGGCAGGCACGCCCTCGCCGACAAAAGAGAGCGGAGCGATGCGTATCAGGCTAACCCGATTCAATCTACTATCCGGTTAGTCTGATTTGCAAATGAAGAGATCGGTTAGACCGTGACGGCTTGGTAGCGGTCGGCCATTTCCTTCAGCGGGATCGGTGAATAATCCTTAGCGTGGCCGGCTTGGCCGAATTGCGTCATGCGCTGCGCCACCACCTTCTTCATGGCCTCGCGGGCAGGCTTCATATAGCTGCGCGGGTCGAATTCCTCAGGCTTTTCCATCAGGACCTTGCGAATCGCGCCGGTAATGGCGAGGCGATTGTCGGTGTCCACGTTGATCTTGCGCACGCCGTTCTTGATGCCGAGCTGGATTTCCTCCACCGGTACGCCCCACGTCGGTTTCAACTTGCCGCCGAATTGATTGACGATGTCCTGCAGTTCCTTTGGCACGCTCGACGATCCGTGCATCACCAGGTGAGTCTTCGGAAGGCGCTTGTGGATCTGGATGAGCCGCTCCATCTTCAAGGTCTCCCCCGTGGGCTTCTTGCTGAACTTATAGGCGCCGTGCGAGGTGCCGATGGCGATGGCCAGCGCGTCCAGTCCCGTGAGTTTCACGAACTCGACTGCCTGCTCGGGGTCCGTGAGGTGGCTGAGGCCATCGAGGCCGGCGCCATGACCGTCTTCAATGCCGCCCAGGCAGCCGATTTCGCCTTCCACGGTGATGCCCTTGGCGTGCGCCATTTCGACCACCTGGCGCGTGGCGTCCACGTTATATTCGAACGACGAGGGCGTCTTGCCGTCAGGCATCAGCGAACCGTCCATCATGACGCTGGTGAACCCCATGTCGATGGCGCTCTTGCACGTCTCGACGCTATTGCCGTGATCGAGGTGCAGCACGGTGGGGATTTCCGGATACAGTTCGGTGGCCGCGAGCATCAAATGGTACAGGAACTTATCCTGGGAATACGCGCGGGCGCCCCGGCTCGCCTGGATGATCACCGGCGACTGCGTCTCGCGGGCCGCTTCCATAATGGCCTGAATCTGTTCCATGTTGTTGACGTTGAACGCGCCAACTCCGTAGCCGCCCTTGGCTGCTTCGTCCAAAACCTGCCGCATCGAACACAATGGCATGGGAATTCTCCTAAGAAAAGATAATTTGAGACCCTAAATAGCAACGTAACATGATTGCGCGAGGCGCAGCAAATGCGGGGCTGAAGCCCAATGCCGCTTGGGTTTTCCCGCTCGCAGGCAGTATGCGCCTGTTGTGGGGCAGGCTGGCAGCCTGCGGCCGACTGGCAGTCGGCCTGGTCGGCCTCCGCAATCCGCCGCCCTAAACGGTGAGATTGCATATGCAGTTCGGGCGCGAACCGTGTTTTCGCCATCGGTTTTGTCCTCGTGCCTCTGTGCGCGGTGCCGGCCCGTCTGAGTGTTACACCCGAGGGCCTGCGGATCGACTGTGTTGCAGGCCGATTGAAAATCGGCCGCTGGTTGGAAAACGTTGGAAATCTGCCCCACAACTCTTGCCGCATCCAGGCCCCGGCCGAAAACCAAGTGGCATTGGGCCAAA
>Ga0335083_10005579_pt1 | contig 15831 bp, 12 predicted proteins | sample Lox_Sample_42_FD_206716 | JGI IMG/M metagenome (GOLD analysis project Ga0335083, IMG submission 206716) | Soil microbial communities from Loxahatchee National Wildlife Refuge, Florida, United States - Lox_Sample_4.2 | ecosystem: Environmental > Terrestrial > Soil > Wetlands | place: USA... | reverse complement strand
GAACACTTCGGCCTCAAGCGCGGCGAGAACGGATTACGCGTGATCATGATGTGCGAAATCCCCGCCAACGCGCTGCTGGCCGCGCAATTCCTCGAATACTTCGACGGCTTCTCGATCGGCTCCAACGACCTCACGCAGTTGACGCTCGGTCTCGACCGCGACTCCGGCGTCGTTGCCGGCGCGTTCGACGAACGCAACCCGGCAGTAAAGGCGCTGCTGTCGATGGCGATCCAGGCCTGCCGCAAGGCCGGCAAGTACGTCGGTATCTGCGGCCAGGGCCCGTCCGATCATCCGGATCTGGCCAAGTGGCTGCTGGAAGAGGGCATCGAAACCGTGTCGCTCACGCCCGACTCTGTAGTCGATACCTGGTTGTATCTGGCGGAGCAGCTGAAGAAGACATAATCCAACAGTGTCTGTGCTGACTGATTTTTCTGCTGCCTTGCATCCAAACGAGGGTAAGGTGGGGTCTTTACCGATGAGAACATCCACATCGTAAGGAGATCAGCATGAGCGACCTGGGGGTAGGCCTGAAAGAATTGGGCTTTTGGCTGGGATTGGCAATTGTGATCGTCGCCTTTATCTGGGCCGGCGAAAAAAAGAAGCAGCGCGACCACGAGCTGAAACTGAAGCTGCTGGAAAAAGGCGACGGGCTGGACAAGGATCTGCTGGAAAAGCTGCTGACGTCCGACAAACCCGGCACATTTTCAACGCCGAAATCCGCCATCGAGCGCCGTCGCCAGGAGAAAGGCATTGGCGTGTTCCTGTTCCTGGTGTCGGGGTTGCTGTTCGGCTTCATGGGAATAGCGATGCATGGCAACAAAATGCAGCCGGTTGAAGGCGCTGCCGGGCGCGGCGGTATTCCGTTGATGACAATGGTGGATACCGGACCCAACTGGGTGCTGGTAGGCCTTGGCATGTTCTGCTTCGTGTTCGGCTGTTTGTTCTGGCTTTATGCCGAATGGGATTACAAGCGCGCCAAGGCCGAAGCAAAGGCCGCAGAAAAGCAGTCGCAGGGCTGATCCGTTCCATGAGGAAATCCGCGAACTACGCGGCCGCCAGCGATGCGACGCTGGTGCTGCTGGCGCGCGAGCGCGATCAACAGGCGTTTGCGGTGCTGGTCGAGCGCCATCAGCAGTGGCTGCGCAACCTGCTGCGACGCTTGAGTCATGATCGTGCGCTGGCCGACGATCTGGCGCAGCAGGTGCTGTTGCAGGCGTGGGGTGCGCTGCCGGACTTGCAGGCGGGGCAAGCACTGCCGGCCTGGTTGAAAACCATTGCCGTGCACACGTGGTTGAAACAGCTGCGGCGCAACGATCCGTTGTTCAAGCTGGATCAGGACGCGGAGTTGCCGGAGCAGGCTGTCGAAAATACGTCAGCAATGGCGCTCGATCTCAATCGCGCGCTGGCGCAACTCGGCGCAGCCGTCAGGCTGTGCGTCGTTCTCTCTTATCATGAAGGCATGAGCCACGGCGCCATTGCGGACCTGACCGGACTGCCGCTCGGCACGGTAAAATCCCATATCAATCGCGGCGGCGCGCAGTTGCGCGAATACCTCGCCGCTTATGCAACCGGAGGTCCTCACCATGAGTGATGATCGCGACTTACAGGATTGGTTCAATCGCAGCGTTGAAGCATTGCCAGCCGAGCCGTTTACGCTGGCAGTGTTGCAACGGGTGCAACGCAAGGAGCGCCACTGGCAGTTGCTGCGTTACCTGGCATGGTTCGCTGCTTTATCCAGTTGCTGTCTGTTGTTATCCGAGCTCATCCCCACGCTTGATGCGCTCGTGACCTTGCCATCGGCCGTGGTTGATGTCGGCGGCGAGCAATGGCCGGTGCTGCAAGTGCTGGCGGTGGCGATTGGCCTTGGCTGGTGGTTGTTCAATCAGGTTCGCGACCCGGATTTTACCCAGCGAGCGATCCTGCAAGTGCTGCGACGTTGACCTTCGATCATTGCGGCCGCGCCGGCGGCTTTATGCCCTTCAGCGACTGATACGCCATGCGCGTGATGGTGTCGCCGGACAGGAAACCTCCCTGCGGCACCAACCGGGCATCGATGTCCTTGCTCGGCTTGGCGGCTAGCGTTTGCGCTTCGTCCTTGCCTTCATCGATCAGTTTCTGCACGCGCGTCTTGATGGCGGCGAGCGCATCGCGCGATGCCTGCAGGAATTTTTTATTCGCCGGGTCGCCTTCGTCCGGGATGATTCTGGTGTTGTCATCTGCAAGAGCCAGCATTTTGTCTTCAGCCGCAATCGTGCCGGCCAGCGAACCGCCGCCGGACATGTCGAAGAACGGATAGCCGCGGTCACCGACGGTGCCGCTGGCATGAATGACGTTGGCGCGCTTGAAATGCACCAGCGTGTCGTTGTCCATGTGGGCCGCGGGCACGTGGATCAACTCGACGGTTTCGCCGCCGAAATGAATCGTCATCGTGTCGGTGTAGGTGATCGTCGGCACCGCTGCCGGCGGTGACGGCGGGATGGTCTGATTGAAGGACGCAAGGTACTGACCCTTCACCATGCGCTCGCGCAACAGGTCGTGGCCGATGATGATCGCGCCTCCCTTTGCCATCAGTTCGTTCGAACCGAAATGATCGGCATGCGCATGGGTGTTGATGACATACCTGATCGGCTTGGCACTGACGTGTGCAATCGCCGCCTTGATCTTGTCGCCAAGCTGCGGCACCGCAGTGTCGACCAGCAGCACGCCGTCGTCGCCAACGAGGAACAGCGAATCGCCGCCTTGCCAGTTGAGCAGGTAGAGGTTATGGCCGAGATCGGTGGTCTTGATGTCGAGCTTGGCGTAATCGATTTGCGGTTGCGCCAGGCAAGGCGCACAGCAAAGCAGGGTCAAGGTGGTAATGGCTGCCAGTCGGTTCATGGATTCCTCTCCGGTTTGATTTCCAGTTTCGTAATAGAAAGGCGGCAGGGACTTTTTATTTCGGACAGCAACAACGAGGCTCTGCAGCGATGGCTGGCAGGGCCTCGCCGGGTTCAGGGAGAGCGGTTTGCCGCCGGTGCGTCCGGCGGTTCCTGGTAGCCGTTGTGATCGAGCCGCAATTCGGGATGAGCGGCGCATGGCACGCAATCTGGCTGATGCAGTTCGGGCACGCGGCCGCTGACCGGGTTGGTGTAGGTAAACCACATCGGCAATATCGTTGGCCATTGCTGCGGCTCGCCGGTGCCGCCGGCAAAATGTTCTTCGCGCTTGCCGAGTGAGGTAAGCGGAATATCGACGTTGGTAGTGTTGCCACCCTGGATGCGGCGCACATTCACTCCCGGCCCAGGATCCTTCGCCTTGGCCCACACACCGTCCTGCCATGCCACCGGCGTGATGAACGGTTCGTCGAGCGTCAGCTCCCAGATTTTCCACACGCCGTTTTCCAGCACGTAGCGGTCGTGATACATGCCGCCCCAGAATTGCGCGGCGAAAAAGTCGCCGGCCTTGCCGACGGTTTTGCCGGTACGCGGTTGAAACAACTTGAAGCGGCCGGTGGCGGAGCGGCCATCGTCGGACACCAGCACCATCGGCTGCATCAGCCAGTGATACGAAATCCCGGCCTGCGTTTCCGGACCCTTGCCTTTGACGCGCGCGGCAATCAAACGATCACGCCCGATGTGATAACCCTGGAACGGCGTCTGCTTGAAACCCTTGGCTGCCATAGTGTTGGCCCAGCCGGCAGCGTCGGAGTCATCGACGTAGTAGCCATAGGTGGCCGAGATGTTGGCGGCACCGTCCCACGCGGCGGAGCGCGCGAGGCGGCGATGCGCTTCGTCGATGGAGATAGCCTTGGGTTCGCTTGCGGCAATCTTGCCGGTCAGATTGGTCAGTGCGATGACCTTCGCGCTACCGGCAGCTTTCACGGCTTTACCTGTTACCGGATGCACACCGAGGAAGGCCGGCATCGCCAGGCCGGGTGCAGCAGCGTCGGCGCTGGCAATCGGTGCATCAGGTGCATTGATGCCGGTTGGCACAGGATCAATGAGGCGATTCTTGCCCCAGCCCTGGAAGATGTCGGTTTTCATCAACACCACGCGGCGCAGCTCGCGGATTTTCCACACACCGTTTTCCTTGACGAAACGATTGCGGAACACGGCGACTTCCCACCAGCCTTTCTCTTGATCAGCTTCGCCCAGCATGCCGAGCTCGATGCCACGCGCGAACGCTTCGTTGCCGCCTGGCGCTATCGTCACAGTGACGTCATTCTGCAAACGGTCATTGAGCTGGCCGTGCGTGAGGCCGGCGGGGCCGATGCTGTCGAGCCAATGCCGCACGCCTTGCGGTCCGCGCCAGACGCCTTGACCGCTGATCTCCACCACGCCGTCCTGTGCGAACAGATCGACCACGTCGTCCCACATTTTGCGATCGGCGTAGTAACCGTAGGCGGCCTGCAGATTGCGGATGCGGTCTTCGTCGTTCAGCGTGTCGATTCTTGTTTGCAGTTCGGCGAGCGTGGCCTTGGTTGCCGGTGCGGTGCCGGTTGCCGGCGGGATCGGGATGCCGGCCGACTCGACATCGAAATGTTTCGGCGCCACCGGGATATCGCCGCCACCCCAGTTGATCCAGCCTTCGGCATAGGGGCCGTCGTACTGCGGGTAATAATGTGCAGTCGCAATTTTCCACACGCCGTGGTCACGCGCGTAGTCGTTCTCGAACACGCCGCCTTCGACCCGCGCCTCACCGCCATGGCCGTGGAAGATGATGGCCTGCCAGCGCGCTTTCGCACTCTCGCCATCCTGAGCCAGGTTGATGACCGGCGCGTCGATCATCATGCTCGACAGCGCGTCCGCTTTCAGGCCGTCATAACCACCGCCGTAGCGCGTGCGCAGGAAGTTGGCGATGGCTTTCGGGCCTTGCGCGGTTTGTGCCGGTTTGATCAAGCCGTCGAACACGAAACTGCCATCGGCCGTGAACAGTGCGCCGACTTCGTTCCACAAACCGTATTGCGCATACTGGGCGTAGCTGCTTTGCAGGTGCTTGACTGCGCGCACGCTCTCGGTGCGATCGACGTTGCGGGCCAATTGGTCGAGCGGGGATTGGCCGGCGGCGATCAACGGAAGGCTGGATAACAGCGCCAAACCAATTGACAGCATCCTGGTGCGACAAGTCATCGACATACTCCCTCTGCGAACGAATCTGCTGTTTTGTTATGCGGCCGGATTCTGCCACGGAAAGTTGGTGTCAACGAGGGAAACTAAGTGCACAGCCATCGACGGCTTCGGGCCTTGAGCCCAACTTCTGCGAGGTGGCAACAGCAGGGCGGTATCGAAATCATCTTGCTTGCATCGTTGAATACTAGTTTTCCTGCGGCAGAAGCGTCCTGTTTCCTGTACAAGTTGGCTGTGAGGTAACTACCATGAACACCAGAGCCACCCTGTTTGCCATTGTCCTGCTCTGTTCGGCGCCAGTGATCGCGACTGCGCAGGATTCGGCTCGGCCTCGCGTTTTCACCGCTGCCCAGGCCGCAGCCGGTCGGGTGGCGTACGAAAACGCCTGTGGCAAATGTCACACCTACAACCTGCTGGGGCGGGCCAGCGTCGACGACGGGTTGCCGCCGGTAGATTCTCTCCCGGCGTCGTACCAGAAATTCGTGCGCGAAACCGATCACGTGCCGCCGCTGGCCGGCAAGGACTTCCTCAGCCGGTGGGGACAGAAGACCACGGCGCAACTGATCACCCGCTTCGAGGTCACGGCCTTCGACAAGTTTTTTGAATTCCAGGGCATGACGGAAGACGCGGTGGTGAATATCACCGCCTATGCCCTGCAAGCGAGCGGCGCCAGGCCTGGAAACGTGCCGCTGACGAAAACCAATGATGTCGTCGTCAATTCACTTGTGCCGTAGCCGATGCTTCACATCAGGTTGACGGTGCTGCCGGGATAATCACTTCGCGCCTGCCATCATCGATGCGTTGGCCTTTATCGGCGACCTTGGGCTATTCTTTGCCGAGTCCCGATAAAAGCAGCCAATTAGAGCCAACGCTTCCATGAGAACCCCACCCGGCCTGACCGAAGCCACCTTCAAACGTGCCATTGCCGAATTCCGCCAGTTGATCGGCGACGAATGGGTTTATACCGAAGACGCCGATCTCGATCTGTATCGCGATGCCTACTCTCCGCTGTGGGACGAAGCGGAAGAAAAGATTGCCTCCGCCGCGCTGGCGCCGAATTCGGCTGAGCAAGTGCAGGCCATCATGAAAGTGGCCAACCAGTACAAGATTCCGATATATCCGGTTTCGACTGGTCGCAACCTCGGCTATGGTGGCTCGGCACCTGTGCTATCGGGCTCGGTCGTGCTCGATCTCAAACGCATGAACCGTATTCTCGACATCAGCGAAGAGAATGCCTACGCGTTGGTCGAACCGGGTGTCAGCTACTTCGATCTGTATCGCCACATACAAGAGAAGAAGCTCAAGCTGTGGATCGATTGTCCCGATCCGGGTTGGGGCAGCGTGATCGGCAACGCGCTCGATCACGGCTGCGGTTACACCACCAATCCGTATCGCGATCACTTCGAAGCGCACTGCGGTATGGAAGTGGTACTGGCCAACGGCGAAGTGGTGCGCACCGGCATGGGCGCGTTGCCGAACTCGAAGACGTGGCAGCAGTTCCGCTGGGGCTACGGGCCGTGGGTCGATGGTTTATTCGGCCAGAGCAACTTCGGCGTCGTCACCAAGATGGGTATCTGGTTGCTGCCGGAACCGGAAGCGTATCGCTCGGGTTCGGTACAGGTGATGCGCTACAACGACATCCACAAGCTGGTCGAGATCACCGCGCGGCTGATGTACAAGGGCGTGCTCAACGCCGGCACCGGGCTGCAATCGCCGGTGCAGTTTGCGTTGGGCCAGAATCCGGAACTGCAGCAGCGGTACGAGCGCGCCAATGCCGACGACATAAAAGTGCTCGACGAATTTGCGCAGAGCCGCAACACGCCATGGTGGAGTTCGCAGTTCAAGTTCTTCGGCCCGCCGGCCATCCTCGATGCGTCGTGGGAATACACCAAGCAAGTGTTCACCGCGGAAATTCCCGGCGTCAGATTCCAGGAGCAGGAATATTTCCACTTCCCGATGACGCAGGAAATCATCGACAAGTCGCAGGACGAGAACCAGCTAGGCGTGCCGTCGCTGCGGGTGTTCTCGCTCGGCGCGCGTTCGGCATTCAATCCCACCGGCAGCAACGGCCACCTCGGTTTTTCGCCGGTGATCCCGATGACGGGCGCCGCCGTGCTGGAATCGCAACGCGTGATCTCGCAAGTGTTCCGCGAGATGGGCGCCAGCACCATCTTCAACGTGTTTCCGCAGTCGTACCATCAGCGCACGTTCGTGATCCTGGTCGGTTTCAGCATCTCGCGCGACAAGGACGCCAACAAGAAGACGCGTGAAATTTTCCGCCGCATGGTGAAAGTCGCCGCCGAACACGGCTGGGGCGAATACCGTACGCACGCCGCCTTCATGGACGACTGTGCCGACACCTACTCGTTCAACGACCACGCGCTGCGGCGTTTGCACGAAACGCTGAAAGACGCCGTCGATCCCAACGGCATCTTGTCGGCCGGCCGCTACGGCATCTGGCCCAAGCATTTGCGCAAGAAGAGCGGTGGTAAGGCTTGAAGGATTGGTCGTCGGAAATGGGTAAATTGCCCCGCCAGTAAGAAGAGGAAGGACTATATCAAGGACGTCGAAACCTTTGCCGTGGGCAAGGGGATTCGCGAGCTACCCAAGCTTCGCAAACTTTATGGCGCTGGATTCTGGCGCAAACGCAAAGGAGTCGCAGTGGTCAGGCTGTCAGACAGCAACCGGTATCTGGCCGAGTTACATTGGTACGAAGCAGCCGGTGTTGGACGCAGGGAAATAAAGATCAAACGCATTTTGGGAGGGCCGCTATGAGTAAACCAGACTTCGCAGTGTGCATCAGGAATATCGGTTACGAAGCGTCGCTCGAACTACGCAAGATTTATCAAGTACTGCCGGATGACCAGGCGATAAAGCTCGGCCGTATTCGTGTGATCGATGAATCGGGAGAAGATTATCTGTTCCCGGAAGATTTTTTCTTCAGACTCAAGGTGCCGACTTCGTTGGCGTTGCTGTTGTCGGAAGCGGCTTGATCCGAGACAGAACTGGTTTCTATTCTGAAATCAATAAAGCAGCTACCGTGGATGTTCCAAATTCCGGCATGGTCCTGGCTTGATACTTGCTCCCGACTTTGCTTCGATGCCGTTTTGCTTAGTAGTGGATCGTTGTCATGGCCGGTACCAAACCCCTCCCGAGTTTTTTGCGCTGGTTGTTTACCGTCATCGCCTGCCTGGTGGTGACGGCGGCGCTGGGCTTGTTCAAGTTCACCCAGATCAGGCAGGTGCTGGCCGACGTGGCGGCGCGGCCGGAGTTTTCGCAGACGGTGGAAACCACCAAGCCGCAGCCGACCGATTTCCGGCCGCGCATCGACACCATGGGCGTCGTCACCGCGCCGTTGCAGGTGGTGCTGCGCAACGAACTGGCTGGCTACATCGCCGAGGTGGGCGCCAAGGCCGGGGCCAGGGTGACGAAAGGGCAGTTGATCCTGCAGCTCGACGTCAGCGAGCAGCGCGCCAACCTGGCGTCGGCCAAGGCCAAGCTGGCGCTGGCCAAGTCGGTGTTGCAGCGCGATCTCAATTTGCAGAAGACCGGTTTCGTCAGTGACGACAAGGTCGATCATTCGCGTGCCGACGTCGATGTCGCCACGGCCGAGATCGAAGGCGTCGAGAGCATCATCAACCGCCGCACCATCCGCGCGCCGTTCGCCGGCGTCATCGGCATCCACCATTTCGAACCGGGCCAGTACCTCAACGTCAACACCGAGATCACCACGCTGGTCGGCGACAGCAGCGAGATGTGGGTCGATTTCAACCTGCCGCAGTTCTACGGCGAGCTGACGAGCGGCAACCGGGTTGACGTGCGCATCGTTCGCACCGAAGGCGTCGGCACCGGTACGCCGCTGCAGGCCGAAGTGATTGCCGGCGATTCCACCATCAACTCTGCCGCGCGCAGCCGCCGTTATCGCGCCGTGGTGCGCGAAGGCGCACACCAGTTGCTCGACAACATGTCGGTGTCGGTGGTGGTGCCGCTGGGCTTGTCGGCGCAGTTGCTGGCGGTGCCGTCGCTGGCGGTGCAGAGCGACGTCAAGGGCCAGTACGTGTGGGTGCTCGATCGCGACAAGAGCGGCAACGGCTTCCGCGCGCGCCGCCAGGGCGTGACGATCTTCGGCCAGCGCGACGATCTCACCTTCGTCGATGGCGTCACTGCCGATGACCTGATCGCCGGCGCCGGCGCTTTCAAGCTGTCGCCCGGTGTGCTGGTGAAATCGTCGGGTGCACCGCCGGAAGGCCCGGCCGGCGGAGCCAAGTGACATGAAACTCGACATCTTCATCAAGCGCCCGGTGGTGGCAGTGGTGCTGTCGCTGGCGTTGCTGCTGGCTGGAGTGTTTGCCGCGTTCCGCATTCCGGTGATCCAGTTTCCGCGCGTCGAGAACGCCTCGCTGGTGATCACCACCCAGTATCCCGGCGCCTCGGCCGACGTGGTGCAGGGCTTCATCACCGACCAGGTCGAACAGGTGGCGATGACGGTGCCCGGCGTTGATTTCGTCGATTCATCGACCGCCGCCGGCTCCAGTACGGTGACGGCGTGGCTCGACCTCAACGTCAACAGCAGCGAAGCGCTGGCCGAGCTGACGTCGCGCCTGAACCAGATCCGCTACCTGTTGCCGACCGATGCGCTGGATCCCGGCATCAACGTCAAGCGCACCGACCAGGCCAATGCGCTGTTCTATCTCGACGTCGACAGCGGCGGCCTGTCGCGCGCCGCGCTGACCGACTACATGACGCGCAACGTCACGCCGCTATTGGCATCGATCGACGGCGTGCAGCGCATCGGCGTCGAGGGTGGTCGCGACCCCGCCATGCGCGTGTGGCTCGACCCGGGCCGCATGGCCAGCGTCGGCATCGGCGCCGACACCGTGATCGAAGCACTGCGCAGCAGCAACGTACTGGCGGCCATCGGCCGCACCGAGAGCGAGGGGCAATTGATCAACCTGTTGACCAACGCCACCATGAAGACGGCCGCCGATTTCGAATCGCTGGTGGTGCGCAACGTCAACGGCACGCTGGTGCGGCTGCGCGACATCGCCCGCGTCGAGCTGGGCGAAGACCGCGGCGACACCATGGTGCGGCGCGACCAGGCGCCGACCATCTTCCTGTCGGTGTGGATCCTGCCCGGTGCCAACGCCATTGCCGTCGGCGATGACGTTTACAAGCGGCTCGACCAGATCAACGCCTCGCTGCAGAACGGCATGCACATCAATATTTCGTACGACGCCACCATCTACATGCGCCGCTCCATCGGCGAGATCGTGCACACGCTGATCGAAACCATCTGCCTCGTCGGCGTGGTGGTGGTGCTGATGATGGGTTCGTTGCGTACGGCGCTGGTGCCGCTGGTGACGATACCGATCTCGATCCTCGGCACCATTGCGCTGATCCACGTCATGGGGTTTACGCTGAACCTGCTGACTATCCTTGCCGTCGTGCTATGCGTCGGTCTCGTGGTTGACGATGCGATTGTCGTCGTCGAGAACGTCGCGCGCCACATGCGCGAAGGCAAGACACGGTTGGCGGCGGCGCTACAGAGTTCGCGCGAGCTGACGGCACCCATCATCGCGATGACCTTGACGCTGGCCGCAGTGTACGCGCCGATCGGTTTCGTCAGCGGGTTGACCGGCGCGCTGTTCCGCGAATTCACTTTCACCTTGGCAGTGGCCGTGCTGATCTCCGGGTTGGTGGCGCTGACGCTGTCGCCGGTGATGAGCGCGCGCGTCAATGCCGAGCGTGGACAAGAGGCAAAGACCACGCTGGCAGTGAACCGTTTCTTCGAAGCACTGCGAGTGCGTTATGCCAGGGCGCTCGACACCGTGCTGGCCTGGCGAGCGCAGGTGTTGTTCGTCGGTGTTTTCATCGCGCTGTTGCTGGTGCCGTTCTATATGTTCTCGGCCAAGGAATTGGCGCCAGTGGAAGACCAGGGCGGCATCCAGATGGTGATCTCCGGCCCGCCTGACGGCCGCGTGCAGTACACCGAACACTACATGCACGACGTGATCGGCCTGGCGCAGACGCTGCCGGGTTACAACTACGCCTGGCAATCGCTGAATCCCAATGGTGGCTTCGGTGGCTTGCAGTTCGTCGATTATTCCAAGCGCGACTTTGCGGTGCCCGGCTTACGCGATCGTGTGTTCGGCATGCTGTCGCAGGTGACGGGGCTCAAGGTGCAACCGATTCTCGCCAACGCGTTGCCGACCGCCGGCCAGTACGACGTCGAGATGGTAGTGCAGAGCAGCGACAGCTACGAGGAAATGGCCAAGTACACCGGGCCGCTGATCGGCGCCGCGTTTGCCAGCGGCAACTTCATCTTCGCCGACACCGATCTCAAGATCGATCAGCCGCAGGTGCGGCTCAATTTCAATCGCGATCACCTGGCCGATCTCGGCCTCGACGTGCAGAAGGTCAGCCAGCAGTTGTCGGGGTTGACTTCCGAGCGCGACATCAACCGCTTCAACGCCAACGGCAAGTCGTACCGCGTGATCCCGATGGTGGAGAACATGGCGCGCCACGATCCGCGCGCGCTGCTCGATTTGCAATTGACGACGCCGGGCGGTGCACTGGTGCCGGTGCGCCAACTGGCGACGCTGGAGAACGTCAACGGTCCGCAGGCACTGGCCAAGTTCAACCAGCAACGTTCGTTCCGCATCATCGGCGGCATTACCGCCGGCACCACTACCGAAGCGGCGCTGTCGTCGCTGGAGCAAGCGGCGAAGAAAATCCTGCCGGCGCACTACACCATCGAATACGCCGGCGTATCGCGCTCGCTGCGCAAGGAAGGCAACAGCCTGACCACGGTGCTGGCGATCTCGCTGTTGGTGGTGTTCCTGTTGCTGGCGGTGCAGTTCAACAGTTTCCGTTCGCCGCTGGTGGTGCTGGCAGGTTCGGTGCCGCTGGCGTTGAGCGGGGCGATGCTGTTCGCCTTCCTCGGCTTTACCACGCTGAACATCTACGCGCAGATAGGTTTGGTGACGCTGGTGGGGCTGGTGGCGAAGAACGCGATTCTCGTCACCGAGTTCGCCAACCAGTTGCAGCATCAGGGCCTGACCAAGCTGGCGGCGATCCACACCGCGGCACAAGTAAGGTTGCGGCCGATCCTGATGACGACGTTCGCCACCGTGATCGGTCACTTTCCGTTGGTGCTGGTGACCGGTGCCGGCGCCCACGCGCGCAACAGCATCGGCATCATCCTGGTGGCGGGCATGCTGATCGGCTCGGTGTTCACGCTGTTCGTCCTGCCGTGTCTGTACCTGGTGCTCGGCGATACGTTGAAGCCCGAGCCGGAAGTCGAGGCGGAAGCAGCCGTCGCTGTTTGACGGCAGCGAGCTTTCTGTTAGCGTGGCGGGACAGTCCTGCCACAATAACAAGAGCATTCCGCCATGATCGATAAAGCCCACCGCCGCGTCATCTTTGCCTCTTCGCTCGGCACCGTATTCGAGTGGTACGACTTCTATCTGTACGGTTCGCTGACGGCGACCATCAGCAAGCAGTTCTTCGCCGGTGTCAACGACACCACCGCGCTGATCTTCGCGCTGCTGGCGTTTGCCGCCGGGTTTGCCGTGCGGCCGTTCGGCGCCTTGATCTTCGGCCGCCTCGGCGATCTGGCCGGGCGCAAGCACACGTTCCTGATCACCATCATCATCATGGGTTTGTCGACCGCGCTGGTCGGCATGTTGCCCAACTACGCCAGCATCGGCGTTGCCGCGCCGGTGTTGCTGATCGCGCTGCGCCTGTTGCAAGGTCTTGCACTCGGTGGTGAATACGGCGGTGCCGCGACTTACGTGGCCGAACACGCGCCTGACGGCAAGCGTGGCCTCTACACCAGTTGGATCCAGACCACGGCGACGCTGGGTTTCATGTTGTCGCTGGTGGTGATCCTTGCCTGTCGTATTTCGCTCGGCGCCGAGTTCGACGTGTGGGGCTGGCGCATTCCGTTCCTGGCGTCGCTGCTGTTGTTGGCGATTTCGGTTTACATCCGCTTGCAGCTGAGCGAGTCGCCGGTGTTTCTCGAGATGCAGGCCGAAGGCAAGGCCTCCAAGGCGCCGCTGACTGACTCGTTCGCGCGGTGGGACAACCTGAAGGTCGTGATCCTGGCGTTGCTGGGTGCCACCGCCGGCCAGGCCGTGGTGTGGTATTGCGGCCAGTTCTACGCGCAATTGTTCCTCAAACAAATGTTGAAGCTCGATGCCAATACCGCCGATGGCTTGATCGCGGTGGCGCTGATCCTGGGCACGCCGTTCTTCGTCGTGTTCGGCGCGCTGTCGGACAAGATAGGCCGTAAGAAAGTGGTGATGGCCGGCTGCCTGATCGCGGCGTTGACCTACTTTCCGTTGTTCAAGGCGCTGACGTCATACGCCAATCCGGCCATCGAGCAGGCGCAGCAACAAAATCCAGTCGTGGTGGTGGCCGATGCTTCGACTTGTCACTTCCAGTTCGATCCGGTCGGCAAGAAGGTGTTCACCTCGTCGTGCGACATCGTCAAGAGTCTGCTGGCCAAGGCCGGCACGCCGTACAGCAATCAGGATGCACCGGGTGCCGTGGCCATCGTCAAAATCGGCGACAAATCGTTGCCGGCGTTCGAAGGCGGCGCGCTGGCCGCTGGCGATTTCGCCACGCAGAACGCAGCCTTCGGCAAACAACTGACGGCGGCGTTGAAAGAGGCTGGCTATCCGGCCAGTGCCGATACTGCCCGCATCAATTATCCGATAGTGATCGTGATCCTGACGCTGCTGGTGGTGTACGTGACGATGGTCTATGGCCCGATTGCTGCGTGGCTGGTGGAACTGTTCCCGGCCCGCATCCGTTACACGTCGATGTCGCTGCCGTATCACATCGGCAACGGCTGGTTCGGCGGCTTCCTGCCGACCTTCGCGTTCGCGCTGGTGGCGCTGACCGGCGATCTTTATTACGGGCTGTGGTATCCGGTCATCGTCGCATTGGCGACTTTTGTCATCGGCGTATTTTGTCTGCGGGAAACGCGCGGCGAGGCTTGAGACCTGCCGCGCATGCGCACTCTCGTCATTCAGTCTTGCAGTGCGGTTGCACGCGGCGGCTGGATGCAATCCTGCCTGCGTAGCGTCGAAAGCTGGGCCGCAGCAAACGTATTCGACTATCGCTTCGTCGGCGACGAAATCTTCGAACTGGTGCCGGCCTGGTACCTGGCCAAGGTGCCGGACAAACTGCCGATCGCCACCGATTACGCCCGACTGGTTTTGTTGCAGCGGGCATTGGCCGACGGTTACGACCAGGCCCTGTGGCTGGATGCCGACGTGCTGGTGCTCGATCCGGCGATGACGCTCGCATTCGACGGCAGCTGCGCCTTCGGGCAGGAGGTATGGGTCGAACCCAGGCAGGGCAGGCTGCAAGCGCGCCGCAATGTCCACAATGCCGTCGCCGTGTTTCGTCGCGGTTGCCCGGTATTGCCGTTTTTGCTGCACTGCATCGAATCGTTGATGCGACGGGTTGACCCGGCGCATATCGCACCGCAGTTCGTCGGGCCAAAGCTGTTGCAAGCTTTGCATCCTTTGGCGGATTTTGCGTTGTTGCCGCAGGTGGGGGCATTGAGCCCGGCCGTTGTGGACGCTTTGTGCAAAGGGGGAGGTGAGGCACTGACGCTGATGCTGGAACACTCGCCAGTGCCGCCAAAGGCCGTCAACCTGTGCGCCTCTCTGATCGGCGAACAAGAAGCAAGGGCGGTCATCGAGTTATTGCACAACAAGGGCCTTGCCCCGCCGTAGCACTTTTACCAAGGCTGGGCCCCGCCCCGAAGCAGCACTTTACGAAGGCTGGGCCCGCCCGCCGTAGCCCGCAGGGCGAAGGCTGGGTATCATCAAGACGATAGTCTTATCAGCCAGGGGAACCCACTCATGCCAGCCATTACGCTCGACAACATCACCGATGCCGTCATCAACCACGGCGACAAGGGCAAGACCAATCCACGCCTGCACCAGATCTACAGCAGCCTGGTCAAACATCTGCACGCGTTCCAGCGCGAAGTGAACCTGACCACCGAGGAACTCGAGATCGGCCGCCAGTTCCTGTTCAAGCTGGCGACGCCGAACCAGGACTTTCCGATGGGCGAGATCACGCTGATGACCGACTGCCTCGGCATCTCGGAAACCTCGATCCTGCTGGAAGACAACAAGAACCACGGTCACGGCACCACCGAGATGAACGTCGAAGGTCCGCTGTACTTCAAGGATCTGCCGGAGCGGCCGAACGGCGCGCTGATCGGCGAGATCGGCAAGGGCGACAAACCGCTGTTCGTCACCCACAAGGTGGTCGACAAGCACGGCAAGCCGCTGGCCAACGCCACCGTCGATGTGTGGCAGCCGAACGGCGAGGGCTACTACTTCGTGCAACGCGATTACCTGCCGAAGTGGAACTTCTACGCCCGTCTGCATGCCGATGACGACGGCAAGCTGGACTTCAAGACCGTCGTGCCCGGCGATTACCCGGTGCCGACTTCCGGGCCGACCGGGTCGATGCTGCATCAGCTCGGCCGCCACGGTTACCGCGCCTGCCACATCCACTACATCATCCGCGCCAAGGGCCATGAAGACTTCACGACGATGATGTACTTCAACTGCTCGCCGTACATCGATTCCGACACCATCTTCTCGGTCAAGGATTTCCGCGTCGATATCACCAAGCATGACGACGCGGCCGAGATCAAGGCCAAGGGTCTCGATCAGCCGTTCTACACGCTCGACTA
>Ga0335083_10005577_pt1 | contig 15834 bp, 13 predicted proteins | sample Lox_Sample_42_FD_206716 | JGI IMG/M metagenome (GOLD analysis project Ga0335083, IMG submission 206716) | Soil microbial communities from Loxahatchee National Wildlife Refuge, Florida, United States - Lox_Sample_4.2 | ecosystem: Environmental > Terrestrial > Soil > Wetlands | place: USA... | reverse complement strand
TCGGTGGGGGTCATCTCGGTGTCGTCCTGGTAGCCCAGGTCGTCGCGCTCGATGTCATCGAACGGGCCGGTCCAGTCCTCCGGCTGCTCGCAGGTCTCCAGCGCCAGCTGGTTCCACTCCTCGCGCGAGAATTCCTCGATGTCGCCGTCGAAGGACTGCGTTTCGATACGGCTGCCATCCGGATCGATGTCGACGACCTGGAACAACTCGCCCTTGTCGATATGGCGATACCACTGTCCGACGTCGGGATTGGGAGTCCTGGCCATGGCACTCTCACTGCTTGCGCGAAGGAAACCTGTTCAATATCCCCGTCACGGCCCGCATGATGACGGGACCCGGATCCGACGTGTCGGAGCTGGTGATTTCCTTGCGGGCCCGGCCGTGCCACACCGGCTGGTGCGTGGCGCCGTCGAAGATGTCGATGGAGAGCGTCCCTTCGCGGTACACACGCAGGTCGGTCTCGTTGCCATACCAGCCCCACAGCCACGGCCCGCGGTAGGGCACGGGGTACGACTCGGCATCCAGGCGATCGCGGGTGCCGACGGTGAACGCCACGACGAAGTTGGCGCCTGCGGATTCATCGACCTGCCGGTAACCCTTGGCGGCAAGCCCGGACTCGATGTCCTCGCGGATGCGGCGGATGGTCAGCGCGCTGACTTCGCGCGCGCCGTGTGGCCGGATCAGCGGATCGCCGGAAATCCACGCGAAGGTGCGGTAACCGCTGAAATCCGCCTGCGGATACTGCTGGCTGCTGAAACTGATCATCGTGGCGCAGGCCGCCAGCAGCAGCAGCAGCAGCAGCGGGACAAGCGCGCCGAATCTCCTGGTTGCTCTGGCAATGCTCATTGGTCTTCTCCGTTGGGATGGCACACCGGCATCCTGATCCATGCCGCGCCGCATCCGGAATCAGGTCATCTACGTAGCGGCAGTACAGTGCCGGGCGCGAGCCGTCAGATCTTCATGCGCCGGAACGCGGCGCTGCCGACCACGATGACCACCAGCGTGAATGCCCCGAGGACGCCCAGGTCCAGGCCCAGCGCGAAATGTCCGGTGCCCAGGATCACCCGGCGCAGCGCGTCGACGCCGTAGGTCAGCGGATCCAGCAGCACCAGCGGCGCCAGCCACAGCGGCAGGCGGTCGAGCGGAAACAGCGCGCCGGAAAGGAAGAACGTCGGGAACAGCAGGAAGCTGGACACCAGCTGGAAGCCTTCCGGGCTTTCCATCAGCGCGCCCAGGATCAGCCCCAGGCTGACGAAGGCCGCGGTGATCAGCAGCAGGATGCCCAAGGCGGCGGCGAACGCCGGCAACGCCGGATGCAGCCCCGGGATTACGCCCATGGCGCCGAGCACCGCGCCCAGCAGCAGCAGGATCAGCGACTGCACGATGGAGTCGGTGGCGCCGCCGGCGATCTTGCCGATGAACATGGAGGTGCGCGTGATCGGCGCCACCAGCACCTCCTTCAGGAAATCGATCTTGCGGTCCCAGACGATGTACACGCCGAAGAAGATCGAGGAGAACAGCACCGCCTGCGCCAGCACTCCCGGGAAGATGAAGGCCTGGTAGTCGACGCCGGGCACCGACACGCTGCGGCCGAGGCCGCCGCCGAACACCAGCAGCCACAGCACCGGATTCACCGCCGAGGCGACGATGCGCGAGCGCTCGCGCAGGAACACCTTCCATTCGCGGTACCAGACCGCGACGATGCCGCCTATCTCGTCGCGGATCGATAGTGCATGGAGCGTTCCGCCCACCCACCCTCCGCCGTGGCCGCGCGCATCTCGCGGCCGGTGTAATGCATGAAGACGTCGTTCAGCGACGCGGGCCGGGCCTCCACCGATTCGACCGCGCCGACGGCGCGCAGCAGCTGCGGCAGGCGATCCTTCGCGTCGGCCATGGTGAGCTGCAGGGTGTCGCCGCGCTGGTCGATGCGGTCCACGAAGCCCAGCGCCCGCACGGCCGCGAGGTCCGGCGCGGCCGCGCGCAGCACCACCACGTCGCCGCCGACCACGCGCTTGAGCTCCGCCGGAGTATCCAGCGCAACGATGCGACCGCGATCGACGATGGCGACGCGGCTGCACAGCCGGTCGGCCTCCTCCATGTAGTGGGTGGTCAGCACCACCGTGGTCCTCTCTTCCTTCACCAGGCGCTCGACGTAGGTCCAGATGTGCTCGCGCGATTGCGGATCCAGGCCCAGCGTCGGCTCGTCGAGGAACAGCACGCGCGGGCGGTGCATCAGGCCGCGCGCCAGCTCCAGGCGGCGGCGCATGCCGCCGGAGTAGTGTTTCACCACGTCGTGCCGGCGATCAGTGAGCTCCACCAACTCCAGCACCTCGCGGATGCGCTGCTCGCGCAGCGCCGGCCGCAGGTGGTACAGCATGCCGTGCAGCTTCAGGTTCTCGTAGCCGGTCAGCGTGTCGTCGGAACTGGGATCCTGGAACACGATGCCGATGGCGCCGCGCACGCGCCGCGCCTGGCGCACCAGGTCGAAGCCGTCGATGCGCGCGGTGCCGGAAGTCGGCGGCAGCAGCGTCGTCAGCATGGTCAGCAGCGTGGTCTTGCCGGCGCCATTCGGGCCGAGCAGGCCGAAGAACTCGCCGTCGGCGATGTCCAGCGTGATGCCATCCACCGCGATGAGGTCCCCGAAGCGGCGCGTCAGCTGTTGCAGCTCGATGATGGCCATTGCGGGCGAATGCTAGCGGCAGCATTGCGGCGTGACGCTCCGTAGTTGCCGCAGTGCATCGGCTTGCCGGACAGGCATACGCACAACTACTGAGGATTCCCGGTCCCGGTGCCGTCATATTGGGACACATTCCGGAAATACGCGACGGGCATCCATGCATATGCCCGTTGCCGGGAGGTCCTGACATGGGATCCAGGCTGCGTTGGCTGGCTCATCGCGCCGAGCGCGTGGCTTACCGTGCGGGGGGATTGCCAATTGCCGTCGCGGCGGGTCTGTCCAGCCGTGGCAGCAGCCCGGCCCGCGGCCTGCGCCGGGCCTACGCCAGGTACTTCTGGCGGCCGGAATCCGCAACGGATTGCGGCGAGCTGCTCGTCGCACTCTGCCTGTGGCCCGTGCTGCTGCTGTTCAGCGGCGTGGTGCTGACGATGCGCAACGGCCCGTTGATCGCGCGCCGGTACGGGCGGCCGGTGGCGATGCAATTCATCGACCAGATCAGGCTGTACGTCAGCGATGGCATCCTGCCGCCCTGGTACTACATCTACTCGCTGCACGACAAGCCGATACGGGATGCGCTCGATCAATACCTGACGCGGTCGGAGACCAAGCTCGGCGTGTACGACATGCTGCATCGCCGCGCCGCCACGCCGCTGGGCGACAAGGTCGAATTCGCCCGGCACTGCGAACGGCATGGGCTGCCCATCATCCCGGTGGCCGCGGTCCTCGAGCAGGGAGAAGTCAGCGGGCCGGTGGCCGAAGCCGGGCGCCTGCCACAATGCGACCTGTTCGTGAAGCCGGTGCGCGGCCGCGGCGGCACCGGCGCCGAACGCTGGGATTACCTGGCCACGGACCGCTACCGGCGTGCGGATGGACTGGAGCTCGACGCCGCCGGATTGCTGGCGCGGCTGCGCGCGCAATCCATGAACAAGGCCATGCTGCTGCAGCCGCGCATCCGCAATCATCCCGACCTCACCGACCTCAGCAATGGCGGCGCGCTCTCCACCATCCGCGCCATGACCTGCATCGACGAAGCCGGCCGCCCGGAGGTGGTGGCCGCGGTACTGCGCATGGCGGTGGGCACCAACACCACGGTGGACAACTTCCACGCCGGCGGCATCGCCTCCGACATCGACCTCGATACCGGCCTGCTGTCGGAGGCCAGCGACCTGGGAATGTTCACCAGGCATCCCTGGCTGAAGAACCATCCCATGACCGGCGCCCCGATCACCGGCCGCCGCATGCCGCAATGGTCCGAAGTGCGCACGCTGGCCGAGCGGGCGCATGCCGCCTTCGGCGACCGCATCCTCATCGGCTGGGACATCGCCATCAGCGAGGCAGGCGTCGTGCTGGTCGAAGGCAACAGCGCCCCGGACATTGACATCCTGCAGCGGGTGGGGCGCCAGGGGCTGTTCGCCCGCCGGCTTGGTCCGCTGCTGGCTTTTCATGTGGCGCGTGTGACGGCCCGGCAGCGCGGAACGGCCACGGATCAACAGGCCGGCGCGGAGCGGGGCGAGCTGTCGTCCTAGGTATTTGCCGCAGCGATTTGCCGGTACTGCGGATGTCGCGGCCGAATCGGCTGGCCGACCATTGGCCGGACAAACCGCAATAACCAAGGGGATCCGCACCATGCACGAAGACGCAGGCACCTGGGCACTGGTTCTGGCCGCCGGCGACGGCACACGGCTGCGCAGCCTCACCACGGTATCGTCGGGGTCGACCATCCCCAAGCAGTATTGTTCGTTGCACAACGGACCTTCGCTGCTGCAGGAAGCGGTGGCGCGCGCCGGCGCGGTGGCTTCGCGCGAGCGGACCTGCGCGGTCGTGGCCGAGCAGCATCGGCGGTGGTGGGGGAATTCGCTGTCCTGCCTGCCCCGCGCGAATGTCATTGCGCAACCCGCCAACCGCGGCACCGCCAACGGCATCCTGCTGCCGCTGCTGCACATTGTGGAACGCGATCCGGATGCGCGGGTGGTATTGCTGCCCGCCGACCACCACGTGCGCCGCGAAGCGGTGCTCGCGGCTGCGTTGCGCAAGGCCGTCGAGCAGCTCGACTGGCGCTTCGACGAGATCCTGCTGCTGGGCCTGAAGCCCGAAGAGGCCGATCCGGAGCTGGGCTACATCGTTCCCGGGCGAGGGGATGGGCGCGGTGCGCTGCACGTGGGGCAGTTCATCGAGAAGCCGGAGATGGCACATGCCCGCGAGCTCGCGGAGCGCGGTGCGCTGTGGAATGTGTTCATCGTCGCAGCCACCGCGCGGGCTCTGCTGGCCCTGCTCCGGCGGCGCATGCCGCGGGAATTCGCCGCGATGCACGCGGCGGTGCGCAATGAACTGCGCGGCGAGGCAGGCGCGGTCGCCGGACTGTACGACCGCCTGCCCCAGCTGGATTTTTCGCGCGACATACTGCCCGGAGAAGAGGCGGACCTGCGGGTGCTGCCGGTGCCGCAGTGTGGATGGAGCGATCTTGGCACCCCGCAGCGGGTGGCTGCGGCATTGAGCCAGGTTGCCGCACCGCCCGCGGCGGCGGCAGCCGGCATCGGGGCGATGTGCTGGAGCCTTGCCGCCCAGCACGCCAGACTGAACCGCTGCGCTACCTGATCCAGTGGATTTCGGCCGCCCGCCGCTCGTGGGCGGGCGGCCAGGCGCCCGGATGTCCGACGATGATGGGCGCCACCACGTGGCGGCGCAGCGGCAGGCCCAGCTCGGCCTTGACTTCCGGCAGATTCAGCCACGGCCGGCCGAGGCCGATCCAGCAGGTGCCGAGGCCGGCGTCGCGCGCCGCCAGCATGAAGGTCTGCGCGGCGAGGCAGCAATCCTCGCGCGCCTGGGAATCATCCTCCTGCGCCAGCACCAGCACCAATGCCGGCGCATGGTGGAAGATACTCGTGGCCGGATCCGCCAGCAGCTGCCGCAGCCTGCCGTTCGCCACGCCGGCCTCGCTCAAGGCGTACTCCCGGGCCCGCCGCGCGCAGGCCTCGATGCGCCGCGCGCCGGTGATGACCGCAAAGCTCCAGGGCTGCTGGTTCATCGCGCTCGGCGCAAGCGTGGCCGTCCTGACCAGTCTTTCGAGCAACGCCGGATCCACCGGCTCGCCGGTGTACTCGCGCACGGCACGGCGCTGTTCGATTGCCTGCAGAAGCTCCATTGCCCTCTCCTTCGTGTAGGCGCGAGGCTACAGGGCACCGCGCCGGAATGCGGGCGACTATGCAACGGCCGGCACAGCGGCCATATCCGCAGATTCCGCAATCAGGGTAGTTCTACCTATTGCCGCATCCTGCTCCGGGCGTAACTTCGATACCTGAAATAACCAGCCGCTGCCGGACATCCCATGCAGATTCCGCTCGAGATCGAATTCCGCAACATGGACCGCTCGGAGGCCATGGAAACGAAAATCCGCGAACTCGCGGCACACCTGGAGCGCTTCGGCGCCCCCATCATCCGCTGCCACGTGGCGATCGAGGCGCCCCACCGCCACCACCGGCAGGGCAGGTTGTTCGAAACGAACGTGCGCCTTACCGTGCCCGGCCGCGAGATCGTGATCCGCCAGCCGCGCCCGCAGGACCATTCCCACGAAGATGCCTACGTCGCGCTGCGCGATGCCTTCCGCGCGGCGCAGCGCCAGCTGGAGGACTTCGTGCGGATACGGCGCGGGGACGTCAAAACCCACGCCGGGATGCCGCACGGCCAGGTCTCGGAAATCGACCGGGAACGGCATTCCGGGCGTATTGAAACCGCCGACGGACGCCTCATTTACTTCCATGGCAATGCCGTGCTGGGACGTTCCTTCGGGGAACTGACGGTCGGGACCACCGTGCACTTCGTGGAGGAGGCCGGGGACCTGGGTCCGCAGGCCAGCACCGTATACGCCTGAGCCCGCGGCCGCGGCGCTCATCCACCGGCAGGCAGGTAAATGAGCAGCACAGACGTCAACGAACCGGTACCCGAAACGCAACCGCCCGCCACGGCTCTGCCGCCGGAGGACGTGCTGCTGATCGTGCCCACGCGCAACCTGGTGCTGTTTCCCGGCGTGGTGCACCCGGTGGCCATCGGCCGCGAGAAATCCCTGGCCGCGGCGCGCGAGGCCGAGCGCGCCGGCCGCAAGGTCGGCTTCCTGCTGCAGAAGGATCCCTCCGTCTCCGATCCCGGGGCGGATGACCTGCACCGCACCGGCACCGTGGCTTCCATCCTGCGCGTGGTCACGGCGCAGAACGACGCCCAGCACCTGGTATGCCGCGGCGAGCAGCGCTTCCGCGTCATCGATTTCCTGCCGGGCTTTCCGTTCCTCGTGGCCAGGGTGGAATTCATCGAGGAGCCCCCGGTGGTCAACACCGACGTGGAGGCGCGTACGCTGTACCTGAAGCAGCTGGCCGCCGAGGTGGTGGCGCTGCTGCCGCAGGCGCCCGCCGAGGTGGCCAATGCCGTGCAGGCCATCGAATCCCCGTCCGTGCTCGCCGACCTGATCGCGAGCCTGATGGACATCAAGCCCGCCGAAAAGCAGCGGATCCTGGAGACCGTGCCGCTGATCCCGCGCCTGGAGAAGGTGGCGGAATTCCTCACGCACCGCATCGACGTGCTGAAGCTGTCGCGCCAGATCGAGGAGCAGACCCGCGAGGCCCTGGACGAGCGGCAGAAGGAAATGCTGCTGCGCGAGCAGATGCGCCAGATCCAGAAGCAGCTCGGCGAGGGCGGCGGACAGAAGGACCTTGCGGAGCTGCGCAAGGCCATCGACGAGGCGGGCATGCCTCCGGAAGTCGACGAGCAGGCGCGCAAGGAACTGGGCCGGCTGGAGCAGATGCCCGAGGCCGGCGCGGAATACTCCATGCTGCGCACCTACATCGACTGGCTGATCGCGATGCCCTGGTCGAAACTCGATGCCGAGAACATCGACATCGCCAGGGCACGCGAAGTGCTGGAAAAGGACCACTACGGCCTCGAGAAGGTCAAGCGGCGCATCCTCGAATTCCTCGCCGTGCGCAAGCTGAATCCGCAGGGCCGCAGCCCCATCCTGTGCCTGGTGGGTCCGCCCGGCGTGGGCAAGACCTCGCTGGGCCAGAGCATTGCGCGCGCGGTGGGCCTGAAGTTCGGGCGCGTGAGCCTGGGCGGCGTGCACGACGAGGCGGAGATCCGCGGCCATCGGCGCACCTACATCGGCGCACTGCCGGGCAACATCGTGCAGGCGCTGCGCAAGGCCGGCACGCGCAACCCGGTGCTGATGCTGGACGAGATCGACAAGCTCGGCAGCGGCATCCAGGGCGATCCCGCCTCGGCACTGCTGGAGGTGCTCGACCCGGAGCAGAACGGCACCTTCCGCGACAACTACCTGGGCGTGCCCTTCGACCTCAGCAAGGTGCTGTTCATCACCACCGCCAACATGCTCGACACCATTCCGCCGCCGCTGCGCGACCGCATGGAGATCATCGAGCTCACCGGCTACACCGAGGACGAAAAGGTGCAGATCGCGCGGCGCTACCTGGTGGCGCGGCAGCTGGAGGCCAATGGACTGACAGCCCGGCAGGCGGACATCACCGACGAGGCCCTGCACCACCTCGTGCGCGACTACACGCGCGAGGCCGGCTGCCGCAATCTGGAGCGCCAGATCGGCGCGGTGCTGCGGCACCACGCCGTGCGCATCGCCGAGCAGGGCGCCACCGCAGCGCTGCGCATCGGCGCGGAGGAACTGCCGGCCATTCTCGGCGCGCCGCGCTTCGAGAACGAGGTGGCCATGCGCACCAGCGTGCCGGGCGTGGCCACGGGCCTGGCATGGACACCGGTGGGCGGCGACATCCTGTTCATCGAATCCACGCGCGTGGCCGGCAACGGCAAGCTGATCCTCACCGGCCAGCTGGGCGACGTGATGAAGGAAAGCGCGCAGGCCGCGGTGACGCTGGTGAAGTCGCTAGCGCAGGATTTCGGCTTCGACCCGCAGCTGCTGGAACGCAGCGACCTGCACATCCACGTGCCGGCCGGCGCCATTCCCAAGGACGGGCCGAGCGCGGGCGTTGCCATCTTTACCTCGCTGGTGTCGCTGCTCACGCAGAAGCACGTGCGCGCCGACATCGCGATGACCGGCGAGATCAGCCTGCGCGGCCTGGTGCTGCCGGTCGGCGGCATCAAGGAAAAGGTCGTGGCTGCGGCACGCGCCGGCATCCGCAAGGTGCTGCTGCCCGCGCGCAACCGCCGCGATTACGAGGATATTCCGCAAAGCGCGCGCGCGCAGCTCGAGATCGTCTGGATAGACCGCGTCGAACAGGCGGTCGAGGCGGCGATGGACGTCGCGCCGCCGGCCGCGCAGCAGGTCAATCACGCGGCCTGAGCGAGCCCTTCTTCACGGCACGGCATCGGCACCGATCCGGGCAGACAGCGCGCGCGGCGCCTCGCGCGCCGCCATGGAGCGCTCCACCGCCGCCACGTTGCGCTTGACTGCAAGGAAGCTGTCCGGCGTCACCGAGATCGAGTCGATGCCGCACTCGACCAGGAAGCGCGCCACCTCGGGCCGGTCGCTCGGCCCCTGCCCGCACAGCCCCACTTTCACGTGCAGGCGGTTGGCGGTGCCGATCACGTTGTGGATCATCCAGCTCACCGCCGCGTCGCGTTCGTCGAACAGGCTGGCCAGCTCGGCCGAATCGCGGTCCACGCCCAGCGTCAGCTGCGTCAGGTCATTGCTGCCGATGGAGAAGCCATCGAAGCGCTGCGCGAAATCGCGCGCCAGGATGACGTTCGACGGGATCTCGCACATCACGTAGACCTCGAGCCCGTCCACGCCGCGCTGCAGGCCGTTGTCGGCCATCACGGCGAGCACCTGGTCGGCCTCGGCCGGCGAACGGCAGAACGGAATCATCACCACCACGTTGCGGAAGCCGAGCTGCTCGCGCAGCCGGCGGATGGCGCGGCATTCCAGCGCGAAGGCCTCGCGGTAGCGCGGCGAGTAGTAACGCGAGGCACCGCGCAACCCGAGCATGGGATTCTCCTCCACCGGTTCGAACTCGCGTCCGCCGAGCAGGCTGGCATATTCGTTGGACTTGAAATCACTCATGCGGATGATGGCCGGCTTCGGATGCAGCACCGCGGCGATGCGCGCGAGGCCCAGTGCCAGGCGCTCCACGAAGTACTCGGTGCGGTCGGTGTAACCCTGCGTCAGCTCGATGATGGCTTCCTTGGCCTGCATGTCCTGCAGCGAGTCGAAATGGGCGAGCGCCATCGGATGCACGCGCACCAGGTTGGCAATGACGAATTCCATGCGCGCCAGGCCCACGCCATCGGCCGGCAACCGCCACCAGCGCAGTGCCGCGGCGGGGTTGGCGAGGTTCAGCATCACCTGGGTGCGCGTGGCGGGGATGTCCGCCAGGTCCAGTTCCGTGACCTGCACCTCGGCGGCGCCTTCGTAGACGAAACCCTGGTCGCCTTCCGCGCAGGATACGGTCACTTCCTGCCCGTCCTGCAGCAGCTGGGTGCCATTGCCGGTGCCGACGACCGCCGGCAGGCCGAGCTCGCGGCTGATGATGGCGGCGTGCGAGGTGCGTCCGCCGTGATCGGTGACGATGGCCGCGGCCCGGCGCATCGCCGGCACCCAGTCGGGATTGGTGGTGCCGGTGACCAGCACGGCGCCGGGCACGAAGCGTTCCAGCTCCGCGGCGCTGTCGATGCGGCACACGCGGCCGGTCACCGCGGCCTCGCCGACGGCGACGCCGCTGGCCAGCCGCCTGCCCTTGCGGCCGATGCGCCAGCTGCGCAGCGCATGCGAGGCGCGCCGCGACTGCACGGTCTCGGGCCGCGCCTGCACGATATACAGCTGGCCGGATTCGCCATCCTTGGCCCATTCGATGTCCATCGGCACGCGGTAATGCGCCTCGATGGCGCAGGCCCAGCGCGCCAGCTGCACGATTTCCGCATCCTGCAGCACGTATGCGCGGCGCTCGGCCGGCGAGGTCTCCACGTTGCCGGTGGAAGCCCCGCCCTGCTCCATGTACACCAGCTTGCGTTCCTTGCCGCCGCACTTCTTCTCGATAATGGGCATGGCGCCGCCCACGTCCGCCAGCAGGGGCTTGAACACCTGGTACTCGTCCGGGTCCACCGTGCCCTGCACGACGTTCTCGCCCAGTCCCCACGAGCCGTTGATCAGCACCACGCGGTCGCAACCGGTTTCGGTGTCGATGGAGAACATCACGCCGGCGCCGGCCAGGTCCGAGCGCACCATCACCTGCACGCCCACCGACACCGCCACCTGGCTCTGTTCGAAACCCTTGGCCTGCCGGTAGCTGATCGCGCGGTCGGTGTACAGCGAGGCGAAGCAGCGCCGCGCGGCCTGCAGCAGCGCCTGGTCACCGCCTACGTTCAGGTAAGTCTCCAGCTGGCCCGCGAAACTCGCTTCGGGCAGATCCTCGGCCGTGGCGCTGGAACGCACGGCCACTGCCGCCGCGGCCACGCCCTGGCGGCCCGACAGCTCGCGGTACGCCGCCAGCAGCGCCGCCTCGCAATCCGCCGGCCAGCTGCCGTGCAGGAAAGCCTCGCGGATTGCCTGGCCGGTCTGCTCCAGCGTGCGGCGGCCGGCGCGCCATTCGCCGAGCGCCGCGTCGATGCCGGCCTGCAGGCCGTTGGCCTCCACGAAACGCCGGTAGGCCAGCGCGGTGGTGGCAAAGCCCGCCGGCACACGGATGCCGTGCGCGGCGAGGTTCGCGGTCAGCTCGCCCAGCGAGGCATTCTTGCCGCCTACGATGGCCACGTGCGCGCGCCGCACCTCGGCGAATGGAAGCGCGAGCGCCTGGGGATCGATCGACATGGTGCACCTCGATGCGGCGATGGAATCTGCCGCAACGCTGCCGCAGGCCGGCCCCGCGCTCCATACGTACTTGCACGGGTGCGGCGCGGCGGCGCGGATGCGGACATGTACTTATTGAGTCCGGAAGCGCGCGCTAGCGTTGCGTCCACAGCGGCAGCGCCACCCGGGCAGTAACGGAATCGTAATCAGGCCCGGCGGCGCCGGTACACATCGTGGCCTTGCGCCGCCGCGGAAATCGTGGTGCGATTATCGCGTCCGCCGAAAACATTATACGGACCGATGCTGCCCGCCGAACTCGTCCGGAGCGTCCTTGAATCTGCACCCGACGCCATGATCGTCATTGACGATGCAGGCGTGGTGCTGTTTGCCAACCGGCAGGTGCCCGCGCTGTTCGGGTACGAGCGCGCCGAGGTCATTGGCCAGCCCATAGAAAGGCTGCTGCCCGAGCGCTTCCGCAGGCGCCATGTCACGCACCGGCGCAACTATGCCGGCGCCGTGCGCGTGCGGCCGATGGGCAATGGCCTGGACCTGTTCGCGCTGCGCAAGGATGGCTCGGAATTCCCGGTGGAGATCAGCCTCAGCCCCATCGAGCAGGATGGCCGCATGATGGTGGCCGCGGCCATCCGCGATGTCACCGACCGCATGGCGGTGGAGCACGAGATCCGCGAGGCGCGCGCCGCCGCCGACCGCGCCAACCTCGGCAAGAGCCGCTTCCTGGCCACCGCCAGCCACGACCTGCGCCAGCCGCTGCAGTCGCTGGCGCTGCTGAACGGCGCGCTGCGCCGCACGGTGGAAAACGCCGATGCGCGGGAAATGCTGGAACAGCAGGAAGAAGCGGTGGCGGCGATGTCGCGGCTGCTGAACGCGCTGCTGGACATCAGCAAGCTGGAATCCGGCGCCATCAAGCCGGACATCACCGACTTCAAGGTGGCACAGTTGCTGGAAGAACTGCGCCGCGAATTCGCCGGGCTCGCCGCGAACAAGGGCCTGGAGCTGCTGGTGGAGCCCACCACGGTGCACGCGCGCTCGGACCCCGCGCTGGTGAGCCAGGCCCTGAAGAATCTCGTCTCGAATGCCATCAAGTACACCAGCCACGGCTGGGTGCAGCTGCGCTCCAGCCTCAGCGGCTCGCTGGTGCGCATCGAGGTGTGCGACACCGGCGTGGGCATCTCGTCCGAACACCTGCCGTTGATCTTCGACGAGTTCTACCAGGTGGGTGTGGCCGCCAATACCTCGCGCAACGGCTACGGGCTCGGCCTCAGCATCGTGCAGCACGTGGTGAAGCTGCTGGACCTGCGCATCGACGTGCGCTCGCAGCCGGGCGAGGGCTCGACCTTCGCACTGGAGATTCCGGCCAGCAGTTCACCGGGCGATGATGCCGTCGAATCGAGCGGCATCAGGCGCGTGCGGGGCGGACGCACGGGCGAGTCGAACCACCTGCTGCTGGTGGAGGACGACCCCGGCGTGCGCAACGCCACCCGCATGTTCCTGCGCGGCGAGGGCTACCGCGTGACCGTGGCCGCCACGCTGGAGGAGGCGCTGCAGCGCCTGCAGGAGAACCCGGACATCCGGCTGATCATCTCCGACTACCACCTGGCGCCCGGCACCACCGGTACCGACGTGATCGCGGCGGCGCGCGCGCGGCTGGGCGGGGATTTCCGCGCCATCCTGGTGACCGGCGATACTTCCTCGGCCATCGCCGGCCTGCACCGCGATGAGCACCTGCGGGTGACCAGCAAGCCCATCAATGCCGATGAACTGCTGGCGATGATCCAGGCGCTGCTCGCGGGCTGATCCCCCCGGTCTGCGGGCGATTGCGGTTAATGCGTAGGGCGAAATGGCCCGCCGCCGGGGCATACTGCGCCATGCCTTCCACTCAGCTACTCGCGGTAATGGATGCCGCGGTGGATGCGGTGATCCTGCTCGACCATACCGGGCATATCCAGGCCATCAACCGCGCCGGCGAGGAGCTGTTCGGCTGGCCCGCCGGCGAGCTCGCCGGCAGCAACATCAACGTGCTGATGCCCGAGCCCGATCGCAGCGCGCATGATGCCTACCTTGCGCGCTACCTGCGAACGCGGGAATCCCACATCATTGGCATGGGGCGCGAGCTCAAGGCGCAGCGCCGCGATGGCAGCGTATTCCCCGCGCACGTATCGGTCGGGCTCGTGGCCGGCGCGGAACCCCCGCAGTTCGTCGGTTTCATCCGCGACATGACCGCGCACCACGAGCACATCGCCGACGTCAAGGAAGAAGCGCGCCGCTCGGTGGACCAGCTGATGCACGTCAGCCGCATGGCGACCATGGGCGAGATGGCCGCGGGCATCGCGCACGAACTCAACCAGCCGCTCACCGCCATCGCCAACTACGCGCGCGCCAGCGAACGCTTCCTCGGCCGGCCCGAGCCCGAACTCGACGATGTGCGCGAGGCGGTGCGCGAAATCGCCAACGAAGCGCTGCGCGCCGGCGCCATCATCCGCAGGTTGCGCCAGCTGGTGCGCGGCGGCGACGAGGCGCGCGAGATCACGGCGGTGGATAGTCTCATCGAGGAGCTGCGCCTGCTGACGCTGGCGGATGCCCGCATGCACGACACCGCCATCCGCTTCGACCTGCACGGCGACACCCCCGGGGTGTCCGTGCACGCAACGCAGATCACGCAGGCACTGCTGAACCTCATCCGCAATGCGGTCGAATCCGCCGCTGCGGGCAATCCGCCAGGTGCACGCGAGGTGCTGGTGCGCAGCCGCCGCAGCGTGGCAGGCGACTGCGAGATCGGGGTCTGCGACAATGGAGCAGGCGTCTCGCCGGAGATCCGCGACCGGATGTTCGAGCCATTCCTGACAACCAAGAAGAGGGGCACCGGCCTGGGCCTGCCGATGAGCCGTACCATCGCCGAGGCGCACGGCGGGAGCCTGCGTCATGAACCCTGCCAGCCGCGCGGTGCGTGCTTCATCCTCACGTTGCCCCGGGCCGAGGCCGTTGCATGAAGGAAAAACCTGCCGTCGTGTACATCGTCGACGACGATGCCGGTGTGCGCTCCTCCATCCGCCTGCTGCTGCGTTCGGTGGGCATCGCGGCCACGCCGCTGGCTTCGGCGCAGGAATTCCTCGCGCAGTACGATCCCGCGCAGCCCGGCTGCCTGGTGCTCGACATCCGCATGCCGGCGATGAGCGGCATGGAGCTGCAGCAGCAGCTGAACCTGCGCGGCGCCATCATCCCGGTGATCTTCATCACCGGCCACGGCGACGTGCCGATGGCGGTGGAAGCCATGCAGCACGGCGCCTTCGACTTCCTGCAGAAGCCGTTCCGCGACCAGGACCTGATCGACCGCATCCAGAAGGCGCTGGCGCGCGACCGCGACAACCGCGCTGCGCTGCAAAAGCACGACGGCATCCGCGCCAGCCTGGCATCGCTTACCCCGCGCGAACGGGAGGTGCTCGAGCTGCTGACCCAGGGCATGCAGAACAAGGTCATGGCCGCGAAGCTGGATCTGTCGCAACGCACCGTCGAGATCCACCGCGCGCATGTCATGGAGAAGATGGGCGCGAACTCGGTGGCACAGCTGGTGCGCATGGTGCTGGATACAAAGGAAGCCTGACGCCGATAGCGCCCCACGATAGGTATTCCTTCGTATTTTGCCGGTCACAAGCGCGTGCAATGCTTGGCGTCGGCAAGGGGCGATGGAGAATACCCATGGAACATCGCTGGGGCAGCAGGATCCTCGTTGACCTGCCGGTACGCATCAGTGGCCAGGGAGTAACCGGCACCGGCACCCTGCGCAATCTCAGTGTCAGTGGCGGCTTCATCGAAACCGCGCTGCCGCTGGCCGTGCTGACCATGGTGCGCGTACAGATTCCGCGCGGCCTGGACGGCGGATTGCCGGCGGCCGATACATGGGGATTCGTCGTCCGCCATGAGCGCCACGGCATCGGCATGGAATGGTGCGATCTGGCGCCGCTGCCCCTGCAGGTTCGCGCATTAAGCTGGCATTCAGTTTCGCGGCAACGCAGCGTGGCGCCGGTGGCGCGTAACGATTTCTTAATCCTGCCAGGCAGCGCCGCCGGAACTATCGGGGCGGCCCGCGCTCCAACCTATCGAGCGCCTTTAAGCGCTACCCGCTTCCCTCCCTGAGCGGGTTCGCCGTCCGGCATCGAGACCTGCCCGACGGTACTTCAACCCCGGCGGTTAATCCGCCGGGGTTATTTCTTTTCCGAGCCCCGCAATACCGCGCGTGCGTGCTCGACGCCCTCGCCGGCGTGTGCCGAAAAAAGCTGGCAGCTGGCCCTTCCTGAAAGCATCTGCTCCGCGGCATGCAAGGCCCGCAGTGCGTGGCCGCGCGGCAGCTTGTCCGATTTCGCCAGCAGCACATGCATCGCCGCCGGGG
>Ga0335083_10005576_pt1 | contig 15834 bp, 9 predicted proteins | sample Lox_Sample_42_FD_206716 | JGI IMG/M metagenome (GOLD analysis project Ga0335083, IMG submission 206716) | Soil microbial communities from Loxahatchee National Wildlife Refuge, Florida, United States - Lox_Sample_4.2 | ecosystem: Environmental > Terrestrial > Soil > Wetlands | place: USA: Florida... | reverse complement strand
CTCGGTCGCGCCGCTGGCAGAGCTGGTAGGCGCGATGGTGCCACAGGCACTGCCGGAGCAGCCCGGGCCCGTTACCGACCAGGTCACCCCGGCGTTCCCGGGATCGTTGAAGGTGGTGGCCGTAAGCTGCTGTTGGGCCCCAAGGTTGAGACTTGGCGCAACGGGACTCAGCGCCACCGAGACCACGCCGGGCGTGGTGACGATGACCGTGGCCGTGGCAACCTTGGTGTAGTCGGTGACGGAGGTGGCGGTCAGAGTGACGGCCGCCGGGCTCGGCGCCGTCGCCGGGGCCGTGTAGGTCACCGCGGCGCCGCTCGCGGACCTGGTGGCCGACAGGGTGCCACAGGCGGGGCCGGAGCAGCCAAGGCCACTCAGGGCCCAGGTCACACCGAGGTTGCTGGGATCGTCGGCCACAGTGGCCGTGAAGGCACGGCTGGTGCCGACGTCCACCCCCGCCAGGGCGGGAGAAATCGTCACGAAGCTCACGGTCGAAGTGATGATGATGGTGGCGGAGGCGGACTTGGTATAGTCAGTCACCGAGGCGGCCCGGATCGTGACCGTCCCCCCGAGCGGGACCATGAAGGGGGCGGTGTAGGTGACCGCCACCCCGCTGGACGAGCTGCTCGACGAGAGCGTGCCGCAAGTCGTGGTCTGGCACTCCAGCGCCCAGATGACGCCGGCATTCAGAGCGTCATTGGTTAGGGTAGCAGTGAGTTGGAGTGGACCGCTCACATTCAAATTGGCGCTCGTCGGAGTGACGCTCACCGCGATCAGCGAGGTGATGGTCACTGTTTGGGTCGTCGACTGGGTTGGATCGCCGACAGAGGTAGCTGTGATCAAGACGTAATTCGGGTTGGGCACCGCGCTGGGAGCAGTGTAGATCACCTGGGCCCCGCTGGCAGAGCGGTTGGCCGACAGGGTTCCGCAGGCCGCGCCTGCACAGCCGGGACCGCTCAGGGTCCAGGTGACCCCCGAATTGCTGGGGTCATTGTAGACAGTGTCCTTGAACGCCTGCTGTGTATTCAGGTCTACCGCGCCGGGGCCTGTCAGTACCACTGCGACCGGCGGCGGGGTGATGGTGATCCGGGCAACCCCAGAGCTCGTGTGATCGTTCACCGAGGACGCGGTGACCGTGACCGTCGCGGGGGTGGGCACGGCGGACGGGGCCGTGTAGCTGATCGCCTGGCCGCTGGCCGAGCTGGAGGCGGAGAGGGATCCGCAGGCGGCCCCGGAGCAGCCGGAACCGCTGAGCGACCAGGTCACCCCGCCATGGCGAAGGTCGTTGGTCACCTGAGCCGTCAGAGCCTCCACCTGTCCGACCGGCACCCTGGCGATTGACGGGCTAACGGAGACCACCGGGGAGGGAAGCACCACACGATCATCGCAGCCCGAAAGCACCAGCGCCGCGCACAATATCCAAATGGCTGCCGAAGATCCGATGCGGGTGAACAAGCTTCCGCTCATAGCGCCTCCTCGAGACCATTCAAGTTCGGGCTCGGTTGCCGGCTTATGGTTGGGCTGATTGACGAGAGTGTTGGACGGACGGCGGAGGGCGGATTGCTCAGCGGGCCTACTTCCCAGGGATGGGAGGAGGCCCGCCGAATGATGCCCAACAAGCTCGCACTCGTCTCCCGGCGAGGGAGGGCCGTCAGAGCCCTTTTTCCATCAGGAGATCCAGCAGGCGAGAGTAGCTCCCTCGCCGCTCACCGGTGGAGCTCCGGCCCTCCCTTGAAGACCTGCCCGCCGTTCGTGAGCCCGACAGTGGCGACGGCCGCCTCAGGAGCGAGATCATGGCCGTTTCCTGGTACCCGCTGCCACTCGTTCTCGCGCGAGGAGTAGAGGTAGGTGTCGTTGGTCACGAGCGTACGTGTTTCTCCCCCACCGAAGAGGAGGACCGGGCCACTGGTCCGACTCATCGCGTGCCAGGCCCGCGGGCCGGGCGCATGTTCGGGGAAGACCTCTCTCCACGAGTTATTCGCGACGCTATAGATCCACGTCTCGTTGTTGGGCGTTTCAGGAGAGTTGGGGTAATCGGATTCGTCCAACACCCCGCCGAACATCACAATGCGGTTGGTCGTGGGCTCCAACGCCATGTAGTGATAGACCCGCGGAGTCGGCGGGTGGTCGGGCTTCAGGTTCTTCCATCGATTGTGGTGGTAGTCGTAGGCCCACGTATCGTTGAACAGGGAGCTGAACCCCTGCTGATATCCGCCGAACAGGATCACCCGGTCGATGGCAGGCACGTATTCCAAGACCGGAAAGTGATGCGGCGGGGGGCTCACGGTGGGGTGCAGCTGGGTCCAGGTGTTGGACTGGTAGTCGTAGGCCCAAAGGTCGCCAAACACCGTGGTTTCAGCACAGAATCCGCAGGCAACGCCCTCCGCGAAGTTGGCTCCGCCATAGAGGAGAACCCGATCCGCTCTGGGATCGTAGACCATCATTGAACCCCAGCGCGTCGGGGGCTGCACCGCGGGATGTCGGTTCTCCCAGACCCCGGTCTCGATGTCGTAGGCCCAAGTCTCGACATCAACCGCATCGAAGGCCGCACTATAGCCCTGATAGAAGATGAGCTTTCTCGACCGGGCATCGAGCGCCATGGCATCCCAACTCGTCGGCCCAGAGCCGTTGTGCGCCTGGGTCCACTTGCGCGACCGCATGCTGAAGGTCCATAGATCGTAGATCAAGACCCCGTCCGTGTTGAACCCTCCTGCCTGCCAGACCCGGTCCTTGACCGGGTCGTACGCCAACAATGGGTAACTCTGAGGACTCGGCGTCCCAGACGCGGTGGATCGGTGATCGGCGATGCTCAGGCCGGGCGATGAGGGGAGATCCCCGGGCTCGGCGCACGCGCCGAGCAGGGCGAGGGGTGCGAGGCCGAGGACAAGGTCGACGAATCGGGCTGCCATGGAGTCCTCCAGCGTTACGCAGGATGATCGGGCGATCAGCGCCGCCAGCCACAGGAATCGGGAGACGCGCGAGCGGTGAAATCACTGGTTCACCCATGTTGGACGGACAGTTGACGTGAATTGCTCAGCTCGGAGGGAAGCGCGGCTGCACGATTCGAGGGGTTGATGTGGCGGTGGAATCGGACGGGTGATGCAATCAAGAGCCGGGCCGCACGATCCGGCGGGGCGCGACCCCGTGGGAAGCAGGGTGCGGGCCGCTTAAGGCTGGCCCGCGACTCTCACCGGAACCAGGCTGCCATTGGTCGTCCCGTCCTGGACCCGGGCGCTCAAGGGTTGCGGCAGGGCCAGGACGGTGTCGGTTTGCCCATTACCGCCCGCGATGGTCATGGTGCGGGTGCCTGAGGGCGCGGCGGCATGATCCCCACCGGCGACCAAGCCGGTGTGAACCCCGGCCCCAGCCGGGTGAGACCGGTGCCGTCCGCGTTGATCATGTTGATCCCGAGATTCTCGAATACGATCATCGTGCCATCGGGCGCCCAGGAAGGGGTCTGCCCTCCCAGGGTCAGCTGGGTAATCCCGCTGCCGTCGGCGTTCATGAGATAGATGGCGCCGGTGGTGGATCCTACCGGTGTGCGCTGGAAGGCGAGCCGGCGGCCGTCCGGCGACCACGCGGGCGTGTCGTCGAACACCGTCCCGGTGGTGAGTTCGGTGAGGCCCGAGCCGTCGGGATTCACCAGCCAGAGGTGCCCGTTCGCCCCGGCGAAGGCGAGGCGATGGCCATCGGGCGACCACGCGGGGTGAGCACCGTTCGCGATTCCCGCTACCCCCGACCCGTCGGCCGCGTTCATCAGCGTGATGGTGCCGCGCCGGTAAAACGCAATGGTGCGCCCGTCGGGCGACCAGGCCGGCTCCCGATCGTCTGAGGCGTCGCCGGTCAGCTGGCGAACGCCGGAGCCGTCGTAGCTCATGACGTAGATGTCGCCGTCCCCCGGATGACCCCGCTCGCTCTCGAAGGCCAGCCTCAGCCCGTCCGGTGACCAGGCCGGCCGGAAGTCGCTCGGGGTGGTGGTGAGGGCCCGGACGAAGGAGAGGTCGGCGCTCATCACGTTGATCCCCTCACTCAGCAATCCACGGGTCGAGACCGCGGCGAAGGCAATCTGGCTGGTGCCGGCGGAAGGCGGCGGAGGTGGCGGCGGTGAATGCACACCGGTCCCACCGGAGATCACGATGTCCCCGCTGGTGAGGTCGTAGAGGAGAATCGGGCCGTCGGCCAGACTTACGGTTGGGGTCTTCGAACAGAAGTCCTGCGCCGTGCCCAGACTTTCTGCCGCGAGCGACCACGACAGGCTCAACTGATCGGGCACGCCTCCAGCGGGTGAACCATGATCCACGATCCGCCATCCCTCCTGCTCCCCGATCATCGTCGGGTCGGGGCTGGTCTGGAATGTGCCGGCAACCCAGGCCGTGCTGTCATCGACGATTGTGAAGCAATCGATCGGACCAGTCCATTCCGAGCCATTCCCAGGATAGAAGATGTCGAAGGTCCCCGTCACCTGGCCGGCGGTGTCCCGGATGGCATTCATCTGGAAGGTACGCAGCTGACCATTGAGCAGCTGACCATTGACCGCATTGGTGAACAACGCCGCCTGCTCGGTCACAATGGACGCCGAGACCACTGTGGTACCCGTAGTGAACGCTGCCGCCACCGGTTGATCCAGCGCCTCTCCACTCAGGTCCTTTACCGCCGAGGAAATCGACAACACGTACAGGGTGTTCGGCGCCAGCAACTGGCTTGGCTGGAAGGTTACCCGCAGACCGTCCGGAGATAGCTCGGCCTTCCCCGCTACCGGCGCACCTTCGTCCAACAGGTGGACACCGCCGATGCTGCCCGGATCGACCGGCTCGCTGAAGACGACCAAGACTCCGACGTTGAGCGCCAAGTCCCGCTTCCCGTGCGCCGGATGGGTGCGCACCACCCGCGGGGCGAGCTGGAGCGGTACCCTGAATCCCAACAGCCGATGACCGCCCCCGACCAGCTCCGCATCCAGGGTCAGGGAGTCGCCGCTGGTCGCCTCGATGGGGACTGGGTCCAGCCCGCCTGATGCCATCGCACCCGCTGTCTCCACCCCGGTGCGCAGATTCCGGATAACCGCCAGTTCGCCCTGCGGGATGGTCCCGGACGGCAGGGAGACGTACGCCACCTCCGCACCCGAGGTGGCCGCTCTGGTGGCGGCATGGAAATCGTAGGCAGTGCGGACCTGCACGCCGGCGAGCGCCGCGACCGGATTGGAGACGACGGGCGCCAGCACCGGCGGCAGCACCTTAGAGGCGGTCGAGCCGACCACGTCGTCACTCCGGCAGCCCCCAACCCAAGCGAGGCCGGCGAGGAGCAGCACCGCGCCGGCGAGGCAGAGCTCGCGCGCGCGTCGCCGGGACACGAGGCTGATCGCCACGTACTGACTTCGAGGAGCGGCCACGCTTGCCTCCTGCCTTGAGCGAAGGAGTGCGACCATCGCTTTCCTTTCGCTCATCCCGTCCAGGGTCACGGGATGCGTGTTCTACTGCACCGTCACCGTGCCGACCTCCCCGGTGGTGAAGTCGGTCGAGTGGAGCGTGCAGCGGTACCGGTAGACCCCGGGCGTGGTGAAGGTCCGGACCAGCCATCCGGTGGACATGGTCGGTGAGCTGGTCGGCTGCGTGGGATCGTCCTCGAAGGTCACGTCGTGGCGCTGGGCAACCCCGCCGACTGACAGGCGGGGGTTGAGCGAGGGAGGACGAAGCCAGCAGGGTTTCCATACCCACCCCATGGTTTTCCCAACCAGCAGAATGACGTTTCCCGGCGAGTAGGACCCGACACACGAGCCCGTGGTGCCTCCGCCTACCGTCACCATCGCGGTAACCACCTGGGTGGTGAAGGTCACCGACGGCGCGCCGGCGATGGTCGGAGCGGTCGCCGTGGCCTGCACGACGCCGTCGTCCGGCCCCAGCGTCTCCACGGCCTTGGCACTGATCGCCCCCGAACTGTCCGGCCCGGTGTTGACCTGCGCCGGAGCGATGGTGCCTCCGTTGGCGCTCACCGTCCAATTGATCGGGACTCCGGGAACGGGATACCCTCGGCTGTCGAGCGCGGCGACGCTGTAAGCGATGGTGGAGTTCACCAGAGCGATGCTTCCCCCGGTGCTCCCTGGGCCGGTGATCGAGACCGGGGCCCCACCCGTCGCCGTCTCGGTGAAGACGACCCCGGCCGTGCTGATGGTGCCGTCGGTGCCGAAGGCGCGAACCGTCGCAACCCCGGGCTGCCCGCCCAAGGTCAAGGTCACCGACGCGATCCCCGAGGAGTCCGTGGTAGTCCAGTTGGTCGGTATGGACGCCCCCTGGCCTGCCTCGACAATGAAGTTGACGGGGACCGTGGGCACCGCGTTCCCCTGGGCGTCCTGCACCCGGACGCTCAAGGGCACCGGTAGGGTGGCCTGGACCGTGTCGGTCTGCCCGTTCCCCCCGGCCACGGTCAGGGTCCTGGTGGCTGGCGGCCGCGGCGGCATCTGCCCCACCGCGGACCACTCCGGAGTGTACCCTCCGGTCAGCCGAGTCAACCCGGAGCCGTCCACATTGATCAGGTTCATGCCGTAGTTCTCGAAAACGAGCATCGTGCCATCCGGCGACCAGGACGGGGTCTGGCCTCCGAGGGTGAGCTGGGTGACCCCGCTGCCATCGGCGTTTATGAGATAGATGGCGCCGGTGGTGGATCCTGCCGCGGTGCGTTGGAAGGCGAGCCGACGGCCGTCGGGTGACCACGCAGGAGTGTCGTCGAACACGTTCCCGGACGTCAGCTCGATGAGTCCGGATCCATCCACATTCACCAGCCAGATGTGCCCGTTCGGTCCGGCGAGGGCGAGCCTCCTGCTATCGGGGGACCACGATGGATGCGCGCCGCTCGTCAGTGGCGTCACCCCCGACCCATCGACCGCACTCATGACGGTGATCATGCCGTTCCGGTAGAACGCGATGCTGCGCCCGTCGGGCGACCAGGCCGGCTCCCGATCGTCCGAGGCGTCGCTGGTCAGCTGGCGCACGCCGGAACCGTCGTAGCTCATGACATAGATGTCGCCATCGCCGGGATGGCCCCGCTCACTCTCGAAGGCGATGTGCAACCCGTCGGGGGCCCATGCCGGCCGGAAGTCGCTCGGCGTGGTAGTGAGCGACCGGACGAACGACCGGTCGGTGCTCATCACGTTGATTCCCTCGCTCAGGAATCCGCGGCTCGAGACCGCAGCGAAGGCGATCTGGCTTACCCCGGCGCCAGGCGGTGGTGGGGGCGGCGGCGGCGTCACCCCTGGCCCGCTTGAAATGACGAGATCCCCGCTCAGCAGGTCGACGAGGAGAATGGGTCCGAAGGTCTTGCTTTGGGTGGGGGTGGTAGCGCAGAACTGCTGCGCGGTGATGGTATCGGCCGCGAGGGGAAAGCCCCCACTGAGCTGGTCCGGCACACCAGCGGCCAGGGGACCGCGATCCACCACCCGCCATCCCAACTCTCCACCGATATCTGCCGGATCCCATGAGGACCGCATCGTCCCGCCAACCCAGGCGGTCGTATCATTCACGATGGTAAAGCAACTCACCGTGCCGCTGATGAGCCCACCCCCGTCCTCGGGGTAGAAGATGTCGAAGGTGCCGGTCACCCGACCGGCGGCGTCCCGCGTGGCGCTCATCTCGAACGTGCGCAGCTTGCCGTTGTCCCAACGCCTGATGATGGCGGCCTGCTGGGTCGCGATCCACGCTGACACTACCGTGGTCCCGGTCGTGAACTCCTCGGCCACCGGCTGGTCCAGCGCCTCCCCACTCAGGTCCCTCACCGCCGCGGAAACCGCGACGATGTACTGGGTGTTCGGGGCCAGCAGCTGGTCCGGCTGGAAGGTCACTCGCAGGCCGTCCGGGGAGAGCTGGGCCTTCCCGGATACCTGCGCGAATCCGTGCAACAGGCGAACCCCGCGGACCGTGGTCGGATCTACCGGCTCGCTGAACACCACGAGAACCCCGGTGTTGAGCGCCAAGTCCCGCTTCCCGTGCCCCGGATGGGTGCGCACTACCCGCGGTGCGATGTGTAGCGGCACCTTGAGTCCCAGCTGTTGATGGCTACCCCCCACCAGCTCAACATCCAGGGCCAGCGAGTCGCCGGCAGCCGCCTCGATCGCTACCGGATCCAGACCCCCCGACGCCATCGCGCCCAGCACCTCGGCCGCAGTGCGGGTGTTTCGGATGACCGCCAGCTCCCCGTCGGGGATGGTTCCGGGCGGCAAGGAGACATAGGCCACTTGTGCGCCGGTACTGACGGCCGCCCTGGCGGCGCTGATCCGGGCCGCAGCAGGCTGCGTGATCGCATTGGAGGCGACCGGCTCCAGCACCACCGGCCCCGCCTGAAGGACGCCGCTCGGCCCGGGTAACTCATCAGGGTGGCAGCCGCCGACCAAGGCCAGGCCCGCGACGATCACCGCCACGCCAGAGAGGCACCAGCCAGGTATCCTCGCCGGCGGGCGGGGCCTATCACTTCTTAGAAGGGAGTCAGGTTCCATAGCCGCCTGGGTTGCCTGAGGATTCGTGAGACGGACACCGCCGGCCCGATTGCTCGGCCCCGGCCGTCCGTCCCGACCCCGAATTCCCTACTGCGCACGCCTGCCACCTACGGTGACGAATCCCGCCCAGTAGAACGGATGCGCCGTCGCCGGCGTCGCCAGTAAGGCCCGCTGTGCGGCGGCAAGTGCGCGACTCGGGTCGCCGCGTGACTCAAACGCCGAATAGAAGCGCTCCATCAACGCCGCAGTCGCCCGGTCCTCGACCGGCCAGAGGGTCGCCACCACCTGCCCCGCGCCGGCCTCCAGAAATGCGCGCGTGAGCCCGACCCAATCGTCCCCCGGCGGGACATCGGCCAGGGAACCCGACCCCAGCCCGGTCTGACATGCCGAGAGCACCACCAGGTCCGCGGCGAGGTCGAGACCGAAAACTTCATGCACCTCGAGCCGCCCGTCCTGGCCTTCGCCGGGCAACAGCTCCACATAGGAGAACAACGGGTTCGGCTTGTTGAGGACGCCGTAGGTGGCGAGATGCAGAATCCGGTGTGCCGGCGCCTCTCGGCGGAAGGCCGCCTCCGAGGCCTCCGCGTCGCTCAGGACCAGGGCGTCTCCTCCCACCAGTCGGCCAATGGCGGAGACTTCTTCGCGCGAGCCCGGCAAGGCGCTCGCCTTGGGGGCCAGGGCGAGTAATCCCCCACTGGCTTTCCGCAACCGCCGCTTGCCCAGCGCGAGCCAGACCGAGGCGGAGGGAGTAATCGTCAGCTCGTAGCGCTCTACCAGGAACCGTCCACGCGCCTGGCCATCGGCGGCCACCAGCGCGGCGAACGGCAAGTAGTGCAGCTCCGCGTGCGGGACGATCACCAGGCGATTCACCCGATTGAGCAGTCCTGCCTGCTCGAGCGGATCGATCAGACTCCCGTATAGCCGCCGCAGCGGGGCCAGCCAGAGCGAATCGGTGGCGGAGCCACTCTGCGGCACCAGCGCTCCCCGGGCGAAATCCACCAGGCGGGCGAGATCCCGTCGCCCGATGCCGAGGTCCACGCTGGCAATGCTGTCGCGACGAACCACGAACGCCATCGACCCGGAATCGCTGACCAGGTACTCGATCAAGGCCTGATCCGGAGCCAGGCTCTGGGCCACGTCTTGCCAAGCAGCCGTGTTGGTCGAGACCAACGCGGTGTGCCGCGGCGCCTGCTCCCGCATTTCGAGCAGCAGCTCGGCATAGGCCTGCTGGGTGCGATCCAAGGCCTCGCGGGTCACTGGAGCTTCACGCGAGGGATCGGCGCCGCGAAGCGTCTCCTGGGTTGTCGCGCCGTTGCCCTCGAGCCCGACCATCAGCTCGCCGATCCGGCGACGCAGATCCTGTTCGCGCCCGACCAACTCGCGTGCAGAGCCTGAACCCGCCGTGACGCGCCCCCGGTTCAACAATTCGAGCATCTCCCGAGCGCGGAGACGCTCGGAGGCCTCGAACGCGGCGCCAGTCCTTCCCCGGCTCCGCTCGGTCAACGCCAACTGCGCGTAGAGGTCCCACTTGTCGGCCAGAAAGCCAGATCGCCGCTCAGGCAGGGCCAGCGAACGCCCCGGAACCTCCAGCTCAGCCAACGCCGATCGAAGCTCCCTCGCGGCCTCATCCGTGGCCCCTTGAGCCCGGCGCGCCAATGCCAGCCCGGCTCTCAGGCGCCCCGATACCTCCGGAGCGACCCGACCTTCCAGGCTCATCAGCCCGGCGCGATAGAGCGACTCCGCTGCGGCCGGCAGATTGGCCCTGGCTTCGAGCGTGGCTAGCTCACCCATGGCGTCCGCAGCTCCAACCGGATCGCTCACTCGCTGGAACCCGGCCACTGCTCGACTCAGCTCCCGCCGAGCCGAGGCCGTGTCCCCCTTGTCCCGCAAGGCCTGACCCAAGGCCACGCGGGTTCTCGCGGCCGAGCGGAGATCTCCCGCAGCGAGCTGGGTGCGCAAGGCGTTCTCGAGGAGGGGCTGGGCGCGAGCCGGCTCATTGTGAATGAGCAGCAGGTAACCCCGCCCCTCCTGTGCCTCGGCCTGACCACCGAGGTCCCCAGCCTGACGGAAGAGATTCAGGGCCTGCGCATAGAGCCGCTCGGGTTCCGCGGCGGCGTTGAGCTCGACCGCCAGATCGGCGCGGGCCAGGGCCACGCCGGCTCGTACTCCCGGTGAGACCTGGGCCGAGTCGGCCTGGCGCTGGGCGCGATGCAACTGATCCTGAGCCCCTTGCAGGTCGCCCGCGGCACCGATGGCGCCGGCCAACTCCTGCCGAGCGGCAATGGCCTCCTCGAGAGGCCCGGTCCGATCGTAGAGCGTGACGGCTTCGGTGAGAACGTCCGCGGCGGCGGGATAGTCTCCTCGGCGCATCTCGAGCTGGCCGAGTCCGCGGAGCGCGTCGGCGACGTCCGCCCAGCGCCCCTGCGCGCGCCAGGTCGCGAGTGCGCTCCGGTAGAGCTGCTCGGCCCGCGCGAAGTCGCCATCCAGGCTCGCGAGCCCGGCTAGATTGACCAGATTGGTCGCCGCGATTTCCTCACGGCCATCCCGGCGATTGAGCCAGAGCGCGGCCTCGAACTGCCTGCGGGCCTCGGCCAGATCGCCGGCATCTTGGGCGAGCAGCCCCAGGTTGTTGTGATCGGCGGCGGCCCCGCGGGTATCGCCGATTCGCTCGCGGAGGGCGAGTGCGGTCAGGTACTGCTCCCGTGCCGTGGCCGGATCTCCCCGATCGGCGCTGACGCCCGCCAGGGCGCCCAAAGCATTACCCTCGACCCGGACGTCACCGACTTTCCGAGCCAGGTCGCGGGCTCGCAGCAGGTAGGCCTCCGCGCTATCCGGTTTTCCGGTTTGCAGAAATCCCGCCCCCAGATTGGCAAGAATCGCCGCGGCGTCGGCGCTGTCGTCGATGGCCACGGCACGGGAGAGGGAGCGGCGCCAGATCGTGATGGCCGCGGCAGGACCGTCCCGCGCAAAGGCGACCATGCCGGCTCGGCGCGCGCTGTCAACGGCGACCTTGGCCGCGCGGCGCGCCGTCGAGGATCCCGCGAACCGGGCGACCTCACGGACCAGAAACGAGTCGCGCCACGCGGTCGCAAAGGACGCGGCCAGACGCTGGGCGGCGATAAGTTCATCATGACCGGATGCCGAGCTCGAAACCGAGCGGGCCAGCGACTGGGCCACCGCATCATGCACGGCGTAGGAGCGGACCCGGACCTGGGTCACCAGTGGGGAGCCCGAGAGCTCGAGTGCGAGAAGCCGGAGGGAGTCCGCAGCCTGCGACTGGACCATGAGCGCAGCCAATAGAAGCGGTGACCCCGGCACCATCATGGCGGCGTCCCGCCCGCAATCGAGAACCGTGTCAAGTCGGAGGCAGACCAGCGGTTCCACCCAATGCGGGCCTCCACCTTCCATAGATATGGCGGTCCCGGGCGGAGGACGATGGAATCGGGGAGGGCGACCAGGGTATCGGTCACCTCGGTCTCGTAGAGAAGCCGACCTTCGGCATCGAAAAGCGTGGCCCGGTATCGATCGGCTTCCGCTACCCGCGTCCATTGCAGAACCCGGGCGGCCGATACCGGCCCAGACGGAGTCAACGCCACCGGCGTACCCTGCCCTGACCCAACGGTCCCTCGGTGAATCCAGCCGTTACGCGGCCAGGGGCCCAGAAAGAGCAGAAGCACCGCCGCCGCGGCCAGTGGGACCGCAATCCGGAGAAAGCGCCGGCGACCGCCGCGATCAATCGCCGAGACCTCGCGCGCGACCACGGGATCGGCCAGCGCCCGGGCTACCGAGGCGACTGCTCTCCGGCATCGGTGACAACTGGCGAGGTGAGGCATCGCCGCGGCGCGGGCCGCTGGGGCCAGGGTTCCCTCGGCCAGCGCCGCGATCGTGTCGTCATCCAGACACTCTGTCGTCGCCTCGCCTTCGTTGTCCGCTCTGCCGACGTAGCGTTCCAGCTCGCCACGCAGCGGGTCGAGCGAATCCGATTGCATCACTGGGCAGAATCCTTTGTGGCGGGGCACAACGGCCCGATCGCTGTCATGAAACGGTCACCATCCCCGGGATTGCTCAGAGGTCATCCTGCCGGATCCCGGCTCGCTCCAGGTGACTCCTGAGTGCGGCCAGGGCCCGGTAGACCTGGTTGTACACGGCTTTGGCATTGGGAACCCCGAGGATTCCAGCCACGGTTGCGGCCGGAAGCTCCTCGACGACGTACAACTGGAGCGCCACCCGGTCAGCCGGATCCAGCGCGTCGAAGGCCTTGGCGATCACGCTACGGCGCTCGTCGTTCTCGGCTGGGCTGTCGCGCTCGGGCTCGCTGTCGGACGAGAGGTGTCCTCCCAGCTCTCGCATCACGCTCCCGCGCCGGCTATCAGCGGCCGCACGGTAGGTGGCTCTGAGCTCGACCTGGAATTGCCTGAAGGTGAGGGTCGGCGCGTCGCGGGCGCGGATCAGTTCGTAGGTTTCGGCATGGCTGTGGCGATCCAGAAAGACATGCTCGAAGATGTTGCGCTGGAGGACAGGTAAGCCTTCGGCCACGGCGGAGAGCCGGCGCCGGCCATCCCGTTGTCGGAACCAATCGATAGTGAGATTTCGAACGACGGTGACCAGCCAGGTGGAGAACCGGGCGTGGTGAAGCGGCTGTGCGGCGTAAGTTCGGAGTCGGCGGAAGTCGTTTTCGCGCAGGGCCTCGCAGACCCGCGCAAAGACATCCATCACATCATCATAGTCCTGGGCGTAATGACGGATCGCGCCGAAGATCAGGCGCCGATAGCGCTCGAGGAAGAGACTCCAGGCGCGTTCGGGATCACCTGCCTCGAGCGGGGCGATCCACGATTCCGCCATGGGCACTCCGATCGATGGCGAGAATGTACCCGTGGGCGTGATGGCAGCAAGGTTTCTTTGTGGGGTAACCCAGGCCAGTACCAGGAAATCGAGCCGGACTGGCCGGTGTAGCTGCCTCCTACCTGACCTTCTCGCTCCCGTATCGCCGGTAGGGATCGCTTCATCCTGACTTCACATTCCGCTCCCCCTGGAAATAGTACGATACGCTAGATCCAAAGTGGCGATGGCCCTGCGCCATTGACCGGCACCGTAACCGCTTGCCAGACAAGGAGGAATCCATGACGACGATGCTCTTCCCTCGATATCGAGAGCAGCAACCGGGCACCTGGATGGCTGGCACCTATCCGGCCACTCATGAATTCCTGTCCCACACCAGCGAAATGCAGCTCCTGGTCCACGCGGCTACCTACCCCGAGCTGTTTGCCGAAGCGGGCCACGCGCTGGGCCTGCTGTCGCTCCGGGACATCCCCGATGTTCCCACGGGAGAATGGCGGGAGATCGAGGTGGAATCGGCCGACCGGGTGGCGTTGCTGGTGGACTGGCTGAACGAGTTGATCTTCCTGGCCGAGACTGAGCGGTGGGTCGGGATCGAATTCGAGGTGCGGGAGATGGCTGCCCGCTGGATCATCGCCCGGGCCCGGGGGGTGAGCGTGGAGGAACCCCCGGCCGTGGTCAAGGCGGCGACCATGCACCAGGCCCGGATCTCCCATCGCGACGGCGTCGTCGAGGCCGAGGTGCTGTTCGATGTCTAGCACGCTGACCTGGCACTACCCCGTCACTTCGGTGACTCCGGATCTCCGGGAGATCCCGGCTTCGGCCCGGCAGGACATGCGGGTGCCGGCGCGGGTGTATGCAGACGACACGCTCTGGGAACAAATCGAGGGCGACCGCTCGCTCGACCAGCTGGTCAACGTCGCCACCCTCCGCGGAGTCACCGGATGCGTCTACGGGATGCCGGACATCCACGAGGGGTACGGATTCCCGGTCGGTGGCGTGGCCGCCTTTCGCGCCAGCGACGGGGTGATTTCGCCCGGGGGAGTGGGATACGACATCAACTGTGGCGTCCGGTTGCTGCGGTCACGGCTCGAGCTCGGCGCCTTGCAACCCAAGCTCGAGTCGGTGGTCCACGACCTGAGTCGGAGCATCCCGTCCGGCTCCTACCGGAATCCGGCGCTCACCTTGACCATCGACGATCTCGAGCGGGTGCTGACGGAGGGGCCTGCTTACCTGGCGGAACGGGGGATGGTGCTTCCGCAGGACCTGGCCCACACGGAAGCTCGAGGGCGTCTCCCGGGGGCCGACGCGGCCAAGGTCTCCGCCCGCGCCAAGCAGCGCGGCCACGACCAGCTGGGCACCATCGGCTCGGGCAATCACTTCGTCGAGGTGCAGGTGGTGGACCAGGTATTCGATGCCGGGGCGGCGCAGGGCTTCGGGCTACAGGAGGGGCAGATCACCGTACTGATCCACACCGGGTCGAGGGGACTGGGCCATCAGGTCTGCACCGATTACGTGCGCCTCATGGATCAGGTCATGCCCCACTACGGGATCTCGCTCCCGGACCGTCAACTGGCCTGTGCCCCGCTCCAGTCACCGGAAGGCCAGAGCTACTTCGCGGCCATGTGTGCCGCGGCCAACTTCGCTTTTGCCAATCGCCAGGCCATCACCCACACCGTCCGCGAGGTGTTCCATCGAGCACTGGGTAGGGCCGCTGACCTCGCCCTGGTCTACGACGTGGCCCACAACATGGCGAAAGTGGAGCAGCACGGGGGCGAGCAACTGTGCGTGCACCGCAAGGGAGCCACCCGCGCCTTCGGCCCCAGCCACCCGGAGACCCCGGCCGCCTACCGCAGAGTGGGGCAGCCGGTCCTGATCCCCGGCAGCATGGGGACCGGGTCCTACGTCCTGGCCGGAACCGACGAAGCAATGGCCCGGAGTTTCGGCAGCTGTTGCCACGGGGCGGGGCGCGCGATGAGTCGCTCGGAGGCGAAGCGCACCCGGTCGGGCGCTGAGATCAGGCGGGAGCTCGAGGCCCGGGGGATCGTCGTCCGCTGCCCATCGGCCGGCGAGCTGGCCGAGGAGGCTCCCTACGCCTACAAGGACGTGGAACGGGTCGTGGACGTGGTGAACCGAGCCGGCCTGGCGAGGAAAGTGGTCCGCCTGCGGCCGCTCGGTGTGATAAAGGGGTAAGCGAGTGTTGCCGATTCCATCTCGAGGAAGTGCCAGAGAGGTGAACTCTATGCAGCTGCCATTGCAGATCACCGGAAGAGACCTATCGCTGAGCGCGGAGGAAGAGCAACTGATCCGCGAGCAGGCCGAGCAGTTGAACGATTTCTATCGCAGCATCATGGGCTGCCGGGTCCTGGTCACCATTCCCAACCGATACCCAGCCGGACCGCCGGTCAGCTACACGGTACGAGTAGACCTGACTCTCAAGGGTGGAGAGCTGGCGGTGACTCGGCAGCCGAAGCAAAGCCTGCAGGAGGCGGTCCAGGACGCCTTTGCCGCGGCCCGCCGGC
>Ga0335083_10005575_pt1 | contig 15835 bp, 11 predicted proteins | sample Lox_Sample_42_FD_206716 | JGI IMG/M metagenome (GOLD analysis project Ga0335083, IMG submission 206716) | Soil microbial communities from Loxahatchee National Wildlife Refuge, Florida, United States - Lox_Sample_4.2 | ecosystem: Environmental > Terrestrial > Soil > Wetlands | place: USA... | reverse complement strand
CTGGCTTTTTTCCTGCTTGGGAATTGCATCCCGGGCGCGTTCGCGCAGTCCGCTTCCTCTCCGCCGGTCAGGATCGGCGATGTCGAAGTCGCAGGTTCCTTGCGCACACGGGTCGAAGCGTGGGACTGGTTTCAGGGGAACGCCAATAACGATTACACCTTTCCCGGTTCGATTGCCCGTTTCAGCCTGTCGCAGACCACCAAAGCCTTCGACTGGCAGTTCGAATTGGCGGTCCCTTTTCTGCTGGGGTTGCCGGACGACGCCATCGCTCCCGGGGCTCAAGGCCAATTGGGCTTCGGTGCAAGCTATTTCGCCGCGAATCAGCGCGAGACCAACGTGGGCATGGCGTTTCCCAAGCAAGGATTCCTTCGGTTCAAAAAGCTGGCTGGAGTTGAAGGACAATCCCTCCGGCTGGGCCGGTTCGAACTGATCGACGGCGCCGAGGTTGCGCCGAAGGAGAGTACCCTGGCCGCGCTCAAGCGCGACCGGATCGCGCACCGGCTGATCGGAAACTTCGGATTTAGCGACGTGGGCCGCAGTTTCGACGGCGTGCACTACGTGCGGAATGGGCGGAAGCTCAACCTGACCTTGTTCGGCGGCCGGCCGACGCGGGGTGTCTTCCAGGTGGATGGATGGGGCGAACTCAACATCAACGTCTTCTACGGAGCCTTGACCGGCCAGGTGGGAGGAACGCAAAGCGCCGGCGAGTGGCGAATCTTCGGCCTCGGCTATCAGGACCTGCGCGATGGAGTGCTGAAGACGGATAACCGGCCCACCGCCGTCCGGACCGCCGATACCGCCCACATCAACATCGGCACATTCGGGGGCCACTACCTTCACGCGCTGCAAACGGCCATGGGGCAGTTCGACATGCTCGGCTGGATCGCGCTGCAGACCGGTTCCTGGGGCAACCTGAATCACCGCGCGGGAGCGATCGCGGCGGAAGCCGGCTGGCAGCCGCGAATGCTGCCGCAATGGAGGCCGTGGCTTCGCGCCGGATACGACTACGGTTCCGGCGACAAAAACGGTGCCGACACGACCCATGGCACGTTTTTCCAGGTGCTGCCGACGCCCCGAGTCTATGCACGCTTCCCGTTCTTCAACATGATGAACAACCGGGATGTGTTCGGCGAACTCTTGCTCCGGCCATCGAAGGTAGTAACCATCCGCTCCGACATCCACTCTCTCCGGCTGGCCAATCGCAACGACCTCTGGTACTCGGGAGGAGGAGCCTACCAACCATGGACGTTCGGCTATACCGGGCGAGCGTCCAATGGACAATCCGGATTGGCGACCCTCTACGACGTCAGCGCGGACCTCAGCGTCAATAGCCACGTGGCCATGGGCACGTATTATGCGCACGCGGCCGGGAAGCTGGTCGTGCAGTCAATCTATCCCGCCGGCCCACGCGCCAATTTCGGATTTCTCGAATTGACCTTCAAGTTCTGAGGCCGGACTCCACTTCTCTGGCCAGGGCTTCCAGGAGTTGCGCATAGCAACCTCCGCCCGCGCTCTCCGCGAGATGAGCCAGGTTACCCACCCAGTGCGACAAATGCCGTTCCAGGAAATCCTCGCGCGCGCGCCGCAGGGATTGCAAGTCCCGGTTGCCGGCCGCTTCGCAATGGTCCAGCCAGGCCAGGAATTCCAACTGCGTGAGCAGGTGGTCGGGCGCGGCACGGCCGTCGATCTCCAGGCCGAAGTTCTGGTAGTAAAGCTTGTTTTCGAGCACTACTTCGCCGGCCGGGCGATTCAACAGCCAGGCGCTTTCCAGGAGCGGACATCGCGGCTGGGGCAGTCCGGCTTCGAAAAGGCCGATATAGAGCGAGCGCAGTTCTTCGAGCGCAGAGGGTGCGTTCTCGCAGAGTTCGGCCAGGGGCCCGAGATGGCGCTCATCGGGATAGCCCAGCGCGAACCGGAAGACTGCCCACGTGTTTATTGCGCCCGATACCATATGCTGAAGTACTTTCTGCCGTCGCGATCCTGCTGCGAACCGTTCCAGATGGCCACCGCGAAGGGCGTGCCGGCTTTCAGTCCGGGAACCTGCAAAGTCACCACCCACTTGCCTGCGACATACCGGGACTGCGCGGGAAAGGACTGTCCGGTTCGTTTGGTCGTCTCCCGTCCGCTCGCCTCCATCACGGCCGCGCCGCGCGTAGAATCCCAGAAGAAGATCTGGACGGGATGCTCGGGATCGCCCATTTGAAGTGAGGGGTTCAGATCGCCGGCGGTGGGCCGGGCGGGGATCATGACGGCGCAGGCATCGGAAAACCGGTCGGTCGCCGCCGATTGTGCCACCAGGTGGTCGCCTTGCCAGGAGCGCTCGGCCTTCGGCAGGTCTGCGGTGTCGTGGGTTTTGTCGGCCCATTCCAGCCTGACGAAGTTGCCTGCCGCGCTATGGAGCACCTGCGCCTGAACCGATTGCACCTCGTTCGATGCCGGGGCGTCCGTAGAGTAGAGAGGCGGCGTGCGATGCAACGCCAGGATCATGGTCGCGGCCGATCTCCATTCGGCGGATGTCGGATCGAGCAGGTTCTGCGCCCAAGCCGGCGCGCAGCAGATGAGTAGACCGATGACGCTTCTCATACTTTGTGCGCTCCCTGAATCTGTACCAAAGTCTCGTGTCGGGGGATCTGATAGCGGACGTGCTCGTCGCGCCCGATCAGCAGTTGCAGCACGTCGCTGGTCCCACCGTTCTGGGCATGGCGCAACTCGGCCTCCAGGCGGCGGATTACGTCCACTACCTCGTCGCCGAAGAGGTATTTCAAATAGTCCATCGGCATGCGCGGATCGTCCAGCACGCTCTTGCCGTAGTTGCCGCTTCGCGGCGGGTTGAACGGAGGCACGTAGAATACGTTCGGCTCCGTGCCTTTCTCGGGAAACAGCCCCAGCGCCACCTTGTGGACATGGACTAATTTGTGAACGGCGGACGATGGGTCATCAAGGAAGCCGACAAAGCGGAGGCGGCCGGGGCATTGCCTCGCGCAGGCGTTCACCTCGCCCTTTTCGATGCGCGGATAGCAAAAAATGCACTTCTGAGCTTTGCCGAGAAGTTCGTTGAAGTAGATCTTCTTGTACGGGCAGGCCTTCATGCAGTAGCGGTAACCCTCGCAGCGCTCCTGGTCGACCAGCACGATGCCGTCTTCTTCGCGCTTGTAGATGGCCTTGCGCGGGCAGGCCTCCAGGCACGCCGGATTGGTGCAGTGATTACATAGACGGGGCAGATAGAAGTAGTAGTTCTCGCCGAGCATCAGCGCACCCACGTCTTCGTCCCAGTTCGGCGTGTTGCGCGTCTCCTCCTGCGGCATGGCTTGCAGACCGCCTTGAAAGAGACGCTCGGCGTAGTTGTATTCGAAGGTCTGGCCGTAGTCTTCCTTACTCGGCAATTCGGAGGGGCGCAGTTTGCCATCCTCGAAGCCCCCGCCGATTTTGTCCCAATTCCGCGGATACCCCTGGCCGGGACGGGTCTCGACATTGTTCCAGTACATGTAGTCCATGCCGTCGCCATCGGTCCACAGCTTCTTACAGGCCATGGTGCAGGTCTGGCAGCCCAGGCACTTGTTCAGGTCCAGCACCATGGAAATTTGATGTTGAGACATGGCTATGCCTGCCCTTTCCCGGTTCTGCGGATGGCCCTCAGGTCGGCCGCGGTGGGCGTGTATTTGACGATGTCCACGCGCACGTCGCGATTGTTGCCGGTCGGACCCCAGTAATTCAGCCGGAAGTTGACGTGCCCGTAGCCGCCGACGAGCTGCGTGGGCTTGATCTTGATCACCGTGGGCGATTGCCAACCGCCCTGGAGGAAGCCCAGGTAACGCTCCCAGCCGTGATACATGGTCAGGCGCTTCCGCTTTTCGCCCGGCAGGATCTGCACCTTGCTGACGAAGCTGCCGTTCTCGTTGAACACCTTGACCCAGTCGTTGTCCTGGATATTGCGCACCTTGGCATCCTCCGGGTGCATGTAGCAGATGGGGATGCCGCGTTGCAGGCGCAATTGGTAGCGCGCGTCGCGCCACGTGGAATGGATGGACCACCGGCCGTGCGGGGTGTTCCAGAAGAACGGGTATTTTGCGCTGTCGGACAGCGGCTCTTTGTATACGGGAAGCTGCTCGCCGAACTCGATGAACCAGGGGTGATCCAGGTAGAACTGCTGGCGTCCGGTGAGCGTTCGCCATGGCCGCTTATTTTCTACCTGGTGCTGGAAGGGCGTGTATGCCTGCCCTTCCCTGATCTCACTGTTCCAGGCCTCTTCGTCGATCTTCTTGAAGCGCTGCGGATGCTGGCTCAGTTGTTCGAACGTCATTCCTTTGGTCTCGGGCGATCCATCGAGAATGAAGTTGGCGCCGTCTTCCGGCCGCTGGAATTTTCCGTTGGCGCTCCAGGAGTCGTAGGTCTTGGTGTAATCGCGATGCCAGTCGAACTGCTGATCGTGATATGGCGCCAGATGCCGCTCGGCGGCAAGCTGGGACATCTTCTTCGCCAGGTCGCGGAAAATCTCCCAATCGGGCTTGGAATCGTAGAGCGGGTCCAGAACCTTGTTGAACGGGTGAACGAAGCTGTGGCAGTCGGTGGTATTGATATCGGACTTTTCGTAGTAACTCGCCGCGGGCAGCACGACGTCCGAGTGCAATGCCGTGGTGTCCATCCGGTAGTTGAGATCGACGATCAGGTCCAGGTCTTTCCAGAGCGACTTCAGGATGTATTCGTTGCCCTTGGCCTGGTTCAGATAGTTCGCGCGCCACACGATCAGCGCGCGCGGTTTCTGCTCCCGCTTCTTCGGATAGAGGGGCATCCATCCGTTCTTCACGCTCTCCTCGATGTAGTGCTCGATGGGCTTGCCGTTGTAGAGATGCGGGTCCTTGTTGGACGAATGGATGTACGTCCAGAGCGTCATGTTCTGCATGCGCTGCGTCTTGACGCCTTCGGGAAACGCGTATGCGCGGAAGCCGCGCTCCGGCCAGACGCGCTCCTGGCCCACGTAGTGATTGAAGCCGCCTCCGTTCCTGCCGGTGTTCCCTGTTAGCGCCACCAGGAGGATCAGGGAGCGGTTGATCAGGTCGTTGTGGAACCAGTGATTGAGCCCGGCACCGTGGATGATCATGGCCGGCTTTCGCGTGGCGAACTCGTGAGCGAACTGCCGGATGTCGCTGAGCGCCAGCCCCGTCGTCTGTGCGACCGATTCCAGCGTGTAGGGGGCAAGCTTCTCCTTCATCAGCTCGAAAACGGTACTCACGTCGCCATCGGAGTAGTGCAGGTCGGGCTCGGCGCCGTTCAGGGCGATGGTCTTCTCCTTCGACCCCATTGCGCCCGGCGCTTCGCGGCGCTGGCCACTCCTGGCGTCATGGAAGAAGAAACGGTCGGCTGCTCCCTCGGGACGGACGAAACGATTGGTCCGCTTGTCCACCAGCAAGGGCAGGTCGGTCTGTTCCTTGACGTAGGCTGCGTCGTAGAGATTGTTGTCCACGATGTACCTGGCGACGCCCAACGCCAGCGCGGCATCGGTGCCGGGTTGGATCGGGAGGAACAGGTCCGTGTGGATCATCGACGAGTTGAAATCCGGCGAGATGCCGACAACCTTGGCCCCGTTGTAGCGCGCTTCCCAGGCGAAGTGGGCGTCTGGAATGCGCGTCTGTGAGATATTGCTGCCCCAGAGCACGATGTACTTGGAGTTGAACCAATCGGCGGTTTCGCACGATTCGGTCTGCACTCCCCAGGTGAGCGGCTCGCCCGGCGGCAGGTCGCAATACCAGTCGTAGAAGGAGCAGAAGACGCCGCCGGTGTAGTGCGCGAAACGCGAGCCGGCGCAAAAAGAGACCGGACTCATGGCGGGAATCACGCTGAAGTAGGTATTGGTGTCCGGGCCGTACTGGTAGATGTTGTCGAGCAATTTGCCGGCGACCAGAGTCAGCGCTTCGTCCCACGTGGCCTTGCGCCACTTGCCTTCACCCCGTTCGCCGGCCCGGATGAGCGGCGAGCGCAGCCGTTGAGGCCCGTACACATACTCGGTGAAGCACGCTCCTTTCTGGCAGCCGCGCGGATTGTAGTCGGGAAGATCCGCGGAGATCCGTGGATAGTCGGCAGCCTGCTCCTCGCGAATCATCACGCCGTTACGCACGTAGACATTCCAACTGCAGGACCCGGTGCAATTGGCGGAATGCGTGGAGCGGACCACCTTGTCCCAGGTCCACTGCTTGCGGTAAAGGTCCTCCCACCCCCGGTACGGGTAAGCCCGCAGCGGATCGAGCGGGCCGGTGAAGGCCTCGAACTGCGGTTTTTCAGCCTTGCGGCAGCCTGGGATGGACGCCCCCAACGCCGCCAGTGCTCCGAGCTTGAGAAAGTCGCGTCGGTTCTTCATGGTGTAACGCGACCCTCCTGGGTCGCATGGCGGCCCGGGAGGGCCGCGTTACGGACTGGCGGCTGCCATTTCCGTATGTACGCGAGCAGGTCGCCGATTTGCCCTTCGCTGAAGCCTGCCCGGCCGAATGCCGGCATAGGCGTGTTTTCACGGCCCGCGCGAATGGTCTGCGCGAGAAAGGCGTCGGTGGCCGCCTGTTGGAATACCGGGTTCGCCAGCGCTGGCGCGATCAGTCCTTTGCCGTCCATCCCATGACAGCCGGCGCATTCCTGTGCGAACAGCGCCGCGCCGCGAGCGGCATCTCCGCGCGGCGGGGCGGCGGGCAGTGCGATCGCCGGCGCCGACGTCCGAAGGTATGCCACCAGGGCGGCAACTTCAGCTTCACTCAAACCTCCCGCCTTCGGGCCCCAACCCGGCATCCGCGTTCCCGGACGGCCCTCGCGGATGTTCTCCGCCAGGCATTCGTCGTCCTCCGTTCGGACGAAGGCCGCATTGCGGATTCCCGGCACAAAGCGCGCGAACTTCTTGTCCCACCGGGTGTGGAGTCCGGTATCGTGGCAGGCCGCGCAGTAGCGGTGGTAAATGGCGGCGCCGTCCGGAGCGGGCGGATGCAGGCGCGCATACTGCTCGTCGATCTTGTCCGGCGCCAGGTACTCCGCCGGAAAATCGCGCTGGCGCAGGGAGAGCATGAAAACTGTCAGCGCCTCTACCTGCGGCTGGGAGAGCGCGGGCATGGGCATCAGGCTCCCGGCTACAATGCCCGATGGATCGCGAAAGTGCTCCGCGAACCAATTCCAATTGGTCTGCGACCCCTTGAGGCTGGCGCGGACCAGCTCGTGCTTGGTCTTGAATCCTTCATTATCGAGCGCGGGGCCAAGCGGCCCACCCTTGCCGTTGAGTTTGTGGCATCCGTTGCAGCCCTTCTGCTCGAACAGTTTCATCCCGAGCACCAGCTTGTCCGCCGAACCAGCGGGCAGCGCGCGGGGATCGTGGCACGACCCGCAGGTGGCCTCGGTGTACTTAGCTGGCAGCAGGGGGTAGTCCCAGAAATATTCCTCCGCCTTGGCTTCCTGGAAGTTCAGAGCCGCGCCCTGTCCCTGGTGGCAGACCGTGCACCCGAACTTCTCCACGCGATGAATGGCAAGCAGCTTCCTGGGATGCGTCCGGTGGGGATTGGGCTGGTCCGTCATGCGAGGGTCGTCGATCCCCAGATGGCAGGACACACACCGGTCTACCGTGTGCAGCGCGGGTACCACTATCTGCCGGATCTCGATCGGAAGATTGCGCGCGGTCGCGCGCGCGGCGTCGCCGGTGGCCTTCGCCTCCAGAATGCCTCGGAACCCTACCTGGTATCCGCGCCAGTCCGCGGAGATGTTCTCGCGCACCGCCGCTGCGGCCAGGAACCCGATGGTCACGACCGAGCACACGGCCGTAATCCACTTGAAGGGACGGGATGGATCGCCTGACATCATGTCTCCTAATGCACGGGCCACTGGCTGGGCCACCAGTAGAAATGCCAGTTCGGTCCCCGGAAGATGGAACCCATCGCGGTCAAAACGATGAAACCCGCCAGAAAGCAGGTGAACAACGCGATCGCGGACATGCGGATGCTGCTGGTTCGCCTCAAGACCCACAGCGACCACGCGGCATACAACGCCACGATCACGGTGGCCGGGTTGAAGATGATGATCGCGATCTGCGGGATGGTGGGAAACCACGTGCGCAGCCACCCGTAGTTCACGGTGACCGCCAGCAGCGCCAGAACACTGACAAGCCCGTACCCCGCCGACTGCCAGAACGTGCGCCGCCCGGCGGGACCGCCGAACCAGATTCCCACGCCGCTGGGATCGCGGTCGAGGTAAGGAATCAGTCCAAGCCCGAGCAACACCACGCTCGGGATACCCACGCCGCCCATGAACGCGGAGTACGAAACCAGCTCCTGCAGTCCTAGAAAGTACCATGGCGCCTTCGCCGGATTCTCCGGGATCGCCGGGTTGGCCATCTCCTTCAGCGGCGCATCGAAAAAGTAGCTCAGCACCAGGGTAACCGCGACCGTGAACATGAATGCCGCGATCTCGGCCCACAGCAGGTTGGGCCAACTCGGCACCGATCCTTCCGGCGCCCTCCCGACCACGGGTGTGCGGCCGCGGACCACCGCCATGAGGCCGTAGGTCTTGGTAGGGGCGAACACCTCCACGTCGCGGCCGCCGATGCGCGCGGGAGGCGCGGGTAGCGATTCATCGCGGGAAAGGCCGCCATCCTTGCGTACCCGCCAGAAATGCAGCCCCATGAAGGCCGTAATCGCCATGGGCAGCAGGGCGACGTGGAGTACGTAGAAGCGGATGAGAGATTCCTGGCCGACGTAGTTCGCGCCCAGCAGCAGTTGTTTCTGGAATCGGCCGGGATCGAACCAGGCGGTGACGCCGATGGCGTCGGTCACTTCGCGTGGCGAGTTTGCGATGTTCGCGCCGATGGTGACCGCCCAATAGGCCAACTGATCCCAGGGCAGAAGGTAGCCGGTGAAGCTGAGCCCCAGGGTCAGCACCAGCAGCACGAGCCCGATCAGCCAGTTGAATTCGCGAGGCCGCTTATAGGATCCCGTATAAAAGACGCGCGCCATGTGCAGGAACACCGCCAGCACCATCAGGTGGGCGCTCCACCGGTGGATGTTCCGGATGAAGCGGCCCGCGGGCACAACGAAGTGAATATCTTTCACCGAGTGATACGCCAGCTCCACACCGGGTTTGTAGTAGACCATCAGCAGAATTCCGGTGATAGTGAGGACCACGAAAGAGGCGGTGAGGATCAGGCCGAGGCCGAAGGTGTAGGCGAAGCGCAGCGACCGGCGGTCCGTGCGCACGCTTTGCAGATGGAGAAAGAGATTGTGGAAGGTGCTCTGCGACCGTTCGCGATCCGTCTCGGGCGCCTTGCCGGTGCGCATCGCGGATTCGCGCAGGTGCTGCGGCGTCTGCTTGAGGTTTTCCAGGAATTCCTGAATGGGCGTCATACTGTTACACCCGGAAGCGGGTCCCTTTCGGTACCGGCGATTCGGCGTTCACCTGCAACTGGCCGTCCGGCGAGAGCGCAATTTCGAGCCATGGCAGCGCCGCAGGCGCCGGCCCTCCGACCACCGAGCCGTCGGTGGAAAAACGTGATCCGTGGCATGGGCAGGCGAACCCTTCGCCCTCGTTATGGGCGACGATGCATCCCAGGTGTGTGCAAACCGACGAGATGGCGTGGAAGCCCTGCTCTTCGCGGAACAGGAAGAAATTGCCGGCTTCGATGCGGGTCGCCGAACCCACGGCGAATTGACCGGGGTCGCCGAGCTTGAAGACGCGCAACGGGCCGGGCTGCACCGCGGGTTTGGGCAGACGCATCACGCCGGCGAGCGCGGTCCCCATGGCGATCACCGCGCTCCATATCGCAGCCAGTCCCAGAAAATCGCGGCGTTTGGGAGAATCATGCATAGGTCCACTCCTGGCGGAACAGGAATCGCTCCATGGTGATGGCGTGGGTCGGGCAGCGCTGCGCGCACAGGGCGCAGCGGATACAGCGGTCTTCGTCCTTGAGAATGGCAGAGTCCCCGGGACCCGCACTGCTCGCGGCCAGCAGCGCGTCGATCTCGGGCGAAGGCTCCAGGTTCTTCAAGGCCACCAGTTTCAGGCAAAGGGTAGGACAGACATCCACGCATCCGCCGCAGAGAATGCACTTCTCTCCGTCGAAGATGGTGTTGACACCGCAGTCCAGGCAGCGGCCGGCCTCGCCGGCGGCCAGCACTTCGGTGTAGCCGGTCTCGACCAGGCGCTTCGGGTCGGCCAGCCGCTCTTGGGCCGGCGCTACCGGGATGTGCGCGCGCCGGCGCCTTTCGTACCCTGCCTCCCGGCGGTAGCCTTCGATCTCGACGTGAAGCTGTACTTCGTGCCGGCGGATTTCGCGGCCGGTGAGGAAGTGGTAGACTCCGCGCGCGGCTTTCTTTCCGCTGGCGATCGCATCGATCATCAGGCGCGCGCCGTATGCGACGTCGCCGGCAGCGAAGACTCCCGCGGTTGCCGTCTCACAGGTCTCCGGGTCGACCTGAAGCCGCGTGACGTCGCCCAGGAAACTCAGGTCCGGAATCTGGCCCACCGACAGTAGCACCGTGTCGGCTTCCAAGTCGATCGTTTGAGTATCGTCGTAGACCGGCGCGAACCGCCGGTTGGCGTCGAATACGGAGACCACGCGCCGGAACCGCACGCCGGAGACCACTTTGTCTCCATTTTCCTCGCGGAAAAGAAACTCCTTAGGCCCGAGCCTGTTGTGGCGGATGATGCCTTCTTCCTCGCCTTCCACGATCTCCACTTCGTCGGCGGGCATCTCCTCGCGCGACTCGAGACAGGCCAGATGCACCTCGCGCACCGCGGCCTGACGCAGGGCCACACGTGAGATATCTGTCTCCGTCTGCCGCGCCAGCAGACGCTCGGCATCCTCGCCTTCGTAGCGAACCGCGGACCGTGACACGTCGAACGCCACATTCCCGCCCCCGATCACCACGACTCGCCGCCCGATCGGCAGCTTCTCCCCGAGCGACATGGCGCGCAGGAAATCGACGCCACCGAAGATTCCCCGCGCGTCGGAGCCCGGCAGTTGCAGCATGCGAGCCCGCTTGGCGCCGACCGCAATGATTACGGCACGGAAATCGCGGCGGAGCTGCTCGAACTCGATATCGCGGCCCACGCGAACGCCGCAGCGGAACTCCACTCCCAGCCTGCGGATAAGTTCGATTTCCGCGTCGATCAGATCGCGCGGCAGGCGATAGGCGGGAATCCCGGTGTAGAGCATTCCCGCCGGGCGCGGTTCGGCCTCGAAGATGGTGGGGGCGATGCCCATCAGCGCCAGATCGTGAGCGGCGGCCAGCCCTGCCGGGCCGGACCCGATGATCGCCACACGAAAGCCTTCGGGCCGCACGTACTCGCGTGATGCCAGAAAGCGCGCCAGGCCGGTCACCTCCTCCAACCCGTCGCAGGCACCTTCCGGGAACTCGCCAGGGGATCGAAGACGGCCGCCGTGCTGGTCCGATACAAATCTTTTCAATGCGCGGATGGCTATCGGCTGGTCGATGGATCCGCGACGGCACGCGGCCTCGCAGGGCGCCCCGCATACGCGCCCGCAAATGGAGGCGAGCGGGTTAGGCCCCCGCGCAATCAGGTACGCGCCTTCGTAATCCCCGACGGCGATGGCGCGGATGTAGCCGCGAGCATCCGTGTGCACGGGGCAGGCGTACTGGCACTTGATCTGGCGGCGCCAGTACTCCTCGCTGGGAACCTCTGCGCGAAAACGAGTTTCTGCCGCCTGGTCCATGTAATTCAGTGGTACTGCGAAGTCGCTGCGCCACGCTGTGACCGAAGTCACAGGCAACGATAGTATGCGGTCTCGATATCGAAAAATGAATCGCGACGCTATCCCGCGGGTCTCTTGCCAAACCGGGTGCAGTGCGCGACGCCCTGTACCGAGCTGTGAACCGCGGCACCGGCGCGGCGCATGGTCTCGATCAACGGTTCCGGACGGAACCCACTTCGCAGGACCACCACTTCGCCGGGGGCGAGCGCTGCCACAGCTTCGCGGATCTTCCCGATGGGATGGACTCCACGTTCCAACATGGATTCGGCATCGATTTCTTCGACGACTCGGCCCTGGGCCAGCCACGCCGAGTCGTCATCTTTGGCCTCCATCGTCTCCAGGATTGCCAGATCCGGGCCGGCGTTGCCCGTCGCCTGACGGAGTTTGCGGATCATCGTCCGCAGACTCACGCCGCCGATCTTGGCCGCCTGCTCCAGAGTCGCAACTTTAGCCACGGTTCGCCGCACCACCGGATTCCGCAGCCTGGCGAACGCCGGAGCGAGATCGACGAGAGTGCTTTCCGCCTCCGGATAGGCCTCCAGCAACGCTCCGACAGTGGTTTCAGGGTTAATTGGCAGGTTCATTGGACACCTGCTACGGCCGGTTCGTCGTACTGCAAGAGCCGGCGCTCCCCTTCTAGCGTGCGAATCGCGCCGACATCCTGGGTGACTTCCAGGGTCCCCAGGTAACGGCCGGCTTCGCTCCTGACCGCGAAGTAACGGATGTGCACGAAGCGGCCCGTGAACTGAATCCAGAACTCGGCCACATTCTGCCTTCCTTCGCGAAAATCGCTGAGGATACGGTCTACCACCTCCACGCTGCGCGGCGGATGGCAATTCTGGACGAGGCGGCCAATAATCGCCCGGCTGCGCGCGAACACCCGGCTCGGGCCCTCGGAAAAGAAGGTGACCCGGTCGTTGGCGTCCACGAACGTGAGATCGACGGGCAGTGTCGAGAAGATCGCGATGAGTTGTTCCAATTGAAGTGTCCCGGTCGGCATTGAGACACCGCCGCCGGCATTGTCTGCCGGTTTCGCGCCTGCCGGCTGGTACCCTTCGCGCGGCTCCACCAGGCACCAGCCGTAACGCGGGGATGACGCCCAGATTTCCGCCCATTCGTCCGCCGTAAACCTCTCCAGGCAGATCGGCAGGAGAATCTGCTCCTCCTTGTAAATCATTTCGTGGACCGCACCGGCAGCAGTGGCGCCAGTGGTCGCGGCCAGAAGTTTCCACTCGACAATGGAAGCGTCGCTCTGGCGCAGTGCCCTGGCGAGATCCTTTAGAAGATCCCGAATCTGATCGTCCTTGCCCCACATCACCTTCGATGGCCCTGTAATCCCGTGGCGCTCCAGGCACGAGAACACCAAGTGCTCTTTGCGCTGGTAGTGCTTGTCGACATCCTGTAGTTCGTTGAGAGCCTGTCTCCAGTCGAGCAGCGGTGCCGTCACGTCACCGTCGTCGGTGGCCGCAAGGACCTGGTCCATGGCCTTCTGAAGCCGGGCCACAGCGTCGCGCAGCGCCTCGTTCTCCCGGCGGAAGGTATCCACCGGATGACCGGCCGGAAGCGGCGGGGGCGCCAGTTGTACCAGGACGTCCCGCGTGACCTGCGAATGGAGATCGCACATGCTTTGGATTTCTTCGACCGGCATGCCGTCGGCGATGAGTTCCTGCTCCATTGCCATGATTTCCGAGTAGTCTGTCCGGCAGACGAGTTCCTTGAGGCTGCTACGCACCGCTTCCGGCGCCTCGCCGCCATGCAGGCGCTTGATGATTGCTTTCAGGGTCCGCACGCGCTCTGCCCGGTTGTCGATCAATTCGCTCACAATTGTTCCTCGGTTAGATCTTAAGAACTGGCGTGGCGCGCTTCAGTGACTTGGGTCACCGGAACATCGGAGGCCGACAGACTCCGATAGTGAATATGCGAGCCGGCGCCAGCTCACTGCTTGGGAAGGGGGGCCTTCTCTTTGTCGAAGAGACGCTCGTAGTCCTCCCAGTGGGCGATCATGATCTTGACGCGGGTGCGGAGCTGGGCCGCAAGATCCGGGCCCAGAACGCGGATGTTCTCTTCTTCGGCCGTCGGCGCCAGGTCGAGCAGCGGCTCCTTGTGCGATTCCAGCAGCTCCGCCAGGACGATGGCGTTGTCCATTTCCCGGCGGGCGGTGGCTTTGATCTCCAGCCACTGCGGAATGTTCGTGAGGTCCTCCTGGAATTCAATCGGACGGCGCAGGCTGCCATCCTTCGCGATATCGAGCGCGTACTGGTAGGCCAGCGCGTCCCGGCAATTGTCCACCAGGATTTGGAACACCTTCAGGCGGGTATCGAGAACGCTCATGACCGGCGCGGTCCTGGCAACCAACTGCACGTTCGCGCGCGCACGGCTCAACTCCGACTGCATGCGCTGGAACAGCGTGTTCGTGAGTGCCGCGCCGCCAAGACCCTGATATTGGCGGGTGCCCTGAAGATCGCCCAGGTCGCGGGCGCGTTCTTCCGAGCGTGCCTGAAACTGGTAGCGGCGGTAATATTGCGTCTCCTGCGAGGAGAGCGCCTCGGGAAAAGGCACGAAAGGCCGGGTGAGCCAGCGCTGGTGCACGGAACCGATATAGAAAGTGCTGCCGCCGTAGTTGACGATGGCGACATCGCGCTCCACGCGGTCGATCGCCAGCCAGGCATCCAGAAGCGCCGAAGCGTTCTGCTCGCCCACGCTGTTTGCGGCAATCGTGTGCAGCAGTTGCAGGCGGCTAATGGCATCGTGGGTCGGCCTGGCGCGAAACGCGTCGTAGATCTGGAAGTAGAGGTCGCGGTTGAAGCGATCGCCGATCAGATAGAACAGGCGCGGAGCGGCACTTTGCGCGGCCTTTTCCAGTTCCTCGATGTACCGCACCGCCAGCGGGATTCCCTGAGCGGGGTAGAAGGGATAGAAGTAATCCAGAAGGAAACCGGTCTCCGCTTTGTACGGCGCGGCATCCGGACCTTCCAGGTTCGCGACGGCCATACCCGCTGCGAGGCGATTCGCGATCAGTTCCGGCGCCGCCTCCCTCACCCATTCGGCATCGATTTCCAGCCGGCCGGGACGAGCGTCTGCCGCGCCTGCCTCGAGTGCGGCGAAGAAGTCGCGGTAGCGCTGGTACATCTGGCGTCCGCGGTAGAGACTGCTGCCGTTGGCGCCCTGATACAGCCCGGGACTCCAGCTCATGCCGGAGCCGGAATCGTTGGTGTGCAGCGAAAGGATCTCGATTTCCGGGCATTCGGTCAGCAGCACGCGGATGGATTCGCGGTACAGCGCCAGTACCTCCGGGTTGTCGATGGATGGCGCGAAGCGCGGCACGCGGGCACGCAACGGGTGTTCCACCTCCGGGCCGCGCCAGAGCGGGTGCGCCTCAAACACGCGTTCCGGAAGCATCTGCGGCTCGAAGGTAGTGAGGGCGGCTTTGAGTCCGAGCCTGCGCAGCACGGCACAGCGGGCGCGGAGGATGGAGAGCACCTTCTCCGAGTAGTCTCCCGGCAGAAACGGCTTGAGGGCCGCCGGCGGCGCCACCTTGAGCAGGCCGACGTTGGACATGGCCCAGGCGGGATAGGGATCGCCCGGCGTGTCCATTTGCCAGTAAGCCCAGGGCAGGTCTTCGGCTGTGATCACGATATGAGTGGCTCCGGATTTCTTCGCCTGGCGGGCGAAGCTTTCAAAATCGGCGAGGTCGGCGGAGTGGCATCCGACAATCCGCGCCCGGAAATGCGCCAGCGGATCGGCCGCGGCCCCGGCGCCAATCACGGTCAGCAGCAACGCGAGAAGCAGGCGCGCGCGCCCTGCAGATCGGCACGACACATTCTGTCGCCTTGACATGGTGCCATCGTAACAAGCGGAACGTTACAATCTCGGAATGCCGTTTCGCTTCCGCCTCTTCGCCTCTGTCGCTATTTCTGCGTGGAGTTGTTATGCTGCGGCGCCCGCGATTCTCGGCCGCAACGTGGATCTCAACCGCGGCGAATCTCAAAAGGTGACGCTTTCAAACCGCAAGACCGTCAATGTGCGGCTCATCGCCGCGTCCGCGACCAAGGATTCGATCCGCGAGGCGGTGCGCAGCGCGCAGGTCGAGGTGGAGATCGACGGTCG
>Ga0335083_10005574_pt1 | contig 15836 bp, 19 predicted proteins | sample Lox_Sample_42_FD_206716 | JGI IMG/M metagenome (GOLD analysis project Ga0335083, IMG submission 206716) | Soil microbial communities from Loxahatchee National Wildlife Refuge, Florida, United States - Lox_Sample_4.2 | ecosystem: Environmental > Terrestrial > Soil > Wetlands | place: USA... | reverse complement strand
CCGAAACTCACGGTCGGCGCACTCCTGATTGCAGAAGGCCCCTAATTCCTCGTAATCGAGAATCACGAACCCCGGCGGCCGGACGTCCAGCCCACAGAACGCGCAGGCGTTACCGAGCGGCATGCTGGCGAGCGGAGACACAGCCATCCCTGTCCCTGCTTCTTGTCCGTGTCGCGGTTCGCGTGCGTCTTCAACGTGCGACGTCACCTCTGAAGAACAAGGCGATTGGGCTTTGCTGGGTTTCCGGGAAACCCTATCTTCAATTGCCTCGAACAGACCGCCTTGCGCGCTGGTTCGCCCTAATGGGCTGGTAACTTCTATTCTCATCGCTCCTTGTCGCACCTCAACTCTTATTCTTACCGGCAGGCCATCGACGGCCCGGCGTGTGTGCCTGCAGATTATTCCAACACCTCAAGGGTGTTCTTCTCGCCCTGTCGAGGCAGTTCCACCCGCCTGGTGCCGGGTTTTGTTCCCCCACGCGCAACGGCTCCCGCGACGAATTGCACTACTCGACGCGCGGTGTACCAGCCAATCCCAGCTACGAACGAGAGCGCGAAGATCGCCAACAACACCGCAACGAGTTGCATGTTCTTACCTGCACCATTCCTCTGACACCGTGCCCTCCGGCCGCTTGGAGCGGATCATTCAGAGCTCAAGGCTCACCGTACTCCATGGATAGTTCCGTCAGAATGGGCAGCATCTCAGCCGATCCAAGTACCTGGCGGAAGATCTCTCTCAATTCTCTCCATTCCTCCGGTGAGAAACCGAACGCGATGCCATTACTTCGCTGGCGGAAATAGAATCGAGTGACTTCTTGGCACTCGTCACCATTGGTGTAACCGAGAAATTCGATGCCCTTCCAAACCCTGCCGGGAGGCAAGTGTTCAAGCAGGGTGGCGAATTCTCGAATTTGGGGGAACGGTCCGAGTGGGTAAACAGCCTCTCGACTTGTCATTTCCAGGGCCATGGCAAGATCTCCGTCGCGCGTGAGAAGGGTTGTGAGCTGGAATTCGCCCGCAGAGACGGGCTGAAAGACCGAAAGTCTCTCGCCAGAGTCGCCGAGCTCCGTGGCTTTCCTTTCCCGCCGCACAGGTCGCCGTTCCTTCAGCCAATGGCCCCGAGCCGCCAGCCGGAAAAAGGTCGGAAGAAACGGCCGGAGCGCTTCGTTGATCGCCACGACGCTCGAGAACTCTTCCTCCTGCAACGCGACGTGCAGAGTCCGGCCAACGTACGCGGGCCTGACAGGCGACTCCGGCTTGCGCAGTTCCTCGATCAGGGATTGCAGAACTTCACCCACCTCTACCAAACTCAAACTACGGTCCTCCGCCCAGGCGCACACGCGCAACTTATTGAGGTAGTACTGATCGCGGCCCGGGTCCTCGCACCTTCTCACCCTAAGCAGGGCAAGAAACGCTTCCAGCAGGTCAACGAATGATTCGCGGGAAGGCAGTTGTGAGTCCACGCTCGTTCCCTCACAGCCCACTTCCAGGTAGCGCGCGAGCACGATCCATTCCGCCCGTGACAGGCTTCTCTGTTGTTGCCACTTGACACGAATGTCACACAGAGTCTGCGTCGGATTTCCCAGCAGATCACCGACTTCAAGGCGATCGTCCAGAGGGTTCCGTCTCGCCTGCTCAAGCAGCATCTTCGCTGTCTCAGACATTGAAGCCGATTGACCCCGTCCGTTCGACAACACCTCGCGAGCCCGCTCGAGGTACTCGCGCATGGTGTCAGAGATTCGAACGGAAAGAGTCTGCTGTTGCAACTCTCGCTTTTGGCCCATATTCATTTCTCCTTTCACCCTGGTGCGCTTCAGAAGTGACCTCCCTTCAAGTTACGAACAACCACTTGTCCAGCCGCAATTTCCGCAGCGATAGCACGCTCCGTTCCGCGTCATGATGGCTCCACATTCCTTGCAGGCTGGCGCATCGCCGTCCGACGCACCCTGGAGGAAGGCGGGCGCCGGCCCCGTGTTGCTGGTTCCGGCGCCCGTATCGGAGGGAGACATGGCGGGGAGAAACCTCAAGGCCAACCAGCGGAAGAGATAATCCATCAGTGATTTCGCGTAACCGATCTCTTGGACGGTCGACCAGCCGCTTGGCTCGAACCGAGTGTGACTGAACTTGTCGCAAAGGACCTTGAGAGGCACGCCATACTGCAACGCCATCGAAATGGCGATGCCGAAAGAATCCATGAGTCCCGCGATCGTTGAGCCCGCTTTGGCCATGCGAATGAAGATCTCGCCCGGCTGACCCTCTTCGTACAGACCCACCATGACGTACCCTTCGTGGCCGCCGACAGAGAAATGGTGAACGACGGCTCTGCGCTCGTCGGGCAACCGGCGCCGCATGGGCTGCCGGTCCTTCGTGGTGTGCGGTGCGGTTGCGCCCTCGTCAGCGGTCGCCAGTATCGCTTTCGCTAACCCATTCCGCGCACCCTCTGGCGCTTCGTGGCTCCTCCCGTCCAATGCGTCGCGAGCCTCGGTGGGATTCACGCCGTCCCTGCCGGTTGTATTGGTAGCCTCCGCTGCCTGTTCGTTCTGACTGTCACCCATTTGCGCCTCCCTTGACCCCCTTCACGTTGTCCGCCAAACTCCCGAACCGGCCACGGCTATTTGCCGAGCTCCACCGCGTCCCTTTGTGCGGCGACGGTCCAGTTGTCCTCACCACCCTCCCGGTGCCGTTCCACCCACCGCCCCGTGTAGCTCTGTAATCCTTCGAGCCAGACTCGCGGGTCGGAGGACGAAATCATGGCCGATTCCTCAGCCGTGAAGCGCTCCCCACCCGCCTGCCGCTCCGCGGACCGCTGCATGTACTCAGCAAGCTCTCCGGTCGAGCGCGTCATCGGCAGGTACAACCAGGCGGGCATGAGGACGAAAGCCAGTTTGTCGGCGGCGCAGAGCCGTGAGACGGGTAAGCCCATCCTCTTCGCCCAATACCTGGAATGGCGGACGGTAAAGCTTTGCCAGGATTCCCCGAAGAGAAATCCCATGATCCGGCCACCCAGCAGCACGTGGTCTTCACCGTCGGGGCCGTCCAAGTCATTCCGGCCCCAATAACCCAAGTCGTGAACGACGAAGGCTGCCCACAGACGAAAGTCCCAGGGGAAGCCATAAAGCTTGGCCCACGCAATCGCGACGACCATCCAGTGGATCAGAAAGCAATGCGCTCCAAAGAGCACGCTCTTGGTTCCGACGCGCATGGGTAGTACCTCCTTTCTTCCGCCTCGAACCAGTGCCCTGACGCGGGCGAATTAATCATCATTCACATGGCAGTCTTTGGGCCGGTTTCTCAGCAGCCCGTGGATTCGACCCGGTCGCAACGACGAAAGGTCGCGCACCGAGTGCAGTGGATTCATCATGTAGAAGCTCGGACACCGCCTCTTCATCACTTCGACCGCGTGAAGACTGCCGCAATCGCGTCGCGGTACGACAGCCGCCAGCCCGTCGAAGCCAAGAGCGCAGAGCTGATCGGGCTGTCAACTGGCACCAGTGCGACGGTGAGCGCGTATTCGGCGGTGACCTGTTGCCAACCCGGCTCAGCTCGAATAACCGTCAAGTACTCATTCACGAAGCTGGGGCCATACAGATCGTTCCGGCAATCGAAGAACACCAGGCGCCCAGGCTTCGCGTAAATGACGTAGTCAGCCCACCGATCGGTAGTGAATAAACGGCCAGGCGGCAGGTGGGCCACCGCTTCTACGGGAAGAGAAGCCGCCCGACCGAAACAAAGCCCCCTCCGGCAACCCACTGCAATCACGAGTGCACCGGCTACGGCACAACAGATCAACGTTCCAACCGTGGAAGAGACCATCGACGCCTCAGCCTCGCGAAGCCGCTTGCCCAGTACGTAACGCTGAACCATCTGCTCAGCCAAGCTCGCAACCGGGGCTGCGCAGACGATCGCGAAAATCGGTGCATGCCGTACAGATACCAGCGCCAGGTGCATCCAGCCGAGAGTTAGGGCGCACCATGCAAGACGCGCTCGCAGGCCGTGCCACAGGCCTGCGGCGGCGCCGAGAGGGAGTAACAGCTCAAACCAGTGCAGGCGAGGATTGTGAAAGTCGGGCGACAACCACTCGGCAACCTGCGCGGTTACAGTCCTGGGCGAAAGGAGGTACTCGACGATGTGCCGATGGAGCTGACTGCCGTACGGGTTAACGAGCGTAGCAGCCGAGCATGCGAGGGCCGTGAGGCCAAACCATCGCGACCACTGCGTATGGGCCACGCGCTCTTCTTTGGTGGATCGCAATCGAGTTTGCACGAACTCGGCCCCACTCCAGATCCCCAAAGTCGACACTCCAGCGAGGAAACCGGAATGCAGGTTCGCCCAGAGCAGCGTTAAGATTGGCAGCACCAAAAGCAGCTGACGATTCCCGCGCACCCGGGCTCTCTCGATCACCCAGCAAAACACCCCCACGAGCAGCCATGTGAACAGGTGCGGCCGCGCAAGCCAGTGAATCGTGGTGGTCGCCATCACCAGGCAAGTGACGGCGAACGCGACCGCCTCGCTGGTGTGGAGGCGTGCGGTCAGAAAGACCGCTAATGAGGTCAAACAGAGGAGCGCCAGGCTGAATGCTGCGATCGCTGCCAGGCTGTGCCAGCGGTACAAAAGGGCATAAAGGGCATCGCTCAGCCACTCCCAGTCACACCATGTCCGGTCGGCGATGGCGAATGAGAACAGGTCCTGTCTGGGTACGGCGTGTTGGGCGAGAATCCACTCACCGGTGCGCACGTGAACACCAGTATTGGGATCGGTCAACAAGGACGAGGGACCGCCCAACTGCCAGCAGAGCAGAAACACCGGCACCATCAGGGCAACCGAAGCCCCGGAAGGCATCTTTCGCAAGCCCGCACTTGTGCGTGTACGCTCTGCGGGAACGGTATCCGCGTTGATGAGGGCAAAGCGAATCATGGTGACAAAACAGGGGTCAGCGCCAGGGCGCCAACGGCAGCGGTCCCGACGGCCTCAACAGCGGTTCGTGCGACCAGATAATGGTTATGGGTACAGCGAACGCACGTAACGGCCTTCGTAGCTGACATGACCACGGGGCGAAAGGTCTCGGGCACCTGCGTCTCTTCGCCGCCGCGCGAATAGAACTGTGGCAGGACAGACCCGGCGAGTGCCCGATCGCCCTTCCAGAGCTCAACGTCTAGATAGCCGTCGGCGCCATCAAAAACCACCGTGTTCTCGATCGACGGCGGGCGGCCGTCGTGAGCCTTGCCCGGCTGGTGGCGGGAGATCAACAACCGATACGTTCGCTTGGCGCGAAACATCTCTACGCGCACCAGTACAGGAGCCACGACCACCGCGTGGACGCCGTTGACCCCGATCGCATCCAACGGGTGCAGGAACGAAAGCTGGCCGCCGTTTTCGTCCGCAAAGGTGACGTATCTTCCGATCTCCTCGGTTGCGCCACCGGATTCCACGCCTCTCACCACGTATCGCTTGGCCAAGTCCTGGTGTTCCATCGTGACGCCCGCTTCGGCGTAAATTCCCGCGTCCATCAAAAGCCGCATCACGCGCCTCGGTAGAATCAGTCCAGGCGCGCGAATGATCCGATGCTTGTCTTTCATGACGGCCTCCTTGCTCGTTGTCGCTAATTCCCACTGACCCCGGCTGACGCTTTGAATCGGATTGGACAACCCAGCGCCTCGCGGATCATCTCCTTGGTGCACCCGGCCCAGCACTTGTAAAACCGCGGGTCGTCGATCCGGATCGCCAGGTTGTCGCCGCCCCGGTCATGCCCTGCTTCGGCACACGCCGGACAACGCGTAACATAGTTCCGGCCGACCCTGCGTATCGGGCTCGTGATGTGGTCCAGAATGCGAAACTCTTGGCCATTGCACCTAAGGCGTGCTGACCCGTGATCGGTCTGCTGCCGGTCCATCAACTCTTCTGGAACGCTCTTGCCGGCGATGAATCGGCGCAACTCGTCTTCGGTTACCTTGCGGAGTCCCTTCAGGTACGCCATCTGCTGTTCGAGTCTGTAGTCGGCGCCGTAGAACCAGAAGCGCCGCTGGGCCCCGCGATGAATGCCAAGCGGACCGCGGATTGCGTTGCCGAACTCACCAGCCCTCAACTCGTTGTGCTTGGGAAAGACCTCGATACCTTCGGCAGGTCCGGCGCCTTTAAGCGGCACCCTCAATCTCAGAGCGAGGTCGTAGATATAGATCCGGCACTCCCTCGCCAGCAGCGGCTTCTGGAAGAAGATCCAGAGATGACCGCCCCTCTTGCTCATTTCGAGGGCCGCCTGAACTTTGTCGGCGGAGAGGTGGTATTGCAGCTTCAGTAGGTCCTCCATTGAGTCTTTGTAATCCGCATCGATGGCCACCCATTTGCAGCGCTGGGTCGAAGGGTTGAGAGCGTACAACCCGATGGTGATGGCTCCCTCCAGATGCTGTCTCAGGACGTCATCGCTCAGACTGACCGGTTGTCCCGTACCCTTCTGCTTCGGCCGAAAGTAGTAGTGGCGCCCGCTCTCCGCATGGGGTTTCTTGCTTTGCATGGTGAATGCGCGCCGGTTGACGAACAGCCGGAAGTACATTCCTACAACTTCCGGCCCGGCCTTCAGTAGCTGTTCCATGGATCACCTCCTCTCTGCCCGTCACTCCGGCGCGCGGCTCATAGAGTCTGAATAAGTCTGTGAGAATCGCCGTGTCAAATTTCGGCGAACTTACACCGCAGAGGCTTTCCAGGCTCGACGGACCACTGTCCGCCACAGTTCAAAAGCCAGGGTTTCTCCGCCAATCTCAGGAATGGGGGCTGTGTTACAAGGACCTCGAATTGCTCCTGGGTGTATCCGCCGTAGTTCTGATCTTCGAAATCGATCCGGAACCACGTGCCCTTGCGCCGGTCGTAGACGAAGATCTCGCCCGACTGCGGGTCACCCGGGCTCATCTGGAGAACCACAAGAGTCCGGGGAAGCTGAATCCAACGAACTACGTGCGGGTGTTCGACTTCGCCGCCCAGGCCGCAGTCGGTCAGTTCCACGAGCCTCGAAACGGCATGTTCTAAGCCCCCGTCCTTAGGACCGAGCCGAAGGATAGGGGTACAGCTGATCTGCCCAAACATGGCAACTTCTCCTTTCTGGGGTAGAATCTGGCCCGCGGCCTCGCCGGCAGTGAGCCTGTACCGGCTCCATGCTGTCGAAACTACGCGCCTATGACTGTGGTGGGGTTTAACTCTAGGGTTGATGAGGATTTAGGAAGAGCCACGATAAATTGGCGGGTGCGAGGGACGACAACTAATAATGATGGGCGCTTCTCAGGCGGCAGCTGCGATTGCGGCTCGGCGCGCCAGTGAATCGGCACGGTTGTGGTCCGGGTGTTCCGCCCCGTGGCCAGGCACCCACGTCCAACTCACTTGGTGCCGCGCAGACGCGCCGTCGAGTTCGATCCACAGCTCGCGGTTGACCACCGGCCGACCGGAGCTAGAACGCCAGCCGTTGGCTTTCCACCGGCTGAGGAACTGGGTCATCCCGCGCTGCAGGTATTCCGAGTCAGTGATGACCTCAACCTGACAGGGTTCTTTGAGAGCCTGGAGTCCGCGTAGGGCGGCGAGCATCTCCATCTTGTTATTCGTGCTCTCGGGTTCCGACCCTGTCAGAACGCGCTCCGATGCCTGACACTGCATAATGCAGGCCCAGCCGCCAGCGCCTGGGTTGCCTAGGGCCGAACCATCAACGATCAGACGTACGGATTTCATCTTTATCACCTCCTTCCTTCAGGATTGAGTTTCGTTGCCTGCTTGTTTGAGGCGTTGAATCGCTGCCTGAAGCTTCGGAACGTCTGCGGGAATCAGCTTGCCGATGTCCGCATACTGGAAGCTACCGTCGCTTGCCCACGTAATGACATCAGCGATGGAACGCTTCGAGGAGCTCGCGACCCGCCTCGCCATGGTGAGTACTTGATTTCGCAATCCGGCGAACTCCGGCACCGACGCTGCGCCATTGGTGCCGTTGGGGCTCGTCTCCTTGTTGGCCTCTCCACCCTGCGGTCGCGATTGCGCCGGTGGCATCCTTTGGACTTCTTGCTCGAGCCGGTCTACGAGCTGGCGGAGCACCTTCGTGTCGGGGATTTCGTCAGTGAGCGTACTCGGCAGCTTCAGGTCACGGCACGCCGCCGCTAGCGCTTCGAGGCCGACCTTGCCCACTGCCGCCTTCAACCGTTGGACGCCGCGCTCGGCATTCCCAAGCCGCTCAGCAATCTCTTTCAGCTTCCCGACATCTCCCACCTGGGTATGGTCGTCGAGTCCCGCAACACTAACGACAGTGCTGCGGAAGATGCTGCGCCCAACCTGCTTCGCAAGCGTCTCGATCTCGCTGAGTGCCTGATTCCTGCCGTTCCCCGCCGCACCCGCACCACCATGTCCGTTAGCGCCGCGCCCACTCAAGGCGGGGCGACCCCCATCGTGGCCTCTTCCGTTCTTGCCAGAACCTCCGCCGTGTCCAGTCGCCTTGCCGCGGATGGCCTGCGGCAGGGCCCACGCCGGCAAATCGGGCAACCACCTTGGACGGTCGTGCTCGTCCAGTTCCACCCACGTCTGGGGCAGGTCGTAAAAGTAGCGGCCCAGGCCGAAGGACACACACGCCCGCTTGAAAGCTTGTGCGTCTGCGCTGGTGAGGGCGTTTTCGTCGTCCGCCCAACCTTCGCCGGTCCCCGAATGCGCGCCCAGACCGAAGATGGTCAGCCGACAGAGGACCAAGAGCTTCGCTGATGCAACCTGTTGGTCGCGAACCTTGCGGGGGCAGCTCGGAATGATTTGGGTCGAATACTCCTGCGTCCACCCGCTGGGGGTCAGCAGCTCATTCAACCGGTCCATGTACGCACGCGGGTCCGCGTAAGCCGCCAAAAGGCCTCGACGGTGCCCGTCTTGGCCACCCGCGGTGGCTTTAACAACCCACTGCACTACTCGGGGATCAAAGGGTTCCTTCAGCCGCTCGACAAGCTGTTCAACTTCGGCTTGGCTGAAGGACCTTGGCCCACCGATCGGAGCCGATTGACCAACTGACCCCGTTCGCAATTGCTCGTTCACTGTGGTTTCCATACAACTTCCTCCTTTCAAGAAAATGTGGGATCGAATACCTCTAGGTATGCCTAGCCCCCCGCGCTCTCCAGCCACGCGCAAAACGTCCGAAGTTTGCAGCGCAGATAGACTGCGGAACCACTGACAACCAGTTTCGGAGTAGAAGGTTCAGTTCACTACCGGGGGGCACCAGCAGGAAGGGGAAAAAGTGCTTGGGAACCGGGAGTGTGACTACGCGAGCCGCCTGTTGATGTGTTGCTCGAGGGCGGCATTCAAGAGCCTCGCGGCCGCCGCAGCCTTGCGACTGGCATCACGGTACCGACACTCTTCCGGCAGCCCTGCGACAGTTCTGGCGTGCTGTGCGAGCCAAGCGAGGTACCCGACCATCCCTTCGGGGACCGACCAGCGGACCACGTAGGATTCGTGGCAGTCGAAACCTAGCTCGTTGTTCCACTCGTACCCGAGAGCCTCAATGAATTCCATGGCGGCGAAGACATGAGGCCAAAAGGCCATGCCGGCAATGTCCTCACCCCGGCCGCTGGAGAGGTCGAGCCGCTCAAGCAGCAAGGCGAGTTGTTCGAGACTCAGTTCGACGCAAACCGCTTCTTGTTCGGCGAGGTTCGCCGCCTCTTTCCAGTCCGGCGACGGGCAACTGGTGAGGCGGATCAGCGCATCGGCGACCTTCCTCTCGACCGGCTGGTCAGAGTGTAGCCAAAGGCCGACAAGACCGCCCACTTCAATGGACGGTAAAACTGCAAAGGGAATCATCATGAGACAACCTCCTTTCATATTGTTGGTATACCGGACCCGGTTACGGGCCGGCTGTTACGGGGACGCGCTGCCTGCGCTCGCGAGCCACAACGATCATAGGGAGCTGAGCCCGCACACAGGAGAGTGGTACACGCACAACAGCGGGCGCTCGCTGGACAACCAACGGCGCATGTACCCGGCTGCCCTCGCCGCACGCGGTGAGCCGGTTCCAGTCGGGCCCTGGATCAAAGAACGAGGAACCTTGGCAGATCACGTTACCCGGCAGGGCAACGCTACGCTCTCGGGGAACCCGGCGTTCAGCGCGAAAGAGAGTCGTGCAACCCTGTGGCGCTGTCGCAGCCAAAGCTGCTCACCGCCTGCTGCCACGTCCAACCTGTGAGCGCATCTTCGGTTTTGTCAGACACCGGTCGGGAAAGCCGCCGACCAAACCGCGACGCCAACGCTCACCAAGTTACTGCGAGCATCCTCCAGGCGGCAGCTCCAACTTGCTTCTGGCTACCCGAGTCAACGACGCCAGGTCCGCATACAGTCCCACGGTCGGTATCCCTCATCTGATCCACCAGTGCTGCCGGCCAACACGAGCTGGCAGTCGCACCGCCAGCACCTCCTTGAGCACAGGGGACCAGCGTCGTCGTGCCTGCTTACCGTCGAGCCTCGGCGATGAATGTCGCCGGGGAAGTTGCTTCTTCCGGTCAATGAAGAGCTACCAAGTTCTCGCGCGACGATCTCGCAACTCCAGTCTCCAGACTTGAGAACCATGCGAGAGCACGGCGCGCGCCCTGCGCGCACCGTGCCGCGTGCTTATACCTGTTGTCCCACGCCGCCGAGAGGCTGCGCGCGCGCCTCACGCACCTGTGCCTTCAAGCGGGTCTCGTCTACTCCTCGCCTCGCCAGCCCGAACGGTCCCACTGCCGTTTCAGTACCGCAGCCTACCAACAAGCTCCCGTGCGGTACTCACCAGCAGGCGTATCGTTTTGCGCAGCAAAACGGCACGCCTGCGTACTATAGTCATTGACTCTGCCCCTGTCGCACCAATCACTTGCGAGAGGGTCACATCAATGCAATCGAGGGCAATCAAAAGGCAAATTGAAGGAGGCGAAGGCTCAAAGGGGCGGGCTTACGAAGTTCCGCAGCTAGAAGGTTCGTGCTGAAGCGCCTCGTAGAGAGGCCGCGGCACGCGTGACAAACAACCGACAACCGGCATGCCGAGCAATTGCGCGTGCCAGTCCCGGACGACCCCGAACCACACGCTCACCGCCGCCGGCCGGAGAATTCCAGTTAGGTAGGTCAAGACGTCGTAGTTCGGGACCAAGTACAGCACGTGACTGATGCGCCTCTCTTCGTCGAGGAGATGCGAGAGGGCGAGATAATCTCTTTTCGCCTTGGCGCTGCGCTCGTACTCCAGCGCGAAGCACCTCTCCCCGTCTTCCCTGTGGACCGTTACCACGGCGTCGTAATCTTTGGCGTACCGAAAACTGGTCAGGACATTCTGGGACCGAATCTCGCAGGCTGGAGTCCATCTTGCTCCTGGCCCTGCCTTCAAAAGGCTCAGCTGAATGTCGTTGAGTTCCAGGGCGTGCAAGATACTGGAGTCGGGGTTGCCACTGTCCAGTCGACGGCGCCCGATGAGGCAGTACTCACCCAAGCCTTGGAGCAGGAGCGCGGCGGACGTCCCGATCGAGTACACACTCCTGCCACCGGCGGCGCACGACTGCTTCAGGATCAGGCCGTGCTTGACGAGCCGTCTTACCCGCCAGTCACAAGACTCGCGGTCGCGCTCGTAGCAAGCCAGCCTGAGAAATTCGAACAGCTGGTCGCGGGTGACGAACCCGCAGCGTAGCACCTGGCGCAGCAACGGGTGGTCGCGAGAAGCGCTCAGTTCAATGGAACCCTTCTCGTATCGCATACGGTGCCTCCCGGGGAGATCTCGAGCCGGAGATGGGCCGTCCAGGGTCTGAAGGGCGACGGCTCCAGGAAGAACGTCCCCAGGTCCGAGCGCAGCCAACCATAAGCCGGCATCAACAGCATGGCCTCCTGCTGGTCCCGGCACTCGCTGAGCGAGATGAGCACAGTGTCGTCGGATTTCCAACCTGGGCCAGCTAGTTCAATGTGACCAGCCTCCACCGGATGCACTACGACCAGGAAGCGGTCCGGCTGCCGTGCCGTCCTGAGCAGGCGCTTGAACAGAATCTTGTTTTGACCCTGCCAGATCGTGGGCTCGTCGCACTCGAAGACCCGGTTGATCATGCGCGATGGATAGTTGGGGTTGAAGCCGCCGGCCCCGTTGAACCGGGCGTGTCCAATGACTCTGGGACGAGTGCGGATGGTTCCGCCCACTTCGACGCCCGTGGTGTTATAGAAGGCGGCATGCGCGAAGAGCCTGCGATCGGTAGGATCATTCCCAATTCGCCGCCGCCAGACGCTGCCAAAGCCCGTCACGGTCACTAACATCCTGCTTATGCCCCTCGGAGCCGCTCATTCTCTTTGCGCTGGGCCTGCAACTGCGCCTGCAGAAGATTGATGTGCTGCATGAGGCGTGCCGCCTCAGACTCCTCACCTGCTGGTGCCGGAGCACCCGTCGCCCGGCGATTCGATGCCCCTTGGCCGTTAGTCTTCCTGCTCACCTCTTCCATCCGAAGCGAGAGCTCGGTTACGAGACGAGTCTTCTCATCCAGGTCCGCCTTGAGCTTATTGCGCTCCTTGGTCACGGCGTCGAGCTGGTCGGCAGTCTCCCGCAGCTTCTCCCTCAACTCGTTCGTCTCGGAGACGGCCCCCGGAATCGGCCGCCCCGACTCCTGGGCTTCGACCACGCGGTTGCAGCGCTCCATGTGGTCGTTGTGTCTCTGGATAGCCTCACGGGCGGCTTGACGTGAACGCTCGTCGTGGCTGACCAGGTCGGCTGCCATCTCCGCCATCAACCAATTCCTCCGCTTCAGATCAATCACCAGCTTGGTGCAGACCACCATCGCGAGGAGCAGAAGCGCCGTCGCAGCGAAGGAGTACTTGAAGTAAGCATTCTTGACCGTCGCTTCGAGAAGGGCGTGCCGCCGCTCCTCAATCGCGCGGCCGTAATCAAAATTGCCGGGATTGAGGCGGCTCAAGGCGTGTTCGTACCAGGTTTGAGACGGTCCGTGGGGATTCCGAGACTGCTCGGCAGCCAGGGGTGAGTACTGTTCGCGGGCCGGCTCACGACTTTGCGGGCTCGCGGATTCGAGCGGCAAGGCGAGCGCAGTCGCCAGACCCAGACAAACCACCACGGCTCTCATAAACGGGTCCCCCACTGCGGACGGCGGTGGCGTTCGTTCGACGCGAGGTTGGGCGTCTTAAACCGCAGGTGGGCACCAACCGACTCCGCGCGCGAGTGCCGGAGGCGGGGGTAAAGCTCCGGTGTCCACCAAGCCCGGCCGGCTTCACTCCCGCCTGACGCCCCGAAGGCCGGGATGCGGATGTCGGCAGGCGGCCGGACATGCAGCAGGCTATGCAGGGTGCCGCGGGTGTCGTCGGTCATCAGGATCTCCATTTGACCCTTGGGCAGGTTCTTGATGTGTTCGTCGAGCGCCCGCGTTTCCCGGTCTTCGCTCTCGACCGCCCGGCCCGTGTCTTCGTACTTCTCATACCCGAACAACTTCCATCTCTCGACCGTGCGGCTGCGCCGCGTCACCACGTGTTCGGCCGAGGCTCGCAGGAAATACCGGGCCGTCTCTTCGTCCCGGGTGCGGAGGGTGATGGTCGTGTTCGGAGCCGAGCTCACCTCGTCCTTGAACGCACGGCCCACGCGCAGGAGCTGGGGCAGGGACTGCATGGAGAACAGGAAGGCCGTGTTGGTGCCTCGGGCGGTCTGGAGGATCTGGGCAAAGTTGTTGTACCCGAAGGGTGCGAACTCATCGAGTACGACGCTGAACATCGGGCGGCACCCGCTTTGACGCCGGAGGTCTTCGCTCTCGTAACGCTTTCCGACGATGAGCTGTAGGTTCTGCAGCAGCATCTTGCCGAGCGCGCGCACCGGCTCGGTGTTCTTGTTGACGTTGAGGGTGATGAAAAGGATCAACTCCTGGTCGATGACTTCGTCGATCGACAGCAAATCCTCGTACGGCCCGGTGATGACAGACAGCTCGTCGTCCAGGAAGGTCATGCACTCGTTAAGGAGCCCCTGAATCTTGGGAACACGCTCCCGGTCCTGGAAGGACTGGTAGAGGTTCTTGACCGACATCTCGAAATTGAGGCGGCGTTGGGTGGTGACGCTCAGGTCACCGTCGATGCGCTGGGTCGCTTTTTCGACCTGCTCCCGCAACACCTGCTCGTCCATCGCCATCACCAGCACGTCGTAAAAGTTGAACGGCAGCCCGGTGTAGACCAGGACCCGCACAATGTCCGCCAGGTAGTTGAGCTGGTGCTTGGCGAAGAACTCGTCGTGGAGGTTGAACGACCCGAACACCATATTGACCACCGCCATGTAGTCCTCGTCGGTGCAGTGGAACGGGTTGTAGAGGACCGAGATCTCAGGGCGGGCGGGATTGAGCACTCGCAACTGGTGGAAGCGACCGGCGCGGTGGATGTAGGGCACCAGGTCGTTGAAGAAATCGAGATCGCCCTTGCCGTCGAAGATCACCATGGGGATGCGGTGCGGCTCGTCGGGCGGACCCACCACTCGCATAAGGTCCTGCGTGATGATGTTCTTCAGCAGCGTCGTCTTCCCCGCGCCGGTCATCCCCAGCACGATGCCCTGCATGACCCGCACCTTGTCGGGCCACAGCCACGGTTCGCCATGGACGTTGTAGCCCAGGATGACTGCATTCTGCTCCCAGGCCCGCCGGGCTGCCCGGTCGTCTTTCTCTGGCGACACAACCAAAGGTGGATGAGTCCACTCGTTTTCGCGCCGCGACCGCCGGGTTGCGACGTACCAGATCGACACTCCCACTCCAACGACGGTGACGCACACGTAACAGAACATCTCGAAGAGCTGAGCGAACGTGAAGTAATAGCGGACGTGCCCAATGTAGGCGCCCAGCGCAAAGCCGGCCAGGATCAGGCCAACGACGACGGCCGGCATGGTTTCGAGCATCGGTGGATGAACGGGCCGCTGATCGTGCACTCTCATCGATGCATCACCGCCGAGTAGCCGAGGTAGAGCGCACAGCCCTGGGCCCCGGCGAGCGCCAGGAACCAGTACCAGATGCGCAGAAAAGTGCGCCGAAAGGCAGCGCGATCAGCCGGGTCCAGTCTGACAGCGGGATGGGCGATGGGGATGAGGTAATAGAAGAGCGCCACCAGGGCGCCCAGGAGCCAGTATTGGGGAAGCGCCGGACTCATCCAGTGCCCGGCATAGACCAGGGACAACTCCGGCGCCTCCGGCACAATCGGACGCCACCAGATCCAGTAGACGAAACTGCCTTCGACGGCCAGGGCCAGCATGGCTGCGAGAAGAAGGGCGAAAGTCTCAAACTTCTTAAGCATGGTTCCACCTCGAACAGGCTGAAGGCCTCGGATGCGGGTCACTGTTCGGTTTGATCTCTCCAAGACTCCGTTATCCGAGAACATGCACACAGCTCTCAATTGGAGCTGTGCTCAATCCCAAAACGCACAGTACACCGGCGCCGAACAACCACGAGGCTTCAGGGCGGCGGCTCAGCCCACGGCCAAGTAGCCGGGTGGGGGAAGCCGAGGCGACACGATCTGGATCGCCAGACTGGGATGACCATGAAATCTGGTGATCCGAGATTCAGCACGGCCGCCCGAAGCCTGCCCCAGGCATCGCAGGCGAGGCAAGGACCGTACCCGAGGAGACCCCCGGTGACGAATAGAAGAGCCCAGTCACCTCGGCCGGTCCCGGTAACGGCCTTCGTGGCGCCGGCTACGTCCGTTGCTGTCGACCGAGCCGGGTTGTGGCTTCGGCGGAACTCGGCTAATGTGGTTCCCTGGTCTCTCACGTGTGGGTTTCTCAAAACCAGCAATTGAAATAGAACAACGCCGCCAAGGGCAAACTGATCAGGACAGCTGCCAACACGAAGGCTCTTCTTGGTTCGCGGCGCTTGGTGGGCT
>Ga0335083_10005571_pt1 | contig 15837 bp, 9 predicted proteins | sample Lox_Sample_42_FD_206716 | JGI IMG/M metagenome (GOLD analysis project Ga0335083, IMG submission 206716) | Soil microbial communities from Loxahatchee National Wildlife Refuge, Florida, United States - Lox_Sample_4.2 | ecosystem: Environmental > Terrestrial > Soil > Wetlands | place: USA: Florida... | reverse complement strand
TCCGCCTCGGTCGTCGCGGCGAAATCGGGGACGTGCCGGTGCGGCAGCATGTGCACCTCGATCGGCCAGCGGGCGGCGAACGGCACGAACACCGTGAAGTGCTCGCCGGCGATGAGCACCCGCTCCGACTTGGCCTCGAACTCCAGGACGTCGCCCATCAGGCCCGGCCCGTAGTTCGCGATCGAGGCGAGCAGGTTCGCGGTGCGCGGCGTGACGTAGGGGTAGCCGTAGATCTGCCCGTGCGGATGGTGCAGCGTGACGCCGATCTCCGCGCCCCGGTTCTCGAACACGTACACCTGCCGCACGCCGGGCACCGCGGACAGCGCGGCGGTCCTGTCCGCCCACGCCTCGACGACGGTCCGTGCCCGGGACACGCTGAAGTCCGCCCAGGACCCGGTGTGCTGCGGGCCGAAGCAGACCACCTCGCACCGTCCGTAGCCGGGCAGCGACCGGCCGAGCCCGATCCGGTCCAGGTCGGACTGGTCATAGGCGCTGTCCGGCTCGCCCGCCGGGGGCAGGCCTGGCCCGAACGACGGTGACTTGTTCTCGAACACGGCCACGTCGTAGTCGCCGGGGACCTCGGTGAGGTTGCCGGGTGTCGAGGGGGCGAGCGGGTCGAGTTCCGCCGGCGGCAGGAACGCCCGGTTCTGCCGTGCCGCCGCGATGGAGATCCATTCGCCGGTCAGCGGGTCCTGGCGCAGCGCGGGCAGCGCGGGCCGCGGCTCGGGCGGCCTCGCGTCGGCGGGGCGTTCTGGCGGCAGCGCGGTGTCCGCGTCGTCGAAGTAGATCAGCTCCCGGCCGTCACTGAGCCTGGTGACCCGCTTGGTGATCCCAGCCATCGGTTCCGCGGTTCCTCTCACGTGGGCCGGCCCGCCGTCCGGTATGTTTGCGTAAACATGGTGGTCTACGCGACCATAACGGGCGACTACCATGACGCGCAACCATCGGTAAGGACACGACGAGGGCCATGACATCAGCCAGCGGAAATCACGCGGGGCCGCCGCGCCCGTCCATGGCTGACGTGGCCCGCGCGGCAGGGGTCTCGGCGCAGACCGTCTCCCGGGTTTCCAACGGGCAGGCCAACGTGGACGAGGCGACAAGGACGCGCGTGCTCGAGGCCATGGCCGTCCTCGGCTACCGGCCGAACGGTGCCGCCCGCGCGCTCAAGAGCGGCCGCTTCCACACTATCGGCGTGATCATGACCACGCTGCGGACGCTCGGCAACATCCGCGCGCTTGACGCGATCTCGACCGAGGCGGCGCGCGAGGGATACTCCGTGCTGCTCATGCCGATCGCCGACACGACACTGCCGCGCGTGTCGGGCGCCTACCGGCGGATGACCGCGCAGGCAGTCGACGGCGCCGTCATCATCCTGCAGGCCCGGTTCCTCGACGAGACCGCGTTCACGCTGCCGCCTGGCGTTCCCGTCGTGGTCATCGACTCGGGGACGAGCCCCGGCTACACCGTCGTCGCGACCGACCACGCTCAGGGCGCCAGGCAGGCCACCGGGCACCTGCTCGGCCTCGGGCACCGCCAGGTCTGGCACATCGCCGGCCCGCAGACGTCGTTTTCCGCCGCGCACCGCGCCGAGTCCTGGGCAGGCACGCTGCGGGACGCGGGCCTGACACCGCCGCCGCCGCTGCACGGCGACTGGACCGCGGAATCGGGCTACCGGCACGGGCTGACCCTCGCCAGGCGCCCCGACGTCACCGCGATCTTCGCCGCCAACGACCAGATGGCGCTCGGCGCCATGCGGGCGCTGCGCGAACTTGGCCGGGACATCCCAGGCGACGTCAGCGTCGTCGGCTTCGACGACATGGACGTGGCCGCCTCGCTCTGGCCGCCGCTCACCACGGTCCGCCAGGACTTCGACACCGTGGGCAGGCTCAGCGTGCGCAGGCTGCTCGCCAAGGTCTCCGCGGGCGCCGCCGCAGAAGCAGGCACCACGATCGTCCCCACCCGGCTGATCATCCGCCAGAGTACGGCGGTTCCGCCCGCCTAGACCTTGGCGGCGTTCACGTAGCTGGCGTGGCTGTCCGGGGCGAGAATGACCCAGACCTGGCCGGGCGCGAACAGCATCCGCTTGCCGTTCGGCAGCGTGTAGGTCGTGCCCGCCTCGCGGTTCGGCCGGGACCAGCGGACGATGTAGGCGCGGCCGTTGCGCAGGATGACCGCCTTGCCGTGGCCGACCGACTGCGCGTACGGCGGGCGGCCGCCGTACTCCTCGAACCGGGACGTGGCGATCCGCGTGTACTGGATGATCACCGTGCGGCCGCCGAGCTGGCCGCCCTCGGTCGCCTCGGCGGGCGAGCCGTCGATCCAGGTCAGCCAGCGCTGGTCCTTCGCCGACCAGCGGAACGTGTAGGACGCGGCGGGGTACTTCACCGAGTACTTCGCGGTCGGCTTGCCGCCGGCCTGCGGCGAGCCGAACCGGAAGCCGATGTCCCTGGCCTTGCTTGCGTGCGGTGCCTCGGACAGCAGCGTCCTGGTGTTCGCGTAGAGGTTGTAGGGCGCGACCCGGTTGGCTGAGCGGAAGTAGCCGCCGACCAGGTTGGCGTACAGGTCGAAGATGTGCGCCCGTTCGATGAACGGCACCAGGTGCGGTGTCGCGCCCGACCAGGCGAAGGCGGGCTTGCCGAACTGGGGCAGCAGGTCGAGGTCGCTCTGCCGCGCGCTGCGCACCGGGCCGATGACCGAGGGGAAGTGCGAGGAGAAGACGGCCATGAACCGGGTGAGGCCGCCCTCGACCGGGATCACGTACACGATGTCGGCGGACTGGAGCCCGGTCTGCGGCCTGGCGTACACGATGTTGTCGATCTTCACCGCGAGCACGGGGCCGAGCTTCTTGACCCGCTCCCCGGTGAACGGGTCGGTCAGCGGCACCTTTTTGTGCGGCGCGGGCGACGGCGCCGCCGCCACGGCCGGGCGTGGCCGCAGCTTCGCCGCCGCGAGCTTGGCGGGTGCGGGGCCGCCTGGCAGCGTGAGGGCCAGGACGGTGCCCGTGACCGCGGTGACCACCGCGAGGCTGACGGCCGCCGCGATGGCCAGCCTCCGGCGCCGTCCGAGCAGCCCCCAGTTCATACCCCGCCTTCCGTCGCTCAGTGGTCGCTCTCGCATGGTAGACGCACGGCTACCCGCGGATGGTTACTTCACGCGGACAGGTAACAGTCCGGTAAGCACCTGTCCGCCTCAGCGGCCACTGAGGCGGACAGGCGCATCACCAGGTGCTTTGAGTCAGGCGACAGGCCTCAGCCGGTGATGCTGGGCTGGCCGTTCTCCAGGTGCCCGGTAAACCGCTGCGACCAGGACGCGTCGGTTTCGACGGTGACCGTCACGTCGTACCAGCCGTGCGCGGTGACGATCGGGTCGATCGCGTGCGACGCGTGCTTGCCCGCGTGCACCCGGTAGGTGCGCGCCGGGCCCGCGGCGTACTGGTTCGCCGTCACGGTGAAGGTGACGTCCGCGTGGCCGTTGTTAGCCAGCGTCAGGGTGAGCACGGGACGCGGACCCCAGCCGTCGGTGAAGTAGTCCGCGGTTACCGCGACGCCGGCGCCCGCCGTGTTGACGTTGCCGGTGAAGCGGCGCAGGAAGCGGTTCGGCCCGGTCACGGTCAGGTCATACGCGCCGCTCGCGGCGACCGGTCCGGTCGCGGTGACCGTCTCGATCTTGTGCGCCGACGGCGGCACGGTGTACTGGCCCGGGAACGCGGCCGGGTAGGCGGCGATGCCTGGCGAGGTGGTCAGCGTGTTGTCGTAGACGGAGAAGTGACTGGACCGTGCGGTGTGCGGACCGCTGTTGCCGAGCAGCAGCCTGGCGGTGATCGTCCCGTTCACGGTGGCGAAGCCGGCCAGGCTCGCGTTCGGCTGGTAGGGCAGGGCGCGGGCCGGCTTGCTGCCCGCCTCCTGGGCCGGCATCACGTCGCTCGCGGGCACCGGGTGGTAGGAGTGCGCCTCGCCGACGGTCGCCGTGACGAAGGGCAGGTCCGGCAGGCCGTAGACGGGGTTCTTGAAGTCGAGCGCCCCGGTGAGGTCGCCGCACACGCCGCGCCGCCAGGCGCTGATGTTCGGGCAGTGCGCCGGCTTGCCGATCGCCGCCGTCCACTGCTCGAGGAACTGGATCACCGAGGTGTGGTCGCTGACCTCGGAGGTGACCCAGCCGCCGCGGGTCCACGGCGAGACGAGCAGCAGCGGGACACGGAAGCCGAGGCCGACGGGGAGCGGCGCGGGCGCGACCGAGGTCTCGAGGACGAACTCGTCCGCGGTGCCCGCCACGGGCACCGGCGGCGGCACGTGGTCGAACTGGCCGTCGTTCTCGTCGAAGTCGATGATGACCAGCGTCGAGTTGAACACGCCCATGTCGCTGGCCAGGGCCTGCAGCACCTTGCCGATGTAGTACGCGCCGTCGGTCGGCGCGCCGTCCGGGTGCTCCGAGTACCGCTGGTTGGTGACCACCCAGGAGACCTGCGGCAGGGTGCCCGCCGCCACGTCGGCGGCGATGGCGTTGGCGAGGTTGTCGCCGTTGGACAGCTCGGCGTCGAGCGGCTCTGGCACGATCGCCAGGCCGTTGTCGTAGTAGACGTTGGTGCCGGGTGCGGGGGCGGTGCCGCCCTGGGACGGGTCGAGGTCGGCGAACGTCTTGAAGTACTGCGCGCCGTTGTCGCCGTAGTTGTCGCTGCCCTGGTAGACCTTCCAGCTCACCCCGGCCGCCTGCAGCGTCTCCGGGTAGGACTGCCAGGGCAGGAACTCGCCGAGTTCGTCGCCGCCGTTGTTGGCGATGAAGCTGCCGTTGGCCTGGTCGGCGTTGATGGTCCCCGACCACAGGTAGGTGCGGTTCGGGCCGGTGGCCGACAGCACCGAGCAGTGGTAGGCGTCGCCGATGGTGTAGGCGTCGGCGAGTGCGTAATGGAACGGGATGTCGTTGCGGGCGAGGAAGCCGAGCGTGGTGGGGCCGCCCTTGGCGTATTGCCAGCCGTTCATCAGCCCGCCGTACCACGCGCCGTGCTGGGTGGGCCAGGAGTGGTCGGTGCCGCCGTAGTTCTGCGCGCCCTGCTCGGGCGACGGCGGCTGCGAGCCGCTGAACGTGCCCGAGCTGAGCGGCCACGGGTACTGGGTGGCGGTGACCGGCAAGCCGGGCGCGGTCGACGGCTGCTGCCAGACCGGCAGGCGGCCGGGCAGCAGGATCGTGGCCTTGTCGGCGAACCCGCGCACACCGCGGAGCGAGCCGTAGTAGTGGTCGAAGCTCCGGTTCTCCTGCATGAGGACGACCACGTGCTTGATGTCGCGGATGTCCCCGTGGCGCGGGGAGTCGCCCTTCGCGCCAGGCTGGCGGACGGCGGCGTCGGCGTCCTGCGCGGCGGCGGTGACCGACACCGCCGCGGCGCCGCCGACGGCCGCGGCGCCGCGGATGAGGTTTCTGCGCGAGATTTCGGGCATGGGGGTGACCTCCAGGTGCGTGCTGAGACGGCACGAACCTACGGGCGCCGGCCGAGCCGCGGTCGGCCCAGGACTTAACAGCAGTGAAACGGCGGAGGAAACTCAGGCGGTCACTCAGTGGGCTCACGCAGGCGCCGGGGTGGGTGATTTGTCGGGTTCGCTAACGCCTTCAAGCGCGGCCACCGGTAGCCTCGGGCTATGCCGGGGGTAACCGAACCGCGCCTGATGCGCAGGCCGCTGAGCTGGCAGCTCAGCCGGGAGGGCGTGCTGCGCCTGGTCAGGTCCGACCCGCATCCGGTGGCGCTGTTCGGCGACTGGGCGGGCGGTGCCGACATTGTCGCGTCGGAACCGGTCACCGTGCGGTCCGCGCCATGGTCGCCCGACCAGGTGCTCGACCCCGTGCTTCCCGCCCTGCCCGACCGGGAAGCGGGCGGCGCGGGTCCTGCCTTCGGCGGCGGCTGGATCGGCTATCTCGGCTACAGCGCCGCGGGCGAGGCGCTGGCCGCGAGCGGTGCGCGTGCCCTGCCCCTGTGGTGGTTCGGCTACTACGACCACGTGCTGCGCCGCGACCGGGCGACGGGGGAGTGGTTCTTCGAGGCGCTGTGGACGGCGGGCCGGGCCGCCGCGATCGAGGCCCGCCTCGCCGAGCTCGACCGCCGGGCGGCTGCCGCCGCTGACGCGGATCCCGACGCCATCCAGGCCTGCGACTTCGGCCCGTTCCTTCTCATGCCAGGCGCGGACGGGCACATCGACGCGGTGCGCGCGGCGGTGGAGTACATCAGGCAGGGTGACATCTTCCAGGCCAACATCACGTTGCGCGCGCAGGCGGAGTACGCGGGCGACCCGCTCGACGGGTTCTGCCGGGGCGTGGCCGCGCTCGACCCGCCCTACGCCGCGTTCGTGAGCGTTTCCGCCCGCGCGGGCGGAGAAGTTCAGGGCCGGGCCGCCGTCGCGTCCCTGTCACCGGAACTCTTCCTGCGCCGGGAGGCGGGCACGGTCGCCTCCAAGCCGATCAAAGGCACCGCGCGCCGCGACGGCGACGCGGACGAGGCGGCGGCGCAGCGCGCCACGCTCGAGGCCTCGGCGAAGAACCGCGCGGAGAACGTGATGATCGTCGACCTGGTGCGCGCGGACCTCAGCCGGGTCTGCGTCGCCGGCTCGGTGACGGTGCCTGTGCTGCTCGGTCCCGAGCCGCATCCCGGCGTCTGGCACCTGGTCTCCACCGTCACGGGCAAGCTGCACGAAGACACCACCGACGGCGACCTGATCAGGGCCGCGTTCCCGCCAGGCTCGGTGACAGGCGCGCCGAAGGTCCGCGCCCTGGAGCTCATCGACGAGCTCGAGGCGACGCCACGTGAGGTGTACACCGGCGCGATCGGCTACCGCTCGCCGGCCGCGGGCCTGGAGCTGAACGTGGCCATCCGCACGTTCGAGTTCGCGCCGGGCCGCGGCGGCGCGCCCGGGCTGGCCTGGCTCGGCGCGGGCGGCGGCATCGTCGCCGACTCCGACCCCGCCGCCGAGTACGCCGAGTGCCTCATCAAGGCGACCCCGCTGCTGACCGCGCTCGGCGCGATCCTGGACCACGCCGACACCACGATCACGCCCGCGCCGCGCTCGCACCCCGCCGCGTCCCAGCACTCCCCCGCAGGGATCTCTGGCCAGGATGACCGTTCCGCGCTGCGCCCGCACCCCGCGGTGGGCATCTTCAGCTCGCTGACCGTGACCGGCGGCGCGACCCGCGGCCTCGACGCGCACCTGGCCCGCCTGGCCGCAAGCGTCCGCGCGCTCTACGGCAAGGACCTGCCCGCCTCGCTCCGCGACGACCTGGCGCACTGCCTGGCAGGCGGCCCGACGGGCCGGCTCCGGATCTCGGTCCGGCCTGTCGGCGGACCGCTGCAGGCAACCGTGGAGGTGGTACCGCTCAGTGCGCAGCCCACCGCGGTCACGTTGCGCCCGGCGGCGGTGCCCGGCGGCATCGGCGGCCACAAGTACCGCGACCGCAGGCTGCTCGCGAGCCTGGCCGACAGCGCCGCCTCCGATGAGCAGGTGCTGCTCACCGACGAGACCGGCGAACTGCTTGAGACCGACCGGGCGAACGTGTTCGCCGTCATCGACGGCGTGCTGCTCACTCCGCCCGCCGACGGCCGCCTGCTGCCAGGCACTACCCGGGCCGCCGTGCTTCGCGCGGCGCGATCGCTCGGCGTGCGCACCGGCCAGAAGCCGCTCACTCTCGACGAGTTCGCCGACGCGACCGAGGTGTTCGTGACCAACGCGGTGGTCGGCGTGCTCCCGGTACGCGCCGTCACGGGAGTTCGCCGTGCCTGGCGCCCGGGCCCGGTCACGGCCGCGCTCGCCGCGTCGCTCGCTGCCCGTCCCGCTGACGACGCGGGCATCCTCGCAGCTCCGCTCCCCGCACCGCTCACGCCCGTGCCCTCGATCCCGTGGCGCACCGTGGCCGGCGGACCGGACCGGCCGCTTGTCGTGCTGCTTGACAACTACGACTCGTTCACCGGCAACCTCGCCCACCTGCTGCAGACCGCTGGGGCGCAGGTCGAGGTCATCCGCAACGACGAGGTGACCGCCGCCGCGATCATCGGCGCCGGCCCGGCCGGCGTGGTCATCTCTCCCGGCCCGTGCGCCCCGGCCGAGGCGGGCATCAGCATCGCCACGGTGACCGCGTGCGCGTCGGCGGGCGTGCCGCTGCTCGGCGTCTGCCTCGGCCATCAGGCGATCGGCGCCGCGTTCGGCGCACGAATCGTCAGGGCGCCGGTCCCGGTGCACGGCAAGGCATTCCCCGTCAGCCACGACGGCCGCGGCGTGCTGGCCGGCCTGCCCGAATCGTTCCAGGCGACCCGCTACCACTCGCTGATCATCGCCGAGCCCACGCTCCCGAGCGACCTGACGGTCACCGCCCGCACCGAGACTCTCCCGATGGGAGTGCGGCACCGCCGCCTCCCGATTGAGGGCGTCCAGTTCCACCCCGAGTCGATCCTGACCACTCACGGCGCGGCCATCATCGCCAACTTCATGGCGCTGGCACGCAGCGCCCGGCCCGCCCGCTAGCCCCCGGCGCGCGGCTACCCCTGCGCCACCCCCACCGCGCCCCGCCACCAACCACGGCCTGGGACGTTGTGCCGCCGTGGGATGGCCAGCACGCCGGCGCCCGGTGACAATCGGGGCATGGGCGCACTCACCATCGGATTCGTCGGGCTTGGCAACATGGGCTGGCCCATGGCCGCCAACCTGCACGCCGCGGGGTTCTCCCTGGTGGTCAGGGACGTGGACACCAGCCGGCAGGACGGCTTCGCCGCTGCGCATCCCGGCACCGTGGCCGCGAGCGCACCGGATGACTTCGCGGCCGCGGACGTCGTGGTCACCATGCTGCCCGACGGTGCGATCGTCGCCGATGCTGTCCTCGGCTGGGGGATCGGCGCGGCGCTGCGGCCCGGCGCGCTGCTCGTCGAGATGAGCTCCGCCGATCCCGCCGACACGCTGCGGCTAGCCGCGGCGCTCGGGGCCCGCGGCGTCCTGGTGGTGGACGCGCCAGTGTCCGGCGGCGTGCCGCGCGCGCAGACCGGCGAGCTGGCCATCATGGTCGGCGGGGCGGACGAGGACGTGGCGAGGGCCCAGCCGGTGCTCCGCGCGCTCGGCGATCCGGCGCGGCAGTTCCGCACCGGCCGCCTTGGCAGCGGCCACGCCATGAAGGCGCTGAACAACGTCGTCGGTGCCGCTACGTACTGTGCGACCGCCGAGGCGGTAGTGGCGGGCGCGCGCTTCGGTCTCGACCCGAAGACGATGATCGACATCATCAACGCCTCCACCGGGCGCTCCTTCGTCAGCGCGGACGTCATCGGCGCCAACGTGGTCAACGGCGCCTATGCGACCGGATTCGCGCTCGGCCTGATGGCCAAGGATGTCGCGATCGCGCAGAGCATCATCGCCGCCACCGGGGCCGACGTCCCGGTCCTCGCGCTCACCGGCGAACGCTGGGCCACGGCGCTCGGCGAACTCGGCCCGGCCGCCGACCAATCGCGGGCACATCAGTCCTGGTGGGATGACAAGCTCGGCGGACCGTGACGATCCGCCGCACGGTGGGTAGCCGCCGGCCGGGTCAACTCACATCCTGACCATGACCTAGGCCACATTTGGTGGACGCGTCACTAAGGTAAGCCTTACCTTAGTGACCGTGACTTGGGCGGACAGCGTACCTAACCTGCTCATCGGGCTCCGTGAGGGACTCGAGGCAGGTCTCGTGGTGACCATCCTGCTTGCCGCGGTGAAGAAGACCGCGGCGGCGCGAGCCGGGCAAGACGGCGAGCCGACGCTGTCGACCGCCCCGATCTGGCTCGGCGTGGTCGGCGCGGTGAGCCTGGCCGGCGCCTTCGCCGCGGTGCTCACCTTCTCCGTCAGCGTTCTGTCGAGCGAACAGCAGGAGGCGGTCGGCGGCCTGCTCAGCGTTCTGGCGGTCTGCCTGGTCACCGGCATGATCTTCTGGATGCGCCGCACCGCGTCCACCCTGTCGTCGCACCTGCGCGGAGAAGTAGAACGGGCCGTCGCGATCGGCGCCGGAGCGCTCACGCTGACCGCGTTCCTGTCGGTCGGCCGCGAGGGCCTGGAGACGACGCTGTTCCTGTGGACAGCGGCCAAGGCGTCGGGACAGACGGTCGGCCCGCTGATCGGCGCGGCTGTCGGCATCGCCGCCGCGATCGGTCTCTGCTGGCTGCTCTACCGCCGGGCGGTGCGGCTCAACGTCGGCGTCTTCTTCAACAGGACGGCGTTCGCGCTCATCGTGATCGCGGCGGGCGTGCTCGCCTACGGCCTGGGCGACCTGCAGGACGCGGGCTGGCTGCCCGGTCACTCCTGGGTCGCCTTCGACCTGACCGCGCACATCGACCCGGGCTCCTGGTGGGCGTCGATCGTCACCGGCCTCACCGAACTGTCGCCGCGGATGACCGTGCTCCAGGTCACCGCCTGGCTGGCCTACCTCGCCTGCGTGATCCCGGCGTTCGTGAACGCGGGCCGCGCCGCCGCCGCGAAGAGCGCGGCCAAGCCCGCCGCGCCCGCCGTCGACACCGTGTCCGCCGCCCGCCCGCCCGCGGTCGTCGCGCCCGCCGCGAGCGGCACCGCGATCGGCCGCTGGGAGCGGACGGCCGCGAGCAGCCCTTGGCTGGTGGGCGGCGTCCTCGTCGCCGTGCCCGCGCTCGCCGCGGGCGTGACGATCGCGGTGCTGCCCGCCGCGCAGTCGAGCGGCGCCAGCACGGTCTCGGTGACCCGCACCGAGTGCGCACCTGAGTGGACGTCGGCCGGAGCCGGCACCCAGACGATCACCGTGACCAACAACTCCGGGCTGGCCGGCGAGATCAGGCTGGACAACGCCGCCGGCGCGATCATCGGCGAGATCGAGACCCTCGGCCCAGGCACGTCGGCGCCGCTGACCGCCACCCTCGGCACCGGCAGCTACACCTTCCAGTGCCTGATGGGCTCGCAGCAGGCGACTTCCTCGCAGGCAGTGGCGGTGTCCGCGGGCACCGGGACGAAGGTGTCCGACCCGGTCGCCGTCAAGCCCGTCACCGTCGCCGAGCTGACCCCGCCGAACAGGCTCTACCAGGGTTACGCGGCCGCGCAGCTCACGGACCTCGCCGCGGATGTCACCGCGATCCAGGCCGACCTGCGCCACGGCGACATCGCGCGGGCGAGGCAGGACTGGCTCACCGCCCAGCTCGCCTGGGAGCGGGTCGGCGCGTCCTACAACAGCTTCGGTGACCTCGGCCTCGCGGTCGACGGCCTGCCGGACGGCCTTCCTGACGGCGTCAGCGACAAGGGCTTCACCGGCCTGCACCGCCTGGAGTACGGCCTGTGGCACGGCCAGCCGGCCAGCGAGTTGCTGCCCGTCGCGGACACGCTCGCCAGGAATGTCGCCACCATCCAGAAGAACCTGACCTCAGACGACCTGGCCGGCGACCCGACCAACCTGTCGCTGCGCGCGCACGAGATCATCGAGGACGCGCTCCGCGACCACCTGTCGGGCATCGACGACGAGGGCGCTGGCGCCGCGTACGCGATGGCGTACGCCGACACCCAGGCCGACCGGGCGGTGCTCGGCTACCTGGCGGGCCTGCTCAACCAGCGCCAGCCGGGCCTGGTGGCAACCGCCGACCGTCAGCTCGCGGCGCTCGACGCGGCGCTCGGGGCGACCAAGGCCAACGGGCAGTGGCAGCCGCTTACTGCGGTCTCCCTCGACAAGCGCCAGCAGGTGAACGCGGCCACCGGCGAGCTGCTCGAGACCCTCGCCGCCGTTCCCGACCTGCTCGAAGTCCCGGTCACTCACTAACCGCCGCCCGAACCAACCGTCACCACCAACCTGACCGCCGCCCGAACCGAACCGCCCGCCCCGAACCGAACCGAACCGCCCGCCCCGAACCGAACCGCCACCCCGACATCAACCTCAGGAGCACAATCCCGTGGACCTCAGCCGCCGCAAGTTCCTCCAGGGCACCGCGACGGGTGCCGCAGGCACCGCGCTGGCCGGCGGGGTGCTCATCGGCGGCGCGCGGGCCGACGCGAACGCGGCGACCCAGGGGACCGAGGTCACCGAGGAGGCGTCGTACCCGTTCCACGGCGCGCATCAGTCGGGCATCCTCACCCCCGGACCGTCGGGCAAGCAGGCAGCAACCTGCGTCGCGGCCTTCGACGTCACGGCGGACAGCAAGGCGGCGCTCGCCGAGCTGTTCCAGGCGATCACCACCAGGGCGCGGTTTCTCGCCGCCGGCGGCACGCCGCCCAACCTGGGCGTCAGCCAGCCGCCGTCCGACAGCGACGTGCTCGGCCCCGTGGTGCCGGCCGACGGGCTGACGGTGACCCTGTCGGCGGGCTCGGCACTGTTCGACGACCGCTTCGGCCTGGCGGACCGCAAGCCGCTCAAGCTCAAGCCGCTCGTGGCGTTCCCCAACGACTCGCCGGACCCCGCGTGGCTCCACGGTGACCTCGTCCTTCAGTTCAGCGCCAACCACCAGGACACGGTGCACCACGCGATCAGGGACGTGCTCAAGCACACCAGGGGCGGCATGCAGCACTACGACCTCGGCGTGGACCTCAACGGCAACCTGCAGGCGGGGCACATCTTCATCGCCTACCAGCAGGACCTTGAACGCCAGTTCGAGACCGTGCAGAAGCGACTGATCAATGAGCCGCTCGTGGACTATGTGCAGCCGTTCGGCGGCGGCTACTTCTTTACCCTGCCCGGCGTGCGCAGCCAGAGCGACTGGTACGGCCGCTCGTTGCTCGCCTGAAGTCCCGGGCCCGCCCTGAAGCCTCCGGCTCGCACGCCAGTTCAGATAGTAAAGAACTAGTTAACAAGAAGACACAATTATACCCATTTCTCTGGGTTTTGTTTGGCCTTTGTCTCACGTTGTCATTGTCGTATTGCTCACATTCATGACATATTGACCGTTCTCCTCGTGAGAGCGGAAGATGCGCAGAAATGTGCGCATAGGTGTGCACATGGAGAAGGAGCGCATTCATGAGATGGCCTTACCGGGCAACGTTCCTCACCGCCGCGGCGACCCTGGCGGTCGCCCTAGCCGTCGCGCCGGCCGGCGCCGCCACCACCCATGCGGCCAAGCCAGCGAAGTCCGCTGCAGCAGGTTCGCAGCACACTCTCTACCGGATCAAGACTCTCGGCAAACGGTCCAATGGCCAGCCAGAACTCGCCGTGGCCACGCCGAGCGGCCTGCCGCCGTCGGCGATCGAGTCGGTCTACAACCTGTCCGGCCTTTCGCCGTCATCCGGCGCGGGCGCCGGGCAGATCATCGCCATCGTGGACGCGTACCATGACCCGAACGCGCTCTCCGACCTCAACAAGTTCAACGCACAGTACGGCTACGCGACGCTCTCCACGTGCACCTCGCTCACACAGTCCGGTTCCTGTTTCGAACAAGTTCACCCAGGGTCGCGCACTCCATCGTCCAACAGTGGCTGGGCGCTCGAGGAGTCGCTCGACATCGAGTGGGCGCACGCCGAGGCGCCGGCCGCCAAGATCGTCCTGGTCGAGGCGACGAGCGCGACCGATGCGAACCTCTACAGCGCGGTCAGCTACGCCAACAGCCTCGGCGCCACCGAGGTCTCGATGAGCTGGGGCGGCAGCGAGTCGTCGAGTGAGACCGCCGACGACTCCTACTTCACGCACTCGGGCACCCTGTACACGGTCTCGGCCGGCGACAGCGGGCACGGCGCGCAGAGCCCGGCCTCCTCACCGAACGTGGTCGCGGTCGGCGGCACCACGCTGAACGGCTGCTCCGGGACCAGTTGCTCGGGCACGGTCACCGAGACGACCTGGACCGATAGCGGCGGCGGCATCTCCGCTTACGAGTCGATCCCGTCCTACCAGACCGGCTACACCGGCACCGTCTACGGTGCGTCGACCATCACCGCGCTTACCGGCGGTAAGCGCGGCATCCCCGATGTCTCCTTCGTGGGCAACCCGAACACCGGCGTGTCCGTCTACGACTCCACCGCCTACGAGGGCCAGTCCGGCTGGTGGACCCTCGGCGGCACCAGTGTCGGCGCGCCCAACTGGGCCGGCATCCTCGCGGCGGGCGCCGCTGCCGGTGACACCGCGCTCCAGGGCAACGCCGACATCTACTCCGGCGGGTACAAGACCAACCTGCGCGATATCACCAGCGGAACCAACGGTTCCTGCGGGACCGACTGCACCTCCGGCGCCGGCTACGACCTCGTAACCGGCCTCGGCAGCCCCATCAACTACCCGTGACCGTAACTACCGCATAGCAGCCCCGCCCGTCCGTCCCGCTCTCCGCGGCTCGGACGGGCGGGCACCCAGATCCGCTGCATCGTGGAAACCCGGCCCTTGGATCACCACCGCCCCGTGGTTGCGGCAACCATACGGTCCGAGCCGTATCGTTGCCGTAACCATTGGCCCGGCCCGGCGCTCCGGCCCCGTATAACCCAGCCGGCGGGCGGCGGACCGAGGCGACGGCTAGCAGCCGTTCTCCCTCCGGCGGCAGCGGATTGTGGTCCGGCCGCCAGACCGCGGTGAGCTGCCTGGTCAGCGGCGGCCCTTCGATCTCGATCGCGACCAGCCGGCCGAGCACCAGGTCGTCGCGGACCGCGAGCCTGCTGAGCACGCCGGGCCCGACCCCGGCCGCGATCGCCGAGCGAACCGCCGCGCTGGTGCCAAGCTCCATCGCTACCTGCGGCCGGAGCGGCGGATCCTGTGCCGCCAGGTGGTCGGTGAGCGTGTCCCTTGTCCCGCTGCCCGCCTCGCGCATGACCAGCGGCGTCGCGGCGATCTCGGCCAGCGGCAGCGGGTGGCGGCGACGTGCCCACTGGTGGCCTGGCGCGGCAACCACGAGCATCTCATCGGCGCGCAGCGGCGTGGTCACCAGGTCGGCGGGCAGGTGCGGTGTCTCGATGAAGCCAAGCCCGGCCCGTGAGTCGCGGACAAGCTCGATGACCCCGGTTGAGTTGCCGACGGTGAGCTCGACGACGGTCGGCGGGTACCCGGCCGCCTGCTCGGCGGCGCGCAGCTCCACCAGCCAGTGCGGAACGAGGTGCTCCGCGATCGTCTGACTAGCGGCGATGGCCAGCCGGTGGGAGACGCCCGACCTGATGGACCGCAGCCCCGCCTCAAGCCGGTCGGCCGCGTCGAGCACGTCTTCCGCCCAGCCCACGACCAGCCGCCCCTGCTCGGTCAGGTGCGATCCGGCCGGAGTGCGGGCGAGCAGGGTGATGTCCATCGCCCGCTCCAGGCTCCGCATCCGGGCGGACAGTGCCTGCTGCGAGACGCCGAGCACGGCCGCCGCCGCGGCGATCGACCCCTGCCTGCCAACCTCGCGCAGCGCCCGCAGCGCCCCGAGGTCCCGCACCGTCTCGCTCATGCCGCTCTCCGCTCCCCGATCGCCGCCCGGCTCATCGTTGCGCCACCTCACTTTCCGGGGTCACAAGGCTAGTTTGTACCCTCACAAGGCCGGTGTCCTTCCGGCAGGCCAGCGAGTCGGCGAGCCTGGAATGGCCATGACCGCTCTGCACTTGCACCGCACCGCGCCCACCCGCCAGGCCAAGCCGCCCGCGGGTGAGCCGGCCGCGGGTGAGCCGGCCGCGAGCGGGCCGGCCGCCGGCCGGCCCGCCACAGGCGAGCGCCCCGCCGGCACGTCGGCGCGTCCGGCTGCCGGCAGCGGCGCCCGCGGCCGGGCGAACGTCCGGGTAGGCGCGATCGCCCCCGGCCTGCTGCTCGCGCTGGCCGTGGCTGCGGTGGCCACCGTCGTCGGGCAGCACGTCCCGCTTGTCGGCAGCGCCGTGCCAGGCGCGGTCATCGGCGCCGGGATCGCGCTCGCCATCCGGCCGGGCGCGCGCCTGGCACCCGGCCTGAAGTGGGCGAGCACATTTG
>Ga0335083_10005570_pt1 | contig 15838 bp, 15 predicted proteins | sample Lox_Sample_42_FD_206716 | JGI IMG/M metagenome (GOLD analysis project Ga0335083, IMG submission 206716) | Soil microbial communities from Loxahatchee National Wildlife Refuge, Florida, United States - Lox_Sample_4.2 | ecosystem: Environmental > Terrestrial > Soil > Wetlands | place: USA... | reverse complement strand
CCACAGCCCCTATGAATTCGAGGAGGCGGTCAATCCGGCGCGCATTCCGCCGCGTTGGCTCGCTTGGATAGCGGCGCTGATCGCCATCGCGCTGGCCGCGGGTTATGGCATCTGGCGCATGCAGCTGACCACGCCGCCGACCGACGACCAGATCGCCGCCGAAAACAACGACAGCGGCGCTCCGGCCGCCAATGCCGCCGCGAACAAGTCAGCGCCGGCAGCCGTGACGGGGCCGGTGGTGATGACGGCAGCGGACGATGTCTGGCTTCGCATCTATCAGCCCGACGGCACCAAGCTCTACGAAGGCACGCTCAAGAAGGGCGACAGCTACACGGTGCCGGACAATGCCCGCGACCCCATGATCCTCACCGGGCGTGCGGATGCGCTGGCCATCACGGTCGGCGGCCAGGCGATCCCGCCGCTCGGGCCACCGGAGCGAACCATATCGGACGTCCCGGTGAGCGCGGCGGCGCTGCTGGCCCGCGCGAGGCAGCCGGCATCGGCGGAGGACAATGCCGCCGCGCCAGTCGCAAGCCCAGTCGCAAGCAATGCGAGCGCACCGGCAGCAACGGCAGTAACAGCGGCGCCGAAGCCGGTCGCGCGGCGCCGGCCTGCCCAGACCACGCCATCGAGCGACACGAAGCCGGCCGGCAACGCCGCCACGCCCTGAACCCGGCGCCCGTCGCGCGCGTCTGGCATTCCGGCGCGACCCATGCTTTACGATTGCGACCGATCCTTTATGGACGGACGCGACATCATCAGGACCAGACCATCATGCCCCTCATGCCCCGCTCCCTTCTCCTGTCCGCCTCGCTTTGCGTGCTCGCCACGGCCACGCCCGCCCTGGCGCAAAAGACCGTCGAAGGTCGCGTCGACAAGCTCGAAAAGGAAATGCAGGCAGTGCAGCGCAAGGTGTTTCCCGGCGGCGCGGGGCAGATCGTCGCGCCGGACGTCACGCCGGAGACGCCGCCCGTGCAGCAGGTCGGCAGCCCGGCATCCTCGCCCCTCGCGGACCTGACCTCGCGGGTGAGCGCGATCGAGACGCAGGTCGCGCGCCTTACCGGCCAGGTCGAGGAAAGCGATCATCGCCTCCGCTTGCTCGAGGATGCCAACACCAAACTCGCCGCACAGGTCCAGACCCTGCAGGCCCAGGCCGCTGCTGCCGCCGCCGCTGCGCAAGCCGCGGCCGACCCGACACCGCCTGCCCAGCAGCCTTTCGTGGCACCGAGCGGTCCGCCGCCCAAGCCGGCTGCAGCGGGGCCCGTCAAGGCGGCCCCGCCGGCGGTGACAAAGCCCAGTGCCGCGGCAAGCCAGGCGCGGACGGATGCCGTTGCCGCGATCGAGAAGCCGAGCAGCGGCAATGGGGCGCTCGATGGCTACACCTATGGCTATCGCCTGTGGATGGCGAAATTCTATCCCGAGGCCGAAGCCCAGCTCGAGGACATTCTCGGCAAATATCCCAACGATCCGATGGCGAGCCGCACCGGCAATCTGCTTGGCCGCGCCTATCTGGACGATGGCAAGCCGACCCAGGCGGCCAAGGTCCTGTTCGCCAATTACCGGGACCGTCCCAAGGGCGACCGCGCCGCCGAGAGCCTGGCCTGGGTCGCCGAGGCGCTGATCCAGCTCGATCATCCCAAGGACGCCTGCAAGGCCTATGACGAGATCAGGGACAGCTTCGGCGACGCCGTGCCCGCCAATGTGAAGGACATGGTGGCGAAGGGCCGTGTAACCGCCAAATGCGGTGCCTGATCGGCTTGCCGAGCGACTGAACGCCGCGACAGCGCGGCTGATCGGTCGCCCGGTGGGCGAGGGGGACCGCCTGGGCCTTGCCGTTTCGGGCGGCTCGGACAGCATGGCCATGCTCACGCTCGCGGCTCAAATCTGGCCAGGACGGGTCGAGGCGGCAACCGTCGATCATGGCCTGCGCGCGGAAGCCCGGGACGAGGCGTCGCTCGTTGCCGGCTGGTGCGCGGCGCACGGGGTGCCGCATGCGATCCTGCGGCCCGACGCGCCCATCGAGGGCAATATCCAGGCCGAGGCGCGGACCGTCCGCTATGCCCTGCTCGAGAGCTGGCGGATCGAACGCGGTCTCGACTGGCTGCTCACCGCGCACCAGGCCGACGACCAGATCGAGACCCTGATCATGCGCCTCAATCGCGGCTCCGGCGTCGGTGGCCTCGCGTCCGTGCGGGCACGGCGCGGCGCGATCCTGCGGCCGATGCTGGGCATGCGACGCGCGGAATTGCGCGACTTTTGCGCGAGAAACGAAATCCCGTTCGCCGACGATCCGAGCAACGAGAATAGGCAATTCGACCGGGTCCGGCTGCGGCAGGCGCTTGCCGGGAGCGACCTGTTCGATCCGGCCGGCGTCAACCGATCGGCCGAAGCGCTCGGCGAAGCCGATGCAGCGCTCGACTGGGTGACGGAAGAAATCGCGGCGCGCCATGTCCGCGCGGAGGGCGAAACCATGCTGCTGGATCGCACCGATCTGCCGCCCGCAATCCTGCGGCGGCTGCTTGCCCGGATGATCCGGTCGATCAATGTGAACGGACAAATTCCGCGCGGTCCCTCGCTGGATCAAGCGCTTGTTCAACTTTTCGATGGTAAGACCGTGACGCTCGCAGACTGTGTCGTGACGGGCGGCAACTGCTGGATGGTTCGCCGCGCGCCGCCCAGAAAGGCGGGCTGACCATTGCGTTCCGGCCGGGATGTCCTATTTTGGAGCGCGAAAGCGAGATGAAATGAACGACAACAAGGAACCGCAAGGCAATCCCTGGATCAAGAGCGCGCTCATATTGGCGGGCGTCTTCCTGGCTCTTTTGATGTTCGTGACGCTCTTCGACAGCAAGGGTTTCTCGCAGAAGAGCGGCACGATGGCCTATTCCGAATTCCGCGCCAAAGTGCAGCAGGACGGAGTCAAGGAGGTCGCGATCGGCCCCGACAAGCTCAACGTCACGCTCAAGAATGACGACAAGCAGACCGTCTATGCGGTCGCCGACCCGAATCTGACCGCGTTGCTCGATCAGCATGGGGTCAAATATTCCGGCCAGCCCGAGGAAGGCGCCAGCATCTGGATGATCATCCTCTACCAGTCGCTGCCGTTCGTGCTCATCCTTGGCATCGCCTTCTTCGTTCTGCGCCAGATGCAGAAGGGCGGCGGCGCCGGCGGCGCCATGGGCTTCGGCAAGTCCAAGGCCAAGCTGCTCACCGAAAAGCAGGGCCGCGTCACCTTCGACGACGTGGCCGGCATCGACGAGGCGCGCGAGGAACTGCAGGAGATCGTCGAGTTCCTGAAGGACCCGAGCAAGTTTGCGCGGCTGGGCGGCAAGATCCCCAAGGGCGCGCTGCTGGTCGGTTCGCCCGGCACCGGCAAGACGCTGCTCGCACGCGCCATCGCGGGTGAGGCGGGCGTACCGTTCTTCACCATTTCCGGCTCCGACTTTGTCGAGATGTTCGTCGGTGTCGGTGCGAGCCGTGTCCGTGACATGTTCGAGCAGGCCAAGAAAAATGCGCCCTGCATTGTCTTCATCGACGAGATCGACGCGGTCGGCCGCCATCGCGGTGCTGGTCTTGGCAATGGCAATGACGAGCGCGAGCAGACGCTGAACCAGCTTCTCGTCGAGATGGACGGTTTCGAAGCCAATGAAGGCATCATCATCATCGCCGCCACCAACCGTCCGGACGTGCTCGATCCCGCGCTGCTGCGTCCCGGTCGCTTCGACCGGCAGGTTGTGGTGCCGCGTCCCGACATCGAGGGCCGCGTCAAGATCCTCGAAGTGCATATGAAGAAGGTGCCACTGGCGCCGGACGTCGATGCGCGCACCATCGCGCGCGGCACGCCGGGCTTCTCGGGCGCCGATCTCGCCAATCTCGTCAACGAGGCGGCGCTGATGGCGGCACGGCGCGGCAAGCGCCTGGTCGCATCGAGCGAGTTCGAGGCGGCCAAGGACAAGGTCATGATGGGCGCCGAGCGCAAGTCCATGGTCATGACCGAGGACGAGAAGAAGATGACCGCCTATCATGAGGCCGGCCATGCCATCGTCTCGATCCACGAGCCGGCATCCGATCCGATCCACAAGGCGACGATCATCCCGCGCGGCCGCGCGCTCGGCATGGTCATGCGCCTTCCGGAGCGGGACAATTACAGCTATCACCGCGACAAGATGTACGCGAACCTCGCCGTTTCGATGGGTGGCCGCGTCGCCGAGGAAGTGATCTTCGGCTATGACAAGGTCAGCTCAGGGGCCTCCAGCGATATCCAGTATGCCACACGCCTTGCGCGCGACATGGTGACGCAATGGGGCATGTCCGACGAGCTTGGCCCGCTCCAATATGAAGAGCCGCAGGGCGAGACCTTCCTCGGCTATTCGCAGAGCCAGCGCGTCCACATGTCGGACGAGACGGCGCAGAAGATCGACAAGGAAATCCGCCGCGTCGTCGATGCCGGCTATGCCCGCGCCAAGCAGCTGCTGAACGATCATAACGACCAGCTGCACCTGCTCGCCAATGCCCTGCTCGAATATGAGACGCTCTCGGGCGACGAGATCAAGACGCTGATCGAGAAGGGCGAACTGCAGCGCGATCATGAATCGCTGCGGCCCGCGCCGGTGCCGACCGTCGGCACGTCGATCCCCAAGACCGGGCGCGCCGGGAAGGTATCGGTCACCGCCAATGGAGCGGAAGTGCCGACCGCCTGATCGCGCAATCGCGGCTCAACAAAAAACCCGGCGGTTCATTCCCGCCGGGTTTTCTTTTGTTCGATGAGCCGGGCCGGTCAACCGTCGTAATCGGCGCCCAGATTGTGGTTGCGCGGCGGCGTCGCGGCAGTGAGGCGCAGCGCCTCGGCCGAGCGCGACAGCGAGCCGATCTCGTCGGGCGTGTCGTCGTCGTCGATCTGCATCTTCTGCATCGAGCCGACCAGGTCAGCCTTCAGATCCTCGGGCAGGATGGTCTCGTCGGCAATCTCGCGCAGCGCCACGACCGGATTCTTGTCGCGGTCGCGATCGATGGTCAGCTCGGCGCCGCCGGAAATGGAGCGGGCACGCTGAGCGGCCAGCAGGACGAGATCGAAACGATTGGAAACCTTGTCGATGCAATCTTCGACAGTAACGCGCGCCATGAGTGGCTCCTCGGTTCCATGAGTGTCAGGAAAGTGGGCTCCGCTATCAGCCGGTCACGCCAAAGTCAACGAAAAGCGCGGGTTGGCAGAAGGCCGACGATCGCTCATGAAGACGCTCATGGCGATGGAAATGGAGGAAAGCGAAGGGCAACGGCGCTTCGAGATCGACGGCAACAGCCTGACATTGCTACCCGGCGGCCCAGAGCGCCTCGCCAAGCTCAAACAGCTCATCGGCGGCGCCGAGCGGCGGCTCGATCTCTATTTCTATATTTTCACGCACGACGCATGCGCGGTTGAAATCCGCGACGCGCTGCTTGAGGCATGCCGGCGCGGCGTTGCCGTGACGTTGCTCGTCGACGCATTCGGATCGGCGCTGACGCCCGATAGCCTGTTCGCGCCGCTCGTCGCGGCCGGGGCGCGGTTCACGCGCTTCGGCCAACGCCGCTCGACCCGTTATCTCATCCGCAATCACCAGAAAATGGCCATCGCCGATGGCACGCGCGCACTGATCGGCGGATTCAACATCGGCGAGGATTATTTCGCGCCAGACGATGACCCGCTAGGCTGGCGCGACATGGGAGTGCTCGTCGAAGGCCCCCTCGTCGGCGAGCTTCAGCAATGGTTCGACGGTCTGGCCGACTGGACGCTGGACAGCAGGCAGCGCTTCCGCGACCTGCGGCGCATGGTACGCGACTGGCGCCCCGGAGTCAGCCGCACGATGTGGCTGATCGGCGGCCCGCTGCCCCGGCTCAACAGCTGGGCACGCCATCTCAAGCATGATCTGCAGGCGGGCCGGCGCCTCGACATGGCCGCCGCCTATTTCTCGCCGGGCGGCAGTATGGGCCGCCGGATCGGGCGCCTGGCGCGTGCTGGCGAAGCGCATCTGGTTACCGCCGGCAGATCGGACAATATGGCGACGATCGGCGCGGCGCGGCATCTCTATGCGCGGCTTCTGCGCGCCGGCGTCACGATCGTCGAGCATGACCGGCAGAAGCTCCACGCCAAGCTCATCGCGATCGACGACATCGCCTATGTCGGCTCGGCCAATTTCGACATGCGCAGCCTGTTCCTCAATGTCGAGGTGATGCTGCGGATCGAGGACGAGGCCTTCGCCGAAGCGATTCGCCGGCAGATTGGCACCATCGCGGCCTTGGGCCGGCCGATCGACGACAATGTCTATCGGCACATGGCAAGGCCCCTGAGCCGGCTGCGCTGGTGGTTCGACTATCTGCTGGTCGGCGTACTCGATTATACCGTGACCCGCCGGCTGCTCCGCCGCGACAGAGGCGACTAGGCAGTCCGGCCGAGATGACAATTTGGGGGTAAGCCAGATGGCCGAAATTCCGGGTACATTGCCGCCACAGGGCGCGGTCGCCGTCATTTTCGTCTCGCTGCGGACGGATGTGGATGCCGCCGGCTATAGCGAAGCGGCGGATCGCATGGGTGCGCTCGCAGCAACGCAACCAGGCTATCTCGGCATCGACAGCGTGCGTGACAATGCGGGACTCGGCATCACGGTCAGCTATTGGGCCGACGGGGCGAGCGCGCGGGCGTGGAAAGCCAATGCCGAGCATGAAGCGATCCGCAATCTCGGCCGCGAGCGCTGGTATGCGCATTACCGGCTGATCGTCGCCAGCGTCGATCGCGCCTACAGCTGGCCGACCTGAAGGCGAAACCTGTTATTTTTCAGCATCGTCCAGGCCGAGGTTGAGGCCATGCCTCATCATCATCGGAACATTCGCCACGCCGAACAGGAAACAGAGAGCGGTCACGCCCCAGACCTTGATGGTCAGCCAGACGCTGTAGCTGAGCGTCGCGCGCATGACCTCATTGGCCAGGGCCAGAGCAACGAACCACAGGCCCCAGTTGCGCGACAGCTTGAGCCAGCCGGTCTCATCGAGCCCGTCATAGGCCGATTGCAGCAGATAGCGCAGCAGCGGCTTACCGCGCAGCCATCCGCCGAGCAGCATCAGTGCGAAGAAGCCGTAGATCCAGGTCGGCTTGGCCATGATGAAGCGCGGATCGCCAAAATAGAGCGTGAGACTGCCGAAAAACAGCACCATGAGGGCGGAAAGCCAGAGCATCGGCGAAACGCGGCCGAGCTTCCACTTGCTGACAAACACGGCGGCGACGATCGCGACCATGAAGGCCATTGTCGAAGCGAGGGTGCTGTGGACGGCATCGGCCTTGCCGAAATGGAGTCTCGCGACCCAATAAGCGAGGAACCAGACCAGCAGCGGCCCGAAATCGAGCGCCATGGGGAGCCAGCTCTCACCCTTGGGGCCAGGCGCGACCGGTCCGCCGTCGATGGTCACATCGACCGGCTTCTCGTCTTCAGCGGGCATAGGCGGCTCCGGCAATGGCGCGCGCCAGTTCCTTGGGATCGAAGGGGCGCAAATCGTCGATCTTTTCGCCGATGCCGATGGCATGGATCGGCAGCTTGAACTTCTCGGCCGCCGCGACAAGCACGCCGCCGCGCGCCGTGCCGTCGAGCTTGGTCATGACGAGACCGGTCACGCCCGCAACCTCCTGGAAAATCTCGATTTGGGAAAGGGCATTCTGGCCGGTCGTGGCGTCGAGCACGAGCACGACATCGTGCGGCGCCTCGGGATTCAGCCGGCCGAGCACCCGCCTGATCTTGGCCAGTTCATCCATGAGTTCACGCTTGTTCTGGAGGCGACCGGCGGTGTCGACTATGAGGACGTCGATGCCGGTCGCGGTGGCCTGCTTGACCGCATCGAACACCACGCCGGCGGCATCGCCGCCCTCGGGACCGGAAACAATGGGCACGCCGAGCCGGTCCGCCCAGATCCTGAGCTGGCCGATGGCTGCGGCGCGGAACGTGTCACCCGCCGCGAGCAGCACGCCATAATCCTGCTCCTGGAACAGATGGGCGAGCTTGGCGATGGTCGTGGTCTTGCCCGAGCCGTTGACGCCGATGACGAGAATGACCTGCGGGCGCGGAAAGGCGGCGATCTCGAGCGGTTTCGCGACCGGGATGAGAACCTTCTCGATTTCCTCGGCGATGATCTCGCGCAGATAGTCTTCGGTCAGTTCCTTGTTGTAGCGCCCCTCGGCGAGCCGGTCGCGGATGCGCACCGCCATGGCCGGGCCGAGATCGGTGGAGATAAGCGCTTCCTCGATCTCGTCGAGCGTCTGATCGTCGAGCGCGGCTTTGGTGAAGAGACCCGCGAGATTCTCGCCAAGCTTGTCGGAGGTGCGCTTGAAGCCGCCGAACAGCCGCTCGCGCCAGCTGGGATTGTCAGACATGCGAGGTTTCCTGCGCGATCAGCATGCCGTCCTCAAGCGCTCCGATACGCGCCTTCACGATCGCGCCGACGGGTTGGGGCGCGGCAAAGCGCACGGGCGCAAAGCTTGTCCCATGACCGGCCACGCCGCTTGTTTCGACGAGGACGCGCTGCTCCGAGCCGATGAGCCCATGAAGCCATGCCGCACGCTGCTCCGCGCAGGCTGCGCGCAGGCGCGCCGCCCGTTCCCTGACCACGACCGGATCGACCTGCGGCATGCGTGCCGCGGGCGTGCCGAAGCGTGGCGAATAGGGGAAGACATGACCATGAACGATGCGGCAATCGCCGACGAGTGCGAGACTGTTCTCGAACATCGCTTCGGTTTCGGTCGGGAAGCCTGCGATGATGTCGGCGCCGATGGCGATCTCCGGGCACCGGGCATGGAGTCGCTCGACCAGATCGACCGCCTGTGCGCGGCTGTGGCGGCGCTTCATGCGCTTGAGGATCATGTCGTCGCCCGCCTGCAACGAGAGATGGACATGCGGCATCAGCCTTGGCTCGCCGGTGATGAGATCGAATAGCCGTGCGTCGATCTCAATGCCGTCGAGCGAAGACAGGCGCAGCCGGGGAAGGGCGGGGACGCCGATCAGGATCCGCTCGACAAGAGCCCCGAGCGTCTGCTTGCCCGGGAGATCCGGGCCATAGCTTGTGACATCCACGCCGGTGAGCACGATTTCCTGCACGCCCTCGTCAACGAGGCGCCTGACCTGATTGACAACCGCGCCCGCCGGCACGGAGCGGCTCGGCCCGCGGCCATAGGGAATGATGCAGAAGGTGCAGCGATGGTCGCAGCCATTCTGCACGGCGATGAAGGCGCGGACGCGGTCGGCAAAGGCGGCGAGCAGCTGCGGCGCCTGATCGCGCACCGTCATGATATCGCCAACGCGCACTTTCTCATCGCCCAGCATGGCGGCAAAGGCCGGCTTCTCCCCATTGCCGATGACCTGCGCCACCTCGGGCATGGCCGCGAACATGGCGGGATCGGTCTGCGCCGCGCAGCCGGTCACGACGATGCGCGCGTCCGGGCGGCGGCGATGAGCACGGCGGATCGCCTGCCGGGTCTGGCGGACGGCTTCGCCGGTCACCGCGCAGCTATTCACGATCACGAGATCGTCGCGCGCGCCAAGCTGCTGGCGGATGCTCTCGCTGTCGGCGATATTGAGCCGGCAGCCCAGGGTAATGATCTCCGGGCTGTTCATGCCGCCGCGAAATCCAGCGCGCCAAGATCGATGGTGCCGTCATAGACGCGGGTCGCGGGGCCGGTCATGATGATGCGGCCACCCGGCGCCCAGTCGATCAGCAAGTCGCCGCCTTCCAGGCTCACGCGCACCGGCCCGGCGCAAAGCTTACGGCGAATGGCGCTGACCGCCGTCGCGCAGGCACCCGTCCCGCAGGCGCGCGTGAAGCCGACGCCGCGCTCCCAGACGGTGAGGCGGATATGGTCGGGGCCGAGAATTTGCGCGAAATTGACGTTCACGCGCTCGGGGAACAGCGGATCATGCTCGATCTGCGGACCGAGCTTTGCCATGTCTACGCCGCCCAGATCGTCGCAGAAGAACACGACATGCGGATTGCCGATATTCGCGGCGGCGGGCGCGGGGAGATCGTCCCAGCTCACCGGCATGTCGAGCGTATCCATCGCATAGGCAAGGGGAATGGTCTGCCAATCGAAGCGCGGCTCCCCCATGTCGACGCTGACCAGCGCGCCATGGGTGCGCGCATCGAGAATGCCGGCCGGCGTCTCGATGGTCACGTCCGAGCCGACGAACAGCGGCACGCAGCGCGTCGCATTGCCGCAGGCTTCGACCTCGCTGCCGTCCTGGTTGAAGATGCGCATCGCGACATCGGCCTTGTCCGATGCGCCGATAAGGATGAGCTGGTCGCAGCCGATGCCGGTTCGCCGGTCGGCGATGGCGCGCGCAAGTCCTCCGGTCATGGCGACCGGCCCGTCACGCTCGTCGATCACGACAAAGTCGTTCCCGAGCCCGTGCATCTTGGCGAAGGCATATGTCATGGCCGCGCATGTAGGGCGGCGGGCACGCGAAGTCTATGGCCGCGCCGCCTCAGTGCTCGCCCGGCGCGGGATGGGAGAGATAGGCGAGGCGCCGCACCTCGAGCCGCCCGCGCACCACCGTGTCGAGGATGAGCCCGGTGAAGAAGCAGAGCGAGGCGAGGATCATGAGACCCGTCGCCAATATGGCGGTCGGGAAGCGCGGTACGAGGCCGGTCCGCGCATAGGTAATCGCCAGCGGGATCGCGAGTACGATGCCGATCACCGCCAGAAAGGCGCCGATCAGGCCGAAAAAGGGGATCGGCCGCTCGACCCGCGACAGGTTGACGATGGTCATGAGGATGCGCCAGCCGTCGCGATAGGTGGAAAGCTTGGACACCGAGCCTTCCGGACGCGCCGCATAGGCCGTCACCACTTCTCCAACGGGCATCTTCATTTCCAGCGCGTGGACGCTGATCTCGGTTTCGATCTCGAACCCGGTGGACAGCACCGGGAAGCTCTTCACGAAACGGCGCGAGAAGATGCGGTAGCCCGACAGGATATCGGTGAAGGTCCGCCCGAAAATCTGGGCCAATATACCGGTCAGCATGGCGTTGCCGAAGCGATGGCCGCGGCGATAGGCCTCTTCCACTTCGGACTTGCGCGCGCCGACTACCATGTCGAGCCGCTCGTCGAGCAGCATAGCGATGAGGCGCGGTGCGGCGGAGGCGTCATAGGTGGCGTCGCCATCGGCCAGCACGTAAATGTCCGCCTCGATGTCGGCGAACATGCGGCGCACGACATTGCCCTTGCCCTGCATGCGCTCGATGCCGACGATGGCGCCAGCCTCGCGGGCGACCTCGATCGTGCGGTCGGTGCTGTTATTGTCATAGACGTGGATCGCCGCGTCCGGCAGCGCGGCGCGAAACGCCCGCACTGTCTCGGCGATGGCGCCTTCCTCATTGTAGCAGGGCAGCAGGACGGCAATTCTCAAGTCAGGGTCCCGGAAAAGATGTGATCGGGGAGACAGGGTGCGTTCGTATACACGGATATATCAAACTGTCTCCAGGCGTCATCCGTTCAGAAGCTCGAAAACGGCCTTCGTGTTGTTCTGATCGTATCGCGCGGGCAACTGCGCTTCGATGGTTCTGGCGAACGCCTTTGCTTCCCCGGCCAGCGCGAGAATGATCCTGCGCGTATGCTCCTTGTCGGTTCCGACGGCATATCCCATGGTGAGCGTATCAAATGGCACGCCGGCGCCATGTTTCGGCAATTCGGTGGCCAGCGGCATCAGCGCCGTCATCATCTGCGACGTGGCCAGGCCCCGCACATTCTTGTCGGCGTGGCGATAGCCGAAGTCCAGGCAGAACAGGGAAAGCCAGTAATGGAGATTGCTCAGCCAGGCGATCCCGAGCGCATCTTGCGAAGCGATCTGGTTGGGATGCCCGACATAGGCCGTCGGATTCTCAGGCAGGGGATGCGCCGGATAGGCTTCGTGGCCGGGCTCAAGATCCCAGACATTGTTTACGCCCGAATTGGCGAAGGCCGGGTGGCGACTTTCATAAACCTGCCGGAAAAACTCGAAATGATCGTGTTCACCCTCATGCATGATCGCGGTCAGGTCGCTTCGCCATTGCTCGACTTCGGTCGGGGTAAGCGGAAATCCCGGCTTTCCTGAGGCTTCCGACAGCAAGTCGAGGACATGCCGGTAGAGACTGCCAACGTGATTGGGCCGATTGAGGCTGCCGATATCGCTCAGAACCCGGGTGCGGAACTGCTCGTCCTCGGGCGAACGCTGGCCATTTTCATCGAATATCGCGGCCGTCCCTTCGGTATAGACATATTTCGCCACGGAGCGGCGGCTGCCCGGCTCCAGCGTGAAGGGGAATGGATAGATATCAGGCTGATAGGGAAAATCCTGCCGATCCAGATGCGGGCCGCTGCCGAGCGCCACAAGCAGGCGATTGACGGCGCCCAAATGATGCATTTCCTGAACCGCCACGCCCAGGAGGTTCGTCGCCGTCGGCGCGCCTGCGCCAATCAGAGGCTGGTAGCCCGGCTTGATCGAAAATGCGCAGTAGAGATATTGCAGCATGAGCGAATGTTCGATCTCGGTGGCCTCGCGCAGCAATCTGAGCAGTTCGAGATAGGGATCGGAAAAGTCGCGGATGATGATACCGGCCCGGTTCCCCGCCGAAGCGTTTGGCGCAGCTGAGCTTTCAGGATTTGCTGGCTTGCCCTGCGCGGCCATAGCCTTCGCACTGCCGAACGAAGCCAGCGCGACCGGCGCCGCTATGCCATGCGCCAGCGCGGCCTGCAGGAACGAGCGGCGCCCCTTGTCGGGAATCGATTCAACAATCCTGGATGTGCTGCGCGAAACATTGGCTTGAGATTGCGCATGGTCATCTTGTTTCATTGCGACCTTTTCCTCTTTTGCACGCGCAGTCCGTGCCTCTCTCCATAGACCCTTATGTCACTCGACAGATGTGCCAATCGTGACCTTGCTATCAATTAGGAAATTTGAGCGTTATCCGTCAACCGATCTGAGAAGGAAGGGTATCTTCGCCTGCACAGCTCGCATGCGCAGACGCCCGCACGATATGAGCTTGCCATCGGAAATTCTCGAAAATCGCTTCTTTCCGTGGGTTTAATGGTCGGGGAGACAGGATTCGAACCTGCGACCCTCTGCTCCCAAAGCGCGTAATAGTGTTGCGCAGGCGCTATCGCAAGCTTCCATTGAATATATGGATATGTCCACAAATACTTGTAAAACAGTATTTTTGTATGGTTGTGTGCATACACCGGCTGTCAGCCCAATACGTGGCGCCTGTATACACGGCTGGCTACACAGGTGTATCCAAACATGGGATTTTCAAGAATTAAGCCGCTCACCACCAAAGAGCTCGACGCAATTGCGGCGAAGCGCCCCCATACAATCAAGCATCGCGCGTTGGGCGGCGTGCCAGGCTTCGTGCTCGTTCATACACCGGCCGGGTTCACGGGCTATGCGCTGATCTATCGCTTCAACGGGAAACGCAGGAAGCTTACACTTGCCAGCACGCGAGCCATGAGTCTCGCGGACGCGCGCAAGGTTGCAGCTCGCCACCGTAGTTACATTGAAAGTGGCGGAGATCCGCATGGCGAAAAGCTCCGGGCACGTCAGGAGGCAACTCAGTTCCAAGAGCGGCTAGACGCAGGGACGATGTGGGAGAAATATATGAAGCTCGCAGCCAGCCAGCTTCGCTCACGCGCCGAGAAGGACCGGGTTTTCCGGCTTCACATCCTCCCCACGGTTAAGGGGCTTCCCGTCACTGAGATCAAACGTAGCCACGTTCTCGAGATCGTCGACAAGCTCGTTGCGGCAGGCAAGCTACGCATGGCGGACAAAGTTCGCCAAGAAGGCGCTGCTTGGTTTCAGTGGTTGCTTGAACGTGAGCATGTCGAACGCAACCCGTTTGCCGGGCTGAGAAAGGCAAATGTCGGCAAGACCATTCGCACCCGAGTGCTCCGCGATGAGGAACTTCACCACATTTGGGCCGCATGCGAACATGAGGGATCGGCTTGGAGCGCTTGGATGAAGCTACTTATGTTGACAGGGGCCCGTAATTCAGAGGTGCGTGAAGCGAGTTGGAGCGAGTTCGATTTCGAAGAGCGCGTCTGGACGATCCCTGCTGCGCGCGCAAAGAACAAACAGCCGCAGCGGGTACCGCTTTCCGCCGCGATGATCGAAATCTTGGGCGGCATCCCGCAATTTGCCGACACCGATCGACTATTTCCTGCGCTGCGCAATCCGCGCAATGCGATGTCTGGCGATCAAAAGGTCAAAGATCGGATAGATGCGCGTTTGCGGAAATTGCTGAGTGACGCGGGGGGTGGCGAGCCTGAAAATTGGCGCGTGCATGATCTGCGCAGGACCGTCGCCACTGGTTTACAGCGCCTGGGGTTTCGTCCGGACATTGCCGACCAGGTTATTGGTCACGTTAGCGGCACCAGGATGGGAGCCGCCGCACACTATCTCCACTACCGCTACGAGACAGAGAAGCGCCAGGCCCTGGAGGCATGGAGCCGGCATATCGGCGAGGTTGTGGAAGGTACCTCCAGGAACCAAGGAAATGTGAGGGAAATCCGACTATGACAAAGCGCCCGGACTGGATAAGCAAAAATGAAGATGGCAAGGACAGCGTCCGCTGCGCCGAGCCGGAACTCACGGCTCAATTAGCGCGATACGCCTGCATGACAGGCTATCGTTTTCAGTCGGAGAGTGAATTCCCCATCAGAAATTCCAACGGCGCGGTCGAGAACCGGGCCATGTTGGTCGCCACAGGTACGCATATCCGGGATGCGCGTACGCTGTCCGATTGGGTGTCTTTTAGCGAGGCCTATCCCGAGAAGGCTATGGACCCGAGCGAGTTCGGCGAGCACGACAATCCCAACGCGGACGTGCGCGCATTTTGCTTGCAGCAAGCCGTCACACGGCTGCTTGAGATTGTCGACGCGCCTGCCACTATGGCGGCCGATCTTAAAACGTTGCTGGATCGCTATGTTCCGAAGGGGGCGGAGAGTAGAGGGCGAGTGCAACGCGCTATCCTCGAGGACCCCGGAGCATCCCTTCAGCAAATCGCCGTCCGAGCTGAAGCCAGCGCGGGCCAAATTTCGAAAGATGGTAAGGCTGGACTGCTTTTTTGGCCAGCCGATACCGTTGGGGCAGGGCCATCTAGCAGCAAATAGACCAGATATGCTCTCCGTTATGTATCGATAGGCGGTGCATTACGGAAACTATCTTTGGCGTCTCCAACTGCACCCCTGTTGATACGTCAACAGGAGTTTGCAATGACAAGTATACAAAACAGTTCGGCAATTTCGCCAGCCGCGAGGCCGCCTCGCTATTTGCGTCAGGCCGAGGTCCTCGCCCGCGTCGGCGTGTCCTGGATCACGCTCTTGCGCTGGGAACGGCGCAAGGCGTTCCCGCAACGTCGCCGCCTTGGCCCTAATACGGTTGCTTGGCTAGAGTCCGAGGTCGACGCGTGGTGCGCCAGCCGTTCCGCTGCGAACGAGGATGCCGGCACATGACTGGGTCGCTTCAGCAGCACGCACTGCGTTATCTCGCAATGGGCTATATTCCACTGCCCGTTGATATCGGCACCAAGGCGGCCCGCTTTCCTGGTTGGCAGGCAATTACGCCGACCGAGGAAAGTGTCGCAAAAATGTTCGCCCGACCATCGAACCTCGGCATCCGTACCGGCGACATCCAAGAGGACGGAACCTGTCTATTGGCAATCGACATCGATCTGGAAAAGCTGGAACTTATTCGGGGCGTCGAACATGCGATCGGCGTCAAAGTGCCCTGCAAGCGTGGGATGAAGGGCTATACTTGGTTCGTCCGCTGCGACGGACGGCCGCGCAAGCAGAAGCTTCATT
>Ga0335083_10005569_pt1 | contig 15839 bp, 14 predicted proteins | sample Lox_Sample_42_FD_206716 | JGI IMG/M metagenome (GOLD analysis project Ga0335083, IMG submission 206716) | Soil microbial communities from Loxahatchee National Wildlife Refuge, Florida, United States - Lox_Sample_4.2 | ecosystem: Environmental > Terrestrial > Soil > Wetlands | place: USA... | reverse complement strand
CATCAGTGATGCCCACGCTTGCCGCAACCGTACGACACCCAGATTGTGCCAGATCTTGGGGTTGTTGCCGTCAAGCATCAGCGCATGCTGATAGGCCTCCACTGCCTGGTCGGGGTGATTGGTGCGCGCGTAGAGGTTCCCCAACCGAAACCAGTTCTCGGCATCATTCGGGGCCTGCTTGATAAGCCCCTTGTAAAGTTGTTCGGCCTTCGCATCTTCCTGATTGTCGAACGCGATTTCGGCTTCCTTGCTCAGCGCATAGATATCCTTGTGCTCGCCGATCGCCGCGCAGCCGGTAAGCAGCAGCCCACACAGCACCGCGTACCGCATACACCTGCTACGTATGCTCAGGTTTCCCGCCATAACAATGTGTCCCCCGCCCGCAGCCCGAGTCGTTGCAACGTCCCCGCCGCGAATTCCATGGTGGCGGTTGCAAAAAAACTGCCGGCGACGCGCCCCGGCAACAGGGAAGAAACAATTTTGCGCACGCATCCGGATGAGTCGAGAAAAGCGAGGTCGATCGGATAGCGCATGCCGACGGTATGGATCATGCGACACGGTTCGATCAGCAGGCCCTGTTCGGCGGTCAGCGGCGGATGACCGAGCAGGCCGCGCATGCGCTCCCAGCCGGTACTCGCTTTCCACATTTCCCGTAACAATTTCTTTCCGCTGTCTTTTGCGTAGAGCGTGCCGCGTTTCACAATATGCCCTGGCCGATGAATTTCATGGCGATGGGGAAACCGAGCACGATGAAAGTCACTGGAAAAATAAAAAGCAACAACGGGCCGATCAGTTTTACCGGCGCTTCCATCGCAAGTTTTTCGGCACGCTGAAAACGTTCAGTGCGACGCTGCTCGGCCTGAATGCGCAGTGCTTCGCCAAGCCGCGCGCCCATTTTTTCCGCCTGGATCACGGTGCCGACAAAGCTGGTGATTTCCAGAAGCCCCATGCGTTTTTCCATGCGTCGCAATGCCTCGGAGCGCGGCAGCCCCGCGCGCAAGTCGCGCACCACCATGTAGAATTCGTGGCGCAGCGGTCCGGCCGGCCCTTTGTCCATCGCCTGATTGATGGCGCCGGTCAGATTGAGGCCGGCTTCCACCGCCATCGTGATGAAATCGAGATAGGTCGGAAGCGCCTTGAGTACTGCCTTGTCGCGCCGGATCCGCACATCGCGCAGCCACAGCACGGGAAGAAAAAAACCGCCGATGACGGCAAGCAGCATCATCGTCGGATCGAAATTTCCGAGGGCATTCATCGAAAACCAGGCAAGCCCGACAATCGCCAGCACCGAAACGATGCGGATCGCATAGTATTGCTCGGAGTTGATCAAATAACCGACCCCGGTCAGTTGCAGCCGTTCGTTCGCGCGCTCGAGGTAGTCGGCGGGAATATAGGCACAGACGTGGAATTCGAGAAAGCGCACCGCCGGCCATGCCAGCCGCAGCGCTAGCGGCAGCGGATCCATGTATTCGCGTTCTTCGACCGGCACGTCGCGCTTGAGCTTGACCACGCTGTAGGTGAACAACAGGACGCTGGCTCCGATCAGCAACGAGATGAAAATGACAATGACGGTAGCCATACTATTAGATATCGATCGTCGTGATTTTCTGGATCGCCCAATAGCCGAGCATTTCCATGACCGCGATCACGCCGAGCGTGCCCCAGCCGAGCACGGTATGAAACAGCGGATGCATTGCCTCGGGCTCCATTTTGGACAGTACCAGCATCAGCAGCAGCGGTAGCGATGTCATCACGATGCCCTGCATTTTTCCTTGCGCCGTCAGGCTTTTGATTTTGCCTTCCATCGCGAACTTGCGGCGCAGCGTTTCGGCCAGCGTTTCCAGGATCTCGGCCAGATTACCGCCGACTTCGCGCGAGATGCGCAGCCCCGACACCACTAGGATGAAATCCTGGATCGGCAGCCGCTGTTCCATGTTCTTGAGCGCGGTATCGAAATCGACGCCGAGTCGCTGTTCGCGCAACAACAACTCGAATTCCTGACTTAGCGGCGGTTTTTGCTCGTTTACCATCGACTCGAGCGCGACCGTCAAGCTGGCGCCCGCGCGCATCGCGCCGGAGACCATCAACAAAGCGTCCGGCAACTGGGCCTCGAAGCGGCTGAAGCGCCGTTTGCGCAGAAAGTTGACCACCCATTTCGGCATGAAGATGATGGCTGCCGCGCTCAATACGACAAAAACGAGGTTTCCGGTTGCGACCCACACGATTACCGGCACCACGGCGAGCGCGATCACGTTGTAATAAAACAGTTTGACCGGATCGACGAAGATGAACATGTCGGCCAGCCCGGTGCGCGCGGTGCGGGCGATAGTGTCGCGTTGCTTGGCGAGAAATTTCTCGATCGCCTCCGAAATTAGCCAGCCAACCACAACGACGAAAATGGTAACGACGCCGACCACCAGCCACAACAGATCCACGCTCAATTTCCCTTTAATTGGAAAATACCGAGGTCCGGGTTGAGGCCGCGGTTGCGCAGATCCTCGTAGAACTCGGGGATCTGGCCGGTCGCCATGAATTTGCCGCGCAACTTGCCGTCCGGCCCGTAGCCTTCTTCCTTGTAAACGAAGATATCCTGCAGTGAAACGCGCGAGCCTTCGATGCCGGTGACTTCGCTGACGTGAGTCACTTTGCGGCTGCCGTCGGCGAAACGGCTTTGCTGGATGATGATGTCGACTGCGGAAGAGATCTGCTCGCGGATCGCTTGCACCGGCAGGTCGAGTCCCGACATCAGCACCATGACTTCGAGACGCGCGATGCAATCGCGCGGCGTATTGGCGTGCGCGGTAGTCAGCGAGCCGTCATGGCCGGTGTTCATAGCCTGCAGCATGTCGAGCGCCTCGCCGCCGCGGCATTCGCCGACGACGATGCGGTCGGGGCGCATGCGCAGGCAATTCTTGACCAGGTCGCGGATCGTGACCGCGCCTTTGCCTTCCGAATTCGGCGGGCGCGCTTCGAGCGAGATCAGGTTGGGCTGGCTCAGTTGCAGTTCCGCCGCGTCTTCGACGGTGACGATGCGTTCGTCGTCCGGAATGTAGTTGGAAAGCACATTGAGCAGCGTGGTCTTGCCGGAGCCGGTGCCGCCGGAGATGATGATGTTGGCGCGCTGGTGGACCGCGACTTTGATGAAGGCGACCATTTCCGCAGCGATCGAGCCATATTTGATCAGGTCCTGGTCGGTAAGCTTGGTCTTGGAAAATTTGCGGATCGTGATGTTGGCGCCTTTCAGCGCCAGCGGCGGGATCACCGCGTTGACGCGCGAGCCGTCCTTGAGGCGCGCATCGACCATCGGTGAACTCTCATCGATGCGGCGCCCGATTGGCGCCACGATGCGCTCGATCGCGCCGACTACCGCCTGTTCGCTCGTGAAGGTAATGCCGGAGGTCTCCAGACGACCGCTGCGTTCGATGAAGATTTCGTCGTAACGGTTGACCATGATTTCGCTGACGCTCGCATCCGCCAGCAAGTCCTCAAGCGGCCCCAGTCCGACGGTTTCGTCGAGGACCTGTTTGGCCAGTATTTTGCGGTCGATGTTTGGCGGTAACGAAGTATCGTTCTTGATGATTTCGTCGATCAGCGCCGAAGTATTGTTGCGCAATTCGTTTTCGTTCATGCGGCTGACATCGATGCGCCGCAGATCCATCTGGGTGATTAATTTTTGATGAATGTTTTTGCGAGGGATCAGATAAATATCGCCTGCGCCGGCCGGCGCAGGCGGGCGTGCCGCGGCAGGGGCAGCCGGTGCGGCGGCCGTTGCTTTGGCGGCCGGAGGGGGGGGTGGGCTCAACGGCGGCGCTTCGGTATTGGCGGCACCATCCTCGATGCGCATGCTATAGCCGCCGATCAGGATCACGTCCTCGCGCGACAGCGGCCCGTAAGTATTATCGATGGGTTTGCCGTTGACCTCGGTGCGCGTCATCGAACCGTGGTCTTCGATATAGATGCCGTCGGTACGTTTGTGGATGGTGGCGTGTTTCTTGGCTATCGACCAGCCGCGGATTACGATGAGATTTTCATCGCCCTTGCCGATCGAGCAGGCGCTGATCGTGCACTGGATTTCCGATTGTTGACCCTTGGGTGTGGTAACCGCAACCTTAAACATGTTCTACCCTCAATCGACGATGCCTTGCTTGCCGAGGCCATTCTCAAACTTCTCCCGCATTTCCTGTGCGCGCTCGAGGCGCTGCTGATTGATGGTCGAGTTGGGATCGGCAATGGTCGGGGTCACGAAGATGATCAGGTCGGTACGCCCGCTCTGGAAGCCGGTCGAGCGGAACAAGGCGCCCAGAATCGGCAGATCGCCGAGGAACGGCAGCTTATTGACGCTTTTCGCGGTTTCATTGTCGATCAGGCCTGATAGCACGATGGTCTGACCGCTCAGCACGTTGATTTCAGAATCGGTCGAACGCGTCAGAAAGCCGGGCACGCCATTGACCGCGGTCGACTGATCGATCGAGCTGACTTCGGTGCTGATGCTGGCCTGCACCCGGCCGTTGTCGTCGGCGACCGGTTGGATGCTCAGCTTGACGCCGTAATCCTTGAACGCAACCGTGGCCGGACTCAATCCGGATGCGGGTACTACGTAAGGCACCTGACCGCCGGCCAGAAATTTGGCCTCGCCGCCGCTACGGGTGCTCAATTCGGGAGAGGCCAGAACAAAAGCATCCCCGTTATTGACCGCGAGATTGATGGTCGAAGTAATTGCCGTCGCAATACCGAGATAAGCGCGCGGCGGGCTCACGCGTGACGGCAAAGCACTGGTAAATACGTTTTGTTGCAAGTTGGTGTCCGACGGGTTGACCCGGAACATGCTGTTGGAAATGGCGTCGCCGGCAAACGCGCCGGCCGGCCCCGGGATCGAAGTTTGCCACTGGATGCCGAGCGTCTCGGCGAGCGACTTCTTCATCTCGACGACCTGAACTTTCATATAGACCATTTTTTTGGCGCTGACTTCTTCGAGGCGCACCATATTGATGGTTTGCTTGAACAGCTTGGCAGCCTGATCAATGCGCGGCATATCCTCCTTGCTGGCGTTGCCCGCGACCACGACATTGTCGCCGACACGAGTCACCGAAACGCCGGGAAAATCCTTGAGCAGTGTCGTCAATTGCTTGGCGATTTCGATGGTGTCGGCCGCGTTGACGTGGACCCGCATTCGCAGCAATTGCTTGCTGCCGACCCAGACGAAAAGCGAGGTGTCGCCGACCCCCTCGGCGACCAGCACCAATTCGGCGGGCAACACGGTCACTGTCAGCAGCTTGCCATTGCCGACCGCAACGCGCGCAACATTCTGCAGCGGGATTGTCTGCACTTCTCCCACGTACATGGTGAGTTGATTGCTGTCCGCGTTTATGTCCGTGCCGGCGGCATTAGTGTCAGGCGCGGGAGCCACTGACGCGGCGGGGGTCACAGGTGGGGCGGCGAGTGTGGCATCGTCCGCCGGCGCCGGCGCTGCGATCGCCAAGCACATCCAAGCGCTGATGGCGACAACAATTCTTTTCATTCCAGTTCTTCCTTTGTGATTTGCAGCAGTTAGCGGTTGGCGGGCGGCGACGAATAGAGCGGAACACCCGGGCCAGCCATCGGAATTCCGCCGCCAGCATTGCCGCCGCCCATCATTCCCGGCAGATTGGGTACTGCGACGTTGATGATCGGCCCGGTCGGGGCGACGCCGGTTTGAGTCGAGCCGCCGATGATGAAATCGACGGTAGGTCCTGCGGTAAAGCCCGGCTTGAGCATCACGCCCTGAACCAGCATTTTCTCGGTAATCGTATAAACGTCGGGAGTTGAAGTGTCCTCGCCGTTGCGCAGCACGGCGCGCACTTTGCCGAGTTGCTGGGCGAGTGCGATACGCGCCGCCTGTTCCGGCGCGACTTCAAAGGTGATATTGCTATAGCGGCGGGCCTGTGCACCGCGCGGACCGGTTTCTTCCTCCAGTGCGCGACTGCTCGATTGTTCGCCGGTCGCCAGCACCTTGACCCGTTGCAATACCGGCACGATCTGCTGGCCGTTAGCCGGATTGGTGGGATCCGTCGTGATCAGGAACAGATCCACGTAATTCCCGGGCTTGATCATATTAGCGAGCGAATTGACTTCATCGACATCCATCGTGATCGCACGCGTGCCGGGCGGCAGCAGGTCGGCGAAATCCTTGGTTTGTTCCTCGACGTCTTCCTTCAACAATGGCCGTCCGCGCGGCACGGCATGCAACAACTTGAGACCTTTGATGCTGTCGAAATCGCTGGCGAGGACGGTATTGTCGTAAATCAGGTCGACGGGAACGTCGCGTGCGGCGACCACATCCGCCGTCACTGGAGTGTCACGCGGCAGATCCCGTATCGGCACCACTGTGGCAACGGTCTTGCCGCCCTTGGCCTTGCTGGTGACCTGTTCTTCAATCGCCTTTTCGCGGCTCTTCAGATAATGGGCGGTCAGCCAGCTCGCCAGCCCGCCCAGCAGCAGCGCGATAATTAACATCAGCCAAGTGCGATTAATTCGCGGTAGAGAAAACCTCATGATTTCGAGCTTTTGTCAAAAAGGTGTGATGGTGGTGGAAAGCGAGATCGAATAAGCATAGCTGTTATAAGCGTCTTTCATGGCATCCACCAGCATGCCGATCGCCGAGCGCGGGGGCTTGCCGCCCGTCGCGTCGGGATCGTCGGCCTGCGGGACCGGCGTGGTAAGCACCAGTATTCCCAATGAGGTAACCACAATGTACTCGACAATGCTTTGTCCACGCTGTCTGGAAAGCCGCGAGGGCGAAATTCGGGACGGATTCGACATGAGGTTCTCCTTCGGCTTTACGGTTTATCCAAGATGTTGACCAGCACGGTAGTGTCCTGATCCTTGCGCGAAATCGACATGTCGACACGGCTGACACCGCGCTGCATTACCAGCATGTAGCCGTCGCCCTTCGGCATCGGCACCGGCAGGCTGGATACGGTTTGCCAGCCGTCCTGCGACAACACGCGCTCGTAAAAGCTGGCATTGGCCTGCGGCGAGAACTGGTTGGTCAACATGAGCGTGCGCGCGGTTTTGGGGCCATCGACGCTATTGATATCGTTCAACACCTTGCTGTCCGACAGCATCGGAAAGCCGTTGCCGCGCGGTGCGACGGGTCCCGACGGGGCATGCGTGACGGCCAGAATGCCGGTGCTGCTGTGCATCCCGGTTGCGCGCGCCTGCACAGTATAAAAGCAGCGTTCCATTGGCGCTGCGATGACTTGCCAGTCGCCCAGGGGATACTCGACGGCGCCGGGCAGTTTGCCGCGCGCTGGCCATTGCTGTTTGTAGTAAGACAACACTTGATCCACGCTCTTCTCGATGTTGAATTCGCGTATTTGCATCGGCACGCCATTGAACGTCATGTCGGGCGCCACCCACTGCAATTGCATGCCGTCCGGCACCGGGAATTCCGGGCAGTCGCCATCATTTTTCGCCGATGCCGACAGTGCTGCCAGCATCAACCACAGCGCCGTCCAACCCCATTTCTGTTTTTCCCTCATGATACTGCAACCGCTGTTTTACGGCTTGGTATAAATACGATCCCCCGGCACTATATCCGGCTGGATTTCGCCGCCGACCTTCAGGTTGTTCGGCATTAATTCGGGCGCGATGATCGCTGTCGCGTACTGGAATATTTCAAGCACGGTCTTGACCGGGTCGCGCGCCAGTACCGATAACGGAGTCAATCCCTCGACCTGGCTTTTTACCATGTCGCTGCCATCGGCGTTCCAGCCGTTGCCGAGCACCACATTCTGCGCGGTAAAGGTCAAATTGAGCCCACCGAAATCCTCGTCGCCGCTGAGGGCGCCGGTCGACATGACTTGGCCGATGGACTTGCCGTTGGCGACATTGACCGACACCGTCGCCGTATAGAGACTGTCGGTTTCCACCTTGAAGGTGGCGCCGAGCAGGGAACTGACGGTATCAATCGCATCGGTCACCGGTTTCATGATTTCGTTCAATGTGCCGGGGCTCGCATCGTTCAGCTGGCTGTCGCTGACGTCGCTGAAATTGGCGAGCAGGGCGTTGCCCGCGCGATCTTTCCACAGCGATTTTGCGCCGCCGGCGAACGTGCTCGCGCCCTGGTCGGAATCCTGAAATTTCGCAGTGGTATTGTTGGAATAAATTCGCTGCGCTACTTCATGACCGATCGCGCTGTCATCTTTCTCGTTTGCGTCCCAGTCCGAGCCGGAAGCGGCCTTGCCGTACCACACAGTGCGTTCCCATGCCGCGTAGCGCGCCGCCTGTACCGTCGAACTCTTGATGTCGATATATTTTCCGAGCATCGGGATGATCAGGAACACCGGGATGATAACCAGCGTCGCAGCGATGATGAACTCAACGAGCGCCTGGCCGTGCGCACGGCGATTCACGTTCAGGGTCATTGCGCCCATGACGGGATCGAAGTGCCGGTCAACAATCCCTGGAATGCCAGAGACAGGCCTTGCTCGAGCAAATCATTCGACACCAGTCGCGCCTGCCAGTACGGGTTGTAAAGGCTGCCGTATTCGGTTTCCTTGTTGTTGTCGCGCGGCCACAGTTTCGGGGGGCGCGAGAAGTAGGCCTCGCCTTTGGCCAGCGCCTTCATCACATTGGATGCCGTGCCGTCACCGACGTCGAGACTGGCGTTGCCATTGCTGTCGAGCAGCGGATTGTGCAAGTCTCCGCTGGCAACCGCGGTTTTGGTCGCCGCATCGGGCGCGGTATTTTTGCCGATGTTCAGCGGCGCGGCGCTGGCCGTCAGCAGCGACGATGAAGGTTTGACTATCTCGATTACGATTGCCGGTGCGACGTCGCTGTGATGATCGGCGTCGGTTGCCTGATCGACGTCTTTGACATCATAGTATTTGCGCAAGCCACCGCTGCTCGAGGGCACTGCAATGCCCATCGTCGAGCCCGCGCCTTTGCCTTCCTGCTCGCCGGCGGCGAGTCCGTTGGCCGAATACGACTTGCCATAAGCGTCCGCATAATCGTCGAAGTTATTGCCGCTGCCGCTCAAATTGCTGCTGGAGCCGACTTGCGCGGCGCCACCCGCGCCGGAACCCAGCGGCGGAATCAGCCACGGCAGTATCGGCAAATTCAAAAACGGGCCGAACGGCGGAATATAAATCGGCACCGTTACCAGTCCGAAGAAGCTGGTAACGTCCATCGCGCTCCAGGTCTTGTTGTCGTTCTTGAGTTCGGTGCCACCGTTGTGGAACAGCAGCATGGTAAAGCCGTAGACCATCGGACCGCCCACGATGTAAGTCGGATCGGCGAACACTGACGGCAGCGGCCATGGAAACGGCACGTACGGTTGAGTGCGCTGCTTGTAGAAACCGTCCATTGAATCCACCGTCACGTGCGCAAAGCGATTGTCGTTCGGCGACGCGCCGTCGCCGGTGCCGCCGCTCGCGGTCGGATTGTATTGCTTGGTGAATCCGAGCCAGTTGACGGTGTTGTAGATAAATGCGGCCACGCCCAGATTGCTCAGGTGCGCATCGGGATCGTTCTTCTTGATGATGTCATAACTCGGATCCGAAACGATGTTGCTCAAACCGCTGATGTCGAAACCCGTCGCGTTATAAATGTCGTCGGCGACCTGATTCAATACCCCGAGGGTTTGCGCCACCGTCAATGCGGTCCCGTAGTGAAACACCTGCTGCCCGAAACCGAGACCGTCGATCAGCACATTCATGATACTGACCGAAGCCGGGCCATAGGCGTTCATGAAGCCCTTCAGTCCGTTCGCGATCGGCCCGAGAATTTCCACCTCCGGCGTCCACATGAAGTCGGCGACTACGCCTTGCGCCATCCATTCCACCTGCGGCGTCAGCGTTGCGAAGACATCCGAATAGTTGCGCGCCCACGAGGTCATGCCAACCACCTGCGCGACCGCCACCTGATTGGCGATCATCGCGCGGTTGGTGTAGGCCGAAAAGTTGTAGTCGCGCGCCTGCTCGAGCGCGGCGCTGTAGGCCGCCGCATCGGCGGTGTTCTGCAGCCGCATTTTTTCGATCGTGAGCTGCCCGACGCTGTACATGACCAGCATCACGAGCAGTACCGCAATCAAAAACAGCGTGGCAAATGCGAGTGCCTGGCCACGCTGGCGCCGCAACGCTTCAGGCGAGCACAGTCCCTTCACCTAGCCGGCGTCCAAGCCGCGGTTTGATTACTGGGCCTGATTACCGTTGTAGCTGCCCAGACCCTTGTTCTTGGTCGCTTGGCTGTTCGCGTTATCGGCGGCGCCCTGGGCAGTGCTGATCTGCGACGATGCGTCTTTCCCCGATAATTCCTGGGCCATGCCGGCGGTCTGGCTGCGGACGGTCTTGCCGAAATACGAATAAACGCCGATGGCGGCAACCGCGATCAAGGCGACGATGATGATGTATTCCGTCATGCCTTGGCCTTGCTGATTGCGGAAAAACTTACGGATGTTGATAGTCATGACATCTCCCTCTAATAGAAAGCCTTCGTTGTAAAAACCCGATCGCAGCCAATCGTAATTTGCCCTTAGGGAAATCGCGATATTAATGGCCGCTGACCACGAGGTTTATACACCGAAATCCCGTTTCGGCGCTAGCCGGAATGGAAAATGCGGCGATGTCCGTTTTCGTGACCGATTTCGCAGCAAAATTCGCGGTCTTTGGCGTTTGCCGATGCGGGACCATCACTTGGTAAGGAAATCGCCGATTTCCGCCACCGGCAGCGGTTTGCTGAAAAGATAACCCTGCAATTCGTCACATTTCAGCAATCTCAGAAATCGTGCGTGATCTTCCGTTTCGACGCCTTCGGCGATGACTTTCAGTTTGAGCGAATGGGCAAGCGTTATGATGGCCGAGACAATGGCCATGCTGTCGGGGTCGTCGGTCATTTTGATCACGAAGGAACGATCGATTTTCAGGGCATTGACAGGCAGTTGTGCCAGGTAGCTCAGCGAAGAATAGCCGGTGCCAAAATCGTCGATCGCGATGTTGATGCCCATCGCGCGCAGTTTTTCCAGCTTTTGAATGCTGTCCTCGATGTTTTCCATGATCAGGCTTTCCGTAATTTCGAGGTCCAGCGAGTGGGATGTTTGCTGATCAAGCGCGTCGCGTATCACGTTTACAAAATCCTTTTGCCGCAGCTGGGTTGACGAGACGTTGACAGCGATGCGCGGCGGCCGCAGTCCTTTATCCTTCCAGCCCCCATGATCGGCCAGCGCTTTGCGGATGGCCCAGGCGCCGACCTCGAGGATCATGCCGCTTTCTTCAAGCAGCGGGATGAATTGGCCGGGCGGCACCAGCCCGTTGTCGGGATCGTTCCAGCGGATCAAAGCTTCGAGTCCGCAGGTTTTCCCGTCGTCCGCAGTTACCTTGGGTTGGTAATAAAGCGTGAATTCCTGTTTTTCGATCGCGCTCCGCAGCTTGCTTTCGAGCAACAGTGTTTCGGTCACGCTGGCATTCATTTCCGGCTGATAAAACAAATACCGGCTGCCGCTACGCTTGGTTTTTGTGAGGGCGGCCTCAGCATTTTTGAACAGCGTCTCGGCATCGTCGCCGTCGGTCGGGAAGATCGCGATGCCGGCGCGCGTCGAGACGTTCAATTTTTTGTTGCCGATCGTGTACGGCGCATTCAGCAAGCCGCCAATCGATTGCTCGATCAAATGCGCCAGTTCCGAGATCGCCTTGAAATTGGAAATGATGCCGGCAAAACAATCGGCCCCAATACGCGCGACATTTTCAGGTTCGGGCGAAAGCTGCTTCAATCGTTCCGCCAGCTCACGCAACAGCGCGTCGCCGGCCTGACGGCCCAGCGATTCATTGATCTGACGGAAGCCCTTGATGTCTCCGAACAGCAGCGCTACCTTGAAATCGCTATGCCGGGCGCTGCGGATCGCCTGATCTAGGCGGTCATGGAGGAGAGTGCGGTTGGCGAGGCCGGTTAGCGGATCGTGATAGGCAAGATAATGCAATTTTTCTTCCTGCCCGATGTGCTCAAGTGCGAATGAGATGTCGCCGGCGATTTCAGTCAGCAGACGTAATTCTCCCGCGTCGAAAACCCCGCGCTCTTTGGCGAATAGCTCGAACGCGCCTATCGCCACGCCTTCGACTATCAGCGGCAATGCAATGAGGGAACGATAACCGTAATCGAGGGAAGCCCTCATTCGCTGCGTGATCGGCTCGTCGCGATCGGCCGCAATGTCGTTGCTGAAAACCGGCGCTTTCTCCCGTATCGCTTTTCCAATCAAGCCTTTTTCCTGACGCAGATTGCCGCGGGCGGAGCTTTTGTAGCCCGCCAAGTCCTCGGCATGGACGCCCGCCCAGGCCGCCGCACGTATGTTTTGGGTGGCGGGGTCGAGTAGACCGATCCACGCGGCGCCGAAATTGCCTTGCTCGATGGCGATCCGGCATGCCGCATCGAACAGTTCCTGCCGGTCGCGCGTGCGTACGATCAGCGAATTGATGCCGCTCAACACCGACTGAATGCGGCTCAGGCGCACGATTTTTTCCTGCGCCCGCTTGCGTTCGGTGATGTCGCGCGCAATCTTCGAGGCGCCGATGATTTTTCCGTTCGCGTCCTTGAGCGGTGAAATGGTGGCTGAGATGTCAATCTGTCGCCCGTCTTTGCGTACTCGTATCGTCTCAAAATGTTCGACCCGCTCGCCGCGACCGATGCGCGCCAGGATCGCCGGTTCTTCGTCGACCCGCTCGGGCGGGAACAGCATCAGCATCGGTTTGCCGAGCGCTTCCTGGGCCGAATAGCCGAACAACTTCTCCGCACCGGCATTCCAACTGACGATGACGCCGTCCAATGTCTTGCCGATGATCGCATCGTCGGAAGACGCGACGATGGACTGAATAAGCTCAGTGCTGGCGCGCAAGGCCTCTTCGACGCGCTTGCGTTCGGTGATGTCGCGCAGAATCACCGTAAAGAGTTTCTGACCGTTGACTTCGGTCTGCGAAATGGAGGCTTCGAGCGGGAACTCTTCGCCATTGGCGCGCAATCCGTAAATCGCACCGAGGTTGCCCATGCGGCGGCGCGTGATGTGGGTGCGGCCGAAGGTTTGGATGTGCGCGGCATGCGTGGCACGAAAGCGTTCCGGGATCAATCGATCGAGCGGTTGGCCGAGCATCTCGGCCGAGCTGCGGTCGAATATTTTTTCCGCCGCGGCGTTGAACAACATGATGCGCTGCTGTTCGTCGACAGTGACGATGCCATCCATCGCCGAACCGATGATCTCGGCCAGCATGGCATCAGAAAGCTGGCTTAGCGCCGATTTGTCGAAATCCTTTTTCATGGGAAATTAAGCGAGCGGCGGGAAATCAAAGTACAGCGGGGGGGGTCAGCATTTGCTGACAGACCTGACGGACGACGGATGAATCACTGCACTGATTGCGCCTCCTCCTTGCGGTCGACCCGCAAGCGCATAGCGTCCCATTCCGGCTTTTTCTTATGTGGTTACTCTACACCCGGGAACACTGAAAACTCCAGAGGCGATTGCGCTTGCTCCCGACGAGGGTTTTTACCCGGCTGACGAGTGGCATAATGGCATTTCCGATGCCACTCAAAACTTTCAATCTCGAGCAGGCGGCGCCGCGCAAGGGGCGCGGCGCCGGCATTAATCCGGAGGGCCGTTTCGAAAATGTCGTGCGCGAGGCGTTCGACGACGGCTGGCATCATGAGCAGAGCGACGCCGCGCTCAGGACCCACGTGACTGTCGAATATGCGAAAAGCATCATCAGCCGCAACGATTCGCCCGACATCCCGTTTTCGCAATCGATCAATCCGTACCGCGGTTGCGAGCACGGTTGTATTTACTGTTACGCGCGGCCGAGCCACGCCTACGTAAACCTATCGCCGGGCATGGATTTCGAGACGCGGCTGTTCGCGAAAGTCAACGCCGCCGAACTGCTGCGCGCCGAACTCGCCAAACCCGGCTACCGTTGCGAACCGATCGCGCTCGGCATGAACACCGATGCTTATCAGCCGATCGAGCGCGACTATAAAATCACGCGCGGCATTCTTGAGGTGCTGGCCGAATGCGACCATCCGGTCAGCCTGGTGACCAAGAACGCGCTGGTCGAGCGCGACCTCGACATCCTCGCGCCGATGGCGCAAAAAAATCTCGTCAACGTTTTCATCTCGCTCAACAACCTCAACCACGAACTTGCGCGCCGGCTCGAACCGCGCGCGGTCGCGCCAGCGCGGCGGGTGGAAACGATGCGGCGGCTGGCGGCGGCTGGCGTGCCGGTCGGCGTGATCGTGGCGCCGGTGATTCCGTTCCTGACCGATCATCAGATCGAGCCGGTGCTCGAGGCTGCGTATAAGGCCGGTGCGCGCAGCGCAGGCTATGTGTTGATGCGGCTGCCGTACGAAGTCAAGGATTTGTTCCGCAACTGGCTCGACACGCACTATCCGCTGAAAGCGCGGCACGTGATGAGCCGCGTGCAGCAGATGCGTGGCGGCCGCGATAACGATCCGAATTTCGGCAGCCGCATGCGCGGCAGCGGCGAGTTCGCTGATCTTTTGCGCAAACGTTTCGAGATCGCCCATGCGCGTTGCGGGTATGCTGCATCGCACCGCCGCGATCTCGATACCGCCCGCTTTCGGCGGCCGGTACTTTCCGGTCAAAGGCAGCTGTTTTAGACATCTTTGGCCGCCGGTGCCGCCGGCAAAAATCTACCGCTTTGGTAGATTTGATTTTCGAGATAAAAAACTTTTACCCTGAGCGGTTCGTGATGCGCTCTCATTTGCGGGCGCGTCCGGGGCCGGCCGCTGTTGGCCGGATAGAAAAACCATCAAGGGGAGAAAACCATGAAGATGCTGGCAGCAGTAATCTGTTTGACGTTCGCGCTATCGCCGCTGGCAATGGCCGACGACAAGAGCATGGACAGTGGCAAAACGGCAACTGAAACTACACAGAAGAAAGAGCCGAGCGAAAAACAAAAAGCGCAACGCCAGAAGATGAAGGATTGCAACAAGCAGGCCAAGGACAAGGGCATCAAAGGCCGCGATGAACGCAAGCAATTCATGAGCGATTGCCTGAAGGGGTGACGACTTTGGCGTTCTGCAGGGCGCGCCGGCAATACGGCGCGCCCTCTGTTTTTATTTTGCGACATGTTGCAGATATTTTGCAGCGCACCAACATAAGGCGCATGGCGCGGAGGGCGCACCGCAACCTCGCATTTACGGAGTGGGGCGGCTCTTAGCGGTCGCGCGGACAGGCGAACGGCGCGTTGTTGAAACGCTGGCACGACGGTTGCTATGACAAGGCATCATGTATTTTCAACTTTCCCCCAGTGTCCTTCGCCGCTTATCTCAAAAAGATCGCCGACAATCCGCAGCATCGGCGTGATCTGTCGCAGCAGGAAGCGAACGAGTTGTTCGGCGCGATGCTCGACGGCGGCATTCCCGACCTCGAGCTCGGCGCGATCCTGCTTGCCTACCGCATGAAATCGGAAGCATTGCCGGAACTGCTCGGCTTTCACGACGCAGTCGCGCAGCGCGTATTCCGGCTGGTAGCGGCATCGGAGCGAACATCGCCGGTCGTGTTGCCGAGTTATGGCGGCGCGCACGAACAACCCAATTTACTGCCGTTGCTCGCATTGCTGCTGCAGCGTTTCGGAATACCGGTGCTGATTCACGGCATGTTGAGCGGCAACGGCCGCATCGCGAGCATTTACGTGTTTCGCGAACTCGGGGTGATGCCGTGCGCGAACCTCGCACAGGCACAGGACAATCTCGTCCAGGCCGGCATCGCGTTTGTGCCGACGGCGGTGCTGGCGCCGGGACTTGCCGAATTATTAAGCCTGCGGGGACGGCTCGGCGTGCGCTCGAGCGCGCATCTGGTCGCCAAG